>Ga0302156_10000859_pt1 | contig 28112 bp, 35 predicted proteins | sample I_Bog_N3_2_FD_193503 | JGI IMG/M metagenome (GOLD analysis project Ga0302156, IMG submission 193503) | Peat permafrost microbial communities from Stordalen Mire near Abisko, Sweden - I_Bog_N3_2 | ecosystem: Environmental > Terrestrial > Soil > Wetlands > Peat | place: Sweden: Abisko, Stordalen... | reverse complement strand
CCCAAAGCGAATTGCTCCTTTGACCCGTAGGTATTATGCGGTATTAGCTAAGGTTTCCCTCAGTTATCCCCCACTCCAGGGTAGGTTAGTCACGTGTTACTCACCCGTGCGCCACTTTACTCATGGATTGCTCCACTTTCTCGTTCGACTTGCATGTGTTAGGCACGCCGCCAGCGTTGATTCTGAGCCAGGATCAAACTCTCGTTTGAAACCTGATGTCGACCTCTCTCTGACGGAGGTCAGATGAGTATCGACGGCGCCTGCGCATCTCTTCCGAAGAAGAGGGTGCACGCAGGCACTCTTACCTTGTGAGAATGATCAAGCCAAACCTGATCACATCTCACGACTGGCACGTTCAACCAATTTGTCAAAGATCCGTGTGGGTTGCCCGCCTGAGCGGGACCCTCTTGGATCGAGGCCCGGGCTGTTACGCCAAGGTGTCCTCGAACTTGTTGCGCCGGCCGATTCTGCGTTTTACCGCACTCACTGCCGTTTTTGCGCGAACCTTCTAAATTTACTAATCTTTGGACCTCATGTCAAGCTTAATCTTTGTCGTCCCCAGGCCGGTCAAACTCGTTGTTGACGGCTATTCCTGGGTGGCGATTACTCGATCAGCTCATGAGCGGAGAATCCCATTCAAGAAGCTTCGCACAGCGCAAAAATCTCAAAGAGCGACCAGCAAAAATACGCCTGAGCCGCTAGGGCTCACAGGAGATAAACTCCTGGGTCTTGCAATGGCTTGTTCTCTCTAGGGATTCCCTACAGGGGTCCAGGGGCGCTTGCCTCACCTGACCCAACGAACTAGTTCCATCACTTAGCTTCCCAATTCCCTTAAAGGGCAGGCCATACGGCCACCGGGAGGCTCTACTGCTCATCTGCAACTTTCAAAGAGTAGCACATGCCACTCTCAATTGCAAACTTGGTTCCGAGCGGGACACGACAAAGATGTGACCGTCTCGTTGCAACTTTCCGAGAATAGCAACCCCTGGCTCGAAAAGCAAGCGGAAAGCCTGTGGAAAGAGGCCCGCTTCTGTGGGAAACGCTCAGCATCAAAGACCGTGCTTGGGGATTAAACCCAAATCCGTCAACCCGTTAACGAAGAACTGCATGGCCAGGGCCACCAGAAGCAATCCCATGATGCGGACCAGGATTCTTATGCCGGTCTCTCCCATGACTTGGCGAACGCGGCCGGCGGCGGCTAGCACCCAGTAGCTGACGAGGCTGGTAAAGGCGATGGAGCCGAGGATGGCGCCCATCTCCCAGTGGAGGAGCGAGGGCACCTGGCCAACCAGAACCATGACAGAAGATATTGCTCCGGGGCCGGCCAGCATGGGTATGCCCAGCGGGACTATGCCGGCGTCCTCTTTGGCGGTGGCTTCCTCGGCATCGCCGTGGGCCTCCTGGGTGGGGCTGCGCTTTGCCTCGAGCATGTCCAGGCCTATCAGCAGTAGAATCAGGCCGCCAGCCACTTCGAAGGCCGGCAGAGTGATGCCAAACATCTTGAAGAGGAGCTGTCCGCCCAAAGCAAACCCGGTGAGTACGATGAAGCAAGTGAGCGCGCCTTTGCGGGCCATGCGCTTGCGGCGGGGCGGATCGGCGCTCTCAGTGATGGCCAGAAAGGAGGGGATGGCGGCGAAGGGGTCGACGAGAAAGAAAATGGAACTGAGGGCGAGCACGGAGAAGCGGACGAGAGGCGCGGTGCTCAGCTCGGTCAATGCGGCTTCGGCTGGGTTGGTCCAGATCACTTCTTGAGGCTAGAACATTTGGGTGAAAGCCCGCCACTCGGATGTCTTTATAAACGCCAACGTTTTGCGCCGCAGCGGGCGCGCAGTTATGCGCAGGCAAAGGTGAGACAAACAGTGCAAAATGTCGCAAATAATTGCTGTTTGCCCTTATCTTGCACTGAAACGGCGTTGTTTTCACGATCTATATCACTCTTGCGTGTGTCTCCATGCGCATGCTCGCCACCCTCCACGAGCCGCTTTTCACCAGCGCAGCGTGCGCATTCGACCACATCCGCTCCCCAGGCGAGATGTTCATTTAGTTGGGACGCCCGCCTGAGCTGGTGCGGCGGCGGAAGCGCTCGTCTACCGGCTGGCGGCCCTGAAAGCCGGAGTCGACCGTGTGCCAGTGCTCGATGGAGGTCTCACCCATGCGCCAGCAAAGCAGCACCACCTGGTCGTCGAGCCGGCAGGGGAAATCGAGCAGCCCGGCATCAAGGTCCTTGACCTGCACGCCGATGGAGTCGATCTCCGCAATGCTCTCGCGAACGCGTTGCAGGTGGGCCTCGATGTCGGCGCGCTGTTTGGCCACCGCTCCCACGTCGACCCTCATGCCGCCGGAGAGATAGATGCGCCGCGCCAGGTCGGAAAGGCCGGAGTCGACTACTTCCGCGGATTGTTTGCCTTCGATCGCGCGCTTGAGCAGCGATTCCAGGACCGGGAGCAGGGACTGCGCTTCTTCGAGAGTGAAAGTTTTCATCCTGGAAAATCCCCTCCGTTTAGAATACGACGAAACGGGACGTGGAAAAATGGTCAATAAGTGGCAGAAAGACAAGGATTAGTGGTTAGTGGCTATTGGTCGGGGATAAGCGAGGCCGCCTTCTTCGTCTCATGCTAATCTGGCTGTCGACTGGGTTGGCAATTCACGCTGAAAGGGCAATGAGCAATGGCGAAGCTCTCACGGATCGCACCCGAACTCCCAGCCTCAAACCTGCATGGAGCGATTGGGTACTACGAACAAAAGCTCGGATTCCGGGTAGCCATGCGGATGCCGAATGGCGATTACGCGATCGTCGAACGCGACGAAGTGGCGATTCATCTGTTCCAGGACGATACCGGAAGCCATTCCCCCGCCGGTATTCACATTTTCACCCCAGACATCGAGGCGCTTTACGCTGAGTTCCATCATAGAGGCGCTCATTTGACGCAAGGGATCGAGCGCAAGCCCTGGGGCAATCGCGAGTTTCGTCTGAAGGATGAATTTGGGAACGAGATCAAGTTTACCGAAGCGCTCGAATAGGGAATAAGGGACGAGTGCCGCGGTCGGCGTCGAACCTGCAAGTGGAAAGCTGCCGGTGGGGCGGGTGAAAGGACACCTATGAAGAAATTGCTGCTTGTAACAATGCTTGCAGCGCTTGCCTTTCCGGGCTGCTGCCGGACTGGGACTTCCGGCGGCGCATCGAGTTCCCTTTCGCTGGCAAGCTCAGCCCAGGTGGAGAGCGGCGTGCGCGCCTTTATGCAGACGGTGGCGCACGATGTTACCCAGGAGGGGCCGAGCGCATGGAGAAAACACTTTTCAGACAGCCCCGCGTTCTTTATGGCTGTGAACGGGAGCTTGGTATTCGCTGACAGTGCGGCAGCTACCAACGGAATTCAGGGTGCTGCACAGGCGATTCCGCACATTGAGCTTGTGTGGGGCAACGATTTGCGCGTCGATCCGCTTACGCCGGAGTTGGCGGTCGTGGCCACATCGTGGCGCGAGGTGCAAGTGAACCCGGCGGGAAAGCGGGTGAATCTGTCCGGCTTTTTTACCGGGGTTGCGGAGCAGCGCGACGGCCGCTGGCAACTTCGCGATGCGCATTGGTCTGAGGCTGCGAAACCCGAGGCTGCAAAGTAGTTCAGCTGAATTCAGGCATCCAGCATACGATCAAGAGCGACCTTCGCCCAGTACTTCACGCTGGGGCGCACTTTGATACGGTTGACCACACGTCCTTCTACCAGATTCTCTAATGCCCAGGCCAGGTGGTTGGGGCTGATTCGATACATGGTGGTGCACAGGCAGCCGGTGTCGTCTAGAGTGATGATGCGCTTGCCCTCCGCTGCGAAGCGGCGCGCCATGCGGTTCACCAGGTGAATCTCAGTGCCGACGGCGAACATGGAGCCGGCGGGCGCGTTTTCGACAATCTTGATGAGCCGTTCGGTCGAACCCAGCGCATCGGCCTTTTGGCAGACCTCCCAGCGGCACTCCGGATGCACGATGACCTGAATGCCGGGGTACTTGGCGCGCGCCTGGTCAACGTGGCCGGGAAGAAAACGCTGATGCACGGCGCAGTGACCCTTCCACAGCAGGATGCGGCTGGCCGCCAGACGATCCCTGGTTTGGCCGCCCTGCAAAGCCCACGGATCCCAAACCGCCATTTCATCCAGCGGTATGCCCATGGCATAGCCTGTGTTTCGTCCCAGGTGCTGGTCGGGCAAAAACAAAATGCGCCTGCCCCGAGCGAAGGCCCACTCGAAAGCTGCGCGGGCGTTGGACGAAGTGCAGACCAGCCCGCCGCGTTCGCCACAGAAAGCCTTGATGGCGGCGGTGGAGTTCATGTAGGTGATTGGCACAATTTCGCCTGCAAGGTCGAGCCGTTCCAAGGCTTCCCAGCAGGCTTCGACCTGCGAGATTTCGGCCATATCGGCCATGGAGCAGCCCGCGTTCAGGTCGGGCAGGATGACCTGCTGGCCGGCTTGTGCCAGCACGTCGGCGCTCTCGGCCATGAAGTGTACGCCGCAAAAAACAATGTAGTTTGCGCCGGTTTCGGCGGCGATCTTGGACAGCTTGTAGCTGTCGCCGGTAAAGTCGGCGAAGCGGATTACTTCGTCGCGCTGGTAGTGGTGTCCCAGCAGGATGGTTGTGGCGCCGAGCCGGGCGCGCGCCGCCGCAATGCGAGCATCCATGGTGTGGTCGGGAAGCGCGAGATAGTTTTCAAGGCCGCAACTGCTGCCCGCCTCCGGCGAGGCTGCCGTCAAGTCGTCAAGAACCAGGTTCATTTTTCTTCCGCCTTCAGTCCTGCGCGCCCAGTTGGTTGCGGGCGGCGGACGGGGATGTTGAAAGCTAACGCGGGCATGCAGTGGATGCGCCGATATTTCTGAACTCATCGGCGCTGCCGCCGAATCCTTCACACATCCCCATCCACGGGGTTGTTGCAGCCCTTCTTACTGCCTGGCCCGGTCTTCAACCTGCCGGATTCTCTGGATCCCGCCTGCTGGAAACCTGACCCAATAGTCCATATTGTAACAAAAATGCAACACGGAGCCGACAGGGTTTTGGACTTGGGACGGATTAAATGGCCACCGGAGGATTGGAACCCACCTGGGTATGGCAGCGGCGGAAAGCGCCGCAGGCCCAGTGATTTCGAAGTGATATTCTTGTTTATCTTAAATTTACCTATCAGTGAAGAGCCGCTAGCTCCTTGATCGTTGCGGTGGAGTTCTACCGGAATGGGCCCATATCGCGCAATTGTGCGACGATCCGTCGAAAATCTCATCCGATTGCGCGGAACCTGGACACGTTCCGGGAACGCGCCGTGGCTGTTTTTCGTGTTTTTCTATGCGGTAGCCGCCAACATCCCCTACTGGATTGCAAGCTCGGAGTTCGGGTTTCTGCGTGAAGGGTGGTTCTGCCTTGAGTTTGCGGCGATTGGCATAGTGGCTCTTTTTGTGCCGTCGTTTGTCGCGTCGGCTTTGCTGCTGGCTGTGATTGCGGCAGACCTCCTTTTGGGGATATGCCGCACCTATTATCTGTCCATCGAAGATTGTCTGGCTGGTGCGGGCTTGATGCAGCGAATCCCCCATTCACGGCTGCTGATCGCGGCATCTGTTGTTCTGCTTGCGTTGCTTATTGGGGCGGCGGCAGCCATTTTGCCGGCCTCGGCAATCCCAAGACTCGATCGAATGCGAGCGGCAGCATGCCTGATTGCGTTTGCGGTTATGTGCGTCTCGTCCGATTGCGCGATGTACATTCGCAACACCGGAGGCTTCAACACTCTCCAAGGACTTATGAAGGGGACCGACAAGGTGAAGCCCGGTTTCTATAGCGACTTGCGGCTCTGCCGTTTTCTCGCCGCCCATCTGGTAAAAATCGAGCGGGCTGAGCGCGCGCTTAAAGAGAGTGAAGGGACCGGCAGCTCCTCTCCGCAGCCGGTACCGAGCGCCACAGAGCGGGCTGTAATTTCGGCTGGAGTGTTTGCGGGCAACAATGAGCAGGATAGGCCAAACCTGGTGATCGTTCTGGTTGAGTCCTGGGGAGCGGCCACGGACTCAGTCATCCGCGACGCCCTGATCCAGCCCTACCTTCAGCCTGAACTCGAAGCCCGGTATGAAGTGATGCGGGGGACAGTTCCGTTCTACGGAGGAACGGTGGCTGGCGAGGCTCGGGAGCTTTGCGGCACCACAATTGGCTATCACTTGCTAAACGCCTCGCCCCAGGAACTTGGGAGCTGTCTTCCCCATCGACTGGCCGCCGTGGGCTATCGCACAATGGCGGTGCATGGCTCCGATGGGCGCGTGTTCAACCGCCAGGCCTGGTACAACACCATCGGATTCCAGGAGATGTGGTTCCATGACCGCTTCAGGCAGCAAGGTTTGCCGGATTGTCTGGGAATGTTTATTGGCACCTGCGACGCGGCAATTGCCAATTGGATTGGAAACCGCCTCGATTCCGATGACGGTGCTCCGAACTTCGTCCACTGGACCACGCTGAACTCTCATCTGCCGGTGCTCACGCCGTCGCCGATTTCAGATGGGCCGCCGTGCGATCTGTCTCCCTTGCTGGCTTCCCAGGAGTCGTTGTGTTCCTGGTTCCAACTGGTTGGCAATGTGCATCGCTCTGTTTCCAGGGTGGCGATGAGCCGGCTTACTCGCCCGACAGTTTTCGTCATTGTGGGCGATCACGCTCCGCCGTTTGGCGATCAATTACGCAGCCAGTTTCTAAAATCCGAGGTTCCCTATGTGCTGCTCTTGCCTCGCAAGAACCAGGCCGGCGTCAGGTAGAAATCGCTGAGTGATCCTGAATTGGCGGACGATGGGATAATTCCATTCCAGGGCACTGATCGACGGGCGATTCGAGCGATAAACGGCAGGAGCGACGATGAACGAACTGGAAGAGATACTGATTGGCGACAGCGCGCACGCACGGCCGGCACAGATTCTTGAGGGGCTGACAGCGGAGCTTGTTCATGGCGCCGTGGAAGGCGCTCCGCACACGATGTATCAGGAGTTGTGGCACATGGCGTTCTGGCAACAGGTCACGCTGGACTGGATTGAAGGCATCGAGACGCCATTTCCCGTTCATGCCTCAGCAGGATTCCCGTCGCAGGCCGACACCGGCTCCGAGGAGTGGGACCGTCTTCGGGAGCGGTTCTTCCGTGGTAGCCAGAAGGCGGCGGCAGTGACCCGCGACACCGAGCAACTGCTGCGACTCGTTCGCTGTCCTTCGCGGCCGCCGCTTCCGGCGCGCACCATGACCGTGCGTGAGCAACTGGAGAGCCTGGGCGCACACAATGCCTATCATTTCGGGCGAATTGTGCTTCTGCGGCAATTGCTTTGGGCCTGGCCGCCGCCCTCGGGAGGCTATAGCTGGTGATGCGTGTAGTCACCCGGAGCCGCGCGGTTTGTTCGCGCCTTGCACGGGAAGGTATCATTGCTCACGATGGTTACTCCGCCGACAATTGAGGTTGCCAACCTCGGCATGGCCGACTCGCTCATCCTTATGGTGATGGCGCTGGTGGTGTTTGGGCCGCGGAGGCTGCCGCAGATCGGGCGGCAAATCGGCAAGCTGATGTACGAGTTTCGCAAGGCCTCAAACGACTTCAAATTCCAAATGGAAGAAGAACTGCGGAACGCCGAAGAGGCCGACCGGCGGAAGCAGGAAGAGGAACGCCTGAAATCGCTGGCTTTGGCGGCGCCGCCTCAGCCTGCGCAGACTCTAGAGGCCGGAATTGCGCCCCTGGCTGAAAATTTGAACCCGAGCCCTTATCCGGATGAGTCCGATTATCCCGCCGTGATCATGCCCGCCGAGCAACCGCTGGCGGAAGAGACGTACCCGAAGATTCAGCCGCCCTCAACGGGTGTGCAGGTTCCGGCGGCAAAGCCATGGAGCCTGGAAGAGGAACTGGCGAAAAAGCCAGGAACATCAAGCTCCGAGGCCATTCCGGAAGCAGGCGACTCTCCAGCGGTAACTCCCATCGACCAGCCGGCCGCCTTCGTCGAAATCACCGGGGAACCGGAGCAAGCGGCCCACCATGGTTGATCCCACTGACGCAATCGGAAAGGCGCGTGTGGCCGTGACCCAGCGCGCCGAACTCCCAGGCATGAGCCTGATGGAGCACCTGGACGAGTTGCGCCGCCGCATCGTCCACTCCGCCATTTACCTGGGCCTGGGTTTCGCGGTGGCGTGGATCTTTCACGACAGGCTGGTCGATTTTATTCAGGCGCCGCTGAAGAACGATGGCAAGTCGCTCAACATGATCCACCCCATGGATGGGATGAATCTGGCGATCAACGTATCGCTGGTTGGCGGAGCGATTCTGGCTTCCCCTTTTATCCTTTACCAGGTATGGCTGTTCATCGCGCCGGGGCTCTACCAGAAAGAGCGGCGGTTCGTAATTCCCTTCATGGCGGCAACCGTGGGACTTTTCCTGACGGGCGCTTACTTCGGCTACTACTGGGTGCTTCCCAGCGCTGTGCATATCATGCTGGATGTCTTTGGCAAGAAATTTACGGCCGTTATAAGCATCGAGGAATACACCAGTTTCTTCCTGTCGATCATTCTTGGCCTCGGCATCAGCTTCGAGCTGCCCATCCTCATCTTCTTTCTGGCCCTTTTCGGCATTGTCAGCCCGCGGTTCCTGTGGAAAAATTTCCGCTATGCAATCCTGTTGATTTTTCTGGTGGCGGGCATCATTTGCCCCATGGCGGATGCAGTGAGCATGTGCATTTATGCGGTGCCGCTGCTGGCACTTTACATGGTCGGGATTGGCGTAGCCTGGTGGGTGCATCCGTCGCGGCGCAAAGCCAAGGCAGCGAAGGAGGCGGCGCATTGAGGTTTCTCTCGCTGCCCCGTGGCGTTGTTTGTCTGGCCCTCTTGGCCGCTTCATTGGCCGCGCCGGCTCAGCAACACTTTAACGGCGCAAGTGCGCTTGAATACGCGCGCAAATTTGTTGCTATCGGCCCGCGCTGGCCCACCAGCCAGGGGCACGTGAAAGCCGAGCAGTTTTTGCGCGCACAATTTCAGCATGACCAGCTCGAAGAGGACACGTTCACCGCCGACACACCCATTGGCCCTGTGGCGATGCACAACTTCATCGTGCGATTTCCCGGCAAAAAGAACGGAGTGATTGTGTTGGGAACGCATTACGAAACCAATTATCCGCTCAAGACTATCGACTTTGTCGGAGCAAACGACGGCGGCTCGACGACCGGGTTGCTGTTGGCCATTGCCGACCAGTTGCGCGGCAAGACGCTGGAGGGGTACTCGGTCTGGCTGGTTTTCTTCGATGGCGAGGAAGCCATTCAAACCTGGTCTCGATCTGACTCGACTTACGGCAGCCGCCACCTGGCGGTGAAGTGGGCCAAGGATGGAACGCTGGGGCGGATCAAGGCATTCATGCTGGCCGACATGATCGGCGACAAGGATCTGGACATTCAGCGCGAATCGCAGTCTACCGACTGGCTGGTGGCGCTGGTGAAGCAGGCGGCTCACAAGTTCGGTTACGACCGGTATTTCTTTCAGACCGATGAGCCGGTGGAAGACGATCACCTTCCGTTTGTGGAGCGCGGCGTGCCGTCGATTGACGTGATCGACCTGGACTACGGACCGAACAACAGCTACCACCACACCGCGCAGGACACGATGGACAAGATCAGCGCGCGGAGTTTGACGATCGATGGGGATGTGTTTCTGGAGACGATTCGGCTAGTGAATCTGCGGTAATGTAGTTGTCTGATCTCGCATCAATCTGTAATCTTGCATCAAATTTGGAATTGATACACAATATCTTAATGAGAACTACGGTCACGCTCGACGACGACGCCTATGAAACGGCAATGCTCTGCGCCAAGGGCAAGGGAATCACGCTGGGCGCGGCCATCAGCGAGTTCGTGCGCCAAGGGCAGGCAGCACGCTCCTTGGAATCGTCACCTTCGCCCCGGCTCAAGAGACTGCCGAATGGGATGCTTGTCGCCCGCGCTCGCGGGAGGGTCATCACTTCCGAGATGGTGAAGGCCGCGTTGGAAGAGGATGACGATTGAATAACCCGAAGTACTTGCTCGACGTAAACGTGCTGATCGCCCTCACCGACGAGGGGCACATTCATCACCGGATCGTCATGAAGTGGTTTAACACACCGAATCTCGACTGGGGTCGATGTGCATTTTCCGAGGCAGGCTTCTTTCGCATATCGGTGAATCCGAAGCTGGGTCGATTGACTTTCGACGACGCCACCAACATCCTGGCTACCCTAACCAAGCGTCAACATTATCATTATTGGCCCATCACGGCCGATTGGGATGAGTTGGTAGCTCCCTTTCGAGAGCATGTATGGGGCCACCGGCAGGTCACCGATGCCTGGCTGCTTGGGCTCGCGGTGAAAGAAGGCGGGGTTCTGGTCACGCTGGACAAGGCCATCCGGTCGATGGCCGGGGCGAAATACGCCAAGCATGTGCTGGTGCTGGAATAGTTGACTGTGCAGCGATGATCAAGAGGCTCGTTTTATTGCCGGGAATGCATGGAACCGGTGAATTATTCTCCGAGTTCATGAGAATGATGCCTGAGCCAATGCAGATCGAAGCATCATACTTTCCGACGGGCGCAAGCCCTTCATACGACCAGTTACTGGCAATGGTCGAATTCATCGCTCCCGCATCTGAGGACTTTGTCCTGCTTGCCGAGTCCTTCTCGACCCCTTTGGCGATTCAATACGCTGCAACCAATCCGCCAAACCTGAGAGGCTTGATCCTCTGCGCAGGCTTCGCGACTTCTCCTCTTCGTGGATGGCGAAGATCGTTCGCGTCGTTGATTGCACCTTTCGCTTTCCGACTGCCTCTGCCGAGAAAAGCCGTTTCTCGCTTTCTTGTCGGAGCAGATTCACCGGAGTCCCTTCACGAGGCTGTTCGTGCGGCAATTCGCTCCGTTGCACCGACGGTTCTCATTGCGCGACTGCGTCAGATTCTGGCAGTTGACGTGCGGCTTGCGCTGCGAAATGTCTCAACGCCCATCCTTTATATTCAAGCCCAACAAGATTGCCTCGTTGGCCGATCCTGTCTTGAAGAAATTAGAGGAATCAAGCCGCAGGTCCAAGTCGCGCAAATCAGAGGCCCTCACCTTATCCTTCAGCGTGAACCGCAAAAATCCGCAGACATCGTTGCCAGGTTCATGGACGGGCTGAAGGGAAGCTGACCACTGAAAACTGACAACTGACAACTGCTTTCTATACCATCCAGAAATGATTGCAGGCGCATCCTGGGTCTGGTGGGTCGGCTTCCACGCCGTGGTGGCGGCGCTGCTGCTTGCCGATTCCCTGCTCCCCGGCCATCGCCGCGAATCGCAGCACGCGCAGGCTTTTGCGTGGATGTGGACCGCGGTGCTGGTGTTGGCCGCGACCGGCTTCGCTGCCTGGATCGCCATATCTCAGGGCCACCAGACGGCGCTGGAATGGGTGGGCGGCTACGCGATTGAAACTTCCCTCAGCGTCGACAACCTCTTTGTCTTTCTGGTCATATTTCAAGGCTTCCGCATTAGCGTCAAGCGCCAGCACAATGCGCTGCTGTGGGGCGTGGGTGGCGCGGTGGTGCTGCGCGGGCTGTTTATCGCGGCAGGCATTGCGCTGCTGAAGCGCTTCGACTGGATCACCTGGATATTCGGCCTATTCCTTCTCTATGCGGCGTGGCGGCTGGTGCGCGGCGGCTCGGCGCACGCGGCCATTCCGGAGTGGATTCGCCGCCTGCAGCCGGCCAAGGGATCGCTGCTGCCCGTGATTCTGGCCATCGAGGTAACCGATGTGCTGTTTGCCGTGGATTCCATTCCCGCGGTTCTCTCCATCAGCCACAACCCGTTCGTGGTCTACACCTCGAATATCGCGGCGGTGCTGGGGCTGCGCTCGATTTACTTTGCGCTGGCCGCGCTGCTCGACCGCTTCCGCTATCTGCACTACGGCCTGGGCGCAATGCTGACCTTTGTGGCGCTGAAGATGCTTGCGGCGCGATGGTTCGACGTGCCGATTATGCCTTCGCTGGCTATTATGGGGACAATTCTCACGGTGTTCGCGGTGCTGTCGTGGATGGCGGCGGACAAGGAACAGGGATCAGGGATCAGGAATCGGTAATGCATTGCGGGATTTCGCTGACTGGGGGTACGAAGGGATAACCCGCCTGGCGCAGTCTGTAGCACGGGCACGCCCGGCTCCGGCTGTTCTCTGATCCCTATTCCCTGTTCCTTGTCTCACCACTCTTCGAATCGAACCTGGCCATCGCCTGCCAGGATGGAGTGCCTGCGAAATTGCTCGTCGTCGCGGTGCGGAAAATCGTTGCGGAAATGCGCGCCGCGGCTCTCGGCGCGAGCCAGAGCTGATTGCAGTATGGAATGGGCTACCCGGCTGAGTGCCTGCGCTTCGATGAGCCGGCGGCTGGACTTGCCTTGCTGAACGAAGCGGGCAATCCCTGCCTCGCACTCGGCCTGCGCGGCAACGCCTTCCAGCAGCATGGATTGCTGCCGCAGCAAACCGGCGCAGCTCCACATGGCCCTTTGCAACGCTGCAATGTAATTCTCGACCAGCTCCTCATCGTAGCTGGATAAGGGAGCTTGGATCGCCTCTGGCGCGCAGGCAGACACCAGAGCCAGCCCATCCGCCAGCATGGCCTGCGCTGCTCGGGCGCCGAAGACCAGGCCTTCGAGAAGCGAGTTCGAGGCCAGGCGATTTGCTCCATGAACGCCGGTGCATGCCGCCTCGCCAGCCGCATACAAGCCCGCCAAACTTGTTCGCCCATCCAGGTCGGTCCTTATACCGCCCATCAGGTAATGCGCAGCGGGGCGGACAGGGATTAAATCTCGTGCCAAATCGAGCCCTTGTCTGGCAAGGAACGCGCTGATTCCTGGAAAGCGTTTGTGCGGATCGATGCTTGTGACGTGGCGCATGTCCAGATACACAGCATTTGTTTCCGTAGCCGTGCCTCCCATGCCTTCGCGCGCTATGGCGCGGGCTACCACGTCGCGGGGGGCCAGTTCCAATTTGGGGTGGTATCGCTCCATGAATCGCTCTCCGCGATGGTTGCGAAGATATGCTCCCTCGCCGCGCAGCGCTTCAGATAGCAGGAATCGCGGGACGCCCGGAAGAGCCAGCGCGGTGGGATGAAACTGGTAGAACTCCATGTCGGCCAGCTCCGCGCCGGCCGTTGCGGCCAGTGCGATGCCATCGCCGGTGGCTACGGCGGGATTGGTGGTATCGGAATAAACCTGGCCTGCGCCTCCCGCGGCGATCAGGATGGACCGCGCGGCGATTCTATGGGGTGTCCGGTCTGCGGCGTTGGGGCCGACGCTGGCCAAGTCGGCGGCAATCACGCGGCCATCGGCAACCACAAGGGTGGTGACCATGGTCCATTCCGCGAAGCGGATTCGCGGATGGGCGCGGGCAAAAGCCACCAGGGAGCGGCTGATTTCCGCGCCAGTGGCGTCTCCATTAGCGTGGAGAATACGTGGTCGAGAGTGAGCGGCTTCGCGGGTACGCAGGAGCTTTCCAGAATGGCTGTCACCCTCGCGATCGAAGTTCGCACCCCACTCGATCAGCTCTTCAATGCGCAGCGGACCTTCGCGCACCAGGAGCTCGGCTGCGGGACGGGTTACAATTCCATCGCCTGCGTTTACGGTGTCTTCCAGATGCAGGGCAATGTCTTCGTCGCCCTCCGTTGCAACAGCAATTCCACCTTGCGCGTAGTGGGTGTTGGATTCGCCGAGAGACTCCTTGGTGACCACCAGAACATCACCATGGTTGGCCAGTTCGACGGCCGCGCGGAGGCCTGCGACGCCCGCGCCCATCACCAGAAAGTCCACCTGGGAGCCCATTGCCATGAAACCTAAGGCTATCACTCTGAAGACCGCTGAGCGGGACCAGCGAGCCTGCGCGCCCAAGTGCGAAGCGCCGGCTCGGGGCGTGGGTCGTATTGCTCAGACTTGGGTGTGCATCCCGCCTAGTGTTGAGAACGTAAGGATAGATAAATGACGGCCCCGGCGGAACCGAGGGGACTCATGAAACCATCCAAAGATCCTTATGGTCGCTGCTGTTGCTGGATTGTTGTTCACGGCGATACGGGATCTCACGCAATACAAGGAACCGCAGACACCTTAAGGGGGGTCAAAAACATGCGCGGACTCAAGTTTCTTCTCGGTACTACAGCATTGCTCGCGGGTATGGCCCTGGCGCCGGCGGCGCAGGCGCAAATTGTGGTTGGCGTAGGCGTTGGTATTCAGCCTGTTTGCCAATACGGCTATTACGACTATGCGCCGTATGCCTGCTCTCCCTATGGGTTCTACGGGCCGGGATACTTCTATAACGGGATCTTCCTGGGCATGGGCCCATGGGCCGGCTGGGGTTATGGCCACGGCTGGGGCGGGCATCGGTTCGTTAATGGCGGTGGTGGAAGCTATCGGGGCGGCGGCGGCGCGGCAGCAGCGCGTGGCTATGCTTCTCGCGGCGGCGGCGGCGGTGAAGTGGCCCGCGGTGGCGGCGGTGGTCAAGTGGCCCGCGGTAGCGGCGGCGGAGCAGCGCGCGCAGGCGGCGGCGCACATGCGGTAGCGGTTTCTCATGCTGGCGGTGGTGGAGCACGCGCAAGCGCTCCCCGTGCGGCGGCTTCTCACGGCGGCGGCGGCGTAGCCCGCGGCGGTGGTGGTGGCGCAGCTCGCGGCGGTGGCGGCGGCGGGGGCGGTGCAGCCCGCGGCGGTGGTGGCGGCGGGGGACATGCCGGCGGCGGACGCAAATAACCTGGACATCTGCTGCAACCGACAACAGATGATGGACGAGACGGCGGAGCATACCAGCTCCGCCGTTTTGCGTTCGCGGGTTTTCACGGCTACGTGTCAGCCTTGCGTTCGACCCTCACCCTGTATCCTCCGCTTGTTACCATATCCTCCCGGAATGCATCCGATAGGCAGACATAGGATAGGAAGACGCCGCCGCGGTTGAGGAGGATGGCTCGCCACAATGATCGTTCGAGAACAGAGAGCGCGGCCCAAGCCGTGGAGGGCGAGGGAACACCACGACGCTGCCTGGTGGCTGACGCCGTTTTTCTCTATGGAGTGGGCGCTGAACTGGGTTGCCTTTGCGCTGAGCAACTGGACCCTGCTCGAAGTGCTGGAGTATCTGGGAACCTTTTCTGTGCTGATTGCCGTAGTGTTTTACTTTGCCGAGTCGGGCGACCGGGTAAAGCAGCGGCACTACCAGGCCTGGCAGGTAATTAACACGGCGCAGGGCAAGGGCGGGAGCGGGGGAAGGATCGAAGCGCTGCAGGAGTTGAATGCGGACAAGGTTCCGCTGGTTGGAGTGGATGTTTCTTCGGCGTTTCTGCAAGGGCTGAATTTGGAGCATGCCAATCTTCTGCGCTCCGATTTCAGTTCTACCGACCTGCGGAACAGCAGGCTTGCCGGAGTGGATTTCACGCTTGCCACGCTGAACAGCGCCAACCTGCGCGGCGCCGATCTGCACGGCGCTTTGTGCGTGGAGACCGACCTGCGCGAGGCCGACCTGGTGCGGAGCAGCCTGGCAGGCGTCAATTTTGCGGGAGCCTTGCTGGACGATGCGGATTTGCGCGGCACGGATTTGAGAGACATTCAATGGCGGAGCTTGAAAAGCGTGAAGGGCGCCAACATTGCGGACGTAAAGAATGCGCCGGCTGGATTTGTGGAATGGGCACGCGCGAACGGAGCATTGGAATAGTCGAACGCGGGGCCATGAAGGCGCAGCCCATCGGGATTAGCGTCGAATCCCGATGCATTGTTGCGCAAAATCAGGGTACCTATTCAAGTCCGGCGGCCGGCCGGTGAGGACGGAGAACGGAGAACGATCGGAATCGATGCCCGCCGGAGAGCAAATTGCCGGTTCGCCGCGACCGCTTGAGGCCATGGTCCCGGTTCGGCTATGCTTAACTTTCTCTATGCCCCACGGATTCGACGCATATCGCATATTCATTTCGGCTCCCGGAGATCTCGATCCGGATCGCCAGGCCTGTCACGATGCCGTTGCAGCGGTGAACGAGACCACCGCCATGCCGGCGAAGATTCTGCTGGTGACATTGGGCCTGCGGGAAAACAGTCAGATTGAGAGTAATCGGAGCATTGTTTCCGACAACGTGCGCTGGAGCAGCTACTTCATCCAGATTTTTCAGGACGATTGGGGGCCGCGCGACCTGTTCCGGAAGCTTTTTCTGCTGGCCGCCGGGTGCCGGGACGATGCTTTGCTGCCGATGCGCGAAGTTGTCATCTGCCTGAAGGACGCGCCGGGGGAAACCAACGCCGAGATACTCGCCTTTCGAAAAGAGCTGGTAGAGCGAAAGGATATCGGAGTTTTTAAGTACAGAAGCCTGGACGAGCTGAAGACGCATCTGCTGGAGGTCTGCGGAGGTTGGGCGCGGGCGTTGATCGAATCGGGGAATGGCTCGACCCCAACTGGCGGCGCGTAGCGCTCGGCGGCCTGCTAGAACAGCGGCAAAGGCCGCCATTCCAAGTAGAAGTACATCTGATCTTCGCGCACGACGGTAAAGCCAAGGCGCATGTGGAAGCGCAGAGAGCCGGGATTGAACCGGAAGACGAAGCAGCGGATTGGCAGCCTGGCGTTCGCGGCTTCCTGCTGCAGGCGCTTGACCAGCACAGTTCCGATCCCCTTGCTCTGGAGCTTTGGGTGGACGGCGATATCGACTAGTTGGAACTCGCCGTCGCCGGGCGCGAACCATAGTCTGCCGACCGGCCTGCTGTCAAGCAAGACCACGTGGTAACAGGAGTTCGGGTACATTTGCGTGTAGGCCGACATCTGCCCGCGAAACTGCATGCGGATCAGGTCTTCCTTTTGCTGGGCCGGGATCTGCGCGAGGTCGAACTCCGGGGCGCGAACCGCGGAGTACAACTCATAAAGGAATATCTCGTCCTGTGGCAGGGCGGGGCGAACGGCGAGAGTGGACATGGCTCAAACGTGCGCGGGACCGGCTTGCAAGACCGGTCCCTCGCTTAGAAAGTGTACTACGAGCGCGCGGGAAAGATGCCTTGCAACGCGATGCAGAAGTTGAGCGTGAGATACGGCATCATATTGTTGTGCGGCTGACTGCCTCCCACCGGCGCAACCATATTGAGATTCATTTGCTGATTCAGCGCGCCGCCGGAGTTGTAGGCATTGGCCGGGGTGCCCGATGTCTTGACGAGAATCGAGTTGGTCGGGTCGCCAATCTGCCCCTTGAGTCTGCCGCCGTCGACGCAATTGATGGCATGACTATGAACCGGCAGCTCGTTTTGGAGCAGGGTGACGGTACTCGAGCCGCTGCTTTCGCCAAGATCGTACAAACTCAGGCCGGGACCCTGACCCTGCTGTAATGGAGACATGCCCTGGAGGTTGGGAAGCGCAAAGTTGCTTCTGCCGTCTCCGCCGTAGGTGGTGCCGAGCAGCGAGAAGAGCGCGGTGTTCTGAGAGAGGGGCAAGATCTGGCCGTTGCAAAAGGCCCAGCCTTTGGGCGCGAAGTTGAACCCGAGTATTCTTATCTCTGCGACAAATGGATCTGACATGGGATGTCCTCCTTGCGGCTAGGCGGCTAATTTTGACTGGGAAAAATTCCCGACAGCGCGATGCAGAAATTGAGAGTGAGGAAGGGCTGCATGTTCGGATGCGACTGGCTGCCCCCAACGGTTGACAACTGGCCGGGATACATGGCCACGAGACCAACGCCCACATTGCTGTATGCCGAGACGCCGCCCAGAATGTTCGAGGTTGGACCGGGCTGGTTCACGGCAGCGTTGGTGGCGTTCCACTGATGGGTGTGCAAAGGGATCTCGCTGGTCAAGAGCGTGTGGTTCTGCTCACCGCCCAATTCCCCACGCGTCTGTCCGTTGCCAAAGTGCGTGGGGGTGCGTCCCTGCAGATTCGGCAACCCGAAAGTCACCCTTCCGTCGCCACCATAGGTGGTTCCGAGCAGCGAGAACAGCGCCTGGTTCTGGTTGATGGGCATGAGCTGCCCGTTAGACAACGCCCAGCCTTTGGGTGCAAAACCGAAACTCATGATCTTGATCTCGGCCAAGAAAGGTGTGCTCATTTCTCATGTTCTCCTTATCTCTTTTGTAACTCGCCACTCTACGAAGGACTCGGAAATACTCCGAAGAGCGAGAGGATGAAATTGATGGCCAGATACGGCTGGATGTTGCTGTGCGCCACGTTTCCGCCGATATTTGAAATGTTTGCCGCCATGACAGCGGTCCCGGCTGTATTCACATCGTAGATGTCGGGTCCTTTGGACAGGTAATTGCCGCCCGGCAGCGCCGAGTTACTCGCATTTGGGGAGGCCAGGACCGAGTGGGTATGGGCGGGGATTTGGTTCAGATTCAGGGTGACGTTTTCGACGCCGCCGTTCTGGCCAATCGTGAACCCGGATCCCTGATGGATGGGAAGACGGCTGCTGAGGTTGGGAACGGCGAAGGTGGATTGCCCATCACCGCCGTACGTGGTGCCGATGAGGTTGAATAACGTTTCGTAACCCGAAATGGGGAGCAACTGCCCTTGGCACAGCGCCCAGCCTGCTGGCGCAAAGTTGCCCCCGAACATTCGAATCTCACCTACATAAGGTTGAGACATAGGTCATTTCCTCCAAAACACGGGATTCGGAATCATTGATTAGGGTTCAGGGAGTGACTTTTGGGGATTACTATCCGACAAGAAAAAACACTACTATGAGAAGGCGCAGACTTGCAAGAAAATAAACTGTCAATAAAAAGATTGGCACGAAAAGTGGAAGCGGACCGCTCGATTCAAAAAAAGCTCGGAGTTAAGCGGATGATCGCTGCCCGGCAAGTCAACTATCCATTGCCTTTGACTGAAAGCAACGGTTGTCTGCATTTAGGATGAAGGCAGCGTGCGAACGATACGAGTAGACACACCTTCTGCGAAGTACGACGTGATTGCGGGGAGCGGGCTGGTTGATACGCTTGCCGTCCGCATCGAGAGAGTTGCGGGCAAGCTGCCGCGGCGGGTCTTTGTGCTGACTTCGGCGCCCATCTGGGCGCTGTGGGGGCCTAGCCTGCTGCAGTCGTTTGCGGAAGCGCCCGAGGTGCTTTTTCTGGAGCCGGGCGAGAAGCACAAGACAATGGCCAGCGTGGACAGGCTGCTGCGGCAGATGGCGCGGTCCGGCGGAGATCGCGGCTCGCTGCTGATTGCCTTCGGCGGCGGGATTGTGGGCGATGTGGGCGGATTCCTGGCGGCGGTCTATATGCGCGGGATTCGCTACGTGCAGGTGCCAACCACTTTTCTGGCGCAGGTGGACTCGTCCGTGGGCGGCAAGACCGGCGTGAACCTGCCGGAGGGCAAGAATCTAGTCGGCAGCTTTCATCACCCGCTGGCGGTATTTGCAGATATTGGCGTCTTGGGGACGCTGCCGGACCGCGAGCTGAAGGCGGGGCTAATGGAAAGCGTGAAGGCTGGGATCATCCGCGACCGGACGCTGGTGCGATTTATGGAAGCACACGTGGACCAGGTGCTGGGGCGCGATGCGAAGGCCCTGGAGAAGGTGATTGCAGCTTCAATCCGAATGAAGGCCGATGTAGTGAACAGGGACGAGCGCGAGAGCGGGCTGCGGATGATATTGAACCTGGGGCACACGGTGGGCCACGCCATTGAGCAGGCCACGGCCTACAAGGCTCTGCTGCACGGAGAGGCAGTGGGCTGGGGCATGGTGGCGGCGCTTCACCTGGCACGGCAGCGGGGAACGATTTCAACGCCGCAGTTTGGCCGGCTGGAGAGTTTGATTCATCTGTACGGGCCGCTGCCGCCTCTGAAGCTGCGCGTGTCCAAGGTTGTGGCGGCAACAGGCAGCGACAAGAAGAATGTCGGCGGGATAAGACGATTTGTACTGCCGGTGGGGATTGGCGACGCGACGGTGGTGGAAGACGTGACTGCGGCGGAACTTGAGGCGGCGGTGGGCTATATGCTGGCGCGGGCCGGGGAGAAGCATAGCTGAATGACGACGCTTGGATCGAGGCCGACGGGTGCGGAAGACGAGGCCAGCGCAGCGCTTGCCGTGCGGAACATGTTCGACCAGATTGCGCCGCGGTATGACCTGCTGAATCATGTCTTGTCGGCAAGCGTAGACCGGCTCTGGTGGTGGCAGACGGCGCGGCGGTTCAGGGCGATATTGGCCGATCCCGATGCGGCAGTGCTGGATGTTTGCTGCGGGACGGGACACATGACGATGGCACTGCTGAAAGGCAGGCCGCAGGGGGCGCGGCCGATTCTGGCGGCGGACTTTGCGCGGGAGATGCTCGGCCGGGCGGCGCACCGGTTCGAGGCACGGAAGGCTGGCGCGCCGACTGCCATTGCGCTGGAGGCGGATGCGCTGCACCTGCCGCTGCGGGACGCCTCGCTGGATTTGATTGTGACCGCGTTCGGGTTCAGGAACCTCGCCAACTACGAGTCGGGGCTGAAGGAGTTTTATCGCGTGCTGAAGCCGGGAGGGCGGCTGGGCATTCTGGATTTCGCCGAGCCGGGAGGGCTTGTCGGGAAGGTGTATGGGGTGTACTTCCGAAGGGTGCTGCCGGCAATTGGGCGAATGATGTGTGGCAAGGACGGACCGTATCGGTATCTGCCGACCTCGGTGGGCAACTTTCCGCCGCCCGGCGAGATGCTGGAAATGATGCGCGGCGTTGGGTACCGGGAGTGCTCGTGGCAGCCCTATACGTTCGGGATTGCCGGACTGTATACGAGTTCACGTTGAAGACATCGGAACCTGAGCTTTCGGCTGCGTCCTGTGCCGGTGACGGATAATCTGAAAGAAGACATAAAAAAGTCAAAGGAAGCACGATGATTGCGCAAAGCGAATGGAAGGGCTCAACAATTTTCGAGGGGATTGCGGAGAACGGCAATTCAGTCTTCTTCGACGCCGACCCGTCGCACTCTCAGGGCCCCAGCCCCATGGAGGCTGTGCTGATGGCGCTGTGCGCATGTACCAGCGTGGACGTGGTCTCGATCCTGGAGAAGAAGCGGCAGCCGCTGATGGGGCTGCGGGTGAAGGCCGCGGCCACACAGGCCGAGAAGCCGCCCCGGGTGTTTACACACATCAAGCTGACCTATATGGTGAGCGGGCGATTGAACCGCAAGGCCGTGGAGGACGCCGTGGCGCTGTCGAAGAACAAGTATTGCTCGGTTTCGCGGATGCTGGAGAAGGCGGCGCAGGTGGAGTACGAAATAGTTTTTGAAGATGGCGAGCCCGACGAATGAGTAGCCGCGCGTTGAAGAATTTCGTTCAGGTGGCGTCGATGGTGATGCTGCTGGTGGCGGTGGGGCTGTTGGCGGCCATCACCACCATGCACTTCGCCATCCACGGAGCTGAGGTGCAGGTGCCGGCGCTGCGGGGGATGACGGTGGCCGACGCGCGCAGCGAGACTGCGGGGCTTGGGTTGAACCTGAACGTGGACAATCGCTACTACTCGGGCGACGTGGCTGCGGGACATATCCTTACACAGTCGCCGGAGCCTGGTTCGGTGGTGCGGCGGGAGTGGCGTGTCCGGGTGTCGGAGAGCCTGGGTCCGCAAAAGGTGGAGGTGCCGGACACGGTGGGCCGCGAGGAGCGGGTTGCGGCGCTGATGCTGCGGCGCGTGGGTCTGGAAGTGGGAGTGACCGCGCGGCTGCCTTACGGAAACGCTGCGGAGGGAACGGTTTTGGCGCAGGATCCGCCGGCGCACGCACAGGGGATTGAACGGCCCAGCATCAACCTGTTGGTGGCCGCTCCGGCCGACGACACCCTCGACGGCTTTGTGATGCCGGACCTGGCGGGATTGCCCGTGGTGAGCGCACAGGCGCAGTTGGCCAAGGTGGGCATCAAGTGCGCGCCGCCCACCTTTATCGACGTGCCGGTTGGGCCGGTGGGCAGCGGGGACGAGCCGGTGAAGTCGCCGGTGAAGCCGGGCGCGGTGGTGGCGCAACAGCCTGTCGCCGGGTTGCGCGTGGACCAGACGACGATGGTGAAGCTGGTGGTGGCGAAGTGAGAGAGACAGGAACTAGGGAATAGGGATTGGCGAGTCAGCCTGCGCACGGAGTGCATCCAATTCATGAACTCATGAAGCCCAAAACAAGAAATCAGCACAAAGACGCTGGCGGTCCTATGCTCCCTGCGGGAGATTACTCGCATGCCTGGCGCGCTCTGCGGCACAGGAATTTTCGCCTCTTCTTTGGCGGGCAAAGCATATCGCTCATCGGCACGTGGATGACGCGTGTGGCCACCTCGTGGCTGGTGTACCGGCTGACCAAATCGCCGCTGCTGCTGGGCACGGTGGGGTTTGCGGGGCAGATTCCCACATTTCTGCTGGCTCCATTGGCGGGTGTGATCGTGGACCGCATCGACCGGCGCACGCTGCTGGTTTGGACGCAGAGCCTGGCCATGGTGCAATCGCTGGCGCTGGGGTGGCTCACGCTTACGCATCGCATAACCATCCCGGAAATTCTGGCGCTCAGCGTGATGCAGGGGCTCGTCAATGCATTCGATATGCCGGGCCGGCAAAGCTTCATGGTGAAGATGGTGGAGGACAAGGCCGACCTTTCAAACGCCATCGCCATCAACTCGTCCATGGTAAATGTGGCGCGGCTCATTGGCCCGTCGCTGGCGGGGATGCTGATTGCCGTTACCAATGAGGGCTGGTGCTTCGTGACCGATGGCGTGAGTTACATTGCGGTGATTGCGTCGCTGCTGATGATGCGGCTTCCCGCGGCCGAAACGGACCGCGCGGCAACCACCATGCTGGCGCAACTGGGCGAGGGCTGGAGCTATGTGGCCGCATCCGGGCCGATTCGCACCATACTGGCGCTGTTTGCGCTGCTCAGCCTGATGGGCTGGCCGTTCATGGTGCTGATGCCGATTTTTGCGGCGCAGGTTCTGCATGGCGGCCCGCATACACTTGGCTTTTTGACGGGCGCGGTGGGCGTTGGATCGCTGGTGTCCGCGCTGGCGCTGGTGATGCGCCGGTCGGTGCGCGGACTGACAAAGATGATCCCCTTTGCGGCGGCGGTATTCGGCGTTGGGTTGGTCTGTTTTGGACTGTCGAATGTGCTTTGGCTTTCCATGCTGATGATGCTGGTGACGGGCTTCGGCATGATGCAGGGATTGACGGCCAGCAACACGATTCTGCAGACGTTGGTGGATGAGAAAATGCGCGGGCGCGTGATGAGCTACTACACCATGGCGTTTGTGGGGATGGCCCCATTCGGCAGCCTGCTGGCTGGCGCAATGGCGCACGCAATTGGAGCGCAGCGAACGGTGATTGTGAGCGGCATTGCCTGCATTGTTGGCTCACTGTGGTTCTGGACGCGGCTGAAGGGGATTCGCAGGCAGATGCGGCCGATTTATGAGCGGCTGGGGATTGTGCCCGGAATTGCGGCGGAAGAGGGCGCCCAGAATTGAGCGCGAACCAGCGGAGTTGGTAGAGGCGGAAATAAATGGGATTGACCGAAGACATTGAGCGCGTGGCGTTGCAGGAGCGGGAACTGAAATTGGCTCGCCTGGATGCGCGGGTTGCGTGGGAGCTGGGAGTCCGCTTGCGAACGATGGCGGAAGAGCGCGGACTGAGCGTGGTAATCGATGTGCGGCGGTTCGGGCAACAGCTGTTCTATGCTGCCCTGGAGGGAACGGCGCCGGACAATGCCGAATGGGTGCGTCGCAAATGCAATGTGGTGGCGCGATTTCATCGCAGTTCGTATGCGGTGGGAATGAAGCTGAAGGCGAACAGCGACACGCTGACCGGACAACAGGGCTTGCCGCTGGCAGATTTTGCCACGCATGGCGGTTCGTTTCCGCTGACGGTGGAGGGTGCCGGAGTGGTCGGCTGCGTAACCGTCTCCGGCCTGCCTCAGCGCGCCGATCACGAATTGGTGGTCGAGGCGCTTTGCGGACTGCTGGGGCGCAATTATCCCGAACTGCGGCTGGCTGCGGAATAGAACTCCGGCTTGTTGTTTCGCGAATCGCCGGCGGATCAGGCGGTGCGTTCGACCATTGCGATGAAGAACCCGTCGGTGTGGAATTGGCCCGGGAGCAGGTGGAGCGCGCCATCGGGCGTGAGGCAGTTACGGAGATGCTCGGCGCCGTTGGCGGTGAGGATTCCTTCGGCGAGCAAGGAGTCGATGCGGTCTTCGAGCGAAAGCGTACGAGTATTCCGGTTTCGTGCAAGAGCCAAGGCGACTACCTGCTCGTTCTCCTCCAATTCCATTGAACACGTGGAGTAAATGACGTGGCCGCCGGGGTGGACGGCGCGCACGGCGGCGAGCAGGAGGTCGCGCTGGCGATCGGCATGGCGACTGAAATCCTCGGGACTCAATCGGAAGCGGATTTCGGGGTGCCGGCCCAGCGTGCCGGTTCCGCTGCAAGGGACATCGGCGAGAGCGACATCAAAGCCGCCGTCAACGAGCACGTTTGCATCGGTGAGGCGGCACTGGATGCGCGAGGTGAAAACCGCCATCCGCGTACTCAATTCTTGCCAGCGCGGCGGGCTGATTTCGCAGGCCAGGATGCGGGCTTTGGGGTTACGCTCGGCGAGGACAAGCGTTTTGCCTCCGGGGGCGGCGCAGCAATCCAGGAGCCAGTTTCCCCGGCCCGCAAGCTCAGCTACCAACTGTGATCCTTCATCCTGAAGCCACACGCGGCCCTCGCGAACAGCCGCGCTCGCGGTGATGTCGCCGGAGACCACTCTGCGCGCGGCCGTAAGCAGTTCTCCAGGCTCCAGACGGATGCCTGCGAGGGAGAGTTCCGCTTCTACGGCGGGGTTGGCGATGTGGAGGGTGAGCGTGGGTTGGCTTTGGTCGTGATGGCAAAAGGCGCGGGCCGCTTCCATGCCATAGCGGGCCACCCAGCGCTCGACAACCCACGCTGGATGCGCCTGTGCCAGCGCCAGTTCGGCTGGAGATTGATCTGGAAAGCTTGCGGGCGGCGCTTCGGAGAGTCTGCGGAGAACGGCATTGACCATGCCGGAGGCAAATTGCTGGCCGGCCTGCTTGGCCAGTTCCACACTCTCATCGATGGCGGCGCGAGCGGGGATGCGGTCCATGTGCAGAATCTGGAATGCGCCCAGGCGGAGCAAGATCAGAACTTCGGGATCGAGTTTGGCGTTGGGGTGCGTGAGCAGAGCGCGGATCTGGTAATCGAGACGAATTTGCCAGCGGAGAACGCCGAGCACAAGGGCTGTGACCAGATTGCGGTCGAGGGGCGAGAGAGCATTAACGGCTTTGTCGCGAAGCAGGTCGTCAGCGTGCGCGCGGTCGCGCTCGACTGCCATGAGAATGACGAACGCCGCTTTGCGCGCGGGTGAAACATTAGCCATTCGATGCCATCCTCAAGATTGTCTTGGCGTCTTGATTGGATTGTACCGGCTGCACAGCAACGATTATGCACTTTATTTGCAACGACATGGTGCCCAAAAAGCAGGAACAGGCCCTCAGCGATGAACGCTAACCCAAGCGCGCGCCAGGCGCGAATGCGGTTCCACGCAGAAACTCGGCCGCGGCAAGGCGCTTTTTGCCTTCGAGCTGAACCTCGAGCAGTTCGAGCCAGGTGTTTCCGGCGCAAGCTACAAACAGGCGATGGCCTTCGATAGCGATTTGGCCCGCGACGCCAAGGACCGGCTGTCCCGTGTGCAGCTCAGTCGCGTTGGACGGCGAAGCAATATTCAGCCGATGGACGATCAGTTTCTTCCCGTCGAGCGCGGTAAACGCGCCGGGCCATGGCTGGAATGCTCGCCACCGATTGTAGAGTTCGTGAGCGGAGCGGGCGGCAAAGTCCATGCGGCCATCCTCACGATCGAGGAGCGGGGCAAAGGTGGCGAACGAGTGGTTCTGCGGCTGGGGATGAATCGATCCATCGGCCAGGCCGGCCAGTGTTTCGACGACCAGCGGGGCGCCGGCGCGCGCCATCTGCTTGAAGAGGTCCACGGCGGTTTGGCTCGGGTCAATGGAGAAGGTTTGCTGAAGCAGAATCGGCCCGGTGTCAAGGCCCTCTTCAAGCAGCATGGTCGTGTTTCCGGTGAATGCGTCGCCCATGGCAATAGCCCACTGGATGGGAGCGGCGCCGCGGTACTTTGGCAGCAGGGAGCCATGCAGGTTGATGCAGCCGAGACGGGGCAGGGCCAGCATCCACGGGGGAACGATGCGGCCATAAGCCACGACGACGATGGCGTCGGGCGCAATGGACTCAAGCAGCGTGCGAAACTCGGGATTGCCGCGGATTTTCTCAGGCTGCGTGACTGGCAAGCCGGAGGCGAGCGCAACCTGTTTGACGGGAGGCGCGGTGAGTTGCTGGCTGCGGCCTACCGGCCGGTCAGGTTGCGAAACCACCAATGCGATTTCGTGCCCGGCCGCAACCAGAGCTTCGAGGGTGGGGACGGCGAAGCTGGGAGTGCCGCAGAAGACTAGTTTCACCGCTCTACCACTCGCCCGCGCGCTGCAGTTTGCGGATCTTGCGCAGGTTGAGGTCGCGCTTGAGCGGGCTCATGCGGAAGATAAACAGCATGCCGTCGAGGTGGTCTATCTCATGCTGCATGCAGCGCGAGAGCAGGTCTTCCCCATCCATTTCGAACCACTTGCCGTGCTCGTCCTGGGCGCGGATGCGAACCCTGGCGGCGCGGACCACCTTCTCGCGGACGTCCGGGAAGCTGAGGCAGCCTTCTTCCTCGTAGACCTTGCCATCTTGGAAGATGATTTCGGGATTGACGAGTACCAGTTTCTTTTCCGGGTCTTTGCCCATGCTGAGGTCAATGACAGTGACGCGCTTGGACACACCCACTTGTGGCGCCGCCAGGCCGATGCCTTGCGAGGCGTAGGTGGTCTCAAACATGTCGGCGACTAGTTTGCGCAGTTCCGCGTCGAATTCGGCGACGGGTTCACCGGGTTGCGAGAGTACCGGCTCGGGATATTTTACGATTTTTAGAATCATGTTGTTTTTCTTGATAAGTTCTGAAATCCGCTTTCCTTGCCCCAGTGTTTCGACAAGATCAACGCGGCCAGGAAGACTCGCGCGACCTCTGAGTCCTTTTCGACGTTCCAGTCTCGAAACGCGGCGTCAGCGATTGCCAAGCACTCAGAGGCCCAATCCAGGTTAATCTCGCCGGAAGCGTCGAGCACATCGTAATCCGCGACATAGCGCGCTTCCTGCAAATCCACAAAACTTTGGGCGACATTTGCCAAGCCGGGAGAAACAAACCCGGTAAAGCCGATGTCCTTTGGCAGATTCGAAGGGCTTTTTCCCTGCGAGAGGAAGTTTCTTGCTGCCGTTTTCATCTGGCCGTGATCGAGAGCGCGTTGAGTTCTGCCGCGAAGGCCAATCGGTGAATCGGGGCTTATCTGCTCGGCTACAGACGATGCTAGCAGGTTGAAGAGTGCATAGTAGGCTGCGGAGACGGCTCTTCGCAGATGAATCTCCTCAGGCGATCCGTTCAACAGTTCCCGGGAATGTGCGAGCAAATCGTCAGCTAGCGGCACTCAAAAGACTCCGCTCTACTTTCGTGTTGAATTGAATCCATGACTCAATGTCGAGGATCATCCGAAGCCTGTCGCGCAATTTCTTGTAAAAGACAATTCTGGAATCAGCGTTCGCCAACGTTGGAGCGACTTCAGGATTGGCAAAAAAGCTGACAATCACCTTGGGGGTGCCGTCGCGCATCTCACCCGAAGAGATTTCATACTTGAGCAACGCCGCATCCGGAGCCTTCTCCAGATCAACAGGCCATGGAGCGTACTCGGGCAGAATCTGGGGAAGTACTTTCTTGATCGTCCCAATATCCGAATAGGTCAGCTTTGAATAGGTGACGTCGTCCAATTCCAGGCCAGAAAAGGCCGAGGCGAGCCGAAAGCGCCAGTTTCCGTCCGCACCAATGGAACGCTCCTGGATCAAGAACTCTCCGTTGAAGCCAAAGACCGTAACTCGATCACCGACTTCCGGGGTGAACTCCAGTTTCATCGCCGCCTCCATCTCAAGTGTATCCCGGAATCAGTTTCCGTTTAATACGCCCGTATCTGTTCGATGTATCCGTCGAAATTCCGTTTCATTTCCAGCACCGAGTCGCCGCCGAACTTCTGCTGTGCCAGGCCGGCAACGGTCAACGCGACCATGGCCTCGGCCGCTACCCCGGCTGCGGGA
>Ga0302156_10000855_pt1 | contig 28154 bp, 32 predicted proteins | sample I_Bog_N3_2_FD_193503 | JGI IMG/M metagenome (GOLD analysis project Ga0302156, IMG submission 193503) | Peat permafrost microbial communities from Stordalen Mire near Abisko, Sweden - I_Bog_N3_2 | ecosystem: Environmental > Terrestrial > Soil > Wetlands > Peat | place: Sweden: Abisko, Stordalen... | reverse complement strand
TAGGGCGGACTATCCGCCAGGGGGTCGCAATGTTGACACTCCAAGATTGTATCGGCTTCTCCGGCCTGACGCCGGACCAGCTGGAAGCTATCGCCGATCACGAACATCTCGACATGATCATCGCCGCCGAATGGGCCGAGGTTACCCTCGACAAGCCCGAGGGCGAGGAACTGGTCGAACGGATGCTGGCCGAGGAAATCGACCGCTGTGCATCCCATCACAAAGACGAGGCCCTGCGCCGCTATCGGGCCGGGCTCGAAGAATTCCACAAGCAACATCCACACCGCTAACGCCGTAATAGTCCAGTGATGGACGGGAGGGGTTAGAGCGTGATGCGCAAAATGTGTATCACGCTGGCGGCTATTGAGGCCACGCCCGGCGAGGGACTTACGGGATGCAGATTTTCTGCCTCACGGTTTTAAGCCCCCTCCTCCTCGGCTTGCTGCCAACCGGCATGCAGTTGGGTCCAGATGGGCTCGCCCTGATCCAGCACGTCGATGACGGGCAGGTCCAGGGCCTGATGCTGCTGGTCTGCCGCCAGATCCAAGCGGCTGGCGATACGGGCGATCCAGGGCAGGCTGTCGTCTCCCATCTCGCCTTTGCCCAGGCCGATGCCTAAAAGCCGCGCCACGTCACCCAGACTGACCAAGGCCAGGTCGCGGCCCAGCACATAGCGGTTGCCCGCCGTGATGATCACATAGCCGTCATCCAACAGCTTATCCAGCACGAAGCGGAAGGGCTGCTCGCCCTCGCCCACCGCATCCAGCAGCACCCGCCGGCCGTGACCACGCCCGCCCAGACGGTTTTCCTCCAGCAGCACCGCCAGGATGGTCAGGGCCAGGGACAAGCGACGACGGGCCGAGATGGGATCGCCCAGATCGGAGCGCGCCAGCCGCCATTCCGGCAAAGCCGCCGCCAATTCGGCTCCGAACAGCACGACCACCCAGCTGAGATAGGTCCAGAACAGAAAAATCGGCACAGCGGCCACGGCACCATAGATGCTCTGATAGGCATGGGCCTGAGTGATATAAAGGCCAAAGGCAAAGCGCAGAAAGGCAAAAGCCAGACCGGCGGCGATGCCTCCATATAGGGCGTCACGGAACATTACCCGCCGGTTCGGCACCGCCAGATAAAGCAACGAGAAAGCCACCATCAGCAGAGCCGTTGGCAAAGCCGTCGTCACCAGCTTGACCACCCCTGACAGCCCGGCTCGCGCCGCCCAGTCCTGAGCAGCGAAGAACCAGGCCGACAGCGAGAAACTGGCCCCAATCAACAACGGCCCCAAGGTCACCGCCGTCCAATAGACCAGCAGACGCGACATGGGCGAACGATGGGTGATCACCCGGAAGATGGCGTTAAGCGAGCTTTCGATGGTCACCAACAGCGTCACCGCCGTAAAAACCAGCCCGACGACGCCCGCCGCCGTCAGTTTGCCGGCATTGCCGACGAAGGTGGCGACATAGCGCTGCACCTGTTCGCCCACTTCCGGCACGAAATTCTTGAAGAGGACGCCCTGCAACTGCACCCGCACAGAATCAAACACGGGAAAGGCCGCCAGCATGGCCAAGGCTATGGCCATTAGGGGGACCAGGGACAGCAGCGAGGTATAGCTTAAGGACGAGGCTTTATCGAGAGCGCCGTCAGCGCGGAAGCGCCGAGCCACGTATAAGGCCAATCCATACCATTGCCGCAACCCTAACATCTCACCCTCCGAAGACCCGCGATGCCACGCGTGCTTTGACCATACATTCCTTTCGTGTAGGATGCCCGCGCTTTGCCATGACAATGGCGACCAATTTTCGCGGAGAGAGTGGACCGATGACCGTTTCTTCGGCTTTGATGGCGGGAAAGAAGGGCCTTGTGATGGGCGTGGCCAACGATCGCTCGATCGCTTGGGCTATTGCCAAGCTGGCCAGTGACCATGGGGCTGAACTGGCCTTCACCTACCAGGGCGAGGCCCTGGAAAAGCGCGTGCGCCCGCTGGCTGACAGCATCGGCAGCAATATTGTCCTGCCCTGCGACGTCTCGGACGAGGACAGCATTGATGCCGTCTTCGAGACCTTGCAGCAGAAATGGGGCAAGCTGGACTTCCTGGTGCATGCCATCGGCTATTCCGACAAGGAAGAGCTGAAGGGGCGCTATGTGGACAGCACCACCCTGGATAACTTCCTGCGCACCATGCATATCTCGGTGTTCTCCTTCACCTCGGTGGCTCGCCGGGCCCAGGCCATGATGCCTGACGGCGGCAGCCTCTTGACCCTGACCTATCTGGGCGCCGAGCGGGTGATGCCCCATTATAATGTCATGGGTGTGGCAAAGGCGGCCCTGGAAGCCAGCGTGCGTTATCTCGCCTGTGATCTGGGTGCCCAGAACATTCGCGTCAACGCCCTGTCCGCCGGTCCGATCAAGACCCTGGCGGCGTCGGGCATCGGTGACTTCCGCTATATCCTGAAGTGGAACCAGTACAATGCGCCCATGAAGCGCAATGTTTCACTGGAAGACGTGGGTGGGGCCGGGCTCTATCTGCTGTCCGATCTGGCCAGCGGCGTCACCGGCGAGAACCATCATGTGGACTGCGGCTACCACGTAGTCGGCATGAAGGCGGCGGACGCTCCGGACATCGCGACGGTCTAAGGACTTAAACCATGTCTGGCAACGGCTTCGGCACGCTGTTTCGCTTCACCACCTTTGGCGAAAGCCACGGGCCGGCCATCGGCTGCGTGATCGACGGGGTTCCGCCCCGCATCCCGTTGACCGAGGCCGACATCCAGCCCTTTCTGGATGCCCGCAAGCCCGGCACCTCGCGCTTCACCACTCAGCGGCGCGAGGCGGACGAGGTGAAAATTCTCTCCGGCGTGTTCGAGGGCATGACCACCGGCACCTCCATCGGCTTGCTGATCGAGAACACCGACCAGCGCTCCAAGGATTACTCAGAGATCGCCGAGCGCTTCCGCCCCGGCCATGCCGATTATTGCTATCAGGCCAAATACGGCATCCGCGATTATCGCGGCGGTGGGCGCTCTTCAGCCCGCGAAACCGCCATGCGGGTCGCCGCCGGAGCTGTCGCCCGCAAAGTGCTCGACCATCTGATCCCCGGCGGCGTCAAAATCACCGGCGCCATGGTGCAGATGGGTCCCCATGGCATCGACCGTTCCCGCTGGGATTGGGCCGAGGTCCTGAACAATCCCTTCTTCTGCCCCGACGCCGTCACGGCCAAGGCCTGGGAAGACTATCTGGACGGCATCCGCAAGTCCGGCTCCTCCATCGGCGGCATCGTCGAAGTGGTGGCCGAGGGCGTGCCGGTAGGTCTGGGGGCTCCGGTCTATGACAAGCTGGACGCCGATATCGCCAAGGCTTTGATGAGCATCAATGCCGTCAAAGGCGTGGAAATCGGTGACGGCTTCGCTGCCGCCTCCTTAAGCGGCGAAGAGAACGCCGACGAGATGCGCATGAAGGATGGCAAGGTTGAGTTTCTCACCAACCATGCTGGCGGCATCCTGGGCGGCATCTCCACCGGCCAGACCATCTCGGCCCGTATAGCGGTAAAACCCACCAGTTCGATCCTGACGCCCAAACAGTCGGTGGATAAATCCGGTCACGAGGTGGAGGTTTCCACCAAAGGCCGTCACGACCCCTGCGTCGCCATCCGCGCCGTCCCGGTGGCCGAAGCCATGCTGGCCGTCACCCTGGCCGATCACCTGCTGCGCCACCGCGCGCAATGCGGGGCCTAAAAGGCCCCGCTGCGGGTTGGCGCAAGCCTTACCTACCCTTAAGCGCCCGTCCGCTTCATAAACCTGCTCATCCAAGTCGGCAGCAGATAGAAGGTTGCCAGCACAAAACATCCCAACGACCCCAGCACGGCGAGATCGCCATTGGAGAAGTTGGTGGCGGTTCCCTTGATGACGAAATTGGTGATCACCACCCACAAGATGATGGGAGTCGCCATAAAAAGCACCAGGACATAGGGGAGAAAGCGCATATCGAACCCTCGGGAAAAAAATGTGAACCTAGGGTTACATAGATATGCAAAGGCTCCGCTTCAACACATTTAAGCCCTTGAAAAACAAAGGCCTTACGATCCGAAGTGGCTTACTCCTCGCCTTCCAGCCGGGCAAAGGTGTCGTCCAGCAGGCGATGCAGTTCCGCCGTGTCCTGCTCCCCTAAGCGCTGCTGAATCTCGTCCTGGGCCGCCCGCCACAGGGGCTTGGCTTCGGCCCATAGCGCCTCGCCCGCTCCGCTCAAAGCAATCCGGCGGCTGCGGCGATCGGAGCAGGTTTTCTGCACCACCAATTCCCGGGCCAGTAAAGGCTTGAGGTTGCGTGAAAGGGTCGTGCGGTCCATGCCCATGATGTCCGCCAGCCCGTGGATGGAGGGCGGCTCGATGCGGATCAGATGGGCCAGCAGGGAATATTGCGTCAGGGTCAGCCCTACCGCCGCCAGATGAGCATCATAAATCTGCGTCATCCGCCGCGAGGTGCGGCGCAGCCGAAAGCAGGTGCAGCCTTTCAGCCAATCCTGCAGATCATTTTTTGGGTTTGGCATGAACCATCAACCTCGCGGTCATCACCTGCACCACCTCGTCCCGCTGATTGAAGGTCTCGGTGCGCACGCGGATCATGCCACGCTCGGGACTGGAACGCGACGGCATCACATCCAAGACCTCGCTGACCGTGCGCAGCACGTCGCCGGCATAAGTGGGACGCGGCCAGCCCAGCTCCACATCGCGGCCGATCAGCCCGCCGGCGATATTCATCCCGCAGTCCACCAGCATGCGCATGGTCAAAGAGGCGGTCATCCAGCCCGACGAAGCCAGCCCCTTAAAGAAGCTCTGCTCCGCCGCCAGCGGATCGGTGTGGAAAGGCTGCGGGTCATAGCGATGGGCGAAGGCCATCACCTCTTCGGCGGTCACGGTGATGGGCCCGGCATAGAAGCTCTGGCCCTTCTCGAAATCATCCATGTAACGCATGGTCACTCCCTGAGGTTTTTTGCCGCTTGAACAAGCTGCGGTTCGTTGTTATGTGCATATGCACTTAAACGCCCGAAGCTTCAAGTCCCACTTGGCAGAATCTGCCGCAGCTTTGGCATCGACAGAGCCCCGTCGTTCAGAAACCATGCGGGAAGAAAACAAGGAACGTCCCCATGCCCCAACTCGTCGCCCGCCTGTTCAAAGACCGCATTCACTACGCCTGGATCGTTTCCGGGGCGGTATTCGTGGTCCTGCTGACCTCGGCGGGCGTGCGCAGCATGCCGGGCGTGCTGATGGTGCCCTTGGAAAAGGACATGGGCTGGGACCGCGCCACCATCTCGCTGGCGGCCTCGGTGGGCATCGCTCTTTATGGCTTGACCGGGCCGTTCGCCGGAGCGGTGATGTTGAGCTTCGGCATCCGCCGCACCATCCTTTGCGCTCTGACATTGCTGTCCATGGCCGTTGTCTCCACCACCCTGGTGCAGACATCCTGGCAGCTGGTGCTGACCTGGGGCGTGCTGACCGGCCTTGGCACCGGCGTCCTGGCCAATGTGCTGGGAGCCACGGTAGTGAACCGCTGGTTCAAGAAAAGCCGAGGCCTGGCCATGGGCATCCTCACCGCCAGCGTCGCCACCGGCCAGTTGGCCTTCCTGCCGGCCCTGGCCGCCATCATCGAGGTCGCCGGCTGGCGAATCGCCACCCTGGGGGCCGCCGCCGTCACCGCCCTGATCATTCCCATCGTCTGGTTGCTGGTGCCCGAGCGTCCCTCGTCCGTGCACTTAAGCGCCTATGGCGCCGAAGAGGCCGACGATCACCACCACCACAGCGGCAATCCCTTCACCGCCGCCTTCGCCGCACTGGGCCGAGGCATCCATTCCCCCACCTTCTGGCTGCTGTTCTCCAGCTTCTTCGTCTGCGGGCTCTCCACCAACGGCCTGATCGGCACCCATATGATCGCTCTTTGCGTCGATCACGGCCTGCCCGAGGTCCATGCCGCCGGGCTGCTGGCCGCCATGGGCATCCTCGATCTGTTCGGCACCACCTTTTCCGGCTGGCTCTCCGACCGCTTCGACAACCGCCTGCTATTGGCCTGGTACTACGGCCTGCGCGGCCTTAGCCTGCTGTTCCTGCCCTTCTCGGACTTCAGCTTCTGGCAGCTGTCCATCTTCGCCGTTTTCTACGGCCTCGACTGGATCGCCACCGTGCCTCCCACCGTCCGCCTCGCCACTGATGCGTTTGGCGAAAGGGACGCGCCCATCCTCTTCGGCTGGATCGCCGCCGGCCACCAACTGGGAGCCGCCACCGCCGCCTTCGGAGCCGGCGTCATGCGCAGCGAATTCGACACCTATTTCCAAGCCTTCCTGATCGCCGGAACCGCCTGCGTGCTGATTGCCGTCATCCTGATCGGGTCGGGCATCCGGCGGCGGCGGGAGTTGGCGGCGGCAGAGTGAGGAGAGTCCAAGACCTCCCCGACAACTGCTGGAATCTACTCTCCTGTTTCAAGTCCTCGCTCACTCCCACATGATGACCAACGCGATGGCGTCCGCCTGCTCCTGAAAGGTCAAAACCATGAACGAGGCATCCATCCATTATTACGAACCGTCTCAGGGGCACGGCCTGACCCATGACCCATTCAAGGCAATCATCGGCCCGCGGCCAATCGGCTGGATTGCCTCTCGCAGCAAACAAGGGGTGATCAATCTGGCCCCCTATAGCTTCTTCAACGCTTTTTGCGACCAGCCGCCGATCATCGGATTTGCCAGCAGCGGTTGGAAAGACACCGTGCGTAATATCGAGGAAACCGGCGAATTCGTATGGAATCTGGCGACCAGACCCTTGGCCGAAGCCATGAACCTGACCTCGACAGCGGTCCCGCCAGAGGTCAATGAGTTCGAACTGGCTGGCCTAACCCAGGCACCCTGCCGTCAGGTCAAGGTCCCGCGCGTGGCGGAAAGCCCAGTTTCCATGGAATGCCGGCTTCTGCAAATTCTTCAGCTCCGCGACAAAAATGGGCTGGCTCTCGACAACTGGCTGACCTTGGGGGAAGTGATCGGCGTGCATATCGACCGCGCCTTTCTCGACAACAACATCTACCAAACCGCCACCGCCCATCCGATCCTGCGGGCTGGCCGTACCGGCGATTATGTCGAGATCACCCCCGACACCATGTTTGAAATGGCCCGCCCAACCTCCCGCTGAACGGCCAATCGGCGGCGGCGGAGTGACGTCTATGGGCCCTGCCCAGGCCCGCCAGGGCCATTGGCCTTTGGATCCCGAGGGGAAGAATGCGGGGGTGTCCGGAAGCCTGTTTTTTACCCAGCCACGCCTATTTCGGGGAAAAGTCAAAATCCAGGATGCAATCATTCACCCAGCTTGTTTGCCTCCAGAGAAGACATGTCGGCAGCCCCGTGTCATTTTAAGCTGCGGAATGTGGAGTGCGAGATGAAAGCAGGAACTAAACCCGTAGCGTTGATTACTGGTTCCACCTCCGGCATCGGCGCCGCCATCGCACGCCGATTTGCTGCGGATGGGTTTTCCATTGTCCTTCACTCGCACAACTCGGTTGAGGCAGGCCGCGCGATGGCGGCCGAGATGGAAAACGCTATTTATCTCCAGGCTGATCTGGCCACCGAAGACGCGCGGGTTAACTTAATCAAGCAGACTGTGGCTCATTGCGGTCGGATGGATGTTCTGGTGAACAATGCCGGAATTAGCCGCATCATCTCCCATGGTGATTTGCAAGCGGCCACACCGACGATTTGGCGTGAACTTCATGAAGTCAATGTGATTGCGCCCTGGCAGCTAATTACGGAAGCCGAACCACATCTGCGCCGTAGCGACCTCTCGCCCTGTATCATCAACATCGCATCGCATGCCGGTGTCCGCCCAAAGGGCGCCTCTATTCCCTATGCTGTAAGCAAGGCAGGTCTTATCCATATGACAAAGCTGCTTGCTGTCGCGCTGGCGCCCGCAATTCGGGTAAATGCGATTGCTCCAGGGTTGGTTGATACACCGATGACGGCAGATTGGGAGGCCGCGCAGAACCTCTGGCGTGAGCGCGCACCGATGCGCAGGGCTGCACGTCCAGAGGATATTGCAGAAATCGCCGCTATGCTCGTAGCTTCGAAATATCTCACCGGAGAAATCATAATGGCAGACGGTGGCTTTAACCTCACTTGATACGCTGATCGCCAGTTGCCAAAGCCAAGCCCCTCCACTCCACGCGGTCCAGGGCCGCTGGCCCTGGTAGGCTTGAGCGGAGCCCAAAAACCTTAGAACGTCATCGGCACGATCGCCATGGCCTCGCAGCTGCCGGTAGCGGCGACGGAGCGGGACGGCGAGCCGGAGCCGGCATAGACGATGGTCAGGCTCATGGCCTTGGTACTGCGGTCGATGTCGATATTGATGGTGGTCTTGGTCAGATAGCTTTCGCCGACATAGCGCTGGTCGACCAACCGATAATGGCTGGGCGAGACCTTCCAGTCGCTATTGATCTGGAACATGAACTCGCTGTCGGCGGCCACGGCGAAGGGCTTGTCGTTGATGGTGAAAGGCGCCTGGCAATCGGCAGCGGGAGAGCAGCTGGCGATGCGACAATGCAGGCTGCCGCCCACGGGCTGGGTCAGGTCTTCGGCCAGAACGGCGGAAGGGCAGGCTAAAATAGCGAGGATGAAGGCAAGGCTCTTGGCGTTCATGGAGTTTCTCCCTTTCGACCGACGATGAGGAATTCGATATTGCCTTCCGGCCCTTTGATCGGGCTTTCGACGATGCCCAGCACGGTCCAGCCGGGCTGGGCGGCCAACCAGCTGTGAATGCGCTCGCAGACTTCGGCGTGAAGTTCGGGCTCGCGGACCACGCCGCCTTTACCGACGCGGCCTTTGCCGACTTCGAACTGGGGCTTGATCAGGGCGGCCAGCCAGGCTTTGGGGGCAGTCAGAGCCATGGCGGCGGGCAGGACGGTTTCCAGGCCGATGAAGCTGGCGTCACAGACCACCATGTCCAGGGGCTCGGGAATGATCTCGGGCGTCAGATGGCGGGCGTTGGTTTTTTCCAGCACGACGACGCGGGGATCGGTGCGCAGTTTCCAGGCCAGCTGGCCGTGGCCGACATCGACGGAATAGACCTTGGCGGCGCCATGGGTCAGCAGCACATCGGTGAAGCCGCCGGTAGAGGATCCGACGTCGCAGGCGATCAGGCCGGCGGGATCGATGTGGAAGGTCTCGATGGCTTTGGCCAATTTCAGGCCGCCACGAGACACCCAGGGGTGATCCTGGCCGCGCATTTCAAGGGCGATATCGTCGGCCAAGGTCATGCCTGCCTTGTCCAGCTTGCGCTCCCCCGAATAGACCAGTCCGGCCATGATGAGGGCCTGGGCCTTAGAGCGGCTTTCCGCCAGCCCACGGTCGACGAGCAATTGATCCAGTCTGAGTTTTGCCATGATGGCGTGCATCATGCCCAAGGGTGGAGGCGAAGGCCAGCAAAGTTCTCTTTTTGGAAATTGCTCAAAGGGGCCGGTTTGGGTAAATTTGTTGCGAGAGTTATAAAAACCTCCAATTGGGGAAGCTGATGCCGACCGCTTTGTTCACTCATCCCGCCTGCCTGGAGCATGACACCGGGGACTATCACCCCGAATGCGTCGAGCGGCTGCGGCAGCTTTTGAACACCCTCAGCGGTGAGGAGTTTCAGTTCCTGGAGCGCATGGAGGCCCCGCGCGCCACCACCGAGCAAATCCTGCGGGCCCATGATTCCGAGCATCTGGATTTTGTGCACGACAATCTGCCGTCCGGCGACGACTACGCCCATCTGGACCCCGACACCGTGGTTTCTTCGGGGTCGTGGGAGGCGGCTTTGCGTTCGGCCGGGGCTGCCGTCGGCGCGGTCGATCTGGTGATGTCGGGCGAGGTCAAGAACGCCTTTTGCGCCACCCGCCCGCCGGGGCATCACGCTGAAAGCCGGGCGGTGCTGGGCTTTTGCCTGTTCAACAATGTGGCCATCGGCGCTTTGCACGCCCAGGCCAAGCATGGAGCCAAGCGGGTGGCGGTGTTCGATATCGACGTCCATCACGGCAATGGCACCCAGGATATTTTCTATAGCCATCCCGACCTGCTCTATGTCTCGACCCACGAGGATGAGTCTTTCCCCGGCACCGGCCATCCCGATGACACCGGCGTCGCCAACAACATCTTGAATGTAGTGCTGCCCCCCGGCTCGGCCTCCGAGCCTTGGCGTAAGGCGGTGACAGAGCGGGTGATCCCGGCCATCCGCGCCTTCAAGCCGGATTTACTGATGATCTCGGCGGGCTTTGACGCCCATGCCTCGGACCCCATGGCCCATATGCGCCTGACCACCGAAGACTTCTCCTGGGTCACCCACGAGCTCTGCAAGCTGGCCCAGGAAGTCTGTGGCGGGCGGGTGGTCTCGGTGCTGGAGGGCGGCTACGATCTGAAGTCCCTGACCGTTTCCTGCGCTGCCCATGTGAAGGCGTTGCTGGAGCATTCGTAGCAAATCTGCCGCTATTCTTGCCCCCCATGACCCAAGGGCGTAAACTCTTTGGCTTCACCGATGGAGTTTCGCCTTGTCTGACCTGCCTCCCGACATTTCCGCCTTAAGCTTTGAAGAGGCCTTGGCCGAGTTGGAAACCATCGTCCGCCAGTTGGAGGGCGGTCAGGGTCGCCTGGACGAGGCCATCGACGCCTATAGCCGCGGCGCCCAGTTGAAGCGCCATTGCGAAGCCAAGCTGGCCGAGGCTCAGGCCAAGGTCGAGCGCATCGTCATGGGCCCGGACGGCTCGGTCTCGACCCAGCCTGCGGACATCGGATGAGCATCCTTCTCCAAGCCGCCCTGGCGGAAACCGCCAGGGAAATGAACGATATCCTGGACCGCCTGCTGCATCTGCCCGAAGGCCCCGAGGTCCGGCTGACCGAGGCCATGCGCTACGCCAGCCTGGACGGCGGCAAGCGCCTGCGCCCCTTTTTCGTGCTGCAGACCGCTGCTTTGTTCAACGTCTCGAAGGAAGCCGCTCTGCGGGTCGCCGCCGCCATCGAGATGGTCCATTGCTATTCCCTGGCCCATGACGATCTGCCGGCCATGGACGATGACGATCTGCGCCGGGGCCGACCTACGCTGCACAAGAAATTCGACGAAGCCACCGCCATCCTGGCCGGCGACGCCCTGCTGACCAAGGCCTTCGAGGTTCTGGCCGGTCCCGCCACCCATGCCGACCCCCAGGTCCGCTGCGAGTTGGTGTGGGAACTGGCCGCCGCGTCCGGCATGGCCGGCATGGTGGGCGGACAGATGCTGGACTTGCTGGCCGCCGACCTTGATATGGACATGCGCGCCGTCACCCGCCTGCAGCAGATGAAGACCGGCCGCCTGATCGGCTTTTCCTGCGAGGCGGGAGCCATCCTCGGCAAGGCCCCGCTCCAGCAGCGCCAAGCCTTGAAAGGCTATGCCCACGACCTGGGCCTGGCCTTCCAGATCGCCGACGATCTTCTCGACGTCGAGGGCGATCCGGCTCTGGTGGGCAAAGGCCTGCATAAGGACGAAGAGGCCGGAAAGGCCACGTTCGTCTCCCTGCTGGGCGCCCCGCGGGCCCGTGCCCAGGCCGAAGCCCTGTCGGCTCAGGCCATCAGCCATCTTGATGTTTTCGACGACAACGCCGACCTCTTGCGTGCAGCCGCCCGCTTCGTGGTAGAACGGCGCCAATAATTCATATCCGGTGATTTCATGAGCGATACCCCTCTTCTCGACACTGTCCGCATGCCCGCCGATATCCGGGGGATGACGGTCGAGCAGCTGCGTCAGCTGGCCGACGAAGTGCGACAGGATATGATCGGAGTGGTCTCTCTGACCGGCGGCCATCTGGGGGCCGGCTTGGGCGTGGTCGAACTGACCGTGGCCCTGCACCATGTTTTCAACACCCCCGACGACCGGCTGATCTGGGACGTGGGCCATCAGGCCTATCCCCATAAGATTCTGACCGGCCGACGCGAGCGCATGAAGAGCTTACGCCAGGGCGGCGGTCTGTCTGGCTTTACCAAGCGTTCGGAAAGCCCATACGATCCCTTCGGCACCGGCCATTCCTCCACCTCCATCTCGGCGGGGCTGGGCATGGCAGTGGGCCGCGACCTTAAGGGCGGCGACAATGCGGTGATCGCCGTCATCGGCGATGGCGCCATGAGCGCCGGCATGGCCTTCGAGGCCCTGAACAACGCCGGATCGATGGACTCCCGCCTGATCGTCATCCTCAACGACAACGACATGTCCATCGCCCCGCCGGTGGGAGCCATGAGCGCCTATCTGTCGCGGCTGTTGTCGTCGAAAAGCTACCATTCCGTGCGTCAGGTCATGAAGGATCTGGCCTCCATGTTCCCGGCCCCGCTGGAACGCGCCGCCAAGCGGGCCGAGGAATTCGCTCGCGGCATGGTCTCGGGCGGCACTCTGTTCGAGGAAATGGGCTTCTATTACGTCGGCCCGGTGGATGGCCATCGCCTGGACCATCTGCTGCCGGTGCTGAAGAACGTCCGCAATGCGCCCAAGGGCGCTCCGGTGCTGATCCATGTGGTGACGCAGAAGGGCCACGGCTATCCGCCCGCCGAAGCCGCCGCCGACAAATATCATGGCGTCGGCAAGTTCGACGTCATTACCGGCGCCCTGGCCAAGCCCAAGGCCAATGCTCCCAGCTATACCTCGATCTTCGCTCAAAGCCTGATCAAGGAAGCGGCCCATGACCCGAAAATCGTCGCCATCACCGCCGCCATGCCCGCCGGCACCGGCCTCGACAAATTCGCCGAACGCTTCCCCGAGCGCTGCTTCGATGTGGGCATCGCTGAACAGCATGCGGTAACCTTTGCCGCGGGTCTGGCCTGCGAAGGCTTCAAGCCCTTCTGCGCCCTTTATTCCAGCTTCCTGCAGCGGGGCTATGACCAGCTGATCCATGACGTGGCGCTGCAGCATCTGCCGGTGCGCTTCGCCATCGACCGCGCCGGTCTGGTGGGAGCCGATGGGGCCACCCATGCCGGCAGCTTCGACATGGCCTTCCTGGCCTGCATCCCCGACATCGTCCTGATGAGCCCGGCGGACGAGGCCGAGCTGATGCATATGGTCGCCACCGCCGCCAGCATCGACGACCGCCCCTCGGCCTTCCGCTATCCCCGAGGCGAGGGCACCGGCGTCGATCTGCCCGAGCGTGGTACCGTACTGCCCATCGGCAAGGGCCGCATCATCCGCGAAGGCACCAAGATCGCCCTCTTGTCTATCGGCACCCGTCTGGGCGAATGCCTGAAGGCCGCCGACGAACTGGCGGCCCGAGGCCTGTCCACCACTGTCGCCGACGCCCGCTTCGCCAAACCCCTGGACCAAGAGCTGCTGCATCGCCTGGCTCGCGAACATGCGGTGCTGATTACCGTCGAGGAAGGCTCGGTGGGCGGCTTTGGGTCCTTGGTAGCCCATGATCTGGCCCATGCCGGATTGCTGGACGGCGGCCTGCGCTTCCGGCCCATGGTTTTACCCGACCGCTTCATTGATCATGATAGCCCGCAGGTCCAATATGATCAGGCGGGACTGAACGCCTCCCATATCGTCGCCCAGGCACTGACCGCCATGGGCCTGCAGGATTTGCATTCTACGATTAGGGCTTGAATTTATTCCCAGTTTAGCCAGAGTGCACTTGACAGACGCCGCTCTTCATAACCAAGTATGCAAGAGCCGCTAAATTAGAGTACTCACATGCCCAATGACGCACCTTCGCTGATCGAACTTGAAAAACTGCAGGAAAAGGCTCATCGCGCCAGCCTGTTGCTCAAGGCCATGAGCAACGAACATCGTCTGATGATCCTGTGCCAGCTTTTGAAGAATGAACGCTCGGTGGGCGAGTTGGAGCGCATTGTCGGACTGTCCCAGTCGGCCCTGTCCCAGCATCTGGCAAGGCTTCGCCGCGACCAGTTGGTCAAGACCCGCCGCTCGGCCCAGACCATCTATTATTCCTTAAGCGGCAACGAAGTCCCGGCGATCATCGATACGCTCTACACCCTTTATTGCGCATAAAGGTTAAAGCGCCTGCCACCAATCCACCCCACCGGCATCGCGGCGGCGGCGGATGGACTCCTGACCCTCCAGATAATGGAGATGGGCCAGACTTTCCCCCAAGGCAAAGAACAGCTGATGGTCGTCCAGCGGACGGCGGAACAGCAGCTTCAGCAGATCCTGGGCCGTTATCTCACAGCCCGAACAGGCGGCCAGGGTCTCGGCCAGCCGGTCACGGTGATGCCCGCCCAAAGCCGCCAGCCGCAGTTGCAGGCCCTGGAACGGCAGACCGTGAGACGGCAGCACCAGCACATCCTCGGGCAGATCGCGGAATCGCTCCAGCGAGGCCAGGAACAGAGCCAAGGGATTTTCCCGGGGCTGGCTGGGCCAGACACTGACATTGGGGCTGATGGAGGGCAGAACCTGATCACCCGAGATCAGCAGATTCAAATCGGCGCAATAGAGGCAGGCCATCTGCGGCGAATGGCCCTCGGCGGTGATGATCCGCCAGCTCCGCCCACCCAGGGTCAGTTCCTGACCGTCCCGTAAGGTACGGCAATGGGCCGGGATATGTTTGACCCGCGCCCCATAGGCATTGCCCCGCTGGGCCACCATCTCCAGCAATTCCGCGCCAAAGCCCGCCGCCCGATAAAACTCCAGGCTGCTATCCGTGAAAGCCTCCCCCGTGTCCAGGGACAGCATCCGGCCATAGAGCCATTCGGCCAGAGTGGTCTCCAGGGGAATGGCGAAGCGCCGTTCCATCCAGGCCGCCAGCCCCATATGGTCGGGGTGGAAATGGGTGCAAAGCAGCCGCGTCAGCCGCTGCCCGGCCAAGGGCCCGTCGAACAGGGCGTTCCACAAGGTGCGGGTGCGAGAATCGGAAACGCCGGTATCCACCAGGGTCAGGCCGCCGTCGGCCTCTTCCATCAGCCACAGATTGATGTGATCCAGGGCGAAGGGCAGCGGCATGCGCAGCCACCATATCCCTGGCGCCACCGGCAAAAGGGAGCCGAATTCAGGGGGCTCGGGATGGGGGAAAGAGAGGCTCAGAGCTCCAAACCTTCACGCTGGCAATCGATCAGGAAGGCGGCCAACTTGACGTCCTCGGTCAGGATGTGGGTCAGCAGCCAGAACTTCAGGTAATGATCCAATGCCTCCGGGCAGTCGTCATAGGTGCCGGCCTCATATTCGTCCATGACGTCGGCCATGTCGGCCAGCAGCTCGATATGCTCGCGCCAATGAGCTTCCCGGCGGGGATAATGCAGCCGGGCCATGATCTGCTCCTCGTGGGAGAAATGGATCGAGATATGCTGGGCCACCTCGCCCAACTGCTTCAGGATGGCCTTGCGGTCGGCGCCATCCAGCTGGGACTGATGCAAGCAATTCAAAGCCTCGGCCAAGGCCCGGTGTTCCGCATCGATGGCACCGAAGCCGGTGTCGAAGGAGGCACCCCAGGAAATCAGCGGCATGAAGCCGTCCTCCCCCTGTTTCCCCCGTTCTTAACCGAACAGGGCGTCGATGTCAGCTTGGCTGATACCCTGATTTTCCAGGGCCGGGCCATTGAGCAGCTTCTTGTCGTCGTCCACATGGACTTCCGGAGGCGGCGGCAGATCAAGGAAGTTCTCGGCGCCCCAGATTTCGATCATCTTGTTCACGCGTTCTTCGATGTATTGCAAGGTCTTACAGACCTTGGTGATCCGCTGACCGGTGATATCCTGGAAATTGCAGTGTTCGAACATGCCGACCACCGCTTCCGAAATTTCGTCGGCGATATGGCCCGAGAAAGAATCATTGGCCTGAGACTTCAATTGAGTGGCCAGATTGTCGATCTTTTCGGCGTTTTCCAAAATGCCGTCGGTGGCATGTTCGGTAGCAGCGACGATGGCGTCCAACTCGTTGGTGACGGCCATCAGGCGGTCATCGGAGGAATTGTTCGGACGCAGGGCGGCAATCTCGGCCTTGGTCTGCTCAATGCAGATCGACAGAGCCCGCACCTCGGTTTTAAGCATGTTCACTTCAGCGCGCTTTTGCTCGGCTTCATTGTCGGCGGAGGGCATCACCACATCCGGGTCCTCGCCACGGATCAACCCTTCCAGCATGCGGATATCGGCGCGCATGGCGGCGATGGCCTCCAGGACCGGACGATTGTCCACGGACACCGGCTGCCCGACCGAAGATCCGGCCTGCGGCTCGGCTCCCCGGGCCTTCATCCTTTGCAATTCCGCCGTGAAGAGCTTTTTGCCTACCTGTTCCATGGCCACCGTATCCGCTGATTCATCGATGCCTCAGGTTCCCAAGGCACTCTTCGCCGTCCAACCCCATGTCCCGGCCCGAGATATCCCAGCCCGAAACCTTGCCCACCAAACCAGACGACGGATCGCTCCGCGTCAGCTCACTCTTTCTTACCCAAGGCCTATAGCGGATGTCTACCGCAAGTATAGGACTCTTCAACCGTATCAACGAACCACGGGAAGAGAAACCAGTAACTTTGTCCTGTGATACACTGAATCCGTCCAAGACGAAAGACCGCCCTCTTTCGGCCTATACGAAACGGCAAGAGAATCTGGTCAGAGCCGCGACATCGTCGCACAATAGCCACCATCATGACCCGCAAACTCCGCATCGCCACCTTCAACCTGGAAAACCTGGACGACCGCCTGAAGGACGCAAGCGCCTTCCAGGATCGGCTGGCTGTCCTGCGTCCCCAGATGATTCGCCTGCGGGCCGACATCCTGTGTCTGCAAGAGGTCAATGCCACCGAGGAAAGCCAGCATGGCCCCCGCCATCTGCCGGCCCTCGACGCCCTGCTGGCGGGCACCGGCTACGAGCATTATCACCGGCTAGTCAGCCTGAACCGTGGCGGCAAACGCTATTCCGATCACCATAATCTTGTGATCCTGTCGCGCTGTGCCATCCGTCATGGCCGCCAAATCTGGCACGATCTGGTCCCTCCGCCCAAAGTCGCCCTGCTGGCTGGAAACGGCGGCGAGGCCTTGGTGGAATGGGACCGTCCGCTGCTGCAGGCCGAGATCGCCCTGGACGGCGGCGAGACCCTGCATCTGTTCAATCTGCACCTGCGCGCCCCCCGCGCCGCCCATCTGGAGGGACAGAAAGATCATGGGGTCTGGTCATCGGTCGGGGCCTGGGCCGAAGGGTTCTTCCAAGCCTCGGTCAAGGCCGCCGGTCAAGCCCTGGAGGCCCGCCTTGCCGTCGAGGCCCTGTTCAACGCCGAGCCCGAGGCGCTGGTGGCCGTCTGCGGCGACCTCAACTCCCTGGACCGCGAAGCCCCGGTGCGCACCCTACGCGGCGATGAAGAAGACACCGGCAACGGCCATCTGGCCGGGCGCTGTCTGATCCCGGTGGAACGTAGCCTGCCCGACTCCCTGCGCCATTCGGCGATCCACCATGGCCACCCCTTGATGCTGGACCATATCCTGGCATCACGCCGTCTGCTGGGCTGGTATCTGGGCTCGGAGGTGCATAACGAGGCCCTGGGCGATGAACTGGTCTCGCCGGCCAGCATCGACTGTCCACCCGACAGCTATCATGCTCCGCTGGTGGCGGAATTCGGCCTGCCCCGCAAGAGCTTGCACAAATGACCGCCATCCGTATCGGCATCGACCTTGGCGGCACCAAGACCGAGGCAGTAGCCCTGGACCGTAGCGGCGCCATCCTGATCCGCCGAAGGGTCGAGACCCTGCAGGGCTCTTACTCCGGCACCATCGCCACCATCAAACAGCTGGTCGAGGCCATCGAGGCCGAGCTGTCGGCCAAAGCCTCGGTGGGCATCGGCATTCCAGGAACCATCTCTCCGGCCTCGGGGCTGGTGAAGAACGCCAATTCCACCTGGCTGATCGGCAAACCCCTGGACCGCGACCTGGCCGAAGCCCTGGACCGTCCGGTGCGGCTGGGCAATGACGCCGACTGCTTCGCTCTATCGGAAGCCAGCGACGGCTCGGGAGCGGGAGAGGCCATCGTCTTTGGGGTTATCCTGGGAACAGGTGTGGGCGGCGGCATCATCGTCCATGGGCGGCCTCTGGCCGGTCCCAACGCTATCGCGGGGGAATGGGGCCACAACCCCCTACCCTGGCCGGAAGATGCCGAACGCCCCGGCCCCGCCTGCTATTGCGGGCGATCGGGCTGCATCGAGTGCTTTCTATCCGGCCCCAGCCTGTCTCGCGACGATGGCCGGGGCATGAACGCCGCCGAGATCGCTTCGGGCAAGGACGCGCAATCCCTGGCCAGCATGTCCCGCTATGAGGCACGCCTAGCCCGCGCCCTGGCCCATGTCATCAATATCCTCGACCCGCATGTCATCGTGCTGGGCGGCGGTTTGAGCAAGGTGGAGCGGCTTTACAAGGCCGTGCCGAAGCTATGGGGACAGTGGATCTTCTCGGACAGCGTCGCCACCCGGCTGCTGCCACCGAAGCATGGAGATTCCAGCGGCGTCAGAGGCGCGGCTTGGCTGTGGCCTTAGCCCTGACGCTCGGGCTCAGACGGCAGGAAGCGGGAAACGATATCGCGGGCAAGGCGGACCGGCTTCTTGCTGACCGCATCCAGGCAGCACCAGCAGCTTTTGACCTCGGCCAGAACCTCATCGCCATGGAGAATCAGCGTCTTATAAAAGGCGCGAGCCCCCTGCAGCTTCTCCAAAACCACCTGAACGGCCACGTGATCGTTAAGAAAAGCCGGATGCAGGTAACTAATCTCGTGCTTTAAAGCGACCCAAAGGTGAGACGCCGCCGCCTCTTGCGGAGCAAGCCGCCGCCAGTGATGTAGAACAGCCGCCTGTACCCACGTCAGATATACAGCGTTGTTTACATGACCCATTTCATCAATATCGTCAGCTACGACGTTGACGTCGTACTCATAGGCTTGGCAGTGCATGGAATGATCCTCGATCAGACTAACACTGTACTCCCATCGGGGGGCAATAAGCCATGATGATGAGACCAGCCAGACGACTTAGGCGGAAAGCCTGCGCAGCCCCCCTTATTTCCCCTTAGCCGCCACGCCCGCCCGCCATTTGGCGACGTTTTTATTATGGTCGGCGAGACTTTTGGCGAAGACGTGGCCGCCGGTGCCGTCGGCGACGAAGTAAAGATCGTCGCTGTCGGCGGGATGGAGGACGGCTTGGAGGCTGGCGCGGCCGGGGTTGCAAATGGGGCCGGGCGGCAGACCGTCGGAGACATAGGTGTTATAGGGGCTCTTGGCGTCCAGGTCGGCGCGGGTCAGGGAGCGGTCCAAGACGCCCTCGCCGTTGCTGGCCACATAGATCACCGTCGGGTCCGATTGCAGGCGCATATGCAGCCGCAGGCGATTGAGGAAGACCGAGGCGATATGGGGACGCTCGGCGGCAAGGCCGGTTTCGCGCTCGACGATGGAGGCCAGAATCAGGGCCTCGATCTTATTGCCGATCAAAAGGCCGGACTTGCGCTTGGGCCACAGCTCGTCGAGGGTTTCGTTCATGCTGCGGGTCATGCGCGAGACCAGGGCGTCGCGGGTATCGCCCAGACTATAGAAATAGGTCTGGGGCAGAAGGCTGCCTTCCTCGGGGATTTCCATGGGGCGGCCGGTCAGGCCCTCGGCCTGACGCAGCTCGGCCATGATCTGGGCCACGGTCAGTCCCTCGGCGATGGTGACCTTATGCACCACCACCTGGCCCTTGTGCATCATATCGATGATGGTGGCCATGCTGACGGCCGGCGGAAAAGCATATTCACCGGCCAGCAGATTGGGATGCCCCAACAGGCGAAGCTCGATCAGGAACAGCCAGGGGCTGTCGATCGCCCCGGCCTCGGTCAGCTGGGCGGCAATCGCCTGACTGCCGTCGCCATGGGGAATGACCACGCTGACGGCGGCGGGGGCCGGACCGGGAGCAGCAAGGCGGGCCTTGGCCCACACAAGGAAACCGCCTCCCGCCAACCCGGAAATGACCAGGAGGGCGAAGAGGCGGATAATCCAGCGCGTCATAGCGTTATCAGACGGACCTGAAGACCAACGAAGCGTTGGTGCCACCGAAGCCGAAGGAGTTGGACAGCGCGACCTTGACCGGACGCTGCTTGGCCACATGCGGCACCAGATCGATGTCGCAGCCCTCGGACGGATTGTCCAGGTTCAGGGTCGGCGGAACGACGCCGTCACGGATGGACAGGATCGAGAAGATGGCTTCGACCGCGCCGGCAGCGCCCAGCAGATGGCCGATGGCCGATTTGGTCGAGGACATGGACAGCTTATAGGCATGGTCGCCGAACAGCCGCTTGACCGCGCCCAACTCGATCTGGTCGCCCAGAGGAGTGGAGGTGCCGTGGGCGTTGATGTAGTCCACATCTTCCAAAGCAATGCCGGCCCGCTGAACGGCGGCGCGCATGGCCCGGAAGCCGCCGTTGCCGTCTTCGGCCGGGGCGGTGATGTGGTAGGCGTCGCCGGACATGCCGTAGCCGATGATCTCGCCATAAATCTTGGCGCCACGGGCCTTGGCGTGTTCGTATTCTTCCAACACCACGACGCCGGCGCCCTCGCCCATGACGAAGCCGTCACGGTCCTTGTCGTAAGGACGCGACCCCTTGGTGGGGGTGTCGTTGAAGTTGGTCGAAAGAGCCCGAGCGGCGGCGAAGCCGGCCATGCCCAGACGGCAGACGGCACCTTCGGCGCCACCAGCCACCATCACGTCGGCATCGCCGAACTGGATGATGCGGGAAGCATCGCCGATGGCATGAGCGCCGGTCGAGCAGGCGGTGACCACCGCGTGGTTCGGGCCCTTGAAGCCGTACTTGATCGAAAGATGGCCGGAAACCAAATTGATCAGACTGGCGGGAATGAAGAAAGGCGAAATCTTTCGCGCACCGCCCTCATGCAGCGTCAAAGCCGCAGTGGCGATGGACGGCAGACCGCCAATGCCGGAGCCGATCATCACGCCGGTACGCTCGCGGGACTCTTCGTCCTCGGGCATCCAGCCTGAATCTTCAACGGCTTCCATGGCGGCGGCTAGGCCGTAGATGATGAAATCATCCATGCGCCGGCGATCTTTGGCCGGGCATACGGAATCGGGATTGAACTCACCGACGCCATCGCCTCGTGGGATAATACCGGCGATCTTGGCCGATAAATCGGAGACATCGAAATGTTCGATGGCGCGAAGACCGGACTCGCTCTTAAGGATGCGATCCCAGTTGACCTTATATCCTACGCCTAGCGGCGTGATCATACCCAGGCCGGTGACGACGACTCGTCTCATGCGGTTCTGTTACCCGTTCCGTGGAAGGAAGCCCGCGCCGACCCCGAAAGACCGGCGCGGTTATCTCACCTAACAGTATTAGCTGTTAGCGGTGATGAAATCGATAGCGTCCTTGACCGTCAGGATCTTTTCGGCGGCGTCATCGGGGATTTCCACGCCGAATTCTTCCTCGAAAGCCATGACCAGCTCGACGGTGTCCAGGCTGTCGGCGCCCAGATCGTCAATGAAATGCGCGGTCTCGGTCACCTTGGCTTCATCGACGCCCAGGTGTTCAATGACGATCCCTTTAACCCGCTCGGCAACATCAGACATTTTAAACCCCTCAGAATTCTCGGTTGAGGTAGAAATTTGGGACTTCTAGGCGGTCGATGCAGGCCGATCCCCCCGGTTGTCCGGCGAAAGGTGCCGGTTTCCTAACACACTTTTCCGGGCTTGACCAGCATCTGGGCGCCGCCCCGTTCAGGCAGTCCGGATGACCGCCTAAATCATGGCCATACCGCCGTTGACATGCAAGGTCTGGCCGGTGACATAAGCGGCCTCGTTGCTTGCCAGATAAACGGCGGCGGCAGCAATTTCATCGACAGAGCCCATACGGCCGGCGGGGATGCCCACCAGCAGCTTGGACTTCTGGTCGTCGGTCAATGCGTCGGTCATCGCCGAAGTGATAAACCCCGGGGCAATGCAGTTCACGGTGATCCCACGGGACGCGACTTCCTGAGCCAGCGACTTGGACAGACCGATCAGCCCGGCCTTGGAGGCGGCGTAATTGACCTGTCCGGGATTACCGGTGACGCCGACGATGGAGGTGATGTTGATGATGCGACCGACCCGGCGCTTCATCATGCCCTTGACGGCGGCGCGGCACAGGCGGAAGGCGGCGGACAAATTGACGTCCAGCACGCTCTGCCAGTCGTCGTCCTTCATGCGCAGCACCAGGCCGTCCTTGGTCAGTCCGGCGTTGTTGACCAGGATGTCCATCGAGCCCAGGGCAGCCTCGGCCTCCTTGGCCAACTGCTCCACCGAGGCGGCGTCGGACAGATTGGCGGTGACGATATGGACCCGCTCATTGCCCAGCTCGGCGGCGACGGCCTCAAGAGCTTCGCGGCGGGTGCCGGACAAACAGACGGTGGCGCCCTGAGCATGCAGGGCCTTGGCGATGGCCCCGCCGATGCCGCCGGAAGCCCCGGTCACCAGGGCGGTCTTGCCGGTAAGATCGAACATTCTGACGTTCCTTATTCCTTAAGCCTTCAGGAAGGCTTCGATGTCCGCAGGCGTGTTCAGCGACACCGCCGAGATTTCTTTATCAATGCGCTTGACCAGACCGGCCAGCACCTTTCCGGTGCCAGCCTCGACCAGAGTATCGACACCCAGGCCCTTCATGGCCAGCACACTTTCGCGCCAGCGTACGGTGCCGGTAACCTGAGCCACCAGCAACTTGCGGATTTCATCAGGGTCCTGAACCGGAGCGGCGATGACATTGGCGATGACCGGCACCACCGGAGCCTTCATGGCGACGGCGGCCAGGGCCTCGGCCATGACGTCGGCGGCGGGCTGCATCAGCGAACAGTGGAAGGGAGCGGACACCGGCAGCAGCATGGCCCGCTTCAGGCCCTTGGTGGCGGCGATGGCGATGGCGCGGTCGATGGCGGCCTTGGAGCCCGAGATCACCACCTGCCCCGAGGCATTGTCGTTGGCGGCTTCACAGACTTCGCCCTGAGCGGCTTCGGCGGCGATTTCCTTGGCCTGCTCGAATTCGGCGCCCAGCAGGGCCGCCATGGCGCCTTGGCCCACCGGCACGGCCTTCTGCATGGCCAGACCGCGGGTCTTCAGCAGACGGGCGGTATCGGCCAGAGTGAAGGTGCCGGCGGCGGCCAAAGCCGAATATTCGCCCAGGCTATGGCCGGCCACACAGGCGGCCTGCTCGGCAAGCTTCCAGTTGCCCTGTACTTCCAGCACGCGGATCACGGCCAGCGACACGGCCATCAGGGCCGGCTGGGCGTTCTCGGTCAGGGTCAGGTCTTCGAGAGGACCGTCCCACATGATCCGAGACAGATTCTGCTTCAAAGCCTCGTCCACCTCTTGGAAGACCTGGCGGGCGACGGGAAAGGCTTCGGCCAGTTCGCGCCCCATGCCGACGGCCTGCGAGCCTTGGCCCGGAAAGACGATTGCACGCGACATATTGCCCCCTTGAGTCAATTCAGCGCCTAGGAATAGCGTTTGCGCCCCAGGAGTCAAGCTCAGCGAGGGATTAGAAGCCCGATAAATTAAGGAGTGGGGCAAACGCCCCACCCTCTCTTAATTGCGTTGTTCGATGACGCCGAACCAGCCAAGTCCTTTATAGGTCTCGTATCCCGGCGTCCGGGCATAACCTATGGTCAGGCGACCATCGACCAAATAGCCATTCTCTTTTCCATTGGTCTTCAAGGGGTAAGCCTGCCCCAACTCCAACCCGTCGTCGCTGCTGGCGATCACCCGATGGCGAGAATCCAGCAGCAGGCAGCGAGAACGGCTTCGCTCCACGGGAGAGAGGCGCACGCCTCGAACGATACCGCGGGCCTGGGTTTCCCAATCGAAGAAGATGCCCAAAACGCCGATGACCTTGCCATTGACATCTCCACCCTCGCGGATGGCGGTGGCATAGGTGGCCGAGACGGCGTTGTCCAAGGCCGACACCCGGCTGACATCGGCCACGGCGAAGCTATTGCCGTCGCGGGTGGCCATGGCGTCCTTGAACCAACTCTCGTTGGCGACATTGGTGCCGATGGCCCTGGAGAAACGCCCCGAGCGTCCGCTGGCGATCACTTTGCCGCTGGCGTCGGCAATCCAAAGATCGAGGTAAACCGTATAGGAATCCAAGATCACTCCCAGACGCTGGGCGGCATGGCGGCGGGCGGCGTCATCGGCCCCGGCCACAACGGCCTCCACCACGGCGGAATCCGTCGCCCACCAACGCACATCGCAGGAGCGCTCATACAGATTGCGATCCACCAGCTCGATAGCGTTGAAGGCCAGATCGATCATGCGCTCGCCGCGCAGGCTGTCGACTTCCGAGTTCAGATCGCCGGCGCAACTGGTCATGGTCTCCAGCTGTCCGCGCAATTCGCCCTGAAGCGAGGTGGCCAATTCGGAAATCTCGGAGGAAATCGACTTCACCTCGTCGGCGACGACGGCGAAACCCTTGCCGATCGAGCCAAAGCGATGAGCCTCGATGGCGGCATTCAGCGCCAACATGCGGGAACGGCGGGTGATGCCGTGAATGCGGGAAATTTTATCGTCCGCCAAAGAGGAGACGGTGGTGGCGATGTCTAAAAGGCGCTCGGCAGAATCCATGTCATTATCCTTATTGCTGCCCCACAACGAAATGACAGGGACACTGTCGCAATTGCCGTGCCAATGGGACGCAACAGGGAAACCCGCGATTTTCAATCTGCGAGAGGCGCATCTGCACAAAAGCTGGGCACAAAACCGCCTCGTATCGGGCAAATCTTAAAACTGTCACATTTGCCGCTGCCCGGCCCGAATGAGCGTCACCAGCGCCTATATGATAAGGTCGCAGCCTCGCCGACTCTCAACCCTTGCATGGGAAAGCGTTTCATGTATATTGCGCGGCTTCTTGCTCCTTGCCGGCATGGTGCCGGCTATGCCCGCTCGACTTCGACATGGCCGAGATGGGAAGAGACAAGCCGTAAGGAGTTATCAAATGTCGCTGTATGAATGCGTGGTCATCGCGCGTCAGGACATCGCCGCCCCCCAGGTGGAGACCCTGACCGACGAACTGGCCAACATCCTGACCACCCTGGGCGGCCAGGTCACCAAGCGCGAGTATTGGGGCCTGCGTAACATCGCCTATCGCATGAAGAAGAACCGCAAGGGTCACTACGTGCTGTTCAACATCGATGCTCCCTCTCCTGCCGTTAAGGAAATGGAACGTCAGATGTCGCTGAACGAAGACATCCTGCGCTTCCTGACCATCCGCATGGAAGAGCTCGAGGAAGGCCCGTCGGCCGTCCTGCAGAGCAAGAACCAGCGTGACGAGCGTCCCCGTCGTGAAGACGGCGACCGTCCGCGCCGCGAAGGCGGTGGTTACGGCCGCGAAGGCGGCGGCTATGGCCGTGGCCCCCGTGCCACCGAGGGAGGTGAAGCATGACCACTGAGACCCGTACCCCCGGCGCCCCCACTGCTACTGGCCGTGCGGCCGGTGGCGCTCCGCGCCGTCCGTTCTTCCGCCGCCGTAAGACCTGCCCGTTCTCGGGCGAGGGCGCGCCGAAGATCGACTACAAGGACATCAAGCTGCTGCAGCGCTTCATTTCCGAGCGTGGCAAGATCGTCCCGAGCCGCATCACTGCGGTTTCGGCTAAGAAGCAACGCGAACTGGCCCGTGCCATCAAGCGCTCTCGCTTCCTCGGTCTGCTGCCCTACGTGGTGAAGTAAGACAGAGCTTTAGAAGTAACCGGCCAGTCTGCCGAAGCTTTTGAAATATAAGGCTTCGGCGGCACCGCCGGGAGGAACTTCGATGTTAAAGGGCTACGGCCTTACAGGTGCAGCGGGACTTGCCAGCGGCTTGGTCTTCTTGTCGATCATCGACGGAGGATCGCTGGGCGTTCTGCTCATCTATCTGGTCCCCCTACCGTTGATGATGGTCGGATTGTCTCTTGGCCTTCTTCATGCCTTGGCCGCTTCGGCTTTGGCGGCGGTGGTGGTGGGTGTTGGAAGCGGCGGCTCTGCCGTTCCCAGCTTTGCCGTATTGGCCGTATTGCCCAGTCTGGTTCTGGTGCGACAGGCGCTTTTGCGCCGATGGCATCTGGAAACCGGCGACGTCGATTGGTATCCCCCGGGCAAGCTTTTGGCTTGGCTGACCGGAACCGCAGTGGGACTGCTGCTTCTCGGAGCGGCAATCCTGGCGTCGCAGGGTCTGACGATCGAAGAACTGGTGGGACGTCATGTCCAAGAGTTCGTCGAGACGATGGCCCAGTCGGTCCCGGCGGAAATGCGCGATGCGCTGATCCGTATCTGGACGGCTTTGATGCCGGCCATGGCCTGTTGCGCCTGGCTGACCATCGCGGCGGTGAACGGCGCACTGGCCCAATGGACGGTGACCAGGGCGGAAATGGGTCTCAGACCTACTCCGGCCTATGGCGACATCGTCCTGCCCCTTTGGGTGGCCGGGGCATTGGCGGCAACGACGGCCGTCGGACTGCTGGCTCAGGGAAACCTGGGCTATGTGGCCCGCAACGTCGCGGTGGTGCTGCTTTGGCCCCATGTCTTCGTCGGTTTGGCGGAAGTCCACACCCGGCTGAAGGGCAGGCCCAACGGTGCTTTGCTGCTGGCGCTGTTCTATGTGGTGTTTGTTGCTTTGTTCCAGTGGGCGCTCTTCGCCGTCGCTGGATTGGGATTGGTTAGGCATTGGACGAGGCCGCGGCGGCGGGACGCCACCGGCCAGGAGGAAAAGTGATGGAAGTCATTCTGCTTGAGCGCATCGAGAAGCTGGGCCAGATGGGCGACACCGTGAAGGTGAAGACCGGTTTTGCTCGCAACTACCTGCTCCCCCAGAAGAAGGCCCTGCGCGCCACCCCGGCGAATCAGGCCCGTTTCGAATCCCAGCGTGTTCAGCTGGAAGCCACCAACCTGCAGCGTCGTGAAGAAGCTCAGGCTGTCGCCGTCAAGCTGGACAATCTGTCCATCCTGATGATCCGTCAGGCTGGCGAAGGCGGCATGCTGTACGGTTCCGTTTCGGGCCGCGACGTCGCCGACGCCGTCAAGGACGCCGGCTTCACCGTCGAGCGCCGCCAGGTCAACCTGGACACCCCGATCAAGAGCCTGGGTTCTTACCCGGTTCGCGTCTCCCTGCACCCGGAAGTGGCCGTGACCGTTGTGATCACCGTCGCCCGTTCGCAGGAAGAGGCCGAGCGCGCCGCTAAGGCCGCTGCCCAGGCCGTCGAGGAAGACGAAGAAGAGGCTTTGATCGAAGAGATCGTCGAAGCCGAGGAAGAAGTCGAGGAAGAGCAGGCCTAATCAGCCTGGTCGTTCCAAGCGTCTTCTGCCTGACCCGTTTCGTTGTGCACCCCAGGTTCAGCCTGGGGTGCGTCTTCGCTTGGCAAAACGGGATCAGGCTCCGGGAGAAGTTATCCCCAGAGTTCACAGGCTCGTTTTCCCGCTTTCCACAGGCTGTGCACATCGGGACCGGGATGCAAAAAATTTGCATCCCATAGGTCCCTCACCATCCGGCCCCTGGCAGCTCGCTTAATGCTCGCCAGCGTGATGCACTTTTTGCGCAACACGCTCTGGCCGGCATGTTTGGGTCTGCCCTTGTGAGCGGCCTTCTGCTAGCATCGCTCCATGCTATCACCCCTGCCCTTTCCCCCGCCCGAAGCCGCTCTTGCGCGCACCCCGCCCCATAACTTCGAGGCGGAGCAAGCCCTGCTGGGCGCCATCCTCAGCAACAATCGCGCTTTAGAGCGCGTGGCCGAGTTCCTGAGGGCCGAGCATTTCGCCGATCCGGTCCATGGCCGCATCTATGAGGCTTGCCAGACCCTGGCGGCCCGCAATCAGATCGCCAACCCGGTGACCCTGAAGACCTATATGGGCTCGGACGCCGGGCTGGGCGAATTGGGCGGCGACAGTTATCTGGCCCGCTTGGCCGCCGCCGCCGTCACCATCATCAATGCCGAGGATTACGGCCGGCTGGTCTTCGATCTGTTCTTGCGCCGCGAGTTGATCGTGGTCGGCGAAGATATGGTCAACGAGGCCTTCGAGCCCGACCTGGAAAACCCCGCCGTCGGCCAAATCGAAATCGCTGAAAAGAAGCTGTTCGAACTGGCCTCCGCCGGTCAGGCCGAAGGCGGCTTCCGCCCCTTCAAGGCCAGCGTGCTCTCGGCCATCGAACTGGCCGAGGCCGCTCATAAGCGCGACGGCAAGCTATCGGGTGTA
>Ga0302156_10000854_pt1 | contig 28184 bp, 23 predicted proteins | sample I_Bog_N3_2_FD_193503 | JGI IMG/M metagenome (GOLD analysis project Ga0302156, IMG submission 193503) | Peat permafrost microbial communities from Stordalen Mire near Abisko, Sweden - I_Bog_N3_2 | ecosystem: Environmental > Terrestrial > Soil > Wetlands > Peat | place: Sweden: Abisko, Stordalen... | reverse complement strand
ATCGTTGATGCTTCTGTTACGCCCACACTGTTTCGCTCGGCCGACATCAACGTTTCGGATTTCTTCCCATTTCCGCTGGTCGATGAAGTGTCACCCTTCGGCCCGCCTGAATTGCGCCGCATCACTATCGATCTATCTATCGATACAGTGAGCTATCGCCGCATCGGCGACTTCGACGCCGAATTCGTCCGCACCAACGAAACCGTCATGGGTCGCCGTCACCGTTATGGCTACATGGCAGGGATCCACAATCCCGGTCCCGACACGCGCGGCTTCAACTGCATCATCAAACACGACTATGAGACCAATTGCAGCAGCTTCCAGCACCTGCCGAACGGCTATGACCTGGTGGTCGGTGAGCCAGTCTTTGTACCAAGGCAAGGCGCCACGGCGGAAGATGATGGCTGGATCATGGCGGTATGGTGGGACCCGCGCCGCCACGCCAGCGAAATGGTAATTCTCGCCGCCGATGATCTCGACGGTAAGCCGGTGGCGAGAATACAACTAGATCATCATGTGCCTCCTGGCTTTCACGGCAACTGGATTGCGGATCTATAAATCGTCAGCAACTCCCGGCAACCGCCATCCCCTCTTAAGAATGAGATAAATCATGACTCAGCCCCTTCCAGAATGGATCAATTTCAATGGTCAATATATTGACGGAAAATGGCGTGCAGGCAGCAGCGGCAAGATGCTTGTGGACTGTAATCCTTACGATGGCAGCCTGCTGGCGGAAATTTCTCTGGCTACGCATGAAGACCTGAATGCCGCCTATGCCGCGGCAAAAAATGCGCAGAAAACATGGGCAAACAGCCTGGCTTGCGAACGTGCGGAGGTCTTCTACCGGGCCGCGCAGATCATGGACGAACGCCATGTGGAAATTGTGAATTGGCTCATCCGCGAATCCGGCAGCACGCGCGGCAAAGCAGAGATCGAATGGGCCGCTACCCGGGCTGGCATGCTAGCGGCGGCAACCATGCCCCATCGGATGGTGGGACGCATTCTGCCCATCGATATCCCGGGACGGGAAAGCCGCGTGTATCGTCAACCACTCGGCGTGGTCGGCGTGATCAGCCCCTGGAACTGGCCGATGCTGCTGTCGCATCGCTCGCTGGCGCCGGCTTTGGCGCTCGGCAATGCGGTCGTTGTCAAACCTGCCGACGACACGCCGGTCACAGGAGGACTATTGCTGGCAAAAATCTATGAAGCCGCGGGGCTTCCTTCCGGTCTGCTCAATATCGTCATCGGTGAAGTTGCTGATATTGGCGATGCTTTCGTGCTACATCCAACACCGAAATTTATTTCATTTACAGGCTCCACCCGAGTTGGACGCCGTATCGGCGAACTGGCCGTGAAAGGTGTCAATCTCAAACGCGTTGGTCTGGAACTGGGCGGCAATGCACCCTGCGTTGTACTCGACGACGCCGATCTGGAACAGGCAGTCAACGGCGCCGTGCTGGGCCGCTTTTTACATCAGGGACAAATCTGCATGAGCACCAACCGCATCATTGTCGATGCCAAGATCTACAGTCAGTTCGTCGAGGCTTTCGTTGAACGTGTGAAGACATTGCCATTTGGCGACCCCAACGATGCTAATACGCTGATTGGTCCGCTCATCAACCGGCGTCAATTACAAGGCGCAGTGGAACGTATCCAAGCGGCACAGACCGCGGGCATTCCCCTGGTTCTGGGTGCCAATGCCTCGGGACAGGTATTGCCTCCCCATGTTTTCGTTGATGTTCCCAATGAGTCGGCATTGGCGCAAACAGAACAATTCGCCCCGATAGCCTCTATCATCAAAGCGAAAGATGAAGCCGACGCCTTGAGACTGGCCAACGATACCGAGTTTGGGCTCGCCAGTTCTGTCTTCACACGTGATGAAGCACGTGGTCTGCGTTTCGCCCAACAGATCGATGCCGGCATGACGCATATCAACGCCATGTCAGTATGTGATGATCCCAACAACATGTTTGGTGGGGAAAAAAATAGTGGCCTTGGTCGTTTCAACAGCGACTGGATCATCGCCGAAATGACTTCAGATCATTGGATATCGATACAACGTTAGCCTATTTTTAATTTGGCGCAAACGTCAGCAGCTTGTCATCGAACTCGTTCCAGCCGGAACGATCAGCACGCAACTGCAGCCAGTTGGCAAAATGCACAGCATCATCGGGACGTAGACTGAATGCCTTGGCTGGGCCGTTGAGACGGTGATTGAAATCGGTGGTGGCATAGGCCAGATCTCGTCCCAGCTCCAGATTAGGATCGAAGATACGAATGAGCAGCGGTGTCCGCGCCTGCCGGATCAGGCGAATCGCTGCCAGGGTACCGGCCATGCCGCCGCCGATGATAGCGACCGAGCGCGGTGGGAAATCACGGTGAGACATGCCGCTTCCTTATCAATACAGTAAAGCGTTTCGTCGCCTTTGATCCGGCTCACTGCACTTCGAGCGCAACGCGAACCATCGTCATTTTTTAGCACGCTTATTCGATGTTCACCGAGGTCTTGCCGTCAGGACCAACCGGAACATCGCCACAAACCTGGCAGGATGTCTTAAGAATCCGAGTACAGAAAAGCGTCGACAACGCCGCCCAAGAAGAATTTGAAATAACTTTAGAAGAGTTTTTTAATGCCGACACGGGGGATATTAGCGCCGACAGCGTTGACCACTATCGCCGCCCTGCTGTTAAACTTTGCATAAATCACTTAGCTATATATGCGATTTTTTTATGAAGATAGACGCTATCGATGCCTTCGTCGCCGTGGTGCGCTGCCAATCCATCAGCCTTGCCGCCGAGTCCTTGCAACTGACTCAATCGGCCATCACGCGACGCATAATTCAGGGTGACGAAGCATTCCTGTCCGCATTGCCTGCATTATTGGATTCATAGAGCTTGTACTGAGCAAGTTGCTCTCGCTCGCGGATTTCCTTGTTGTGTTCGAAATTGGCCGCATTCAATTCAGCTTGCTCCCTGGCATGTTCGAACGCCAATTTTTCAAACGGCCCTCTTTCACATCCGGCCAATGAAAAAAATACCATCAAGACACGGCATATCAATCGCATTGTTTAACCCATTAAGATGAAAATCAAAGCTGAGTGCCGGGCACGTTCCGGGTATACAGGGCCTCACAGGACGAGCGCCATCAGGAATCCACTCGGACTCTTATTGAAATGACACAGTCAAGGCGGCGTATGACAATATGACCAGCGGACCCTGCATCTGCGTCGATACCAGCGGCAGTGGGCTATCGTTCTCCGAGAGCTCAATTTGCAGGGTTGATGTTCATATTTTCGAAAATACTGTCGCCCCATTCCACTGCTTCTTTTTGCACGTTCTAGAAATCGCAAGAGCAAAGCGTTCCGAATTTCCATCGATACGCAGTCTCCAAATTGAACAACATATCGGCCAATGACAGGATGCCGACAGTGAACGCGCTATCCATGGAGCGACTCCGCTAACACCGATCGCCCTAAGGATAAAATTCTGTTATTGAAATAATTTGATCAATCGTAGCAACGCAGTTTGATCTTGTATGTCAGGAAACCTTGATTGGCTCCTGATAATTTTTGTATGGAGTGGCCGATTCGTCTGGCCGCAATCGCCAGACGGATACATTTCTCTGGCACTGGCCCAGTTGTCGATGCTGTTGCAGGAAATCCTCTGGCGTCGTCCCCGACATACTGCACGGCGCTTGATTTCTGACTGAAGCGCCCGCTGAAGGCATTACTTGAATATCAGCTGCCTGTTGTTACCTATCAGTTGTACAGCTATTCAGCCGCGCTGAGAAGATATTCCAGAGCTGACGAAAGGGAAACATTTTTGCGTCAACGTAATGGCGGATCTGAGCAACCAAGCCGAGAATAGCCTCCGACCGACGTGTGAACGTGAGCGTCGAATGTGTGACATCAGCGTCGATCCCTATGTCATGCAGTTCGTATGCCAAGGCCAGTTCTCAGGAGTTCCCCTGGACGCCCATTGCCCGGCAATCCGGGGCCGCGTTTAAGCATAGAAGGCCAGATGAATACTTGTGCTGCGCCATCGACGACACTTGCCATCAAAAGCATAGGGCATCATGCAAAATCGCTCGGCGAGCGCAAACCTTCAGCGCTGACGGTCCAGCATCTCGCCGTTAAGAACGCGCCAAAAATCCCCGTTCAAATGTGCGCGTGGGTTGTCTGTGCGTTCTATCAATCCGACTTCCCGATAGAAGGTATCGACACCAAGTTCAATCTCCCGAATCTTGGCTCCGATCACCTTCAATGCTGGACTCTGCGGCAGAATGGCAACGCCGGCCCCGCGCTCGACAAGCAATCCAATGGCCTCAATCGAGTCGGTCTCGATCGATTCCTTGATCGAATATTTTTTCTGTTTCAAGAAACGCTCGACCAGATTGCCGCCATGCGAATGACGGTCATAGCGTATGAAGGGACGATGACTCAACAACCACAGAACATCGTTGCATTTTTCATCTTGAGGTGCGATCAGCACGAAAGGCTCCTGCCGCAACGGGCGCCAATGCAGCGCAGCGTCAAGCGGGTAGGCGGGTTTGACGATCAGAGCGCAGTCAAGCAGTTGCTTCTCCACCTGCACAATCAATTCGACCGAAGCCCCCGGAGTCAGATGCACGTCGACGTTGGGAAAGCGCTTGCGAAAGGTTATCATCGCCTCGACCACATCGCCCAACAGCGCTGTCGTGATCGCCCCGGCACGCAAGGTGCCGGTCAGTTCCTCATCGGCAATTCCATCGGCCATTTGCCCGTACAACAAGACGATCTGCTCCGCATGCACCAGTGCGCGCCGCCCCGCCTCATTCAACACCGCCGTACGCCCGCTGCGCTCAAACAGGCTCACGCCGAGCGCCTCCTCCAGTTTGCGCATCTGGATACTAACCGCCGACTGGGTCAGACCAACCCGGTCTCCCGCAGCAGAAAACGTGCCGTAACGCGCAACAGCGACCAAGGTAGTCAGGTAGCGAATCATCAGAATATCGCCAGAATTACATAAATATATTTCATACTTCACCCAATATAATTTCGTATTTACATAAAAATATTACTCTAACATTGGCTTCCATTGTTCTTCTCATTGGATTGCCATGCCCGCCGCCCCGACTATCCCGACCGCTAACGCCATACGAACACAGCCCGTGACGGCCATTCATCATGAGATGTTGGGCCCCATGCGCATCCCCGACTTCGCCGACGTAGAGCGGGCTGCTGCTGCCATCCAAGCCCATGTTCGCCGCACCCCACTGCTGCGCTCAGCACGTCTCGACGCCATTGCTGGCGCACCGGTCTGGCTCAAGGCTGAATGCCTGCAAATTACCGGTTCATTCAAGGCGCGCGGCGCCTTCAATGCCTTGCTGGAGCTATCAGCACAACAGCGGGCGCGCGGCGTAGTGGCCTATTCCACCGGCAACCACGGTCAGGCCATAGCCTGGGCTGCGCGCCAGTTGGGCATCGCGGCCACCATCGTGATGCCGCTAGATGCTCCGAAGAACAAAGTAGAACGGGCCACCAGCCAAGGCGCGCGTATCGTACAGTATGACCGCCAGCACGAAAGCAGAGAAACCATCGGCATGCGCCTGCTGGCAGAAACCGGCGGCACCCTGGTGCCGCCAGGCGACCATCCCGCCGTGCTGGCAGCGCAAGGCAGCGTAGCGCTAGAGGCTCTGCAGGATCTGCCGCCACAGGCATTTGAGAAACTTGGGACCTTTGCCGCACCATGCGGAGGTGGCGGCCTGATGGCTGGATGCGGCCTTGTAATTGATGCCCTACGCCCGCAGACACGCTTGCTGGCCGTAGAGCCGGCTGGCTTCGACGACACGCTGCGCTCGCTACGCAGCGGCAGCCGTCAAAGCAATGCTGTCGGCAGCACCACGCTGTGCGATGCGCTACAGGCAGCAACACCGGCCGAACTGCCCTTTGCCATCAACCAGTACTTCCTCAACGATGCGTTGGCTGTCAGTGACAAGGAAGTTGCCGCTGCGGTGCGTTTTGCCGCGGAAGAACTCCATCTCGTCGTCGAACCCGGCGGCGCCGTGGCGCTGGCGGCACTGCTGGCAGGTCGCATGCCGCTGGGAGAACGCGATGCCGTGCTGGTGCTGTCGGGCGGTAACATCGATACGCCGTTGCTCACCAAGATACTGCAAAACCAGTCTTACTGAGACCAGTCTGCCGCCCTTAAACCTTCTCTTTTACTCGAGCCCATCCCCTTGAACCCTCTCGTCCCTGCCTCTGCAACACTACCTATCGCGCTCTGCTGCAGCCATATCGAAAGTGCAGCCTGGGAAGCCGGTCTGCGCGCCGCACTGCCACAGGCTGCTATTACTGCCTGGCCGGACATCACTGCTAAAGCACAGTGCGCTATTGTCTGGTCGCCGACCCAAGCCTTCATGGACGCGCACCCGCAACTGCGCATGATCTTCAATATGGGCGCCGGCATCGATGCATTGATGCGGCTCCGGCTGCCGCCGCAGGCGCGCGTAGTGCGCATCGAGGACGGTGGCATGGCGGTGCAGATGGCTGACTATGTCTGCCATGCGCTGCTGCGCCATGTGCGCGAGTTCGATGTCTATGCCGCCAGCGCCGCGACACATGCCTGGAGCCCGCGCAAGCCGCGCAACCGCCTGGATTTCCCGGTCGGCGTGATGGGCCTGGGCGCATTGGGCCAGCGGGTAGCGGCTACGGTAGCGAAATTCGACTTCCCGGTATTCGGCTGGAGCCAGTCCCTTAAAGCTATAGATGGCGTCACCTGCCTCGCAGGCGCCGACCAGTTCGAACGCTTCCTGTCCGAGACACGCATTCTGATCTGTATGCTACCGCTGACGCCGGCCACCCTGGACATCCTGTGCCATGCCTCGCTGTCCAAGTTGAAGCCTGGCGGCTACCTCATCAATGTTGCGCGCGGTGCCCATCTGGTCGAAGCAGATCTGCTGGCGCTGATCGACAGCGGCCATCTGGCAGGCGCAACACTGGACGTCACCCGCACGGAACCGGCCGGTGTCGACCATCCGTTCTGGCAGCGCCCGGAAATCACCCTGACACCCCATATCGCAGCGCAAACGGTCGTCAGTGAAGCGATCGCACAAATCGCCGCCAAGATCGATGGCGGCCTGGACAGTGCCGACCTGAGCGGCCTCGTCGATCCGGCCAAAGGCTACTGAAGTGACTCCCGACCAGCCACTGCCAACCACTTAGGAAACCATCTCATGCGTTCACTCTTTCACTTCGCCTTCAACGTCACTGATCTGGACCTTGCCCGTGATTTTTACGGCCTCACGCTGGGTTGCCGCGAAGGCCGCAGCACCGACACCTGGGTCGATTTCGATTTCTTTGGTCACCAACTCTCTCTGCATCTGGGACAACCCTTTAGCACCGCAGCCACTGGGCACGTGGGGGACAAGCTGGTGCCCATGCCGCATTTTGGATTGATCCTGCCGCTGCCCGATTGGCAGGCGATGGCTGAGCGTCTGACTGCAGCCAACACCGATTTCGTGCTGGCGCCGCAACTGCGCTTCGCCGGCCAGCCCGGCGAGCAATCGACGATGTTCTTCCTCGACCCCTTCGGCAATCCGATCGAGATCAAGGGCTTTCGCGATCTGCAAACCATCTACGCGGCCTGAAGATCCAACATTGCACAGCACCGGCCAGATATGGCAGGCCATACCGGTTGGCGGCAAGCTACGCACCAAAATTGATGCCGCTGCCCAGTGCACTGTGACGACACGGTGCATGAGACCAAGGCGTCGTCGGCGCCTATTGTGCCGAACCAAAATAGCTATCCGGGCCCGAGCACCGATCAACACATGAGCGATCCTGGCAAAACCAGCTCCTCTTTTTGGTATACCAATGGCATGCAAATTGCATACCTTCATACGACAAAGCCGAGACCCTGCGTCTCGCCAACCCAAGCAACCGTTTCAACCGGAGAAATCGATGACGAGTAAATTGCAGAAAATAAGCTATATCCTGGCAGTTGCTACGGCCTTGCTGACAGGCACCGCGCAGGCGGCCGAGTTGAACTTTGCCAGTTGGGGCGGCGCCTACCAGGGCGCCATTCGCGATGCCTGGCTCAAGCCCTTCGCCAGCGAGTCCGGCATCAAGATTACCGAAGACACCGACCCGCAGGTAGCCAAAATTCGCGCCATGATCGATACCAAGTCCGTGGCCTGGGACGTGGTAACAGAAAACGGCGCCCGCCTTACACGCGGCATCAAGCTCGGCGTGTTCGAAAAAATATCAGCTGATATGGTCGATCAAAAACATGTCATCCCCGGTGCGCGCAACGACTATGGCGTTCCATCTGAAATTTTTTCCACCAACGTCGGTTTCTCGATCAAGGCCTTCCCTGCCGGCAAGCCGCAGCCCAGCAGCTTCGCGGATTTTTGGAATGTCGCCAGATTTCCCGGCAAGCGCACGCTGCAAGATGATCCGGCTACCGTGATCGAAGCTGCGCTGATCGCCGACGGCGTGGCGCCGGCGGATGTCTATAAGGTATTGGCGACACCGGCTGGCGTGGAACGGGCCATGAAGCAGATCGAGAAGATCAAACCCTACATCGCCATGTGGTGGAAAAACGGTGCCGAGCCGGTCAACGCCTTAGCCAGCGGCGAAGTGGTGATGGCGCTGGGCTGGAACGGCCGCTTTCAGGCTGGCATGGATTCTGGCCTGCCGATCCAGATGGGCTGGGGCAATACGGTGGATCAGGTCGGCTATTTCGCGCTCGTCAAGGGAGCCCCGCACCGCACTGAAGCCATCAAGCTGTTGAACTACATCGCGCAAGCCAAGAACCAGGCCGAGTTCAGTAAGTACATCGCCTATGGCCCGACCACTGAGGCCGCCTTCCCCTTCATTGATGCAGCGCGCATGCAGCGCTTGCCATCAACGCCGGAGCGCATGAAAAACACCCTGTTTCTGAACTCGGATTTCTGGGAAAAATATGGCCCGGCCATTTCTGAACGCTATAACCAGATCCGCGCGCAATGATCGTTTCAGGAAATTGCGTGCATGTGCATGATAACCGTCCGCTATCAGTGTATTTTTTCACGCCAGCCATAGCGGACACGCCGGAATACCGATGACCGACAACGCTCTTCCCCGCCCTTCCCATGCCGCCGGCCAGACGCAGTGGAACCGCAATCGCATGGCACTGCTGGCCGCACTGCCCTTGTTGTTGTTCCTGCTGCTGTTTTTCGTCGGACCGATAGGCGGCTTGCTCAAGGAAGGCTTCTATCGCGACGGCACGCTCTCGCTGGAGCACTTTCGTCACCTCGCTGTCACGCCGATCTACCGCATCGTGCTGGGCAACACCTTCACCATTGCCGCCGCAGTCACGCTGTCGTGCGTGCTCATGAGCTATCCGCTGGCCTATTTGCTGGCAACAGTAAGGCCGGCAGTGGCGCGCGTGCTGTTCTTTGCCGTGTTGCTGCCGTTCTGGTCCAGCGCGCTGGTACGTACCTCGGCCTGGATCGCACTACTGGGCAAGAATGGTCCGGTCAATGCACTGCTGACCGGCATCGGCATCATCGATCAGCCCATGGCCTTCCTCTACAACTTCACCGGGGTCATGATCGGCATGACCCATGTGCTGATGCCGTTTGTCGTGCTGCCGCTGTATGCCTCGTTTCGCGCGATGGATAATGCGCTGGTGCAGGCGGCACAGAGTCTGGGCGCCGATTCGGCCGGCATCTTGCGCCACGTGGTGCTGCCCTTGACCAGTCCGGGCGTGGTCGCCGGCGCCATCATCGTCTTTATGAATGCGGTAGGCTACTACATTACACCGGCGCTCATGGGCGGCCCGGCCCAACGCATGGCGGCCGAGTTAATCTCCTACAACATCACTGAGGAACTCAATTGGGGCCTGGCCGCCGCTCTGGCCGGCGTGCTCCTGGTCACCGTCTTGCTGTCGCTATGGCTGTTCAACCGTCTGTTCGGGCTCGACAAGCTCATCAGTGGCTCGGCCGGCAAGGGCAGCAATACGCTACCGGCCGGCCGCACGCCGGGCGGGCGCTTGAGCGTGCTCGCCGGTGCTGTATCCGCACTGTTTCTGGTGCTGCCTATCCTCATCGTGATTCCGATGAGCTTCGGCACCAGCGACTTCCCGATGTTCCCGCCGCCGCATTACGGCTTGCGCTGGTACGCCAGTTTCTTCGCAGACAGCAAGTGGCTGGCCGCGCTCTGGTCCAGTCTGCGCGTCGGTCTGATGGTGACGCTGTGCGCTAGCGTGCTCGGTACTGCCGCAGCGCTGGGCGTGCACAAGATGCCCTCGGCCAGAAAGGGCTGGCTCGATGCGCTCTTCATCATTCCAATGTCGGTGCCGGCCATCATTACTGCAGTGGCCTTGTTTTATCTGATGGCGCCGTTGGGATGGGTAGCCAATTCGGTCGCGGTGACAATCGGTCATACAGTGCTGGCCTCGCCTTACGTCTACATCACCGTGCGTGCGGCGCTACGCAGCTTCGATCCCAGCCTGGAGCTGGCCGCCCTGAGCCTGGGCGCAAGCTGGCCGTCGATGTTCCGGCTGGTCATACTGCCGCTGCTACTGCCGAGCCTGATCGGCGGTGCCGTATTTGCCTTCGTCACCTCGTTCGACGACGTGGTGATGGCGCTATTTCTCACCACCATCCATAACCGCACCCTGCCCAAGCTGATGTACGAAGGACTGGCAAACGACTTCGATCCAACGGTGATCTCCGCCTCTTGTCTGCTCATCGTGGCCACCGCCGTCATCCTGGTCGCCAACCTCCTGCTCGGCAGGAAGAAAGAAAGCTAATGCAAGCCTCCGTGCATCCCCAGCACCTTGCCAGCAGGCCCGAACGCCAGGGCAAGGAAGTCGTCCTCAGCAGCATCCAAAAATCCTACGGCACTGCCGTGGCCTTGCCCGACCTCAGTCTGGTCGTCGCGCGTGGTGAATTTTGCACGCTGCTGGGCGCATCAGGTTCAGGCAAAACCACCTTATTGAAGATCATTGCCGGCTTCGAGGCGCCCGATGCCGGCAGCGTCAGCATTGCCGGCAAGGATGTCACGCGCACCTCGATCGCCGATCGCAACATCGGCATGGTGTTCCAGAACTATGCGCTGTTCCCGCACATGTCGGTGTTTGACAATGTCTCCTTTGCCTTACGCATGCGCCGCCTCAACCGCGACGATATCAAGCGTCGCGTCAACGAGGCGCTGGCGCTGGTCAGCATGGAACAACTGCGCGAACGTCTGCCGCGCGAGCTGTCGGGCGGCCAGCAGCAGCGTGTGGCATTGGCGCGCGCCTTGGTATTCCGGCCCGATATCCTGCTCATGGATGAACCGCTGGGAGCGCTCGACAAGAACCTGCGGCAGGCGATCCAGCTGCAGCTCAAAAAACTGCACCACGACCTCGGCCTGACCGTCATCTTCGTCACCCATGATCAAGATGAAGCGATGAACCTGTCAGACCGCATCGTCATCGTCGATCAGGGCCGCATCATCCAGGCCGGCGCGCCCGAAGCCTTATACCGCGCGCCGCAATCGGCATTTGTGGCCGGTTTTCTGGGCGAATGCAATTTCATTGAGCAGGCGCCAGGTCAGGTGCTCGGCATACGCCCTGAAAGCGTGCGCGTCGGCACGCAATTGAGCGCTGCCGATATGCATCACGAAGGCAGGGTCGTGACGTCCACCTTTTGCGGCCTGCATTGGAAAATTTTCATCGAAGCGCTGGGCCGTACTATCGTCGCCTATGCCCCTGCCGGCACCGACGGCGCCGATCGCACCCCAGGCCAGTCAGTCGCCTGGGGCTTCCGCAGCGAAGACGCCATGGCATTTTCTGCACCATGAACAATCCCGTCATCCCGCGCTTTTTACCTGCGGGCGAGCGCGCGCTGGTCGTTGAATTCGGCACGCGCATCGATGACGCCATCAACCGCCGCGTACTGGCACTGGCAAGCCTCCTGCGTACCCAGCATGTCGGCAAAAATGGCGTGCAGGCAATCGTGCCGACCTACCGTTCGCTGAGCGTGATGTACGACCCGCAACGCCTGTCCTTTGAAGCCCTGCGCCAGCTACTGCTGGCCTGCATCGCAACGCTTGACGAGAACCTCGCACCAGCCACGCGGCGGTGGCGCGTGCCGGTCTGTTACGGCGGCGCACACGGCGCCGATCTGGTATCGCTGGCTGCCGCACACGACCTGACGCCTGAAGCCGTCATCGCCCTGCACACCGCGCCGCGCTATCGGATCTACATGATCGGCTTCCTACCTGGTTTCGCCTACCTGGGCGGACTGGACCCGCAGTTGCACACACCGCGCCGCGCCGCGCCGCGCACCATCACGCCGGCCGGCAGCATCAGCATCGGCGGCCAGCAAACGGCGGTGGCCTCGGTAGCCGGGCCGAGCGGCTGGCATATGTTGGGGCGTACCCCTTGGCGCGGTTTCGACCTGCGCCGCAGCCCGGCATTTTTATTCACTGCCGGCGACGAGGTCGTCTTCACGCCGATTGATGACGATGAGTTCGCCCGGCTGGATGCAGTGTTTGCCGATCCCGGCTGGGTCCCCCAACCGGAAAGCTTGCCCGGCAGTGAGCAAGCGCTAACGGAAACCGGTTTATGAGCGCTCGCCTGCACGTACATGCTCCCGGCATGCTGACCACGGTTCAGGATGCCGGCCGCTTCGGCTACGAAGAACATGGCGTGCCGCCTTCGGGGCCGATGGATCCGGTCGCGTTACACATCGCTAACGTCATGGTCGGCAATCCGCCCGGCATCGCCGCACTGGAAATGACGCTGCAAGGCGGCCGCTACGAAGTATTGGATGCGCCCTGTACCGTCTGCATCGGCGGCGGCGCCGGCGCGGTGCAATTGATCCGGGTGGATGGCAGCATGCGCGCCTTGGCGCCATGGCAGGCGCACAAGCTGGCAGTCGGCACGCAACTGTCGATCGGCGCAATAGAATACGGCGTGCGCGCCTATCTGGCCGTGGCCGGCGGCATTGCGGTGCCGTCCGTGCTGGGCAGCGCCGCCACGCTCACACGCGCCGGCCTGGGCGGCTTCGAGGGTCGCGCCTTGCGCAAGAACGATGTACTGTCTATCGGCGCTAGCGAGCCGCCCGCCTGGCTCAGGCTGTGTGCCCCCGAGGCGCTGGCCGCCCTGCAACCGGGCGGTCCCATCGCCGTCGTGCTAGGCCCGCAGGACGATCATTTTACGCCGAAGGAAATTGCCCGCTTTCTCGCCGCCACCTACCGTGTCACCCCGCAATCGGACCGCATGGGCTACCGCCTGGCCGGTCCGGCCATCGCTCACCGCAACGGCGCCGACATCGTCTCTGACGCCATCGTCACCGGCAGCATTCAGGTTCCCGGCAACGGCCAGCCCATCATCGCCTTGCATGACCGCCAGACCACCGGCGGCTATCCCAAGATTGCTACCGTCATCGCAGCCGACCTGCCGCGGCTGGGGCAATGCGCACCCGGTCAGGAACTGCGCTTCGAAGCCGTTAGCCTGGCCACTGCCGTGCAGCGTTGGGCCACGCTGCAACAAGGTCTTGCGGCACTGGAGCAAGCACTGTGCGCCGATCCTGATTTTTCTATTTTTCCTCTTTTCTTAACACCGTGAGCAAGATCGAGATCCTCCGCACTGCGCTCCATCCGGCAACTGCTGCCGACCGAAACAGCGCGACAGGAACACACCACGGCATGAGCACATCAACATAACAGGATAAAAAATGACTTTCGATTTATGTATTAGCGGCGCCACTGTCGTCGACGGCAGCGGCGCGCCGGGATTCCGCGCCGATGTAGGCATTAGCGGCGGTCGTATTGTTGCGATCGGCGAGCTGTCGGCGCAAGCCGCAAGCCTGCGCATCGATGCCGCCGGCCAGGTCCTGGCGCCGGGCTTCATCGATGTCCATACCCACGACGACCGCGCACTATTGATGCCCGGGGCCATGGCCGCGAAACTGTCGCAGGGCGTGACCACCGTGGTGACCGGCAACTGCGGCCTAAGTCTGGCCCCCAGCGCCTTGCGCGGTGCCATTCCGCCGCCCCTGGACCTGATCGCCAGCCCCGAATGGCTGCGTTTTCCGCGCTTTAGTGACTACCTGCAGACGCTGGAGTCCGAAGGCATCGCCGTCAATGCCGTCTGTCTGGTCGGCCATCTGACACTGCGTGCCAATGTCATGGATGATCTGGAGCGCGCCGCCACGCCAGCGGAATGCGATGCCATGGGCGCGCTGCTCGACGAAGCGCTCGCAGCTGGTGCATTTGGCCTGTCAACCGGCACTTTTTATCCGCCGGCGCGGCATGCCAGCACGGATGAAATCGTCGCCGTCGGCGCCGCTTTACACAGCCATCAGGCGCTGTATGCCACCCACATGCGTAACGAGGCCGAAAAAATCATTGAGGCGCTCGACGAAACCTTCGAGATCGGCCGCCGCCTCGGCGTGCGGGTGCTCATTTCTCACCACAAGCTGGCCGGCATCGCCAACCATGGACGCTCGGTCGAAACACTCAAGCATATCGCTGCGGCGATGAAACAACAGCCGGTGTCGCTCGACTGCTATCCCTACAATGCCTCCTCCACGGTACTGCGCCCGGAATTCGTGGCGCGCGCCGCTTCGGTGCTGATCAGCTGGTCCGAGCCGCATCCCGAATACGCCGGCCGCACGCTGTCGGACATCGCCCGCGACCTGGGTTGCAGCGACGAACAAGCCGCTGCCAGGCTCATGCCGGCCGGCGCCATTTACTTCATGATGGATGAAAGCGATGTGCGACGTATCCTCGCGTTTCCAAAAACCATGATCGGCTCTGACGGCATGCCGCATGACGAACATCCCCATCCGCGGCTATGGGGTACCTTCCCGCGCGTGTTGGGACACTATGCGCGCCAAGAGCAGCTTTTCAGTCTGGAAACCGCGGTACACAAGATGAGTGGTCTGAGCGCCGAAGAACTGGCGCTGCCCGGTCGCGGTCGCATCCAGTTAGGTTATGCCGCCGACCTGGTGCTGTTCGACCCCGCCGTCATCGGCGACTGCGCCACCTTCGCCGAACCGTGTGCGCGTGCGGCCGGCGTCAAACAGGTCTGGGTCAACGGCCGGCTGGCCTATGCCGATGGCGCCATCCAGGATAGCCGTGCGGGGCAGCTAGTCAAACGTCAGGCAACGACGGCAACTGTGGATCAGCGCTCATAAAGGCGCCGGCAAAGCATTTAATGCGGCGTGCACCATCTGCTCCAGCGTCGGCAGCATCTGCGCGGCCAGATCTTGGCGATAGGCAAACGGTGCCGTTTCATCCATGTACAGGCTTTGCACCATCTCCAGTTGCAAGGCATGTACGCCGCGCTGCGGCTCGCCGTAGTGGCGCGTAATATAACCGCCCTTGAAACGGCCGTTGACAACCCAGCTCAACGGTCCTGCGGCCGCCACACCGACCGCCGCATCGAGTATCGCCGCAGCGCAGCTGTTGCCGTCGAAATTGCCAAGATTGAGTGCCGGCAAGCGTCCCTCGAAAAGCCGCGGCAAGACGCCCGCGATTGAATGCGCCTCCCACAGCAAGACCCGGCCATGCTCGGCCAGCAGGCGTTTCAGTTCAGCCCGCAAAGCCTGATGATAGGGCTGCCAATACTGGTCGATGCGGTTGGCAACCTCTATCGCACCCGGCAGTGCACCGGCGCGATACAAGGGTTCGCCGCGAAAGCTTTCAGTCGGACACAGTCCGGTCGTGGTTTGGTTGGGATACAGACTTTCGCCGCTGCTGGGGCGGTTTAAATCAATGACATAGCGTGAATAATTGGCTTTGAGGACCGAGCCTCCCAGCGTCCGGCAAAAATCGTAGAGCCGTCCCAGATGCCAGTCCGTGTCGGCCAGCATCGCCGCCGCCGGCGTCATCCGACTGGCATACACAGGCGGCAGAACTTCACCGCCATGCGGGATAGAAACCAGCAACGGCAGTTGGCCCTGGATCAGATTGAATACGGTAGACATGCTCATTCCTTGCTGATAAACGGTGAAACGGGTAAGCGGCGACTCGCCCACATTGCTGGTTGCAGCAGATGCGGCGGTTGCCGTCCGGCCAGCACCGCGATGACTTGCTCGGCGCACTGGCTCGCCGTTGCATGCAAGGCTTCCTGCGATGAGCCCGCCACATGGGGCGTCAGCACCACATTCTGCAGCGCGGTCAACGCCGAATCTGAGGCCAGCGGCTCGCTTTCAAATACATCCAGTCCGGCGCCGAACAAGCGCCCCTGGCGCAAGGCATCGGCCAGCGCCGCTTCGTCGATGAGGCCGCCGCGCGACGTATTGATGACGATAGCGCCAGGCTTCATCTGGCCTAAGCTCGTGGCATTGAGCATATGCGCCGTATCGCTGCGCAAGGGCCGGTGCAGCGTGAGCACATCACTGGCCGCCAACAACTGTTCCAGCGTGGCAACGGGTCTGGCGCCAGCCGCTTCGATCTGCGCCGGCTCAGCGCTAGGCGACCAGACCAGCACCGACATGCCCAGGCCGCGCGTGGCCATCTCGCAGACCAGACGGCCGGTGCGGCCGAAGCCGGCGATGCCCAAGGTTTTTCCATAGAGCGACACCATCTGGCGTTCGTACTTGAAGCGCCAGTTGCCACGCCGCGTGGCAGCATCTGCGGCCACGGCCTGATGCGCGGCGGCCAGCATCAAGGTCAACGCATGCTCGGCCACGGCACGCACATTTGCATCCGGTGTATAGACCACCGGAATGCCTTGTGCGTGCGCGTGCGTCACGGCGATCTTGTCGGTGCCGCTGCCATGGTTAGCGATCACCACCAGACGCGGTGCGGCGTCGATGAGATCCGCAGGCAAACCGTCACGTACGATGACGGCGTCAGCGCTTCCAATTTCACGGCGCAAGCATGCCAGTTGCGGGGAAGCCGCTTGCCTGACCTCGATCCCGGCAGCTTGCAGTAGCGCGGCGCCGACCGGATGAATCGGTTGTGCAATGACACAGATGGGCATCTCAATCTCCCTGCTGCAAAGACATGTCAGCACCGGCCAGCAAGCCGGCCCGCTGTCCCAGCACTTGTCCCAGCAAGCGTACGGCGGTGGCAAAATCGCTCATCTCCATGGATTCCTCAGGATTGTGGCTGCCGTGGCGGTTGCGTACGAACAACATGGCCGTCGCCACCCCCTGAATGGCAAAGATGGACGCATCATGGCCGGCGCCGCTGGGCAACTCATAAGGCTGCAGTTGCTGCGCCCGGGTCGCCTGTTTCAAGGTCTGCCGCAGTTGCGCATCCATCTCGGCAGCCTGACTGCCACTGGCTGCGCCCAGATCGACAACAACCCGGTATTGTTGTTCTACCTCGACCACCGCCTGGCGTAGCCGTTGGTCGGCTTGCGCCAGCGTGCCAGCACTGCGCGAACGGATGTCGATGCAAAAATCCACCTGCCCTGCGACCTTGCTGAAATCGGCCTGTCGGATATCGGTATTGAGCTGGCCAAAGGTCAGTGTCAGCGCATGGCCCTGCATTTCCATCTCGGCCCACACCTGCTGCACGCGGCAAATCAATGCCGCCACCGCCACCACGGCATCACGCCGATGCGAACGCGGCGTCGCCCCCGAGTGCGCGTATTCACCTCGCACCTGGGCCTGGCGATAACGCAGGCTGCCGCAGATGCCGCTGACCACGCCAACGACATGACCGCCATCGAGCAGCACTGGTCCCTGTTCGATATGCAGTTCAACAAAACAATTAATATTTTCTGCGTGCAGATAGGCTTGCTGCGCTGCCAGCAATTCGAGATTGCCACCCTGCTCTGCCAGATGCTCGGCCAGACTGCGGCCGGTATCATGGCGCCGCACCTGCAGCGCCGCCGGCGGCAACAGGCCGAAGGCCGCCTTGCTGCCGATATACGACACCGGGAACCAGGCGCTTTCTTCGGCACGCAGAGCAATCACCGTCACGTCGCAGTGCGGCCGGGCGCCTGCCTTAATCCAGCCCGCCAGCACACTCAAGGCACCCACCACGCCGGCGGCGCCATCGTAATTACCACCGCGCGGCACCGAATCCAGATGCGAACCGCTCATCACTACGGGCGCGCTGCGGCGGCAGCCGGGCAAGGTCATGTAAAGATTGCACGCGGCATCCAGGTTAACTTCCAAACCCAAAGCACGCGCATTGGCGGCCAGCAGGTCATGGGCGCGCTGCTCTCCCGCGCCGTAAGTATCGCGAGTAATCCCGACGCCATCGAAACTGGCCTCATGCAATTGTGCAAACAGGCGAGCGGCCAGGTCCAGATCTGGTTCCATCAGCGCAGCGATTGCGCCGGCTGGGCTGTTATACATGGCGTGTTGCATCCTCGGCAATGGCGGCAACTGGATCCCAGTCACGACCGGGCATGGAGGCAATGAGCTGTTGCGTATAAGGATCTCGCGGCGCGTCGAAAATCTGCGCTGGCGGCCCTTGTTCGACAACGCGGCCGCGCTGCATCACCAATAATGAATCACAAATCTGCGCCGCCACGTGCAAGTCATGCGTGATGAAAATAAGTGCAATACGCAAACGCTGCTGCACCTCGCGCAATAGCCGCAGTACCTGTGCCTGCACGGAGACATCGAGCGCCGACACCGCTTCGTCAGCGACGATCAGTTGCGGCTCCATCGCCAGCGCACGTGCAATGCCGATACGCTGGCGCTGGCCACCGGAGAATTCACCGGGATAGCGATCGAAGGCGGCAGCGTCCATTTCCACCAGTTGCAGTAATTGACGTGCGCGTTGCTCGGCAAGCCGCCGCGTAACACCGTTGGCCATAGGCCCGTCACACAAGATACGCCCGACTGTGTGACGCGGATTGAGCGAAGCGAACGGGTCCTGGAAAATCATCTGGATATTCTGTCGCTTCGGGCGAAATTGCGTCTCGCTCAATGGCGCAATATCTTCACCGTCAAAAAGCATGCGCCCGCCGTCAATGCGGGTGAGCTTGAGCAGGCATTTGCCAATGGTCGATTTGCCGGAGCCCGAGCCGCCTACGATGCCCAGTGTTTCGCCGCGGCGGATGCTGAAACTGACATCGTCGACCGCATGCACCACCCGTCTTTTTCCGAACAGACCGCCGCTGATATAAGTCTTGCGCAGGTTTTCCACCTGCAGCAAGGGCTTATCGTGCGGCACTGAATACAGTGCCGCGCCCGGGTCGTGACGATGACGTGGCACCGCAGCGATCAGACGGCGCGTATACGGATGCCGGGGTCGGTTAAGCACTTGTTGCGCCGTGCCTTGTTCTACCAACAGTCCTTTTTCCATCACCGCCACGCGATCAGCAATTTCCGCCACCACGCCAAAGTCATGCGTGACGAACATCACGCCCATGCCCTTTTCCCGCTGGATGCGCACAATCAGCTCCAGAATCTGCGCCTGGGTCGTGACATCGAGTGCCGTGGTCGGTTCGTCGGCGATCAACAGCTTGGGTTCCAGCGCCAGCGCCATGGCGATCATCACACGCTGGCGCTGGCCTCCGGACAAACGAAACGGCCAGGCATGGCAAAGCGCTGCAGGATCGGGCAAACCGACAAAATTGAGCAAATCGAGCACCCGCTGTTGGCGCGCCGCACCGGGGTAAGCATGGTGCACCCGCATCACTTCGGTGATCTGCTCGCCTATCGTCAGCAAGGGATTCAGTGCGGATAGCGGTTCCTGGAAAATCATCGCGATATCCTGACCGCGCATGCCGCGCAGCACTTCCTCGGGCTGCTTAAGCAAGTCGCAGCCATTGAATAAAATCTGGCCTTGCTCAGGACGCAGATAATCCGGCAACAATCCTATGATGGCATTCGCGCTCATCGACTTGCCGGAGCCCGATTCGCCCACAATACACAGGATTTCACCCGCGTGGATATCGTAAGAAAGATCGTGCAGCGCATAAGCACGGTCACCGCCTTTAGGCAGCGCAATACTCAAATTGCGGATAGCGAGCAAGGGCTCGGTACGGGTATTCGTGTCGTTTGACATAGGATGATTAAGTTCCACGCTTACGTAGTTGCGGATTGAAGGCATCGTTGAGGCCCTCTCCGATCAGATTAATGGCCAGCACCGTCAGCATGATCGCCAGACCGGGCCACAGACTCATCAGCGGCGCTTCGCGCAACATGGTGCGCGAAGCGCCGATCATGTAACCCCAGCTCATCAGATTACGGTCGCCCAGGCCGAGAAAAGACAAGGCGGATTCTGTCAGGATTGCTGTGGCCGTCATCAGCGAAGCCGTCACGATGATTGGCGAGGCGGCATTGGGCAGGATTTGCGAGACGATAATGCGGGCCGGCGTCTGTCCGCTCACGATCGCCGCCTGTACAAATTCACGTTGCTTCAAGCTCATAAATTCGGAACGTACCAGGCGTGCCACCGGCGGCCATGAGACCATGGAAATCGCGCCGACGATGGAATACAGGGAAGGCTTGAAAATCGCCACCAGCACCATCGCCATGGCCAGTTGCGGGATGGTCTGAAAAAATTCCGTGCAACGCATCAACAGATCGTCTACCCATCCGCCGTTGTAGCCGGCCACGGCACCGACGGCGATGCCGAACACGACCGCCGCCAATGTCGACAGCATCCCTATCATCAAGGACACCCGTGCGCCATAGAGCAGGCCGGCGGTGATATCCCGCCCCAGCATATCGGTGCCGAGCGGATAGGCATGATCGAAAAATGGTGCCAGCAATGGCTGCGCCACCATGGCCCAGGGCGATTGCGCTGACCACAAAGAAGCCAGACTGGCGCAAAGGAGCACCAGCACCAACAATATCAAGCCAATAACAGCACCCCGGTTGGCGGCAAAACGATGCATAAATTTTTTCATGTCCTAGCTTTTCTATTCCGCTTGAATACGCGGATCGATAAAACGGTAAATCACATCAGTGAGCAAATTGAAGATGACGACCATGGCCGATGTCATCAGAAACACCCCCAGCAGTAATTGATAATCGCGCTGCATCAGCGCATCGAACATCAAGCGGCCAATGCCGGGCCAGCCGAACACGGTTTCGGTCAACACCGCGCCGCCGGCCAGTTGGCCGAGCTGGATGCCGGCAAAGGTCACCACCGGCAGCAAAGCATTGCGCAAGGCATGATGGCGGATGATCTCGCCGGCGGCGACGCCTTTGGCGCGCGCGTTCTTGATGAAATCCATGCCCAGCACTTCCAGCATGCAAGCGCGCGTCAAACGGGCATACACCGCCATGAAGAAGCAACCCAGCGAGATCGCCGGCAAGACCAGATGCCAGGCGACGTCACGCACATGCCCCCAGCCGCTGAGCCCGGCAGCAACGGTTTCCATGCCGAATGGCGGCAACCAGCCGAGATACAGGGAAAAAAAGACCACCGCGATCAATGACAGCCAAAACTGCGGGGTCGCGTAGATCAGTAGCGCGGCGGTCATCAGCACGCTGTCGAGCCAGGTCCGTTTGCCGCGGTAGCGGCTATAGGAGGCGACGATGCCGCACAGCACGCCCAGCACCACAGAAAAAATGAAGGCGCAGCCCATCAGCAGCAAGGTCGCCGGTAGGCGATCAAGAATCAGCGTCAGCACCGGGACGCGTTCACGATAGGAATAACCCAGATCAAGTCTGATCACCCCTTTCATATAGGTCGCCAGTTGAACGTACAGCGGTTGGTCCAGTCCGAAATCCTGACGCAGTTGCGCCACATAGGCCGGATCAGAGGAGCCGGCTTCGCCTGCCAGCAGCGCCGCCGGATCCCCCGGTGCCATACGGATGAGGAAAAAATTGATGACCACCACCCCCAGCACGACGATGATGGCCTTGCTCAAGCGGGACAACATAAAAGACAAGAACTTCATGCTTGGACTCCGGTAAAGCCAGCGCCGATGCGACGCTTATTTGTCGATGTAGACATCGGCGAAGGTATCGTTGAGGCCAATCGCGGTGCTCACCAGGTTATGCACCTTGCTGCTGTAGAGCGTCGGATTTTCCAGTTCGAACAGATAGCCATTGGCAACTTCATCGACCAGCGTTTTCTGGATCGCGCTATAGAGTTTCTGGCGTTCGGCAACGGCACTGGTAGCGGCAGCCTTATCCCATAAGGCATCGACCGCCGCATTCTGATAGCCTTGATTGTTGACGAAGGCAGAGCCCTTGACGATATTGCGCGCCAGGTATAGACGTGCAACGCCCAACGCCGGATCGCCATACTGTGAAGTGAAGCTGAAGCTCAGATCAAAATCGAAATCGGCTATGCGCTTGGACCAGGTGCCGGCGTCCGCCGAGTCGATCTCGACCTTGAAGCCGACTTGCTCCAGGCTTTGGCGCGTGTATTCGGCCAGACGATCCCAGGTGGCGCCATAAGGGTAGGACAGAATTTTGATCGGCGTCTTCGACAGATCCACCCCGGATTCCTTGATCAGTTCCCGAGCCTTCTTCAGATCAAAGCTATAGGGCGTCACATTGCCGTCGTAAAACGGCGTGGTCGAAGAAATCGGCCCGGTGGCGATCTTGCCCATGCCAAAGAAGATGTTGTCGACCACGAACTTGCGATTGATCGCCGCCATCACGGCCTGGCGCACCTTGATATTGTTGAACGGCGGCTTGCGCTGATTCATCTGGATATACGACTGTTGCGAAAACATTTCCCAGCCGCGGGTGGTGTACTCGGTGCCAGGCAGCGCCTTGAGACGACGGATATCGACGTTATCGACATCGCCACTGCGCAGCACCTGCACATCGCCGCGCTCAAAGGCAACTGCCCGTGAAGCCGCATCGGGAATCACATTGAACACGATTTCGTCCAGATAAGGTTTGCCGGCCTGCCAGTAATCCGGATTACGCGTCAAAATGATATAGGAGCCCTTCTTCCATTCCTTGAACTTGAAAGGGCCGGTACCAATCGGCGTCTGATTGGCTGGATTGGTCTTGTAATCGGTGCCGTCGTAAATATGCTTGGGCACCATCGGCATGTTGTCGCTGACGAAGGCTTTGAGGAAAGGCGCGAACGGCTCCTTGAGCCGGATTTCCACTTTATTGGGACCGACCGCTTTGATCGAGCTGACGAATTGATTGATGATCACGCGCGCACGTGGATGCACCTCGCGCAAAAACTTGTCCACCGAAAACACCACGTCATCCGCCGAAAAAGCTTTGCCGTCATGCCACTTGACGCCGCTCTGTAAATTGAAAGTGTAGAGCTTGCCGTCGGCCGATACGCTCCATGACTTGGCCAGCCCCGGTTGCGGCTTGAGATCCGGGCTCCAGGTCAACAGGCTTTCGTAGATTTTTCCTGCCACGTATTGCGTCGGGATCTGCTGGTTCAAGCCCAGCATCAGTAGCGGCGGTTCCGGTTGTACGATGGCGCGCAAGCTGCCCCCACGCGTCTGGGCTTGGACCTTGGCACTGCCCAGCAGGCACAGCGCGGCAGCGATGGAAACAGACCAGGCGACGGCTTTGAGCGCGCCTGAGGAGCGAAGAACAGGCTGGAAGAACATGTGTCTATCCTTTAGCAAAATGGAGAATAGAAATGGGAACAACAAAGGCTGCCTGGCGTTGCCGATGCAGCGTAGAGAAATTTTTCATCGTGACAATTTTCATACTGCAGCGACACGGATCCCATCAGCCTCCAGAACCGCACGGATGTGCTGCGCAAATAGCACCGCACCGGGCTGATCGCCATGGATACATAGCGTGTCGGCACGAATCGGCACCCGCTTGCCGCTCAATGCCTGCACCACGCCATCCTTGACCATGTGCTTGACCTGGGCGACGGCCTGATCGACATCCTCTATCATTGCCTGCGGCTGCGAGCGTGGCGTCAGCGTGCCGTCGTCTTGATAACTGCGGTCGGCATAGACCTCAAACGCCACACGCAAACCCAGCTCCTGTGCCGCCTGCGCCATATTGTCGTTAGCCACATAAAGCAGCAGCGTGGCATCAACATCACGCACCGCCTGCGCGACCGCAGTTGCCAATGCGGCATCGCGCACGGTCATGTTGTACAAGGCGCCATGGGTTTTGACATGATGCAGAGCAGCCCCCTGAGTCCGTGCCACGCCTTGCAGCGCACCGATCTGATAGGCCACCAGCGCATACACTTCAGCCGCCGACAGCGCCATCTCGCGGCGGCCGAAACCTTGCAGATCCGGCAAGCCGGGATGCGCGCCCAAGGCCACATTGCAGGCCAGCGCGCGACGCACGGTTCTGAGCATCACATTAGGGTCGCCAGCATGGAAGCCACAGGCGATGTTGGACGAGGTGAGATACGGCATGATGGCGTCATCTTGCCCCATGTTCCACGAACCGAAGCTTTCCCCCATATCGCAGTTGATATCAATGCTTGGCATATGCTGCTTCCTATTTCTGTATGAAAATCAAAATGTATTAAGAACGCCTGCGCTCGCCTCAGACCTGGACCCGGACCCGGACCAATCGGGCGCAGGCCAGCACAATACGTTCGCAGGCCTGTTTCAGGCTCTCGTCGGCCAGCGCATAGGCAAGCCGCAGATAAGGCGCCAGTCCGAAGGCACTCCCCGGCACCACTGCCACGCCCACCTCATGGAGAAGATAATCCGCCAGATCGGCGTCGCTGGTAATGGCCGCTCCGGTCGGTGTGCGCATCCCGATAGCCGCTGAGCAATCGGCGTAGAGATAAAAAGCTGCCGGCGGTTTGCGTATGGTGAGAACTGGGGCGGCGGCAGCCAGCAGCATCAATGCCGTATCACGGCGCTGGCGCAAACGCTGGCGCCAGTCATCCAGAAAATCCTGCGGACCATTCAGCGCGGCAGTGGCGGCAATCTGACTCACGGAACAGGGATTACTGGTACTTTGCGATTGCAGTAATGCCATCGCCTTGATCAGCCATGCGGGGCCGCCGGCGTATCCCAGTCGCCAGCCTGTCATGGCATAGGCTTTCGAGACGCCGTTGATGGTGAGGGTGCGCTCGCGCATGTCAGGCGATGCCTGTACGAACGAGCAAAAGCTGCCCTCGAACACAATTTCTTCGTAGATATCGTCGGACATCACCAGCACCCGTGGATGGGCGCGCAGCACGGCCGCCAAAGCACGCAGCTCTGCCGCACTGTAGAGTGCGCCACTAGGATTGGCCGGCGCATTCAACATCAGCCAGCGCGTGCGCGGCGTGATGGCGGCAGCCAGCCGGGCGGGCGTGAGCTTGAAGTCTTCATCGGTTTGCGGCGTGACTACCACCGGCTCGCCGCCAGCGATGCGCACCATCTCGGAATACGAAACCCAGAATGGTGCAACCACGATCGCTTCATCACCTGGATCGAGCGTGGCCAGCAACGCATTGAACAAGATCTGTTTGGCGCCGGTCGCGGCGATGACCTCATCTTCTTGATAGTGCACGTTGTTGTCGCGCAAAAATTTGCCGATGATGGCCGCCCGCAATGCCGGCGTGCCGGTCACATTGGTATAACGGGTGTGACCTTCGACGATGCCCTTGATCGCGGCATGCTGTATGTGGGCAGGGGTATCGAAATCGAGCTCGCCTTCACTCAGGCTGATGATGCTGCGCCCTGCGGCGGCGAGCCGGCGCGCCGTTTCAGCAGCAGCACCTGTGGCCGACGGGCGCACCGAGGCAAGACGCAAGGACAAATGGGTATCTACCGTGATTTCGGACATATAAGAATCTGATGTTGAGAGACAAAAAATTGGCAATATGCAAGCAAAGCCAATTAAAATACAAATGGTATACCAAAAATATACAAGCAATACTCATGCCAGATACGCCTGGCATTAAGCTAAAATGGGCGCCCAATGAATACACAAAATACCGCCACAGAAAACGACCTGGACCCTGACGCGAACAACGCCAGGCGGCTTGGCAACCAGGCTTATGAAGCGCTGGCAGACTTGATTCTGGCGCGCGAGCTGAAACAAGGTGACCAGATCCAGGAGCGCGCTCTAGCAACACGTCTGGGGATTTCCCGCACCCCCTTGCGAGAAGCAATGCATAGGCTCGAGGGAGAACGCATCCTGGAGCGCAAGTCCAATAACCGCTTATTCGTGCGTCTGGTTTCGGTACCGGAAATTATGGAGACGCTCTACGTGCGCCGCCTGCTCGAATCGGATGCCGCCGCGCGCGCGGCAGGCAAAGTACCACTGCAAAAACTGCAAGAGCTGCGTGAGCGCATCAAGCTCCTGATGAGCCTGGATGATCCGGCAAGTCAGGAGCACCAGGAACTGGATGCAGAACTGCACGGCATGATTGCCGGTTTTTGCGAAAATCAATTACTGGCCGACATGATTGCCGAGCTGCGCCGCAAGACACGCATGTTTTCACTCAAGCGCCTGGACAACCGGCTCACGCCAGTCTGCCTGGAACATCTGGCCATGATTGATGCGCTCGAACGCGGCGATGCCGTGGCGGCTGCTGCCGAAACCACGCGTCACATCGATAACATCCGTCAATCCATCGTCGACAAGCTGCTCAGCTATTAACTCGCAAGCGCACTGCGCCGCCCGGCAATACCGGCGCAGCGTTTCCTGATCAATCGATGGACATGGTCGCGATATCGATATACCAGCTTTGCGGCTGCACCACGCCCTTGACCTTGGCTGCAATCGCACGCGGACCGGTATCGTGGGCGACCCAGATGAACGGCGCCTCATCGACGATCTTGGCATGTAATTGCGCCAGCAGCGCATCGCGTTGCTGGGGATCGAAGGTGGTACGGGCGCGCGCGATCAAGGCGTCGACCTCCGCATTGCTGTAGTAACCCCAGTTGTTCGACAGCGGCGGCGTGGCCTTGGAACTGACGAAACGCACCATGGCGAAAAATGGGTCCGCCGCCGAGAAACTGACATTGACGGCATCGGCGCCATGCGCACTTGGATCCTTGGCGCCAAAGCGCCAGTTGGTGTAGAGCGTATTCCATTCGATGACGTCGAACTGGACATCGAAGAAACAATCCTTCAGGTTTTGCTGCATGAATTCATTCATTGGCAACGGCTGCATCTGCCCCGAGCCGGAGGTCGAAATCAACACCTTGATCTTGAGCGGTTTGGCGGCCGAATACCCGACCTGCTGCATCAGCTTGCGCGCGGCGTCCGGATCGTACTTGATGTGGAACTGTGGATTGCCGCGCCATGGATGGCCTGGCTCGACAGTGCCGCTGGCTTCCGCCATGAAACCGCCCAGCAACTGCTTCATGGCCGGACGATTCACACACAGATTGGCAGCGTAACGCACGCGCTTGTCGAGCCAGGGCGAACCAGGCAGGAAAGACAATTGCCAGGGCCACACATGTGGCTGCGGATTGGAATAAATCTTGAAGCCACGCGCCTTGATGGTGTCGACGGCATCGGGCGCCGGTGCTTCGATCCAGTCAACCTGGCCCGACAACAGCGCGGCAGTACGTGAGTTGGCTTCCGGCAGCGGCAACAGCACTACCTTGTCGATCTTGGGACGACGCTTGGGATCCCAATAGTCGGGATTTTTGACCAGCTCCAGCCGCTCGCGCGAGACGAACTTGCTCATCTTGAACGGGCCGGTGCCGGAGGCATCCGCCGCAAATGCGGCCCAGGCCTGCTTGGCGCGCTCGGCCTTATCGGTCACCGAGCCCGGTACGCCGGCCAGCTTTCTGGCCCATTGCAAGGGCGAGGCCATGAACAGATTGGTCAGATTGATCGGCAAGAAGGAATCCGGCTCCGAGGTCGTCAGCTCCACCGTGAGATCGTCGATTTTTTTGGCTGAACGCAGCGTGGGCACGCGTGAAGCGGTCATGCCTATCTGACTGGGATCGAAATTAGGGGCATCCTTGTCGAGCACCTTGGCCACGTTCCAGACCACCGCATCGGCATTGAAGGCCGAGCCATCGTGGAACTTGACGCCGGGACGCAGCTTGAAGATCCACTTGGTCTTGTCCTTGGCCTCGACCGCCCAGGACACGGCCAGATCGGGAATCAGTGCACTGGTCTGGTCGGCCTTGCTCAAGTCCCATTGGGTCAGGCCGTCATACATGGGAATGCCGGTGAAACGAATACCTTCACCACCCTGGTCCGGCTGACCCAGGGTGCGGGGAATGTCGCCGGCGGTCATGGCGATGCGCAAGACTTTTTCAGCATGTGCTCCCGTGCCGAACAACAGGCTCAGGGCTAGCGTAAAAGTAGGTGCAAATATGCCTGGTTTATGACATTTCATCTCTATGCTTTCCTCAAAGTACGCCAGAAATCGGCTCAATACAGCGCATCATGGCAACGCCCGGCCCTTGTGTTCCAGCCGGCTCAGCCA
>Ga0302156_10000849_pt1 | contig 28280 bp, 19 predicted proteins | sample I_Bog_N3_2_FD_193503 | JGI IMG/M metagenome (GOLD analysis project Ga0302156, IMG submission 193503) | Peat permafrost microbial communities from Stordalen Mire near Abisko, Sweden - I_Bog_N3_2 | ecosystem: Environmental > Terrestrial > Soil > Wetlands > Peat | place: Sweden: Abisko, Stordalen... | reverse complement strand
CTGTATCCCTGTCGAGGCTTTGTAACAAGGGCACGGCTTTAGCCGGGCCGATCAAAGCCAATAAAATGAATCGGGCTTCAGCCCCTGCGGGATGCTTTTCGCCACGAACAATGCCTTTTTACCCAACCTGTTCAGCCCCCTGAAAACGGAGCAAATCGACAAGGCCTTCAGGCCGGGCCCTCCAGATCCGCCCAAGCACCGTGCCCCCCTTTCTGCTGTCATCCTGAGCATCTTGACGCGCCGCGTCGAGTTACGGTTGGGATGAACAGCGTCGCCAAAATCAGCCCCGGAGGAGCGCTGGATGTTAGCCCAGGACAAGCGCTGCGCAGTCCTGGGAAAGCGCCCAAAATAGATCTCCAGCCCTGTAGGGGCGCTGGAGACCGGCCGTTCATCAGGAAGGGAGCGAAGCGAGCCGAAAGCCTGCCCTGAGCCTGCCGAAGGGGACCTGCGTCTCGTCAGGCAGGCGCAAAGGTTGGAAACCACAAAGCTGGACCGCCCCGTTCACAAGGAGTCATGAATTCTGCACCGCCCAAACCACCCGCCTACTCGCTAACTCGCTATATCCGCAAAGCGGATGCTAACTTGCTAAATTCATTCCCAAAATCCTCACTGCTTATCCATTCAAATTCTTCAGAAGCCAACCCAATCTCCCTTTGGAAATACTCATCGGCGCGGAACGGAGCTCCGCTCAACGATATCCTCCGCACTGGCGACAATTCACGCACGACGCAGTCCCCAGACCCTGCGGCGTTTATCGGTTCCGATCTTCCATGTGTCCGATATGCTGGCTTTATCAGAAAGTGGCACTCATCTCGGGAACGCCCCTTGTTATTCATTGGTTAACCTGCGAATGGTAGGGCGCTTAGGCTTGATATTCGTCAAAATCCGTGTAAGTGTGAATGCAACAGCATATAAGGATGCATGCTGCTGTCCGGTTTAATTTAGATTTACCGCCTTCAAGCTCATCGGATTGTGTGGTTTACGACGATTTCAGGGTGTCCACGATTTGAATTGCGTGGGGATCATTTGCGATGCTTTCGGGATTCAACGACCGGCTGCGCCGCATGAATGTGGGCCGGGTGCCCCATCCATTCCACAGCCACATCGTGGAATGGGTGGGAGACCACATCCCCGACCACCCGTCTCCGGCACCCCAAAAGTTCGAGGGCCAGGTTCCCTTGCCGTAGCTGAGAGCTGACAGCCAAAAGTGATATCACTGATAGCATTGCAAGCACTTTCCCTGCCCCACAAGCCGTTTTGTCCCTCAAATAATGCGCCCAAAACGCACTTTAAGGGCGTTTTAGCGTGCAAAAACACGCAAAAACACACATTTCGTCACACTCTTGCCGGTTGCAATCTGCGAACGCGAACTGGCCGTTTTCAACAGCGCGGCATGTGCCTATAACCACACCCTAGGCCACGCCCCGGCCTTCGGTTTTTATGCATTAGCAATGCTCGTGCGGACAGCGCGTGCACCAGGTGGAACCGACCTCGTTCCAATTTTAATCGCGCCGGAGGCGCAACGGAGAGGCGACTGCCCTCTTCCCGGAGGGAAGATTTGAAAATAGCCCCGGATGGAGCGAAGTGGAATCCGGGGACCGCGACCGAATCCGTCGTCCGCGTCCTTCCCGCTTGATCATGTTCATGCGATTGCCAGCACAGTATCTCCACCATTACGAAGGCTTTGGCGCTCTGCGCGTATAATCCCGCACAAGCCATCGTATGGAATTCTTTCTCATTGTCGTTCTCGTCATTGCCGTATTTGCGATCTGGCGAAGCAGCCAGAACGCGATCGAACGGCTGCGCCAGGATCTCGGGGATCTTCAACTCGATATGGGCTTCCTGCGAGACCAGTTGGCCGCGCTGCTGAAGGCGCAAACGGCAAGCCCGGCGCAGCCAAAGCCAGCGCCCGTCATCCAGCCCGAGCCGGTTCAGAGACCAGTTCCGCCCGTCACGCCGCCGGAGCCGGCATCGGCCGCGCACGCTGTAACGCCAGCCATTGCAGCATTTACCCCGGCTGCCGCGCATACCCCCGGAAGGGCTCCCGAACCAATCCCAGCTCCGCATCCGCCGGTTCCCGTGCCTCTACCCGCATCGGTACCCAAGCCATGGTTCGACGCGATTGCTGCGCAAAAGCCTCCTACTCCAAGTCCGGCAGCGCCTGTCGCCCAACAGCCGAAAGCCGCGCAATCCGCCTCTGCTCAAGCGTCCGAGCCCGTTTCCGTTGGCCGCGGCATCTCTTCCCTGGAACAAACCCTTGGTGCCAACTGGCTGAACAAGATTGGCATCTCCTGCTTGGCCATTGGACTTGGCTACTATCTGGCGACCAAATTTCAGACCTGGGGAGCAGGCGGCAAAGTGATCTGTGGCTATGCCGTAAGCCTCGCGTTGCTGTTCGTGGGCATGTGGCTTGAGCGCAAGGCGCCCTATCGGATCTTTGCGCGCGGCGGCATTGGCGGCGGCTGGGCCATGGCCTTCTTCACAACGTTTGCCATGTATCACTTACCCGCTGCGCGCGTGCTGGATTCGCTTGCCACGGACCTGGTGCTGATGCTGCTGGTGGCCGCCGGAATGGTGGCCCATTCGCTCCTCTACCGGTCGCAGACGGTCACGGGTCTCGCGTTCATGCTGGGGTTTGGAACCCTGATCACCAGCCACCTTGAAGCGGCAAACGAAACTCTCGTATTCAGCCTTACGGCCAGTGCGGTTTTGGCCCTCGCACTGGTTGTGGTGACGACGATACGCCATTGGGCCTGGCTGGAACTGGCCGGCCTGATCGCCGTCTACATCAGTCATTTTGTGTGGCTTACGGGGGTGCTGCCGCAGGACCATGCGGCGTTTGCTCAGTTCTGGCCCTCCACCGCGCTCATCCTGCTCTACTGGCTCATCTTCCGTCTGGCTTATGTGTTCCGCACGCCGCTCGACCGGAAAGAGGAGAACATATCCAGCCTGTCCGCGGTGTTCAATTCCATCGGCGTCCTGGGGCTGCTGAAGTACCAATCCGCGCACCCCGAGTGGGCTTTTTGGGCGCTGCTGGCGCTGGGCGCAATCGAAATGGCGCTTGCGTTTCAGGCGCGATCGCGGCGGCGTCAGGCATTCGTTGTCCTCTCCACCATCGCCACCGTCCTGCTCGTTTCCGCAGTCCCATTCAGGTTCCACGGCGTTACCTGGCCGGTGCTGTGGCTGGTGCAGGCCCACGTGCTCGCGATCTGCGGATTGCGCCTGGGCGAACCGGTCTTTCGCAGGCTGGGCTTGCTGGCTGGGTTGGTCACGGGAGGCGTACTCGCATTTCACGACGTGGTCCCGCTGCTGTTCTTCCGGCTTGAATACGCAGACTTCGACCGCCATGCATCCGTCATCGTGGCCCTCGCGCTGGCCGCGGCGCTGTATTGGATTCATGCCGAGGTCTATCCGCGCCGCTGGCCGCAAATTGCCGAGGACGGCCGCGAAGCTTTCGCGCTTGGCATCACCAGTTGGCTGGGCGCCGCCGCTGCCGCAACGGCGCTGTGGGTGGCGCTGCCCGATCTTTGGGTCCCGGTCGGATGGCTGGCTTTGTTCCTTGTGCTCGCATTCGCGGCTCAGCGCCTGGCTGCCGCGTCCTTGGTCCTTGAAGCCGATGCACTGGCCATCGGGTCAGCTTTCTGGCTTGCATTTCACAGCATTTGGCCGCTGGCTCTGTTCCGCACGGATAACCCCGACCCCACCCCCCACCCGATTCAGACCGCGGTGCTGGCGCTCGCCGCCCTGGCTTATTGGGCCCGCTCCGAGATCGTTCCGCGCCTGCTTCAGCCCACCCAGCTCAAGGACGAAGCAGATTCCTCGTCCAATTTCGATCTGAAGGCCTGGCAGTCCGTTGCGCTGCCCGTCACCAGTTGGTTGGGCGCTGCTGCGGCGGCCGCCGCATTGTGGGTTGTGCTTCCCGCGCCGTGGGTAGGGGTGGGCTGGTTGGCGCTGGTGGTTGCGCTGGGCCTGGCGGCAGATTGGGTCAAGGCGCAGAGTCTGGCAATTCAAGCGGATTTGTTGACCATAACCGCTCTCCTCGGCCTATTTGCCTGGGACTTGTGGGCCGACGATTGGAACCACAAAGCGCCACTGATTGTGTTCGTAGTTCTGCTTTATGCCGGGATGCGACGGAAGACTGTTCTGGTGGGTTCGCGGAACTATGTTGCTCCCGCATATTCATGGGCCGCCAGTTTGGTCATAGTAATCCCGGTGTTTGAAGTTTTCTCGAACCCATGGATCGCGCCTGTTTTGGCCACGTTAAGCTTGGCGCTTTTTGAGATTGGCCGGTTTTCAAGGAGAGGCTTCCTGCGTTGGCAGGGATTTTTCCTAATGGCGCTCGCGTTTCCTGTTTTCCTCGCGGACGATCTTCCCAGCACAAATGCGGGCGCCTCTGAGGCCGTCCTCAGCGCATCCGGGAAGACTGCATTCAGCCCCATAAACTCGCTCCTTCTTGAAGTACTCATCCTTGCCGCTGCCGGTTACTGGCTCCTCGAGCGGACTCGCAACCGCCAACGCTGCGCCCGCGCCGAATACATTGTGGGATTGACAGCGGATGCGCTCGGCACTCTTTCTATCGCGCTCTGGTTCGCCTATCGCTTCCCTTCCTACTGGGTTCCCCTGCCCGGCGCGGAGGTTTGGGTGACTTCGATTTGGGCGGCGATGGCGGCCGTGTTACTGGCTCTGGCCTGGCTCATGAGGCGAAGAGCCTTTCTGGCTCAGGCTATCGCTCTGGTCGTAGCTGTGGTGGCGCGCGCTCTCTTCGTCGATCTAATTGCCGACAGCCCCGCCGGCTTTTGGCGCGGAACCTTGTTTCACATAGGAGTTACCGTACTCATCCTGCTGGCCGCGCTGCCTTTCGCATTCCTGCTTCGCTCGCGCGACCGATTTGACGCCCCGACAGTTACCCTTCCGCCGGACCTTGCATTGCTTCTCCGTCATCCCGAGCAATGGTTCTTCTTCGCGGCATTTGGGCTGGAGGTAGTAACTCTGGCCGCCAAGCTTAGTTCCGGCCAAATCACCATTGCCTGGAGCCTGCTCGGTCTGGGAGTCTTCTTGTTTGCGCTGGCGCTGGGCGAGCGGAGTTACCGCCTCGCCGGACTTTCATTGCTGCTGGTCTGCGTAGGAAAGATCCTCTTTATGGATATATGGAGATTGCCGCTTTCCGACCGCTGGATTACATTCGTTGTTCTGGGTTCCGCTCTGTTTTCCATTTCATTCCTTTATGCGCGCTTTGGAGCCGTAATGCGCAAATTCCTGTAGATTCCACTTCGACAAGCCAATCCGAATCGGTGCTGGAACTTTTGTTGCCAGTTCTCGTATTATGCTTGAAAGCTCAGCCTTGCGCGCCGCCGTGTCGAATGCGCACTCCTCACCATCGTAGTTTCAATCTTTGGAGGTTTCCCCGCAATGGAACTTCGAATCCAGGGCCTGACCAAGGTCTACAAGGGGGGCGTCCGCGCTCTCGACAACGTTAGTTTGACCATTCCCTGCGGCCTCTATGGCTTGCTGGGACCAAATGGCGCGGGCAAATCCACCTTGATGCGCACCATTGCCACCTTGCAGGATCCGGATGCCGGTTCTATTTATCTGGGCGATCTGGACGTACTTCATAAAAAGGAGGAAGTTCGCAAGACGCTGGGCTATCTTCCCCAGGACTTCGGAGTCTATCCCCGCGTAAATGCCGAGGATATGCTCAACCATATCGCGCTGCTCAAGGGCATCGTGAATCGCAAACAGCGCAAGGAGGCAGTCCATGCGCTGATGCAGCGCGTAAATCTTTGGGATCACCGCCGCAAGCTGCTCACTGGTTTCTCCGGCGGAATGAGGCAACGCTTCGGGATCGCCCAGGCTCTGATTGGCAGCCCTCAATTGCTCATTGTGGATGAACCCACCGCCGGCCTCGACCCCGGAGAGCGCAACAGGTTCTATAACCTGCTGGCCGAAATAGGCGAGAATGTCATCGTGATTCTCTCCACCCACATCGTGCAGGATGTTATGGAGTTATGCAGTAACATGGCCATTATTCACCAGGGTCGCGTGCTGTTTTCCGGAGCGCCGGACCATGCGCTGGTGGGACTCGAAGGAAAGATATGGCGCAAGTCCATCGAGCGCGACGCGGTTAAGGATTACACCAGCCGCTTCCCCGTCATCTCCACCAAGCTTGCGGCCGGACGGCCCCAGATACACGTCTTCGCTGACGCGATTCCAGAGGACGGCTTCGTTCCGGTTGCCCCCGATCTTGAAGATGTCTTCTTCGCCAGCATCGCTGGCCTGCAATAAAGGAGCCGGCCATGCTGCATTTTTTCTTCTTTGAAATTCGTTACTGGCTGCGCTCGGTGATGCTATGGGTATTCACCGGCATTGTAACTCTGCTCATCCTGCTTGCCTTGAGCACCGACCAGATTCAGGTGGGCGGAGCCATCGGCAACACGTTTCGCAACGCACCGTTTGTCGTGCAGCAGTTTTACTCCATCATGTGGTTCATCACCCTGCTGATGGTGACGGCTTTTGTGAACTCGGCGGCGTCGCGCGAGTTTGCCTATAACATGCACCAGATCGTATTCAGCACACCAATCCGCAAGATGGACTTCCTGATAGGCCGATTCCTGGGCTCGGTTGTCATCTCGACAATCCCGCTGCTCGGCATCTCGATTGGCGCGTTGCTGGCCCCACTGATGCCATGGGCGGATGCTGACCGCTTTGGCCCCGTCGTCTGGTCCGCGCATTTTGAGGGCATCCTCGTTTTCGCATTGCCGAATACGTTCTTCATAGCTGCCATTATCTTTACGATAGCCGTACTAACGCGCAGCACTGTCGTATCCTTTCTCGGCGGCCTGTTGCTGCTGGTGGCCGACGCCGTATCCAGCGCGCTCAAGACAGACATGAAGAACGAGAAGCTCAGTGCCATGCTCGACCCTTTCGGCAACGATGCTTTCTCGCTCATGACCAAGTATTGGACAGTCGCGGATAGAAACACGCACGTTATCGGCTTCGGCGGCCTGCTGCTTTGGAACCGTATAGTCTGGGTGGCGATTGGCGCGCTTATCTTCGCATTCGCTTGCTGGCGTTTCAGCTTCTCTGAGCGCGCCGTCCGCGCATCCAAACGGAAGAAGCCGAAGGACGACGACTTGGCGCTGCCTGAGTTCCAACCCCTCTCCGGTGCTCGCATCTCGTTGAGCTTTGGAGCGCTTGCGCGCTGGAAACAATTCCTGGCATCCATCCGCATCGAATATGGACGCCTGCTCAAGACCATTACCTATATTGTAGTTACCTGCGCCGCGCTCCTCAATTGCGTCGGCGCATTGATTTTCAATTCCACGGGATTTTATGGACTTACTTCCCGGCCTGTCACTTATATAATGATTGAACTTATCTCCGGAACGCTTTATGTGTTTCTCATCGCGATGATCACCTTCTTTGCGGGGGTGCTGATTTGGGAAGAGCGCGACGCGCGGATCGACGAGGTGAACGATGCTCTGCCCATCCCGGAATGGCCTGGCTACCTTGCGAAATTCATTGCACTGATGACGGCGATCGCCTCCATCCAGGCGCTTGTAATCGTGGTGGCTGTCTGCGTTCAGGCGGCTCACCACTACATGCGCTTCCAGTTAGGGCTTTACGTCGAGAATCTGCTAGGACAGGATCTACTGGTGTTTGCGTTTCTCGCCGCGATTGCATTCTTTATTCATGTACTGTCGCCGAACAAGTACGTGGGTTACTTCGGATTCATAGGGTTTCTGGTTGCCAATGCGTTTGTTTGGCGTCCGCTGCATGTGGGCACCCGAATGGTCCGCTTCGGCAGTTTGCCGCGAATGACTTATTCCGATTTTTTTGGGTACCAGCCTTGGATCAGGAGTTGGTATTGGTTCGCCCTGTACTGGACGCTCTTCTCTCTCGTAATGACCGTTGTCAGTATTCTTGTTTTGCAGCGCGGACGGGATACTCGGTGGAAGGCTCGATTGGCCGATGCGCGTCTCCGCTTCCATGGCTCGCTCATGTGGGTGGGTGTACTCGCGGCCGTTGGCTTCATTGTTACAGGCGGTTGGATTTACTACAACACCGAGATCCTGAACAAGGTGGAAAGCTCGAACGACGGCCTGAAGCGGCAGGCCGACTACGAAAAGTTCTACAAGAAATACGAGCACTTGCCGGAACCCAGAATCCTGGATGTGAAATATAACATCGCCATTTATCCGTCGACGCGAGAGATGGTTATGAAGGGCGAGGAGCAGGTGAAGAATCTTACCTCGCAGCCGATGACCGCCGTTCACTTTACATTGGATCGGAACTTTACTACCGGCATCGAGTTACCCGGCGCGGAACTGGCGCAGGACGACAAAGAGCGCGGTTACCGCATATACAAATTCACCACGCCGCTCGCGCCGGGCGAAGTCCGCACATTGAAGTTCGATGTCGAGACGCATCCCCGTGGCTTCGAAGATCAAACCTCGATGACAGGGATTGCTCAGAACGGAACCTTTTTCAACTCCTCCATTGTGCCGCAGATTGGATACCAGCCGGGCAACGAAATGGATGATCCGAACGACCGCAAACGATTCAAGCTGAAAGAGAAGGATCTTATGCCGGCCCTGGAGACTAACTGCGCGGCCGATTGCATGGACACTTACATCAGCAATAACTCCGATTGGGTGAATGTGGACACGGTCATCAGCACCAGCGGCGATCAAACGGCCATAGCTCCCGGTTCCCTGCTGCGCCAGTGGCAACAGGATGGGCGTAACTACTACGAATACAAGCTCGATCACTTCGCTCTCAACTTCTATTCCTTTCTCTCCGCAAGCTACGTGGTTGAGCGCCGCAAGTGGAATGGCATCGATGTGGAGGTTTATTACCTGAAGGAGCACCCCTGGAACGTGCCGAAGATGGTCAATTCAGTGGAGAAATCATTCTCCTACTACACCACCAATTTCGGCCCGTACTATAACAAGCAGGCGCGCATCATCGAGTTTCCCCGCGTCGCCTCGTTCGCGCAGGCGTTCCCGGGAACCATGCCTTACTCCGAATCCATTGGATTTATCGCGAGCATTGAAAAGCCCGACGATATCGATATGGTTTATTACGTTGTCGCTCATGAGATGGCACACCAATGGTGGGCGCACCAACTGATAGGCGCAAACATGGAGGGGGCAACTTCCATGTCCGAGACCCTTGCGCAATATTCCGCACTGATGGTGATGGAGAAGGAATACGGCCGCGACACGATGCGCAAGTTCATGGAATACGAAATGGACGCGTACCTGCGCAGTCGAGGCACCGAGCGCCTTAAGGAGCGGCCATTGATGCGGGTGGAAGCCAACCAGGGCTACGTTCATTATCGCAAGGGAAGCGTGGCGATGTATTACCTGCGCGAGATGATCGGCGAAGATGCCGTCAATCGCGCTCTTCGCAAGCTCCTGACCCAGTACGGCTACGCGCCGGCGCCCTATCCAACTTCGTGGATGCTGGTGAACGATCTGCGCGAGCAAACTCCGCCGCAATATCAGTATCTGCTGAAGGACTTATTCGAAGACATAACACTGTTTTCAAACCGCGCGACGAAAGCTACTGCAAAAAAGCGCGCGGACGGCAAGTTCGACGTGACGGTTGAAGTGGAGACGCATAAGTACAAGGCAAACGAAAAAGGTGCGGAAACAGAGGTTCCGGTGGACGACTGGATTGAGGTGGGCGCGCTTGCCGCTCCGGAAAAGGGAAAGCACTATGGGCAGGTGCTTGCCCGTCAGCTTGTGCACATGACAGGCACCCACGGAACTTACACCTTCCAAACGGCCGCAATGCCCGACAAGGCTGGCATCGACCCTCTGCTGCTGCTGATCGACAAAGTCCCGGACGACAACCTCAAGCCGGTGGACAAGGAGTCGAAATAAGCGGCATCTCGCGGCTAACTCATCGGGTCACTCGCTCGCGCGATTTGCCCCCCTATTTCAACTTCAGTTCGCACTCAAAATCCTTGCGCGAGTCCCACGAGCTGACTGTCTTGGTCGCGCTCTTCTTTCCGTCTTTCTCCGCCCACAGTTCATGGTCTATGGACATGTCTACTTGGGTGAAGCGAAACCGGCCTTCTGAATCGGAGGTATAGCTGCGAATCGATTTGGCCTTCAAGTCCTTCAGGAATACTGTGGCGCCGGCCAGTGGAGCGGAATTCGCGTCCAGCACGCTGCCTGCGACCACCCGTTGGCCAAGATTCTGGGCCAGCGCCAATGGGGGTCCCACAAGCGGTGACCGTCCGCCGCCAACTCCGATGGGAACCACCCCCGCCGCCAAGGCGGCAAATACCACCCAGGTCAGCAAATTCGTGCGGTTGACCCTCACTCTTCCTCCTCTTCTTCTGCGAACGGTTCTTCGTCGTCATCCAGGTCGCCGTCGACCCGCGCCAACTCCAACGGCTCTACGCCAACCACTTCGTACTCCGTCCCGCACTCATCGCAGGTTACAACATCGCCTTCTTCCACTTCGTCCAATTCAATGTCAAGTCCATTCTCGCACTCAGGGCAGTTGGGCATAACAGTCTCCTCTCTTTCCAAGACAGTTCGTATTGTTGGATGATGAATCCATGTAGTGCAACATCGCTAGTTTTAGGGAGAACCCGGCCTCAGGTCAAGAGGAAGAAAGTGGAACCTTTCGCCACAAATCCCAACATTGGAGAATACGCTATGAATCTTCCCCGATCAGTCGTGTTTTGTACCCTTGCGCTTTTCACGCTTACCGTGGCAGTTCCATATTGTGAAGCCCAACCGGATTACCAAACCGGCGCCACCATGGCGGCCCCGGCAGTTCCTGACCCCGCCATCGCCCGCACTCTTCTGACCATCCAACCGCAGCGTATCCAGCAAATCATCGAAACGCTGGTAAAGTTCGGCACGCGCAATACGCTCTCCAGCATGGAAACCGGCCTTCCTCCGGGTGAAGGGATCACCGCCGCCGCGGACTGGATCGCCGGCCAGTTCGAGCAAATCTCCCGGGAATGCGGCGGTTGCCTTGAGGTCCATCGCGACACGTTTATTGAGCCTGTCGGCGACCGCATCCCGAAGCCCACTACGATTACCAACCTTTACGCCATTCTGCGCGGTTCCGATCCCGTCCAGGCCAAGCGAATGTACCTGGTCACGGGCCACTACGACTCCCGCATCTCCAATGTTCTGGATGCGCGCAACCCCGCGCCGGGCGCAAACGACGATGCTTCCGGCGTGGCTGTCTCGCTGGAGTGCGCCCGCGCGTTGAGCAAACTGCATCTTCCCGCAACGCTGGTTTTTGTGGCCGTAGCCGGCGAGGAGCAGGGGCTGAACGGCTCCGCTCACCTGGCTAAATTGGCCAGGAGCGAAGGCTGGCAACTGGAAGCTGTCCTCAACAACGACATTGTTGGCGGCAACACCACGCCGGGAGACACGCTTCAATTGAAGGACCGCGTCCGCGTCTTCTCTGAGGGCGTGCCCGCCGCCGCCACGCCCGACCAGGAGCGCCGCATCCGCGCCCTCGGCAAGGAAAACGACTCGCCCAGCCGCGAACTGGCCCGAGCGGTGGCAGACACAGCCCGCACTTATTTTTGGTCGCCCACCATTCAGCCCATTTCAGCCTTTCTCGTCTTCCGGCCAGATCGCTACCTGCGCGGCGGCGATCACACATCCTTCAACCGTGAGGGCTTTGCCGCAGTTCGTTTTACTGAGTGGCGCGAGGACTACAACCACCAGCACCAGAACATTGTGCTGCCCCCTTCCGGCTCTGGCGACCCTATTCTCGGCGACCTGATCCAGTTTGTGGACTTCAATTACGTGGCCAGCGTTGCCCGCCTCAATGCCGCCACGCTTGCCACGCTTGCTGCTGCGCCGGGTGAGCCGGCCAACGTGGCCATTGTTACCGCCAGGCTGGAAAATGGCACGACTCTGCATTGGGATGCGCCAGCCGGCGCCGGCGGAAATATCCACTACGAAGTGCTTTGGCGGGAGACCACCGCGCCGGACTGGCAGTTCTCAAGGACTGTTAACCAACCAGCCCCTGACGCGCCGGTCACCATCACCATGCCCGCCTCCAAAGACAACGTTATCTTTGGTGTCCGAGCCGTGGACGCATCCGGCCATCGCAGTTTGGTGGTGGTTCCCTGAGGACCCCTTCGTTGTTGAAGTGGATGTACCAAAATGGGAGCGCCAACTCCTCCGCGGCATCTCGGGAGAAGATGCGCGCAGAGTGTTCACACGGCCCGCATGACACCCTCCAGCTCCACCGTTTACCCTGACACTACGATGCCCAGGTCTGGCGCCAGTCCGTTTTCTTTCCCCGCTTTCAGCGGTGTCACCCGCCGCCTGGTCTTCCTCAATCTTTTTGCCTACTTTGCCCTGCTTCTGGCCGGGCTGACTTTTCCCACCGCTGCGGGACAGTTGGCCGGCTACCTCGGCTTCATCCCTCAGGTGTTCCTTCACGGTGCTTTCTGGCAACCCATCACCTATAGCTTCCTTCATCCCAGCCTGCTCGGCACAGTCTTCGAACTGCTTTCGCTATGGTTTCTCTGCGGATTTCTAGAGAGCCTTCACAGCGGCAGTTGGGTCACCGGCCTTTACTCGGTTTCCGTCGTCGGAACCGCCATTGCCGCCACGGCTATTTATGCCGCCAGCGGAACGCTCGGATATTCGCTCAACCAGGTTGCGCTCTATGGCTGCTTCGGCGGCATTTTCGGCATGCTCGTCGCCATCGGCATACTCTATGGCGACATGGAGTTTTTGCTCTTCTTCACCATCGGCATCAAGGCCCGCTACATGGCGGCCATCTACGCCCTCATCTCCATCGCCATGCTGTTTGGCGAGCAGCGCATGTACGCCTTTGCGCAGTTAGGCGGCGCGCTCGCTGGCCTGTTCTACATTCGCCTCGCGCCGCGTCGCGGATTTCATTTTGCCTTCAGCGAGCAGTGGTACGGGCTGCGCAACCGCTATTACCGCTGGAAGCGCCGTCGCGCCGCGCGCAAGTTCGAGGTCTATATGCGCTCCCAGGGCCGCACCGTCCGCTTCGACGGCAACGGCAATAAGATGGACGACCCCGACGACAAGTCGCGCTGGAACTAGACTTCCTTCTTGACCTTGCTGCTCGCCTCCTTCCGTGATCTCTGAGCAAGCTTGTTCCTCCCGTTACGCGGCGGGCGGCACAGTTTCGGATTGGGCTGGGCGCTGACCGGCGCATGCCCAGGTCCGCTCTTCGAGCTCATCGGCGACGGAGTTCCGGTGATGATCGTCGCGGTTTTCAGCGCGCTGGTGGGTACCTGGACATACGGCTGGTTGAGGCCTCGCCTGCCGCACTGAATCGGCCTCGTGAACTTGGGTGCCTCTCAACCTTAGTCCGCAGGTCGTCGGGCTATGGCCGGCGCGGCCAGGTCATAGACGCGAAACCGCCCGCTGCATCTTAACCTGTATGGAGATGTGGACGCGCCGATTCCGGACCATTCTAATCCTGATCCTGGCGCTGGGTTTGTCCTGGGGTTTCCAAGCGCGCGCATATTCCCTGCTGACGCATGAGCAGTTGATCGACCTCACCTGGAAGGACTCCATTGTCCCACTGCTTCTGAGCCGCTATCCCTCGCTCACACCGGCTCAGCTTGAGCAGGCGCGTGCCTATGCCTATGGCGGCTGCGTGATCCAGGACATTGGCTATTACCCTTTTGGCGACGTCAACTATTCCGACCTGACTCACTATGTGCGCTCGGGCGACTTTGTTGTAAACCTTTTTCGAAACGCGACAAACGCCAATGAGCTCGCGTTCGCCGTTGGCGCGCTTTCGCACTACATAGGCGACTCGGTCGGACATTCGTTGGCGACAAACCTCGCCGTGCCGGTCGAGTTCCCCAAGCTCCGCGCGAAGTATGGCCCTCAAGTGAACTATGCCGAGGGCGAGCGCCAGCATGTGCAGACGGAGTTCGCGTTCGACATCAACGAGATTGCGCATCGTCGCATGGCCCCGGTTCACTACCTGCGGCACATTGGATTGGAAGTGCCCGTGGGCCAACTGGCGCTGGCGTTTTACCAAACCTATGGGCTAAGGGAGGACTTCACGGGGAAACGTGGGCGTCGCGTCAATGTGAATGCATACCGGTTCGCGGTGCGCGAGTTTATCCCTCGGATTGCTTATGCCGTCACGCTGCTCCATCGCAGCCACGAGCCCGCCGACGAAAGCACACCCGAGGCCCTTGAACTGGAGAATGAGGTTGCCACGGTTGCAACCGAGAACGACTGGCAAGCCTATCGCCGCAAAGCCGGCATTGGCACCTACGCGCTGGCGGGCTTGCTGTTGATTGTGCCCAAAGTTGGCCCGCTCAAGATGGTTGCGGTCAAAGGTCCCACGGCGGAAACGGAAGCCGAGTATGTGCATAGCGTTGTGCTTTCCACGGCCGCGCTGCGCAGTTCGCTGGCGGGATTTACGCCTCCGGGAGCGCCGCATCTGGTAGCCGCGGGCGCCGCAAGCTCTACCGTTTCAACCGATACACCGCAGGCTCAGGCTCCGCTCGCGCATCCGCCCGCGGCAAAACTCCTTCCCACATCGGCCGGCCCGCGCCAATCACGAGACCCGCTCCATCCTCTGCCGAATCGCGACTTGGACACAGGGCGGGTGGTGCAGCCCGGCGGCTATTCCCTCACCGACTCCACATACGCCCATCTGCTGCATTTGCTTGCGGAACAACCCATGCTGCCGATTCCGCCGGGCATCAAGGCGGACATTCAGGCTTACTACGCCAATCTTGACATGCCCTTCACGACGAAGAAAGACCCGCAACAGTGGGCACAGGTGCAAGCCGACCTGGCGACCCTCGCGAATATGCCGACATCGGCGGCGCCCGAGCCATATCCCACCTATGGCGACGATGCCGGCAGTACGCAATGAAAAGCCAAGACCTGCCGGCAATCCTGCTGAAAGTTCGTAAGGCATTCCGCCTGCGGTTCCGGCAGAACAGCTTCCGGTATCGCCCTTTTTCTTTAATTCAAATTCTCTACTTGTCGAAGAACTTGCCCCTCCCGCCACTCGCCCACGGATCGTAATGCAGCGCGAAGTTGGCGCGGGTTTGAACCGAGGGGTGGCTGTACTCCCAGAACTCGATGAAGGGGCTGGGATTGGGGTCCTCAAGCCACGCTTCGCCCAGGGCGTTAAAGCCGGCGACGGCGGTTTTTTGCGGGTCCGGAACGATGCCGTGAATGGCTTCCTGCCCATAGACGTCGGCCTCGTGCTCAAAGTGGCGGCTGAAGGTGTTGCCGGCAGGTTCCAGCGCGAAACCCGCAACCGAGACGGCAAACAGCAGCACCACAAACCCCGCGCGGCTTTCGAGCCCGGCGCCGGCGTTAGCCGGCAGGCCGCTCCTCCCGGCGTCCCGCGAGTCCAACTGCCAGCGGTCGCCGAAATGGCGCGCCAGCCAGCCGGCAAACCCGGCGCAGGCCCAGAAGACAAAAAACAATGCGATCGCCATCCCCGCAAGCATTTTAGGAATGTGGTTGAGCACGTAATGGCCGCTCTCGTGGCCGAACACAAACAGGATTTCGTCGTCCGGCAACCGATCTGTCGCGGTGTCCCACATGACAAAGCGCTTGGTGGCGCCCAGGCCGGTGACGTAAGCATTCAGGCCGTTGGACTTTTCACTGGCCTTCATCAGGTACATGCGCTCCGGCGGAATGTTCGTACCCGTGCGAGCCACCACCTTCTCGAGTTCGTCAACCAAGACGGGATGATTCCTGGCGAGGGGTTCGTATGTGTTGAAGATGGGTTCCAGCAGCGGCGACACAAAGACGGAAAGCGCCAGCAGCGGCAGCGATACAACCCAGGCGGCGATCCAATAACGACGGGGCCAGCGCCGCACAATCCAGTGGAAAAGCAGCAGCAGTGGAGTGCCGATCACGAGGAAGAGTCCCAGCGCTTTGGCCTGGTCCAGCAGCCAGCTTGGCCAGCCCTGCACACTGATCCCGTAGTCCCGGCTCACGTGGTGGCCGAACACGTCGAGGGGAAGATTGGCCAGCGTGGTAACAACCAGTAGAACCGCGAAGAAAAGCAGCCCCTGGAGCCAGCGGCGGCGGGAGTGGCGCTGAGCCCAGGATTCCAGTCCCGCCGCGAGGCGCGAGTCGAGCAGCAGCCACAGCACAGCCAGGCCCCACAGCGAACCCACAATGTCCATCACGTTGCGAATCCGGCTCAGATCGATGGCCTTGCCCAGCTTCTCAGGCGGCAGAGAATAAGCCTGGCCGCTCGTTGCACCCGAGCCCGGCTGCGCTTGGTCCGGCAAAATCTGGGCGGGCTCCGCAGGGTCCGCGGGGTTGGGGGACTGTTGGGCGACGCCAAACCGCGGGGCGGCGACGGCAATCAGGATTGGAAGACAGCAAACCAGCAGGCAGCGGCGGATGAAAGTCATGGGACCTTTCCTGTGAGTCAGCTCACTCTGAGACAATTGAGGCCACACATGTTTTTACGCGAGTCTTGTTCACCTATGCCACAAAAATCTTCCGCAGCCAACCGGTCCGCCGCCCTCAGGCCCGGTTTCGGCGTGGCCCTTGCCATAACCGCTCTGGCTTTAGCCCTGCCGGTGGCTGCCTGCGCACAGCACATCGTGCCCGCGCTCCACTCCGCCGACAAGAACGCGGCCGCGGGCCCGCCGGTACTGCTGGATGCAATGACCACTGAGCTTCATCGGGCATTCACTTCGCTGGGCAGGCAAGAAACAGGCAATCAGGAATCCAGCAAGCAACTGCCGCCTTACTTTCTAAGTTATGCGGTCAGCGATGCAAGCTTTGTGTCGATTCAGGCGCAGTATGGAGCGGTCGTGGCTAGCTCGGTCAGCCAATTACGAATGGCGGACGTGCAGGTGCGCGTCGGCGACCCCAAGCTGGACAACACCCACGGAACACATCGCGGCTCCGCGGTGAACAGCCTGCAACTGCCTCTTACAGACGATCGCGAGGCGCTGGCTCGTTCCTTGTGGGTGGCCACCAACACCGGGTACGGCACCGCGCTGGACAACTACCTCAGAGTCAAAACTGAGGCCGAAGTGCGCGCCAAGGAGGAAGATACCTCTCCAGACTTCAGCCAGGAGCCGCCGCAGACGTATCTGGGCAAGCCGGCTCCGCTGGTGTCTGTCGACCGTGCCGCGTGGGAGCAGCGCGTTACGGCGCTCTCAAAAATCTTTCGCGATTACCCCGATGTCTACCAAAACGTGGTAGTGCTCACTGGCCAGAGCGAGACCGACTACTTTGCATCGTCTGAAGGGTCGCAGGTGGTTGCGCCACACTTGCAGGCGCGTCTGGTGGTGTTTGCCGCAACCCGCGCGGACGACGGAATGGACCTCTACCGCGCCCAGACCTTCGAGGCTGAAACCGTGGCGGGTTTGCCGGCGCAGGCTGAGTTGGAGGCGGCCATACGCGAGCTCGGCAAGAGCCTGGAAGCCCTGCGCAAGGCGCCGGTTACGGAGCCCTTCGACGGCCCGGCGATTCTTTCCGGGCGGGCCGCGGCGGTGTTCTTTCATGAGGTGCTGGGCCACCGGCTTGAGGGTCAGCGCCAGCGCGGCGACGAGGAAGGCCAGACGTTTACCAAGGAGGTAGGCCACGAGATTCTGCCCACATTCCTCTCCGTGGCCGACGACCCCACGCAGACCACATTCGGCAAGACATGGTTGAGCGGCAGCTATGAGTACGACGACGAAGGGCAAAAGGCGCGCCGAGTGGGCCTGATCGACGATGGTGTGCTGAAGACGTTTCTCATGTCGCGCCTGCCGATTGCCAGCTTCGGCGCATCGAACGGCCACGGCCGTGCGCAGTCCGGGCGGGTGCCCACGGGACGCCAGGGCAACCTGATCGTTACCTCCACCAAAAGCGTGCCGGAAAGCGAACTGCGCATGCAGCTCATCGACGAAGCGAAGAAGCAGGGCAAGCCCTACGGACTTTACTTCGAAGACATTTCCTCCGGCGATTCTGAGACGACGCGCCGCTCGCCGCAAGCCTTTCAGGTGGTTCCATTGGTGGTGTGGCGGGTGTATGCGGATGGGCGTCCGGATGAGTTGGTGCGCGGCGTCAGCATTGTGGGCACGCCGCTTTCCGCGTTGAAGCGGATTCTGGCCACTGGCGACAAAAGCGAGGTATTCAACGGGGAGTGCGGCGCGGAGTCGGGCACCATCCCGGTAAGCGCCGTCGCTCCGGCAATGCTGGTGAGCGAAATGGAGACGCAGAAGCAGGCGCAGGGAACGGCGCGGCCACCGATTCTGCCGATCCCGAGATAGATGACAGGTTACAGGTTACAGATGACAGATGACAGTCTTGGGAATCTCTGAAGAGGTCTACGCGTTGAAAGGGCACGACTTTAGTCGTGCCGAAACCGCAATATCGACGTGGGCTTTAGCCCCTGAGGGAAATACGCGGTGAAGCCACTAAGGCTAGCGGGAATCGTTCTTATGGAGGCGCGGTGAGGTTGAATCGGCTTGTTGCAATGTCTGGGATTTTGGCAGCTTTACTGGGCGGCGCTTGCCTCGGCGCGTCGGCGCAGCAAACCCGCGCCGATGCCGAGAAAGATCCGCTGCTGAAAGCCATGCTCGAGGAGATGGATCGCAGCAAGGCCGATCTCCAGTTGAAGGGATTTGAGAAGCCCTTCTATATCCAATACCGCATCGAGGACGTAGACACCTTCGAGACCAAGGCGGAGTTCGGCGCAAGCGAAGGTTCGCAGCGCGGCGACCGTCGCATCGCTCGCATTACGGTGCGCGTAGGCGACTCCAAGACCGACAGCTCTGGCGGGCGCGGAGACGGTTCGCTACAACTCGTCGGCCTCGACAACGACCCCATCGCGGTGCGTTCCGCGCTATGGACTGCCACCGACCAGGCCTACAAGAGCGCCCTGGCGGCTTACGCGCAGAAGCAGGCCGCGCTCAAGCAGGTGCAGACGCCGCCGCAGGCGGACGACTTCAGCAAAGAGACGCCGGCAATCTCCCTCGCCGACCCCGCGAAGCTGGCCGTGGACGAGCCTGCATGGACGGAGAGGATGGCCAAAGCAAGCGGCATCTACCGAACCAATGCGGCGGTGAAGGCCACCCAGCACGATGTGGAGTACTCGCAGGCTGAGTTTCAGGCGCGCGCCATCACAACCTGGCTTGTCACCAGCGAGGGAACCATCGTGCGCAAATCGGAGGCCAGTTACCAGGAAGGCATTGGCGTAGGCACACAGGCTGCCGACGGCATGAGGCTCGACCGTTCTTATTCCTCAGTCGGCATTGCCCTCCAGGATTTGGATACGCCTGAGGTTCTGGAGAAACATGCCGTGGGGCTGATCGCGTCGCTCGCGGAATTGCGCAAGGCGTCGTTGGTGGAAGAGGAGTACCACGGTCCAGTTCTGTTGAGTTCCGATGCCGCCGCGGACACCATGCACGCGCTCATTGCGGACAGCGTAATCGCCACGCGCCCCAAGCTGGGCACCGAGGCCCGCACCAACGGAGCCTTTGCCTCCAGCTACCATGCGCGCGTGCTGCCGGAGTCACTCGACGTGGTGGATGACCCCGGCCTGAAGGCTTTTTCCGGCAAGGGGCTGCTGGGCGCATACGCCATAGATGACGAGGGTGTGCCGGCGCAGCCGGTAAAACTGGTCACCGCCGGACGCCTGGAAAATTACCTCATCGGTCGCGAGCCGGTAAAGGACTTTCCGCAATCGAATGGCCATGGCCGCGCCGGCATTACATCCGCACCCCGGCCCGCGATAGGCGTATTGCAGGTTGCCGATAAGGATGGCTTGTCCGACGACGCGCTCAACGCCAAGCTGCTTGACCTGGCGAAGGATCGCGGACTGAAGAACGTCTATTATGTAGCCACTCTGGGCGCAGAGCTTACACCGAGGCTGCTTTATCGAGTAAGCCCCGATGGCACCCCGGCCGGCAAGCGCGAACTGGTGCGGGGCGCTGCGCTCGACGATCTGGATCAGCGAGCATTGCGCTCAGACGTCGTAGCCGCGGGAAAAGACCTTTTTGTGGCCAACTACTTTGGCGATGTGCCGCAGACCGTACTCGCGCCCGCGCTGCTGCTAGACGATGTAACCGTGAAGCGCGCCAATGAAAAGAACGAGAAGCTCCCGTTCTACCCGCCTCCGGACTAAGGGCAATCGCCGGGATCGAGACGACTGTGGAAGGAGTTTGCACCGGCCAAAGTCCCCGCCAAATCCGTCCGTGCAACGGACGGCAAGCCGCGCGCAAAGTAGGCGCGGATGTCGAAGCTCGAAACGGGGCGTCTGGCGAGCTTTAAGACGTTGACGAAGAATCCGGCGGAAAGCGTTCTTTTGCCGGGCTCGATGAGTGAGATCGCCGTCTTCGACGCATCGATTCTCGTTGATTTTCTTAGAACCTGTTTAAAAAACTGACGTTGCGTCGTAGCAGCAGATGGGCGAAAGCGATATGGATCATGGTTTCGGATGAGCTGTGGCGTATTTCGTAGTCTTTGGATAGGCGGCGAGACCAGTTGAGCCATGCAAAAGTGCGCTCGACGGTCCAACGTTTGGGTAAAACCTTGAACAAATGCTGGTCGGTGCGCTTGACTACCTGGACTGTGTAGCCGAACATTTGTTTGGTCCAGTCGATCAGCGTGCCCGTGTAGCCGCCGTCCACGAACACGGTTTGGATGGTTTCGCAGAGGCAAAATTAGCGCATCGGCACGGCACGAGCAGCAACGCGGTTCTGGATGCCAGCCGAGTGAACAATTACCGCCAGCAAATTGCCTTGCGTGTCTACCGCGATATCCCGCTTTCGACCCTTGATCTTTTTGCCCGCGTCATAACCGCGCCGCCCCTTTTAGCACCGTCTTGGCGGATTGAGAATCGACGATTGCCACGGTAGGCGTAGCGTTTCGGCCCTGCGCCTTGCGCCCTTGTTCGCGTAGAGCCTTGGTTACCCGCTCCCATACACGGCTCTGGCGCCAAGCGCGGAATTGCTGGTAGGCAGTCTCCCAGGGAGGAAAGTTGGCAGGCATCTGCCGCCACCGGCAACCCGTCTTCACCACGTATGGAACGGCATCGACGACATGCCGCAGTGGATACTTGCGCGGCCGCCCTCCTGCATGACCTTCTCCCCGAGTCGAAATCAGCAAAGGCTCAAGCTTGGCCCACTGAATATCTGTCAAATCACTCGGATACATGCCCTTAAGCTAACCAGAAAGACTCGTCATGCATATGACTTTGTGGATTCCCTGGGCAGTTTTTAATCCGGTTCTCAGTTTGCACTGGTTCCGTCAACAGCAAATCCCGCGCCCAGCCTTTGTTTTCAAGCTTGATGCCCTTAATGGCAACGGCGTTGGTGCCGGCGTCCAGATCGGGAAGAGCCTGATACTCCGACGGCCAGCAGCGGTACACGTGGTACGCGCGAACCAGTTACCCTGCTTCGTTGTAGAGTTCGATCAGGATATCCTTCCGGAACTCGTTCAGCGACATCTCGGAACCCAGGCCGGCGCCCAGCTTCCACACCAGGTTGGCCCAGTCTTCAAAGGCCATGTCGTCGGTCAGCCCGCGCTCCAGCGTAATGGGCTCAAACTGCGTCAGCTCGGTGGATTTCCGGCTGGTCGAGGGATCACCTCCCTCGCGATGCTCGACCACGCCGGTGGTCCGAATCAGTCCCGTGACGCGCGAGATTCCGGCAAAGTAGGCACTGTCCCATTTGACGCGGAATTTGAAGTTCTCGTATCGATCGAAGCCGGTTGGATTTGCGGGGAACTCTGCCATGCGACCGAGCACAGCATTGCGGGCGGGCTTCAGGGAAAACGCAACAATCATCCTACTGACGCGGGCAATGAGCTACTTCTAAATGGGATCAATCTCAATCTGGTCGCTCGTAGTAGCTAATCATTGGTAGCAGGTAATCGCTCTTAGCAGTGAGCGACCAACTAATTGATTCTGGGAACCATTCCAGATTATGCAACGTAGAATATTGACTTCGCTGTACCAATGGTGCAACTATAGCAAGTAGCAAGCGGTTGACAAGACGCGGGAAGTGGGAGAATTGCTGTAAGTTATTGATCTGAAATTGGATGGAATGCACCAAATTCCATGCATTTTGGGCGGAGAGAGGAGTTCAATTATGGGAGTTGCGGCCAGGCCACGGATTAGAACAACGCGCTCAGCGAACCTCTCTTCTCTTCCTAAGAAGAGGAAGATGCGTGAGCAAGTGGTTGAAGACACGCTAGATTTAGTGCGAGAAAAGTTCTCCACAATGACAAGAGAAGAACAGTCGGCAATGACTGCGCGGATTTCGGCAATAAAGGTTCGTTAGTCCGGCAGATTACACGCACGACGAAAGGCGGCCATTCGCCTTTTGAATGATTCGCTGGCAGGGTCGATCCCAAGTTCAACAATCAGAAGTTTGGCGTAGGCATCAGGGTCTTGCCTGTCCTGCATGTGCCTAATTGCGCGCTTGATCGTTTCTAAATCTTGCTCGACAGCTCCGCCTCGTTCAGTTGAATATACGAGTTTGTCTTTTCCATAAGGATGAACTCTCGTCTTTTACTGTTTCATACAGAATACTCGTTTTGCCTTGGACCGCACAAAAGTTGAGTCTGCCGTTGGCAATCTTCCGGCGCGGAAGCCTGCCACCTGGAGCAACAAAGGACGGGATTGCCCGAGACCTTAGGCGTACAAATCCCTGATACTCCGCGATCGGGCGATGATGCGAAGGCGGCAGAGTTTGTTGAGTCCGACTTACCACCTCTTCAAATCCATTGTCAGATTTTCAGCGATTGAACCTATGTCTGGCCCCGCTTTATTTACCCAAACCAAGCTCGCGTTATAAGATGACCCTCGTCGGTCCGATGCCATCAACTCCTGTATCCTGAATGAGTTTTCCAGCGATTGAGCCATCCGCCCCGTCCGGGTCTTGAAGTCAATTGGAGGAACCACCCATGCGTGCCGGCTTGTTTACACGCGAATATCCTCCCCAGGTCTACGGGGGAGCCGGAGTCCACGTCGATTACCTGAGCCGTGAACTCGCAAAAGAGATTGAGGTCGAGGTTCATTGCTGGGGAAACCAGCACTGGGACCGGGGCAACCTGCACGTTCGCGGCGCGGAGCCGTGGAGCGAAATCACGCTGGGTACCGAAGCCAAATTCAAGGGAGCGCTGGAAGCCTTCAGCCTGAATCTGACCCAGATCAAGGCGCTCCAGGGCATCGACATCGTGCATACGCACACCTGGTATGTTTCCATGGCCGGGTATCTCGCCAAAAAGCTCTATGGAGTTCCATTCGTTCTGACCACACACTCGCTGGAGCCCCTGCGCGCCTGGAAAGCCGAGCAACTCGGAAGCGGCTACGCCATGAGCTCCTGGATGGAGCGAACGGCCATTTTCGATGCCGACGCCATCATCGCCGTCTCCCAGGGCACCAGGGCGGACATTCTGCGCGCCTATCCGGAGGTCGAACCGAGCCGCATTCATGTCATCTACAACGGCATCGATCTTGCCGAATACCAGAAGACCTCGGAAACCTCGGCCCTGACCGAATACGGTGTCGACCCCGCGCAACCCTATGTTCTTTTCGTAGGCCGCATCACCCGCCAGAAGGGCGTCACGCATCTGGTCGACGCTATCCGTTATCTGCCGGCCCAGACCCAGGTGGTACTCTGCGCCGGCGCGCCGGACACGCCCGAAATTGCGGCCGAGTTGCGCGAGAAAGTCGAGCAGGCCCGGCGCCACCATCCGCGGATCGTGTGGATTGAGAAGATGGTCACCAAGCCGGAGGCGATCCAGCTCTACTCGAACGCCCGGGTCTTCTGCTGTCCGTCGGTCTACGAGCCCTTCGGTATCATCAATCTGGAAGCCATGGCGTGCCGCGCGCCGGTAGTCGCCAGCGCTACGGGCGGCATCAAAGAAGTGGTGGTCGATGGGGAAACGGGCTACCTGGTGCCCTTCGACCAGGACCCCGAAACCAGCTTTCCCACCCATCCCGAGCAGTTCGCGCGCGATCTGGCATCGCGAATCCACCAACTGCTCAGCGATCCGGAACAATGCCGCCGCTTCGGCGATGCCGGAAGAAGGCGAGTGGAAGACATCTTCAGTTGGACGGCAATTGCCCACCAGACCATAGAACTCTACCGGAGCTTGATTGAGCAAAAAGGAAGCGGAGCGTAAACTTTGCAGGAGATAATTGGTGCAATAAAGGAACACGGAACCAAGATGGCGACTATAACTGGCAATGGCCGTAAACGTGTAGTGATTGAAGGGATTTCCCCGCTGATCGACGGTGGCCGATTTCCCGCGAAGCGCATTTTGGGCGACTGGGTCTGCGTCGAAGCCGATATCTTTACCGACGGGCACGACTCGATTGCCGCCTCGCTTTCTTTTCACCACAGGGCCTCCCACGAGTGGACCGAGATACCCATGCAGCCGCTGGGCAACGACCGCTGGACGGGATCGTTTCAAGTTACGGAATTGGGGCAGTACGGTTTCAAGCTGCAGGGTTGGGTAGACCACTTTGAAACCTGGCGTCGCGACCTTCTGAAACGCGTCGCGGCGGAAGCCGATACCTTCCTTGACTATCGGATCGGCGCTGACCTGATCGAAGCTGCAGCCGGTCGCGCTGCTTCCTCGGATGCCGCATACCTCCGCCAACAAGTTGACTTGTTGCGCTCCCCCGCCGATAAACCGGAACTCCGAATTCAGGCCACCGACGCATCGCTCCACGAGACCATGTCGCGCTATGCCGATAAGCGCTTCGCCACAGACTCCAACTCCGAAGCCACAATTGTGGTCGATCCGGATCACGCGCGTTTCAGCGCCTGGTACGAGTTCTTTCCCCGCTCCGCAGCTTCCAGGGCCGGAGAACACGGCACCTTCGCCGATTGCGAAGCGCGCCTGCCCTATATCTCGAAAATGGGCTTCAATGTCGTCTACCTTCCGCCCATTCATCCCATCGGCCGAACCTTCCGCAAGGGGCGCAACAATAACCCGTTGGCGCTCCCCGGCGAACCGGGCAGTCCCTGGGCCATCGGATCCGGGGCCGGCGGCCATAAGGTCATTCATAGTGACCTGGGTACCCTCGAAGACTTCCATAGCTTCGTCCAGAAAGCCAGGAGCCTCAACCTTTTCGTTGCCCTCGACATAGCCTTTCAGGTGGCCCCCGACCATCCCTACGTCACCGACCACGAAAACTGGTTTCGCAAACGCCCCGACGGCACCATTCAGTACGCTGAAAACCCTCCCAAAAAATACCAGGACATCTACCCCTTCGACTTCGAGAGCGAAGACTGGCAAGGCTTGTGGCAAGAGCTGAAGGAAGTATTCGGCTTCTGGATTCGCCAGGGCGTAACCATCTTCCGCGTCGACAATCCCCACACCAAGTCCTTTGCATTCTGGGAGTGGGTTATCGCGGAAATCAAGCGGGACCATCCCGAGGTTCTTTTCCTGGCCGAGGCATTCACGCGCCCCAAAATCATGTATCGCCTGGCCAAGCTGGGCTTCAGCCAGTCCTACACCTACTTCCCCTGGCGCATCGGCAAAACCGAACTCGCCACCTACCTCACCGAGCTTACCCAGACACCGGTGCGCGAGTTCTTCCGCCCCAACCAGTGGACCAACACCCCCGACATCCTGATCGAGTTCCTTCAGGTTGGAGGGCGGCCCGCATTCGCCATTCGGCTGCTGCTGGCCGCTACACTGGGCTCCAACTACGGCATTTACGGTCCGGCATTTGAACTGCTTGAAGATCGCCCCGCGCGCCCAGGCAGCGAAGAGTATCTCGATTCCGAGAAGTATCAGATTCGCACCTGGAATCTCGACCGCCCCGACAGCCTCCGCGATTTCATTACCACCGTCAATGCCATTCGCACAGGCAATCTGGCGCTGCACGGCGACTGGTCGCTGAAGTTCCATTTCACCGACAATGACCAACTCCTCTGCTACAGCAAGGAGTCGGAAGATCGCGCCAATCTCATCGTGGTGGTCGTCAACCTCGACCCGAAATTCACCCAGGCCGGATTCGTGACCTTACCCCTGGAGGAGTTGGAAATTCCTCAGGATGCGCCCTACGAAGTTGAAGATCTGCTCACTGCGAGCCGCTACCAGTGGAACGGGCCGCGCAACTACGTTGAATTGAATCCGGAGTCGCTGCCCGGTCATGTCCTCAGGATTCAGCGAAGGTTGGAAGTCGAGCCGGACTTGGAACCCGCCGCCTGAGGCCGGCACGCGGCGCATCCCGCTGGGATTTCGCGCCCGCATGCGTAGCCGGTCCTGCAAACAACTGAAACTGGATGCGCCCAAGTAGCTTCCACCTTTCCGCCACCAATAAAGACCATCGAATCAAAGGGACCCGCACCATCAGGCGCATTCTATGGTCAAAACGGAGACGGCATTGCACCCGCCACACCTTTGCCGGTAGACACGTTATGCCCACTGTGGTTTTGTGCCCGGTGCTCGTCGAAGGCTCCGGCAGCCCAATCGTCGCTAATCGGCGAGAATTGGGGATACCGGGATAAATAACGGACCGAATCAGCGGATAGGTGGCTGAGCCCGGTTGAATGCACCTGACTCGAAAAGTGATTTTGGCCCCTCCGCACCGCACCGCACCGCACTCCCCCGCATCAATCCGCATAACCCCATTACAATCAATTTGATGTAGACTGTATCCGTCCCGCACGGAGCCGCATACGACCGCTTCCAAAACGGGGACGATTGGTGACTAAATCGGCGACCGGCGAATTCCTCCACCAAAATGCCTAAACATACCCAAACACTTTCCGCCACCCGACGAGAAATCGCCGCTGAAGACGGGTACTTCTCTCATCCGAACATTGGCCGAGCCCCTCGGGCACGGACGCAATTCGCAAGTCGCTTCAGAATTGGGCAGGACGGACGGCTGCAACCCATTCGAGAGGAGGCAATGGAATGAAAATCGTGAGTAAGGCGAGCCTCATGGGACGCGTCACGATCGGCCGCCGTGGATCCTGGGTGTGGAATGGTGCGCTCAGCAAAGAAGGGTATGGAGTGCTCCGCTGCGGCGACGGCCAGCGTCCTGCCCAGTGGGTGTTCTGGGAATCGTTCGTCGGGATGATTCCTCCCAACCACCGGATTCTGTCCCGCAAGGTGCCAGGATGCGTTGGGAAGGCTTGCTGCAACCCGGCGCATCACCGGCTACAGGGGCCGCTCGTCAGCACGGAGCTCGAATTCTGCAAGCTCGGCCATCCTCTGAGCGGGGACAACGTGGTTGTCGAGAACCGCAACGGTCGCGAATTCAAGCGGTGCCGTACCTGCCGGCGCGAGGCATGGAAGAGCTGGCAGAGGCAAAAGACATCTGAAAATAGGCCTGCCAAATCTAGCCCAACTTCCGCAGTTTGGTGAAAAGTGTAACTTTCTTGATTCGTTTAGAAGAGGAGCGGGTCGCCGAGAGATTTGGGCGGCCCTTTTCTTTTCAACATCCGGGTGTGAGGAAAGGGGAGTATGGGGCGTGGTTGTATTGAAAAAGCCGATGTAGTGACGACCAAGGCCATTGCGCGCGAGTTTTGCATTCGTAGCATGAGGGTATGTACCTGCGGCGATGCTATCGGGAAAAGGACGGCAGGCGGCAGGCCTATTGGGCACTGGTGGAGAGCTATCGGACGGCGCGCGGCCGGCGTCAGCGCGTGGTGGCGTGGCTGGGCGCGATGGACAAGCAGGGGCGCATGGGGGTCAAGCGCTGAGGGGCACCGCCGAGCGCGGAACAGGCGGATTTGTTCGTTGAAGCGAGCGAGCCGGAGTGGGTGGAAGTGGATCTGAACGGCGTGCGCGTGGAGCGGACGCTGCGGTTCGGCGGCCCCTGGCTGGGGCGCACTCTGCTCAGACAACTGGAACTGGACCGGTTTCTGGACCAGAGCCTGCGCCGCGGCCGGGAACAGATTCCCTGGCCGCCGATGGCCATGGTGCTGGTGTTGGGGCGGCTCTGCGATCCGTCCAGCGAGCTGCGCCTGGCGGAGAGCTTTTACCAACCCAGCGCGTTGCCGGATTTGCTGGGCGTGCCCGCGGAGAAGTTCAACGACGACCGGCTGTATCGCGCTTTGGATGCCTTGCTGCCTCACAAGGAGAAGCTGGAAAATCATCTGCGGCACAAGCTGGGCGAGCTGTTCGATCTGGATTACGATCTGCTGCTCTACGACGTGACCAGCACGTATTCCGAAGGCGAAGCCAAGGCCAATCCGCTGGCGCAACGCGGTTAAGCGAAGGCTGCTATCTGCTGCGCAGTAATGTTCTCGACTGGACCCCGGAAGAACTGTGGCGGGCCTACATCCAACCGACCGAAGCCGAAAACGCCTTCCACATCCAGAAGTCCGATTT
>Ga0302156_10000847_pt1 | contig 28292 bp, 21 predicted proteins | sample I_Bog_N3_2_FD_193503 | JGI IMG/M metagenome (GOLD analysis project Ga0302156, IMG submission 193503) | Peat permafrost microbial communities from Stordalen Mire near Abisko, Sweden - I_Bog_N3_2 | ecosystem: Environmental > Terrestrial > Soil > Wetlands > Peat | place: Sweden: Abisko, Stordalen... | reverse complement strand
CCGGTGGCGCGCAGCTCGCGCGCCTTCACCGTCATCTGCACACTGGCAGCGGCGGGGATGCGGCTCAGGCGCTCGGCGAGCGCCGGCATCAGCCCAGGCCTTGGCAGAAGCGTTGGATGCGCTTGCAGGCCTCGCGCAGGCTTTCGGTGTCGGTGGCGTAGCTGATGCGGAAATGGCCGGGGAAGCAGAACGCCGTGCCGTGCACCGCGGCAACCCCTTCTTCTTCCAGCAACGCGGTGACAAAACTCTCGTCGTCGGTAATCTTCAGGCCCGTGCGCGAGGTCTTGCCGATGCAGCCATGCACGCTCGGGAAGACGTAGAACGCGCCTTCCGGCTTGTGGCAGGTGATTCCGGGCGCCGCGTTCAGCAGGTCCACGACCAGGTCGCGGCGCTCGCGGTAGACCTTCCGCATCACCTCGATCGAGTCCTGCGGCCCGTTCAGCGCCTCCACGGCCGCCGCCTGGCTGATCGACGATGCATTGGTGGTGGACTGGCTCTGCAGCTTGTCCATCGCCTTGATCACGGAGGCCGGCCCGCCGGCGTAGCCAATGCGCCAGCCGGTCATGGCGTAGGCCTTGGAGCAGCCGTTCATGGTGATGGTGCGGTCCTTCAGCAGCGGCTCCACCGCCACCGCCGTCGCCGGCTCGAACCCGTCATAGGCCAGCTTTTCGTAGATATCGTCGGTGAACACCCAGACATGCGGGTGGCGCAGCAGCACGTCGCAGATCGGCCGCAGCTCCGCGGCGGAATAGGCGGCGCCGGTCGGGTTGCAGGGGTTGTTCAGGAACAGCCACTTGGTGCGCGGCGTGATCGCCGCCTCCAGCGCCTCGGCGCGCAGCTTGAAGCCGTGGTTCTGGCCGCTGGGGACCAGCACGGGCTTGCCGTCGGCCAGCGTGACGATGTCTGGGTAGCTGACCCAGCAGGGCGTCGGGATGATCACCTCGTCGCCCGCGTTCAACGTGGCGAGCATGCAGTTGAAGATGACCTGCTTGCCGCCGGTGGAGACGATGATCTCCTCCGGCTTGTACTCGATGCCATGGTCGCGCAGGAACTTGGCGGCGACCGCCTTGCGCAGCGCCGGTGTGCCGGCGACGTCGGTGTATTTGGTCTCGCCCGCCTGGATGGCGCGGATCGCCGCGTCCTTGATGTTCTGCGGCGTGTCGAAATCGGGCTCGCCTGCGGACAGGCCGATCACGTCGCGCCCCGCCGCCTTGAGCTGCCGCGCCTTGGAGGCGATGGCGATGGTGAGGCTCGGTTGGATGCGATTGAGGCGGTCGGCGATAAAGGGCATGTGCGAAAGCCTGTCATTGCTGGCGGAAAATCAAGCCTGGGACCCTATCGGAGCGCCGCCCGCCCGGCAATCTTCTGAACGCGCCAGACGCCGAGCAGCAGGGTTGCCACCGCGGCAACGATGATCGTGGCGAGCGCATACAGTTCGGGGGTGGGGCCGAGCCGGATGGCGGAGAACACCACCATCGGCAGCGTCGAAGCGCCCGGCCCGGAGGTGAAGCTGGCCACCACCACGTCGTCCAGCGACAGGGTGAAGGCGAGCAGCCAGCCGGACACAAGGGCGGGCGCCATCAGCGGCAGGGTGATCAGCAGGAACGCTTTCCAGGGCGGTGCATACAGGTCCATCGCCGCCTGCTCCAAATCCGCCGGCTGGTCGGCGAGGCGCGCGCGGACCACCACCGCAACGTAGGCCACGGAAACCGAGGCATGGGCCAGCGTGATGGTCCCCGCCCCGCGCCCCGCCGGCCAGCCGGTCGCCTGTTCCAGCGCCACGAACAACAGCAGCAGCGACAGGCCGGTGAGCACCTCCGGCATCACCAAAGGGGCGGCGATGGCGGCCTCGAACGCGGCGCGGCCACGGAAGCGGCCGAAGCGGGCGAGCGCGGTGCCCGCCAGCGTGCCCACGACCAGCGCGATCGTGGCAGAGGCGGCGGCGATCCGCAGCGACAGCAGGGCGGCGTCGATCAGCCGCGAATCGTGGGCCAGCGTCGCGTACCAGCGGAGGGAAAAGCCGTCCCCGGCGGTGACCATGCGGGAGGCGTTGAAACTCAGCACGACCAGGAACGCGATCGGCGCATAGAGGAAGGCGTAGCAGGCGATCAGCCAGATCAGGAGCGGCCGGGCAGGGTTCATGGTTCGCAGCGGGCCACCGCTATTGCACGTCTGACCGAAATGGCGTGTGGCGACCGGTACCAGCAAGCGCCACCGCCGGCCACCCCGGAGAGAAAACCTGCGGGAAGAGTCGACAAAGCGTCCGCGCTCCGCAATATTCCGGGTGCGGTCCTTCCGGTTCCCGATGGCGGGGGCCGACGATCCGCCCGTCCAAACATTCGCGGCAGGCACCACCGATGGCAGACTCAGCCGAGCAGTCGAAGCCGATCTATCCTTACATCGACTGCGTGCGGGGCTACGCCATCCTCCTGGTGCTCAACTGTCACCTGGCAGCCTGGTATCCTGACCTCCCATGGCCGGCCCGCAGGCTGATGTCCTTCGGCTGGCATGGGGTGCAGTTATTCTTTCTGGCCAGCGCGCTGACGCTGTTGATGTCCTGGAACTTTGAGGTCTCGCGACGCGGCAGGGCCGATGTTCCGGCGTTCTTCATCCGCCGGTTCTTCCGAATCGCCCCAGCCTACTACGCCGCCGGTTTCCTTTACGCTCTGGTGATGCCTCCTTCGGACGGAATCGACCCCCTGCAGTTTCTGACGACGGCGACGTTCGTGAACTCATGGCACCCGGCCTGGGGCGTTTGGGGAGTCCCCGGCGGCTGGAGCGTGAGTGTCGAGTTCACATTCTATTTCCTGTTTCCAATCATGGCCACGTTCATAACGTCGATGTCCCGGGCCATCGTTTTATTCCTCGGTTGCGTCGTGTTGGCCTGCGTGTCGAATCAGCTATTTACGCCGGCGTTGCAACAAACTTACAATCCCGTCACCGTTGACAACTTTATTTATTATTCGTTCCCAAATCAGGCGCCGGTTTTCGCCCTCGGCGGAATCCTGTTCTTTATTGTCCAGGCCACAAAGCAAGACCGATATGCGAAGCCGGTGAAATTCCTGGCCCGGCATGGGACGCTGTTCGCGTGCGCCACATTGGCCGCATTCTTTGCGACCGCGTATTTGACGCTGTCCCATTCGATTGGCCTCGGCGCACCGTATGTCCCGACATTCCTGCTCGCCTGCGTGCCGCTGATGGCGTTCATCGTCGTGCTGTCGGCCGGACACCGGAACCTGTTCGTCAATCGGTATGCGGCTGCCATGGGCAAGGTCAGCTTCAGCGCATACCTGTTTCATATCGCCGTGTTCGACGCGCTTCCAGGCACCTTCCCGGCGGTGTTTCATGTCCATCAGACCGGCTTTTTTGCTATTGTGGCCTATGCCGCTGCATGGCTCATCGTCGTTCCGGTTGTCTACGCGGTGGCCTGGTGCAGCTATCGCGGCATCGAACTGCCGATGATGAATGTCGGGAAGACCCTTATCAGGTCCCGCCGCCTGGTCACGGCAGCCGGCGGCCGTGTCCGCGGGTCGCATCCGTGACCATCGCTCGCCATGCATGGCCCATTCATCCACTCGGCACGCGTTCGTCGGGGATGATCAGCGGCCTGAGCGCACCTGTCCGCGACCATGTGCCAGGTGCCCTGGCGACCGTCGCCGCCGGCCTCTACAGTCCCCCCCGCGGAAGCGGATCGCTTCCCGCCTTGAGACCTCTGAGGCTTGGCCAGGCACGATGCCCTTTCTGACCGAACGCGAGCCAAAACGCGACGCCGTGTTGCCGGTGATCCCGGGAATCCGGCGGATTGTTGCCGCCAATCCGGGGCCGATGACCTATCACGGCACCAACACCTATCTTATCGACACGGAAGATGGGCTGGTGGTGCTCGACCCCGGTCCGGAGGATCATCCGGAGCATGTCGAGGCGATCATACGGGCAGCCGATAGCGAGATCGGGCTGATTCTGGTCAGCCACACCCATCGCGACCACGTCGGCGCCGTCGCTGCCCTGCGTGCTGCGACCGGCGCGCCGAGCGCCGGGTTTCACGACAGCGCCGTGCCAAGCTTCGCGCCGGATATCGGGCTGGCCGACGGCGACACGATTGCGGGACTGACCGCTGTCCACACGCCGGGCCATGCCGCGGACCATCTCTGCTTCTCGATGCGGGCTGAGGATGGCACCGCGGTTCTCTTCAGCGCCGACCACGTCATGTCCTGGTCCACCAGCGTTGTCGCGCCGCCCGGCGGCGACATGGCCGACTACTTCGCCAGCCTGCGGCTGCTGCTGGACCGCGCGGACGATGTCTATCTGACCGGCCACGGACCGCCGTTGCGGGAGCCGCGTGCGCTTGTGCGGGAAATGCTGCACCACCGCATGGCGCGCGAACAAGCGATCGAATCGGTGCTGGCCGAACGCGGCGCCAGCGGCACGGGCGTGTTGATGCAGCATATCTACGCGCAAGAGAATCCGGTGCTGAAGATTGCCGCGGAGCGCAACGTGCTCGCCCATCTGTTGAAGCTGGAGACCGAAGGCAAGGTGGTGCGCGACGGCGAGTTGTGGCTGGCAGCCTCCAGCGATTAGCGGACTGCTCCTGCGCGTCACCTTGACGGTGCGCGCGGCCTGGACAACGCTGGCCAGGATATCGCTGCCTGCGACCCGGCAGCGCTGTCATACGGTGTGAATGGGCCACGCCGCGACGACGGCAACAGCTTCAGTGCAAGGGCTGCCGCCAGCAGCGCCAGACGCCTGGCACTCGGTTTTGCCGCGGCGGAGCGGCGTAGCCAGGCCAGGCCCTCCGGCCGTGCGTGGCGGATCAGCTCGCGGCCCACGATCCAGTCCCGCTCGGCCTCGGCCCGCTGGCGGAGCGCAGGCAAACGCGAGCCAAACCGCGCCGCCAGCGCCGGATCACCGAAGATCGCATCAAGGCAAGGCGTGAACGCCGCTGGCTGGTGCGACAGCCGGCGGCAAGCGCTGTCCGGTCGTTGCCTGACGAAGAGCCCCGGCGCTCCACCGGTCGAGGCGAACCGCCCGAGCAGTGCCAGGCGCACCCAGAACGCCCAGTCCTCGCCGTAAGCGAGCTCGGCACGGAATCCGCCAACCGCGGCGACCGCCGTGCGGCGAACGAGCACGTGTCCGCCATTGGCGAACAGGTTGCGCTCAAGCAGCGGCTCCAGCAGATCTCCCACCGGAGGGCGGAGGATCTCCCTCACGCCGGACGCATCCGCCGGCACGAACGCCGCGGGACACGCCGCCGCCACGACGGCGTCCGCCGAGGCGGCCAGCGCCGCGTCCAGCCGCGCCAGCGTGCCAGGTGCCAGCCAGTCGTCGGCATCCAGGAACAGCAGGGCGTCGCCGGCCACCGCCGTCAGCGCGCGGTTGCGTGCGGCGGCAACGCCGGCATTTGCCTGCCGGATCAGTTGCAGCCGCGAATCGTCGAAGCCGGCCACCACCGCGGCCGTTGCATCGGCTGAGCCATCATCCACCACCACCATGCGCCAATCGCGATGCGACTGCGCCATCACGGATCGGAGCGCGTCGCCGATCCAGGGCGCGACGTTGAACGCGGGGGTGACGATGCCGATGCGCATTGAGGGCTTGTGGCGGCGCCCCTGTTAAGTCCGTGTGAAGGCGGGCGGCCGCAGCCCGAACGCTGGCTGGTACAAACCATCTGCTCTGCCGGGGGACGCGCACGGGGCCTGTGTGGGCGGCGGCTATCCCGCTTCCGGATTGAAGGCCGATCCCGCTCGTTCGGCACCAGACCTGCAGCATCGTTTGAAAAAACAGCCTTGTAGCCGCGACTCCTCGCACCTAGGGTAACATCCCTAGTCGCGGAGATGCCTGCGCCATGATGGCGGGCTCGCATGTGGCGCTCGGGGCGGCCGCCTGGTTCGCCCTGGCGCCCTCCCTTGGCCTGCCCGCGATGGACCCGGCCTCGCTCGGCCTGGCGGTGGCCGGCTCGCTGTTGCCCGACATCGACCACCCGAAATCCTGGGTCGGCAAGCGGCTGCGGCCGCTATCGAGCCTGATCGCTGCCATCGTGGGCCATCGGGGCGCCACCCACTCGCTGCTGGCGGTCGCCGGCTGCGGCTGGCTCTTGCTCAACGACGGCTATTCGCGCGCCATCGTGGTGCCGGTTCTGGTCGGCTACCTGTCGCACCTCGCGGGCGACCTGCTGACGCCACGCGGCCTGCGGCTTACCTGGCCGTTCAAGGGCTCCTGGGCGCTGCCCCTGTGCCGATCCGGGTCGTTCCTGGAGCCGCTGGTCGTGGCGGCCTGCCTGCTCCTGGCCTTGTATTCGGCTGCAACGCCGCAGACCCGCCAGTCCATCCTGTCCGCGAGCCGGGTCTGCGAGCTGGCGGGTCCCGATGGCCTGACGGCGCTGTGTCCGCCGGCGCCGCGGCGACCAGCGCCGCCACGCAGGCGCGCCGCGGTGGTCGCCGCCAACCGCGTCGGCCCGCGGAGCTGAGCCGGACCGGCGCCGCACCGTTGGTCATGTCAACAACCGGGTGGCGGCGAAAGGTGGGCCTATTCCAAAGGGACCGTTGGCCCGGCTGCCGCTTTCGGCGGCCGGCGCATAAACAGCAGCAGCAGCAGCATCGGCAGCGCGACCAGCATCATCAGCTTCCAGTCGTTGTTGTAGGCGATGATCTGCGCTTGCCGGGTGATCATGTGGTTCAGCGTCTGCGCACCGAGCGGCGTGGCGGGCGACAGCATGTGCGAAAGCTCCGGCGAGGTCTGTAGCGCCCGGTTCATCGGGGTGATCGTGGCAGCCAGCGACGCATGCTCGATTTGCGTGTTGGTGGTCAGCAGGCTCGTGGTCACCGAGATGCCGATGGCGCTGCCGACGTTCCGCATCAGGCTGATCAAGGAGGTGCCGTCGGTGCGCAGCGCCGGATCGAGCGTGGCAAACGCGATGACCTGCAGCGGGATGAACACGAAACCGAGTCCGAAGCCCTGCAGCATCGTGTTGACGATCAGCGTCTGCTGCGACACGTCCGGCGTCCAGCCGGTCATGCGGTACAGGCTCCAGCTCAACGCCAGAATGCCGAACGCCATCAGCAGGCGCGCATCGACGCGGCTGGACAGCCGCCCGGCGATCAGCATCGCCAGCATCGTGCCGATGCCGCGCGGCGCCATGGTCAGACCGGCCGTTTCCACCGGATAGTCGCCAAGCGTCTGCAGCCAGGGCGCCAGCAGGGCCGAGACCGCGAGCAGCACCATCCCCACCGCGAACATCATCAGCAGTCCGGCCGACAGGTTGCGGTCACGGAAGATGCGCGGGTTGATGAAGGGCCGGTCGGCGGTGAACAGATGGACGATGAACAGGTAAAGGCCGAGCCCGGCCATCACCGCCTCGGTGATGATCTCGGTCGAGCTGAACCAATCCTGCGTTTCACCGCGGTCGAGCATAAGCTGCAGCCCGGCGATGCCGATGGCGAACGCGGTGAAACCGAACCAGTCGAACTGTGCCCGGCGCGGTTTGCTGCGCGGCAGGCACAGCACAAGCCCCAGCGTCGCGGCGGCGCCGAACGGCAGGTTGACGAAGAACACCCAGCGCCAGTCATAAAGTTCCGTGAGATAGCCGCCCAGCGTGGGGCCGAGGATCGGTCCCACCATGACGCCCATGCCCCACAGCGCCATCGCCGAGCCGTGCTGCCTGGGCGGATAGATGTCCAGCATCGTGGTCTGTGACAGCGGCACCAACGCGGCGCCGAACATGCCTTGCAGGATGCGGAACACCACCATCTCGGGCAGCGTCTCGGCAATCCCGCACAGCATCGAGGTGATGGTGAAGCCGACGACGGAGACGACGAAGAGCTGCTTCAGTCCAAAGCGGCCGGCGATCCAGCCGACCGGCGCGGTCATGATCGCGGCGGCGGTAATATAGGACGTCAGTACCCAGGTGATCTGGTCGGAGCTGGAAGACAGGCTGCCCTGCATGTAAGGCAGCGCGACGTTGGCGATGGTGGAATCCAGCGCCTGCATCAGCGTGGCGGCCATGGCGCAGACCGTGATGACCGCACGGTACGGAACGACCGCCGGCGCCGGATTGTGTGTCCCGTCGCGCGGCATGCCGTGTCTCAGAACAGGTCGGCGAAGCTGCGCTGGTGGCCGGTGTCGATGTCTATGGTAGCCGACATCCCGGCGACCAGCGGCGGATCGTCAGGCTGCCGGTCGATCCTCACGCGCACCGGGATGCGCTGCACGACCTTGACCCAGTTGCCCGAGGAATTTTGCGCCGGCAGCAGGGAAAACTGCTGGTCGGTGGCGGGCGATATGCTCTCGACCACCCCGTTCCAGGTCTTGCCGGGATAGGCGTCGATGTTGACCTTGGCGCTCTGCCCGGGCCGGGCGTAGGTGAGCTGCGACTCCTTGGGCTCCGCCTCGACCCAGACATGCTGGTCGGAGACCAGGCCGAACGCGCCGGTGCTGGCGGGCAGGAACATGCCGGGCTGCAGCTTGCTGACCTGCGTCACGATACCGTCATAGGCTGCGCGCACGGTGGCATGGTCCATCTGGCGCTGCGCCTCGGCCACCTGCTGGGCCGCCTGCTGGTAGGCGGGCATCTGCTCGACCGGCGAGTCCGGCCTGCCGCCGAGCTTCGCCAGTTCGGACCGGGCCTGCATCTCGGCGGCCTCGGTCGCCTGCTGGTCCGCGGCGAGCTTGAACCGTGCGTCGTCGGTTTCCTGCTGCGTAACGGCGCGGCTTTTTACCAGGGCGGCGTAGCGGTCATAGGTGGCCTGATCGGCGTGCACCTGTGCCTGCCGCTGGCCGACCTGGTGCAGCAACGCCTGATAGTCGGACTGCATCGCCAGCAAGCTTAGCCGGGTCTGCGCCAGATTGGCCTTCGCGGTGTCGAGCGCGATCCGGAACTTGTCCGGGTCGAGGCGGAACAGAATTTGGCCCTTCCGGACGTGCTCGCCTTCATGCACCGGGATGTCGCTGACAATGCCGGCGACGTCGGTCGAGACCGTCATGTCGTCGGCCTGCACGGTGGCGTCGTCGGTCTCCACCCAGCGGCCGCTGTTCAGCCAGTAGAGCAGGGCGCCCACCGCAACCGCCAGCACCCCGCCGGTCATCAGCACGGCGCGAACCCAGGCGCGGACCCGCTGCCGCGACCAGTGTCTACTGGCGGCGGCGGTGGTTTGTCGCGAGGTGGCGGAGGCGATTTGTGACATCCCAAGAGCCAAAACGGTCTGGCGTAACGTGGTATGCTAACCGTGAGGACCAAGCAACCGATCTATGCGCCAGCCGCCGGGCGGTGATGCCCTGGCCGATGGCCGGCGGTTGCTCTCCATTCCCCCAGGCAGCAGGCTAGTGCAGCGTTTCCAAGGAACGACTCCCATTGAGCCTGTCTGCACCCTCCGGGGCGACTCACGGCCGGACCTCTGGGATACGAGCGGTTTCATGGAATCGATGTACTAGCCCCCCATCGTCGGGAAGCCGGAAGCGGGACATGATCCACGGATTGCGCGTTTATGAGTGCATCCCGGGCCGGCTGCCTGACCTGCTGCGGCGCTTCGAAACGATCACGCTGAAGCTTTGGGACAAGCACGGGATTCGACAGGCCGGCTTCTGGACCACGCTGATCGGCGCGAATAATCAGCGGCTCATCTACCTTCTGGCCTGGGAGTCGCTTGCCGAGCGCGAGCGGAAGTGGAACGCGTTCACGGCTGATCCGGACTGGCTGACGGCGCGCACGCAAACCGAGGCGAATGGCGATCGTTGCGCGCGTTACCAACGAGATTCTGGCGCCGGCGTCGTTTTCGGCTGTACGCTAGCCGCGGCTTTGCCCTGGCTGGTGCAGTTGGCGAACAAGTCGATCCTGGCGAAGCTGCATGTGCCCAGGTTCAACAATGGTACAATAATCTGGCAATTTGATAACGCCATCGTGACCTGCGCGGCGGCGCGAGTGACTTGGGCCAGCCGGTCCGGTAAGGAATCAGCGGACGCTCGCAACGAGTTTCGGTTGCGAGCGCGTTCCAATCGGGCACCGCCCGCCGACTCGCATCACAGGGAGAACACGCGATGGCCGGAAAGACCGATTTCACGCCGGATGAGTGGAAGCTGGTGCTAGAGAGCCCGATGGTGGCCAGCATCGCCATCACGGCCGCAGCGCCGAGCGGGCTGTTCGGCATTGTGAAGGAAGCTTTTGCAAGCGGGCGAGCGCTTGCGGAGGCCAAGTCCGATCCCGGCGCCAACGAGCTGACCAAGGCCGTCGTTGCCGACTATGAGACCTCCGAGGGCCGCACGATCGCGCGCGACGGTTTGCAAGCGACGCTGTCCGACAGCAAGGCTGGCGAGGTCAAGGCCAAGGCGGTCGCTGCGCTGAAGCAAGTCGCCGCATTGCTGGACGCCAAAGCGCCCGGAGACGCAACCGCTTACAAAACCTGGCTCCGCCATGTCAGCCAGGCTGTCGCCGAATCGGCCACCGAAGGCGGGTTCCTTGGCTTTGGCGGGGTGAAGGTCAGCGAGGCGGAAAAGGCGACCCTCGACGAGATTTCGCAGGTGCTTGGGCTGCCGGCATAGGCGAGGTCGCTCTGCGATCAGGCTTCCGTATCCGTGCCGTATCGCTGGGCACCATACCGCGCGGTCCCCAATATCGCCTCCGCTGGAACAAGCCGGAGGCCCGGTCCGTCAGTCGCACATAAGTGGCTGGCGGACCTGGGGAGCCGGGCCGTTCTGTCAGGGCAGGGGGCAGTTCGGGAGGGCGAGATGCCAGCAGGCCCGAGGGCCGCAATGCTTGCGGGGCGTGGCGGAGAACGCCGAGCCGGGCGCCCTGGGGGACCTCGTCAGCAAGTCTTCGGGGCGATGAGGGGCCGCCACTGGCTCCCGGAGTAGGACTCGAACCTACGACCCAGCGGTTAACAGCCGCTTGCTCTACCAACTGAGCTATCCGGGATCAGCGGGCGCAGGCTATAGCGAGGTGGCCGGCGGACGTAAAGCCCTCGTCGTTGCGTGCCAGTTGCGTGCGACGCCACGCCAGGCGGCGCGCATGACGGGGAATGCCGGGATCATAGAAGGTGATGCGACGCTATCGACCGCTTCGTTCATGACATGAAGCGGCAGAGCCAAAGCCAGCCTAGGTCACAGCCGACAGCAGCCGGATTTTCAGTCCTGACGGACTCACCCAGCGCATTCAGGCGGTCGCCTATGGCGCCATCGGGGCTCTGCCGCGGGCGCTTCGAGCGCGCGCGGCGGCTCAGTATGATACGGCTAACCTATCCAGACTGGCCGAGGCCATGACCGCCTGGAGCCGTGGTACCAACCTCGGCGCCGATGCGTTCGCCGATCGGTTCTTCGGGCGGGCGGCGACTGATCCCGTGGTCGAGAAGCTGCACAGCGCTGCTCTCGATGTCAGCCTCGCAGGCAGCCATGCCGAGTTGCGCAAGGCTGCTGAGAAGGTCGCCGACGTCATGCAGGCGGTCGGCCTCGATCACTGGCCGCGCTTTTTGGCAGATGCGCAAGCTCGTGCTGGAGATGTCGCCGCAACCAGACTTGACGCTGCCGCCCCAGTGCCATTCGCGGACGACAAGGGTCAGGCGATGTTGAACTACAAGGGCGGGGCGATGATGCGCCCGGCGGGGATGGCTCCCCATTTCTTTGTAAGCTAGGGCCTCAAGGATGCGAAGGAGGAAGAAACCCTTGTCGCGTCAGGGAACGACGGAGGCGGCTTAGCTGCGCTCGGATATCAGGTTGGCGCGCTGTCGAACTTCCGGCGTGGTGGCCCTTGGGACGCCCAGCGGATCGGTGGCTCGTGCCACCCTGAGTTTGTCGACTACGCGACAGTCGCGATCGGGCTTTACGCTGCCGCGAATGGCATATCCAGCGAGCATATCCTGATGATCGAGGACACTGTGGCTCGGACCAGCCACTTTTTAACTGAAAAGGAGATGGATACTACTTACATCCATCTTCCAAAAGTTAACGTATGGAACACAGATCTTGGCTACCGACTCTATCAAACAGGCCGGATTGCTGGGACAGCGTCGCCCTGATATGAAGTGGTCCTCGGGATTTTTCCGCCGACCAGGTTGGCTCTTGGCAATCGGGATTGTCGTGGCCGTCGTGCTCGCCTTGTCGATGCTTTGGGATGCGATAGGACCGCGTTGCACCCATGCCATCCTCGATCGCGTGCCATCTCCGGATGGTGCGTGGATCGCGGTCATTGGCGAGGACACTTGTGACCTCGGCGTGTTGGCGGTCACCGACATCACTGCTGGGGTCAATCTTGTGACGACAAGACCTACGCTACGGAACATCGACGTGCTCGGGGTTGACACCAGTGGGGGCGTGGGCTGGCGTCCTCGCGTCGCTTGGTCGGCTCCGGATGCGCTGCGGGTCACCGTGCCTCTGCGTTCGATTCTAAAGGTTCTGACTAGACACGCCGGACGTGTCAGGGTGGACGTGCAGTTTGATCCTGATGATCCTCTGGCCAGGGCAGCCTGGCTCAAGCAAACCGGGCTGCCACCTGACCAGTAGACGATACTGCGACGCGCTGACTGTTCGCAGATTTCCGCCGCGCAGCAACAACCGTTTGCCAGAGTGAACTTCGCTGGAAGTGGCGATTCCGTTTCCGGATGACACCAAAGGCGTCGTCTAGTCTGCCACCGCGGGCGACTGCCGTCACGACCGATCCGACGCCGGCCTGTCGCGTTGCCGCATCCCGCGTATGCCGCACCATCAGCCGCCTCAGTTCACCTGAAGCCAGGGGAGAAACGTTGGAACTCCCCTTGTGATAATTTTTTCCGTATCATTGGGCTACCCGCCTCCCGCAATCCGGGCGAAGCATGTAAGCTGGAGGCAGTGCGAGAGTGGCGGAACGGTAGACGCAGTCGACTCAAAATCGACCGACGTAACAGTCATGGGGGTTCGAATCCCCCCTCTCGCACCAGACCGTCAGGTCAGGCCGCCGGCCAGGCTCTCCAGTGCGTGGCGGTCGCGGATCACCACCTCCGCCGGCGTCGGCACCTCGATCAGCCGTTCGGTGCGTAGCCGTGTCAGCGTGCGGCTCACGGTCTCGATGGTCAGGCCGAGATAGTCCGCGATGTCGCTGCGGGTCATCGGCAGCGGGAAACGGCCGCGCGGCAGGCCGCAAGACGCCAGGCTGTGGCGGCTTTGCAGCAGCAGGAAAGACGCCAGCCTCTCCCGCGCGGTCTTGCGCCCCAGCAGCAGCATCTGCTCCTGTGCCGCCACCAGCTCGTTCGACGCCACCTGCAGCAGGCGCTTCTCCATCAGCGGGAAATCGTCCAGCAAGGCGCGCAGCTTGGGGCGGGAGAAGCGGCAGTAGCGCACCGGTTCGATCGCCTCGGCGCTGAAGGCGTAGACGTCGGAGACGGCGAGGCCCAGAAAATGGCCGGTGCTGACGAAACCGGTGATCTGCCGCCGTCCGTCGGGCAGCAGCTTGAACAGCTTGGCCGTCCCGGCGGTGACGTTGAAGAAGCTGTCGGCCGGTTCACCCTCCTCGATGAAGGTGCGGCCCGGCTCGGCATTCTGCACCACCGCGGCGGCGGCCAGCCTCGCCAGATCATAGTCGTCGATCGCATTGCAGACGCTGTACGGGCGCGAATCGCAGCTCGTACACGGCTCAGGCGCGGCCTGGGTCTCGAGCACGGTCGGTCGGGCCTGCTGGGTGACCATGGACTCTCTTGCCGGTGGCTACGGCTGCAAAGGCGAAGCGAGGAGCACGATAGGACGTGCGTGTGTCGGCGTGAACCGCGAAAGTTAGTGTCTCGGGCATTGCATTGATCTGCGTCAAGGCCCCGGGTGGCGGCCGCGTGCATTTTGACCTGAAGCTTCGCCCTGGAACGACAGTTAATGTCTGGCTTCACCATCGGGCCGCTATCCCCGGACCAAATCCACACGGTATATCCCCTGATCCGGGAAGCGGTGCCGACTCTGGATCTGGCCGGTTGGATCCGCTTTGCCCGACAGCTTATTCGCCCCCGCCGGGATGTGCAGGGCGGCATCATCACCATCCGCCGGGATGGGCGGGACTTTCCCTGCGGGTTGTTCTGCTACCGGGTGGAGGAGGATCTCAAGCTCGGCCGGGTGCTGACGGCGGACCATTTCGTCGCGGTAGACCTGCTGGACCCGGCTGCCGTGCTGGCCGCGCTGGTCGCCGAGATTGACGCGCTGGGAAAGCGGCTGAATTGCTGCGCCGTGCGCGGGGTCGTGCATGGTGGCTCGGCCGAGCTGGCCGGCGGTCTTGCCGCGGCCGGGCATCAGCCCGAGGCATCCCTGCTGCTCAAGCGGCTGATGCGGGCGTCGCCTGGCACGGGGCCGGACAAGGGCGCGAGCGACGTTCGGATGCTCGCCGGCTAGCGTTTCCTGTCATGCAAAGGCGGGAGGTAATGCCGGTCCGGTCGTGAACGCAGGGCGGGGCATCCGCTGCTGCGGTCGGAAAGGCGCTCGCTTCTCCATGCCTTCACGACGGCGCCGCCGAGCTTGCCGGCGAGGGTCTGCGAGACCCCATTCGTCTTGCCGGATTGCTCCCGTTACAAGCCGACAGGTGCACTCGGATAGGCGAGTTCATGGCGTGCGCGCCACTCGGGCTTCACGTAGTTGATGATCACCGACCGGCGCACACCGCGGATCGGGCGTCTGGCGAAACCGTGCCAGGTGTCGGCACCGGGGATGAAGACCAGCCCGGCGTTGAACGTTCCCGGCGCCCGGTCGAGCACGTTGCCCGCTTCATCCATGATATCGGTGCCCCAATCCTCGGCGTCCGGATCGTCCGACAGGTAGACCAGCATGGTGAACAGCTTGGCGCCGATATCGGTGTGCGACTCCAACCAGAATCCGTCCGTGTCGAGGCAGCACTCGATGCGCAGATAGGAGCCCGCCAGGTCGATCCCGCACATGTCGCCGAGCAGGTCGGTGGTGGCCTCGTCCTGGAATGCCTCCGCCAGGGTCTCGCACGCCGGGAAATCCCAGCGGTCTGTCTCGGAGACGAAGATGCGGGACGCGTTGTTGGTGTCGCGCTTGCCCCTGGTGTCCAGTATGTCGGGCGGATCGAAGGGCAGGGCGGCAATACCGGCGCACAGGTCCGCGGGCAGCACGTCGTGCAGCAGCCAGTGGCGATAGGGTACATCGCGCCGTGTGGCGCCGACAAGGGCGCGGCGGACGCGGCTGCCTGCGGGCGCCATGACCAGCGGCGGTGCAACGGGCATGTCCATGCCGGGGTCTCCTTAAACGAACAAGCTCCCAGAGCCGGTCCTGCAATCAGCGCCTCAAAAGCAGCGGTGCGAATCGTTGCGTGCGTTATCCGCATGCCTCGGTAACCGTCACCTTAGTGTTATTCATATAATAATCCGACGCAAGCGATACGCTGGTTATGACCGATCTGCTATGTGTCATGAGGATGAGTGGACCTACGGGCAATCTTGAACGTGGAGGCAAGGATCACCTCCCGGTCGCCCTATGCCAGGCGGACATCTGGCCCGGTCGGTGGCACCTTTGCGCGGGTGTCGCCGAAGCCGGGAACGCGACGGATCGTCTCCTTGACCTGCGCCGCTGTGATAAGCCGGGTGCACTCGAATTGCCGAGGCGTGTCCTTATGGCGAGGGCACCACATAAAGTCCTTGTGGTCAAAGCGGAGCCGTACGTCGTTCCAACACCCGTTGCAGGCGTGATAGTTAACGACCCGGTAGGGCGTGGCGAACTCGTTGACCGGGTGGGTGAAGCCGCTGATCATCACGACTGGCGTGCCGACAGACCAGGCAAGCCAGGACAACCCGCTCGAAAGTCCAACGAAGAACGCCGCGTGCTTCAGCCATCGCGCTCGCTCGGCAAGCGTATGGTCGCCAGTCTCGTCCTCCACCCCGTTCGGGATGTGATTCCAGACCAAACCGCCGCCATTCGTCGGGCTGCGGTCTATGCATACCACACGGTAGCCGGCTTCTTTCAGAAACCGCACGACCTCGTACCAGCCCTGCGGATTGTTCCAGTACTTTGCTTGCGTCGTGCTCTGCACCGCGATGCACACGTACGGCTCTTCGATCGGGCGCCGGTCGTCGGGAATTGTGATGCGTGCAGGCTCCTCCGTGGGGTCAACGCCCAGGATGTAGCCCGCGGTGCGGTGAAGCCCGACCAGGCGAAAGTCGCATGGCTGATTGATGCAGGCCTCATCGTCGAAGAACAGCCCCATATTGTAAGTCGCGTAATAACGCTCCGGCTTAACCTCCTCATGCGTCAGAAACGTGATCTCCGGGTAAGCGTCCCGGAATAGCGGAATCAGCCAGGCCGCCATGGCGACGCTGAGGCGGCAGGCATGGGCGCGCTGAAATTTCACCGCGTAGGGAAACCAGCCCATGATGTCGCCAAGCGTGCCGACCGGGAATTGGATGATGACCTCGCGGTCGCGTGCGTCGTAGTCGTGCGCCAATACGACGGTACCGCTGTTATCGCGTACCTCAATCCGGATGCGCAGAAAATAGTGCTTGGCGCTCGCCACGCGACCCGCGCCGATGTCGGTCTCGTACAGGATATTGGATGTGTCGAGGTCGGTCAGCCGCACGCGCCAGGTGCCGGTTCGCTCGGGCAGCGCGACCCTGCATCCGTGATTGAAGTCGTAGCGCAGTCCTTGCGGCCCGGCCTGTGTCGGCTCTTCCGCCGGGAGCGGAAAGCTGAGCTTCTGCGGCGGCTCGGCCGCAGTGGGGGACCCCGGGCTGGGGGAGGGCGGCGCAGGGCGCCGGGATTCGGGCTGCCCGACCAACGACATTACGGCGGGCGACATAGCGGTCGAAAAGCGCGCCGCCGGGGGCGGATTGGTCATGAAACCACCTGTCAAATGCATCACGCCGGCGGGCGCTGGCCCGCCGGCGTGACCAAAGCCGTTTAGGCGGAGAACTTGACGAACGTACCCGCCCCCCCGTCGGAGGAGAGCGCGAAGTTACTGGTGACGTAGCTGCCGAGCAAGGTCAGGCTCGCGTTCTTCGCCCCATCCACCACCGACAATGTGCCGCTGGTGTTGCTCGCCGCTTCCGTGAACGACCGTGTTTCGCTCCCGCTGTAGCCGAACCCGAGCAGGTCGATCGCATCGGACGTCGAGAACCCGCTGATCACCGCGGCGAAGCCGCCCAGGTTGCCCAGCGCCAGATCGCCGCCCGGACCGGCGTAGCCGATCTGCTGGCCGGCCGCCGCCGTGCCGGAGATCACCGCGGTGCCGCCCGACAGCGTCAGGCTCGCCTGCACCACGCCGCCCGAGGACACCGTCAGGGTCGCGCCGCTGATCACCGTGCCGCCACTGACCGTGCCCCCCGAGACGATGAACGCCAGCCCGCCGCTGCTGATGATCGCACCGCGATCGATGCCGCCAGAGTAGACGTACTCCACACCGCCGGCCGAAACCAGCGTGCCACTGGCGACGCCGCCGCCCAGGATCGACAGGTTGCCCCCGGAGAGCACCACCGCCCCGACACCTTTACCGCCGGTGAAGGCGTACTCGTGCCCGCCAGTCGAGACGATCGTGCCGCTCGCCGTGCCGCCCGCGCTGATATATTCATTGCCGCCGCTCGACACTTGCGTGCCGCTCGCCACGCCGCCCGAGGTGATGATTTGGGTGCCGCCGCTCGAGACCACCGCCCCGCTCGCGACGCCGCCAGCCGAGATCGTCAGGTTCCCGCCGGAGCGCACCACCGCGCCGACATCGCGTCCGTTCGTGTAGACGTATTCGCGTCCGCCGTTCGAGATCACCGCACCGCTCGCAACGGCGCCCGAGGTGATCAATTGCACGCCGCCGCTCGAAATCGCCGTCCCACTGGCGACGCCGCCCGACAGCACCGTCAGGTTGCCGCCGGCGAGCACCACCGCCCCGACACCGTTACCGCCCGAGAGCGCATACTCGCGCCCACCGGTCGAGATGACCGTGCCGCTCGCCGTGCCGCCCGCGCTGATGTATTCATTGCCGCCATTCGAGACGACCGTGCCGCTCGCCACGCCACCCGAAGTGATGGTTTGGCCGCCGCCGCTTGAGAGCACCGCCCCGCTCGCGACGCCGCCGGCCGAGATCGTCAGGTTCCCCCCGGCGCGCACCACCGCGCCGACATCGTGTCCGCCCGAGTAGACGTATTCGCGCCCGCCGTTCGAGATCACGACGCCGTTCGCCGTGCCGCCCGAGGTGATCAATTGCACGCCGCCGCTCGACAGCACCGTCCCGCTGGCGACACCGCCCGTCAGGATCGTCAGGTTGCCGCCGGTGGACACCACCGCCCCGACACCGTCACCGCCGGAGTAGACGTATTCTCGGCCGCCGTTCGAGATGACCGTGCCGCTCGCCACGCCGCCCGCGTAGACGAATTGGTTGCCGCCGCTGGAGATGGCCGTGCCGCTCGCAACGCCGCCCGTGTAGATGGCTTGCCTGCCGCCGCTGGAGATTGCGGTGCCGCTGGTGACGCCGCCCGCCGAGACCAGCTGCTGCCCGCCGGCAAGACGGGCATAGTCCGCGACGCCGCCGGATGAGACGACCTCCAGACCGCCCGTGTAAACCGAGTCGCCGTAGGCCAGGCCGCCGGATGAGACACTCTCCTTGCCACTGACCTGGCTGTAGTCCTCGACGCCACCAAGTAGGATTGTCTGCACGCCACCGGCCGAGATTGCCGTGTCATATGCGAAGCCCGCGACCGACTGCGAACCGCCCGACCCGACGGACGCGTAGTACGCCGATCCGCCAGCCTCGACGAATTCGGAGCCGCCGGCAAAGATGTCGGCGTAGGAGGCGATGCCGCCACTCCAGACATATTGGGCGCCGCCCGAGTAGACGTAGGCGTAGTTGGCGGTCCCGCCTGATTGGACATATTGGAAGCCACCGGATGCGACGGTGGTGCCATAGCCGAGTCCGCCGCTGTAGACGATTTGTCCGCCACCCCCGGACAGGTAGGTGTAGTCGGCGGTCCCGCCTGAAACATACTGATCGCCGGCGCCGGTCAGAGCCGAGGCGTAATAGGTCAGACCACCCTGATAGACCCACTGGTTCCAGCCGATGTTGGTCCCATACGCATAGCCGCCGGATTCGACGTATTGGTTGCCGCCCGACGCCACACTGGCGAAGTAGGACGAGCCGTAGACGTATTCGGCGCCGCCGCTACCGACATAGGTGGACGACTCGACGCCGCCCGCTTCAACGTATTCCACGCCACCGGCGAGGATGTCAGTGCCGTAGGCGTAGCCGCCGTTCCAAACGTATTGGGCGCCACCGGTATACGTATAGGCGTAGTTGGCGATCCCGCCGATATAGACGTCTTGGACGCCACCCGAGTACACATAGGAGTCGTTGGCGGTTCCGCCGGACTCGACAACTTGGACGCCACCGGACGCGATTGTGGTACCATAGCCGAGTCCGCCACTGAAGACGTATTGGCCGCCACCCGCGGACAGGTAGGTATAGTCGGCGGTCCCGCCGGAAACATACTGATCGCCAGCGACACTCAGGGCCGAGGCGTAATACGCCAGGCCGCCCGTATAGACGAATTGGTTCCAGCCGATGTTGGTATAGTACGCAGTGCCGCCGGACTCGACGTATTGGTTGCCAACCGACGCCACATTGGCGAAGTAGGACGAGCCGTAGACGTATTCGGCGCCGCCGCTGCCGACATAGGTGGACGACTCGACACCGCCCGCTTCGACGTATTCCACGCCACCGGCGAGGATGTCGGTGCTGGAGGCGATGCCGCCGCTCCAGACGTATTGTGTGCCACCCGTGTAAATATAGGCGCCGTAGGCAGTCCCGCCGTAATAGACGTCTTCGGCGCCACCCGAGTACACGTAGGCGTAGTCGGCGGTCCCACCCGATTCGACATACTGGAAGCCACCGGACGCGATTGTGGTGCCATAGCCGAGTCCGCCGCTGAAGACGTATTGGCCGCCACCCGCGGACAGGTAGGTGTAGTCGGCGATCCCCCCGGAAACATACTGATCGCCAGCGACACTCAGGGCCGAGGCGTAATACGCCAGGCCACCCGTATAGACGAATTGGTTCCAGCCGATGTTGGTATCGTACGCAGTGCCGCCGGACTCGACGTATTGGTTGCCACCCGACGCCACATTGGCGAAGTAGGACGAGCCGTAGACGGACTCGGCGCCGCCGCTGCCGACATAGGTGGACGATTCGACACCGCCCGCCTCGACGTATTCAACGCCACCGTATAGGACCTCGGTGCCGTAGGCGTAGCCGCCGTTCCAGATGTATTGGGCGCCGCCCGAGTACACATAGGCGTAGTCGGCGATTCCGCCGGAATACACGTTTTGGACGCCACCCGAGTACAGGTAGGCGTAATAGGCGGTACCGCCCAACTCGACATCTTGAAAGCCGCCGGACGCGATGCTGGTGCCCCAGCCGGTTCCGCCGCTGTAGACGTACTGGCCGCCACCCCCGGACAGGTAGGTGTAGTCGGCGTACCCGTAAACATACTGATCGCCGGCGCCGGTCAGAGCCGAGGCGTAATAGGTCAGGCCGCCCTGATAGACCCACTGGTTCCAGCCGATATTGGTGTCGTACGCAGTGCCGCCGGATTCGACGTATTGGTTGCCCAGCGAGGCCACGGTGGCGTAGTAGGATGAGCCGTAGACGTATTCGGCGCCGCCGCTGCCGACATAGGTGGACGACTCGACACCGCCCGCTTCGACATATTCCGTACCACCGGAATAGACCTGGGTGCCGGAAGCGTTTCCGCCATACCAGACGTACTGGTCGCCGCCTGAGTATACGTAAGTCGTGTCCGCGGTCCCGCCGGACTCGACATATTGGACGCCACCGGAAAAGACGTCGGTGCCATAGGTGACTCCGCCGCTCCAGACATATTGGTAGCCACCCGAGTACAGGTAGGCATAGTCTGCGGTCCCGCCCACTTGGACATATTGGTAGCCACTGGCCGCGATGTCGGTGCCATAGCCGACTCCGCCGCTGTAGACTAATTGGGCGCCACCTCCGGACAGGTAGGTATAGTAGGCATTCCCATACACATACTGTCCGCCATTATAACTCAGGGCCGAGGCGTAATACGTCACGCCGCCCTGATAGACGTCCTGTACCCAGCCTATGTTGGTTCCGTCCGCATAGCCGCCGGACTCAACATATTGGAAGCCACCAGATGCCACATTGGCGTAATAGGATGAGCCGTAGACGTATTCGGCGCCGCCGCTGCCGACATAAGTGGACGACTCGACACCGCCCGCTTCGACATATTGCACGCCGCCATACAATATATCGGTGCCAGAGGCGTAGCCGCCGTACCAGACGTATTGGTCGCCGCCTGAATATATATAGCCATAGTCGGTGACGCCCGCGGATTCGACATATTGGATGCCACCAGAAAAGACGTATGTGTCGTAGCCGACTCCGCCGCTCCAGACGATTTGGTCTCCGCCCGAATAGACGTAGGCATAGTCGGCGACGCCGGCGGAATTGATAGCTTGGTAGCCGTAAACCGCAGTATCATAGGCGAGACCGGAGTAATCGACGTATTGAGTGCCGCCATTGTAAACCGTGCTGTAATAGTCGGCTCCGTAGTCGTAAACGTATTCTGTGCCGCCATAGAAGACGCTGGTATAATACGCTGACGTTGGCGTATAGTCGTAGTAAGACTGACCACTATAGACATATACGTCGTATACGGCTCCCATATCGCCCCCCGAGGAATCGTTACAAAGCCATTACAGAACCAGAACGGCTTACACCGAGCCGCCCGCGACCACATCGAAGCATTATCGTATCTTTAACGATTGGCGGACCATATGACAAGCGTTTCCAATCGGCGGGGAAATGTATATTTTTTGGGAAGGTTTTGGTTCCCTGGCCTACAAAATACGTTATAAATCAGTGTTATGATGCCGCTCGCGGACCAACAAGGGCACCCACGGGCGCTCTCTGGTGCCGGTAAGTTGAGGTCGGGCCTGTCATGCTCTAACCCCTGAACCGATAACGGTGCGAGGAGCAGGGACCAGGTTGAGACCAGATTGCCCGTCCATAATGGCGGACGGTGCGGTGGCTGGGTCGGTTAGCCGCTCAAGCCACCAGGCTATTAACCACGGCGGAAAACACGTCGTTCCTTATCTCGCGCGTTGCGGCGGCGCGATCGACCATCCAATGATCGATCACGGTATCCCGTCAAATGGCTTATGACCACGCCCGGACTGTGGCGACAGGCGAAAGGCGATCAGCGTGCCGGCGAGGAGAGGGCACCTCGGCGATCAATGTCCTTGATGTCGTCCGAGAACCGCGCAGCGCCCGCCGTCGTTCAGATAGATGCCGCAGCCGTCTTGCTCGTGGTGTCAGTGAGCGCCCTTCCTTCGCCGCGTCGCTATCAGCGTGTCTGCGGACGGGCCGAGTCCAAAATTTGCCCGAACCCCCCGGTCAGACGGTCGCTGCGCGGCGGGCCCAGCAACCGTCCAAACCCGGCAGGTTCCGCCGCCTCAGACGGCGGCGGAATGCCGTGCGGCGCCGGCGTGGAGATACGTGTCGAATGCGGCAGCGACGGCGCGGACGAACGGACGTCCACGATCGGTGACGCTCACGTGGCGCCCGTCCCACTCGATCAGCGCATCGCGCGCCAGCTCCTGCAGCGCCGGCGCGGCGTCCATCAGCCGTGCGGGGTCGGCGCCATGCTGGGCGGCGGTCGCCTGCAAATCGACGGAGAAGGTGCACATCACCTGCTCGATCACGTCGCGGCGGAGCCGGTCTTCGGCCGACAGCGCGATACCGCGCGCGATCGGCACGTGGCCTGAGCGGACCGCGTCGCGCCAAGCCGGCACACCCGACTGGTTCTGCGCGTAGCCCTGCGGCAACGAGCCGATCGACGACGCGCCCAGACCGATCAGGACCGACGCATCGTCGGTGGTGTAGCCCTGGAAGTTGCGCTTCAGCCGTTCGTCGCTGGCGGCCTTCGCCAGGGTGTCTTCCGGCCGTGCGAAGTGGTCCAGCCCGATACGGGCGTAGCCGTGGCCGACGAGCACGTCTTCCACCGCCTGGCGCTGGGCGAAGCGCTCGGCCGGGCCGGGCAGGGCGTCTTCCGGCATCAGCGTCTGCTGCTTCTTCATCCACGGCACATGCGCATAGCCGAACACCGCGGCGCGGTCGGGTCCGATCTCCAGCGCCTGGGCGACAGTGTGACGGACGCCGGCTTCGGTCTGGTGCGGCAGGCCGTAGACCAGATCGAGATTGATCGAGCGGGCACCGATGCTGCGCAGCCTGTTGGCACAGTCCGACGTCGCCTCGAACGATTGCAGGCGGCCGACCGCCTCCTGCACCTTGGGGTCGAAATCCTGCACCCCCAGGCTGGCGCGCGTGACGCCCATGGCGGCCATCGCGTCCAACGCCTCATCATCGAGTGTGCGCGGATCGACCTCGACGGCGATCTCGGCATCGGCGGCGAAGGCGAAGCGCTCCCGCAGCCGGGCCTGGATGGCGACCATCGAAGCGCCGGGCAGGCTGTGCGGCGTGCCGCCGCCCCAATGGACGTGGCGCACCGTGAGCGGCCGCCCGATCGTCGTGGCGATCAGATCGATCTCCGCCTGCAGCGTCTCCGCATAGGCGAGCAGCGGCTCCGGCCGGTGCACAACGGTGGTGTGACATCCGCAGAACAGACAGAGCTGCGCACAGAACGGCACATGCAGATAAAGGGAGACCGGCACCGTATCGGGCAGGTCGGCGAGCCAGCCGGCATAGACGGCAGCGTCCACATCGGCCGAGAAGTGCGGAGCGGTCGGGTAACTCGTGTAACGAGGAACCCGCCTGTCGTACTTAGCAATGAGGGTTGTCACGTCCATGTGACAAACATCCTCCCGTCCGGCGCTCGCCGCTTTGATCTGCATCAAACGGCAGGTTACAACGTGACAATGCTAGGATGCTTGGCAGCACGAGGCCCGGCACGTGAACACCCCTGTCATGCACGACATCGTCTTCCTGTTTGACGTCGACAACACGCTGCTGGACAACGACAAGGTCCAGGAGGATCTGAGCGACCATCTGACGCGCGCCTTCGGCTCTTCCACGCGCGACCGCTACTGGGCGCTGTTCGAAGCGCTGCGGACCGAGTTGGGCTACGCCGACTATCTTGGCGCGTTGCAGCGCTACCGGCTGGAAGAGTTACACAACCCGTGCGTTCTGCGCATCGCCAACTGGCTTGTGGACTATCCGTTTCCAGAGCGGCTGTACCCCGATGCGATCGCAGCGGTGAGACGGGTGCAGTCCTGGGGACCGGCCGTGATTCTATCGGACGGCGACGCCGTGTTCCAGCCGCGCAAGGTGGAGCGCTCGGGCCTTTGGCACGTGTTCGGCGACGACGTGCTGATCTATGTCCACAAGGAGCAAGCGCTGGACGACGTCGAACGGCTGTATCCGGCGCGGCATTACGTGATGATCGACGATAAGCTGCGCATTCTGCACGCGCTCAGGCAGGCCTGGGGCGAGCGGGTCACCACGGTGTTCCCGCGCCAGGGGCATTATGCGCTCGATCCGGCCCAGATGGCGGCGTATCCGCCGGCCGACATCACGCTGCCAGGGATCGGCGATCTGCTGGGGCTGGAGCGGGACAGGTTCCTGGGGTGAGCCTGAAAAGGCACCTCACGAAAAATCATTTCGCTAAGCGTAGAATCGGTGCCATGGTGAGCAGGCGCTATAAGCAGCGGCAAGCGCTGCGCAGATATCGACGGTCCCCGTGGGATGGTTCGTTGACCACTCACCGACAGGAGGTACTGACCATGGCGAGTCCCGAACTCAAGACCTACTTCCAAACGTTCAAAACGGATCACCTCGGTCAAATATTCATGACAGGGATCCTGAATGTGGAAGCCTTCAACGAAGTCAACGTCGAAATAATTCAATGGCCCCACGTTGCGGTTAATATGACAGTCTCATGCTGAAGCTGGAGTTCATAAGCCTGACTGAAGGCGGTGGCTTCGAGGTTGCCCGCCTCCGAAAGTGACGTCCGGCAGTGCCGAGACGTTGCGGTCCCCGTCCAAGGGGGCAGGCGAGGAATGATGAAGCGCTGAGAGCACGGCACCTTCGCCCGCGAGCGGGCAAAGACGCCGTGCACCAGCGAAGCCAAACAAGGGAGGTGCCGCCTCACCCTTATCCGGCCCACCTCAGGCGCGTCCGCGTAGACCGGACGCCGATCTCATTCGCAGGCCTGCCTGGCACCGGGCCGGCCCGTCGGGAGCAACCCTACTTCGCGGTCACCGCCCATTCGTGGTTGTGCACCAGGCCGTCATCGTGCCGGTCGCGGGCCGAGTGGGCCTCCACCGCGTGCGACTCGCCGTGGAACTGCTCCGCCTCGGTGCTGCCGTGCAGCGCCGTGGTGGACGACTTGCCGCCGGAGATCGCCATCGCCACCGCGTCGAAATAGCCGACGCCGACCTCGCGCTGGTGGCGCGTTGCCGTGTAGCCCTCGCTCTCCAGCGCGAACTCGACCTGCTGCAGCTCCGAATACGCCGCCATGCCGCGGTCGCGGTAGCCGCGGGCGAGCTGGAACATCGACAGGTTCAGGCTGTGGAACCCGGCCAGCGTGACGAACTGGAACTTGTAGCCCATGGCGCCGATCTCGCGCTGGAACGACGCGATCTTCTCGTCCGAGAGCTTCTTCTTCCAGTTGAAGCTGGGCGAGCAGTTGTAGGCCAGCAGCTTGCCGGGGAACTGCTTGTGCACGGCGTCGGCGAACTGCTTCGCCTCTTCCAGGTTCGGCTCGGAGGTCTCCCACCACAGCAGATCTGCGTAAGGCGCGTAGGCCAGGCAGCGGGCGATCGCATACTCGACGCCCTTGCCCTCGCGGATGCGGAAGAAGCCTTCCGGGGTGCGCTCGCCGGTGATGAACGGCCGGTCGCGCTCGTCCACGTCGCTGGTCAGCAACTGCGCCGAGTGCGCGTCGGTGCGACAGAGCAGCACGGTCGGCACGCCTTCGACGTCGGCGGCGAGGCGCGCGGCGTTCAGCGTGCGGATGTGCTGGCTGATCGGCACCAGCACCTTGCCGCCGAGATGGCCGCACTTCTTCTCGGACGCGAGCTGGTCCTCGAAATGCACGCCGGCGGCGCCGGCCTCGATCATCGCCTTCATCAGCTCGTAGGCGTTCAGCGGACCGCCGAAGCCGGCCTCGGCGTCGGCCACGATCGGCGCCATCCAATAGGTGTCGTCGCCACCCTCGCTATGGCCGATCTGGTCCGAGCGGCGCAGCGCGTTGTTGATGCGGCGCACCACCGTCGGCACCGAGTCGACCGGGTACAGCGACTGGTCCGGATACATCTGCGCGCCGCTGTTGGCGTCGGCGGCGACCTGCCAGCCGGACAGATAAATGGCCTTCAGCCCGGCCTTGACCTGCTGCACGGCCTGATTGCCGGTCAGAGCGCCGAGCGTGTGGACATACGGCTCGGTCTTCAGCAGGTGCCAGAGCCGCTGGGCGCCCATTTCCGCCAGCGTGTGGCGGACCTGGAACGAGCCAGCGAGGCGCTGGACGTCTGCCGGGGTATAATCGCGGCGAATCCCCGCGAAGCGGGCGGGATCGCCGGGACCCATGGACAGGCCGTCGGGAGAACGGGTTGGCTGCAAATGATCGAACACTGGAACCTCCTCATGGCGGAATGCGGTAGGTAGTCAAATATTGACATTGCGGCTGCTAACGCCAGCTCATATCTGCCATGAGCGCCGGAATGGTGTGATGATCCCTACTGCTCGAGTCGGGAATTTGTAAAGGTTGTGAACAATGGCCCGCGCCCTGGTCGGCCGGACGATCCGCCGGCTGCGCACCGAGCGGTCGCTGTCGCAGCAGGCGCTGGCGACCAGGCTGGGGATTTCTCCCAGCTATCTCAATCTGATCGAGCATGAGCAGCGGACCGTCACCGCCTCCCTGCTGATCAAGCTGGCCGAAACCCTGCGGGTCGATCTCGCTGCGTTGTCGGGCTCCGAGGAGCGCCAGCTTGAGGTCGGAATGCGCGAGGCGTTTGCCGACCCCCTGCTGGCTGCGGACGCCGTGTCCGACACCGAGATCGAGGCGGTGGCGGCCAGCGCGCCGAACGCGGCCCGCGCGGTCCTGGCGCTGTATCGCGCCTGGCGGGTGGCGCGCGAGGATGCCGCCGGCATCGCGCTGCCGTCCGGACGCCGGGTCATGCTGCCGAACGAGGAGGCGCGCGACTTCTTCGACGACCGTGCCAACCATTTTCCGGCGCTGGAAGTGGCGGCGGAAGCGATCGCCAGCGACCTGCTGCCCGCCCGGGCGGTGCCGGCCGAGACCAACCACGCCATCGCCGAGCGGCTGCGCCGCCGCCATGGCCTGACCGTGACGGTGCAACGGATGGAGGGCGCGGTGCGCCGGTATGACCCGGCCACACACGCCCTGACGTTGTCGGAGCAACTCCCGCGCGAGAGCCGCGGCTTCCAGCTCGCGTTCCAGCTCGCGCTGCTTGAGGCCCGCGAAGTGGTGGAGACAGCGGTGAAGGACGCCGGGCTCAGTTCGCCCGAGGCCGGGATGCTCGTGCGCATCGGCCTGCTCAACTATGTGGCCGGCGCGGTGTTGATGCCCTATGCGGCGTTTCTGGAGACCGCTCAGACGCTTCGCCACGACATGGCGTCGCTGAAGGCGCATTTCGGCGTGTCGTTCGAGCAGGCCTGCCATCGGCTGTCCACGCTGCAACGCTCCGGCGCGCGCGGCGTCCCGTTCTTCTTCCTGCGCGTCGATCCGGCGGGCAACGTGTCGAAGCGGTTCTCCGGCGCCGGGTTTCCGTTCGCCCGGTTCGGCGGCGCCTGCCCGCGCTGGGTGGTGCACACCGCCTTCGCCCAGCCCGGCGCCGTGCAGGTCCAGGTCGCGGAGCTGCCGGATGGCGCCGCTTTCCTGTGCTTCGCACGAACCGTGACACGGCCGGCCTCGCGCTGGGGCGATCCGCCGCCGGTACACGTGGTGGCGATGGGCTGCGCGCTGGCGCATGCCTCCGATGTCGTCTACGGCGACGCACTGGATCTGGAGCACGCGAAGGTGCCGATCGGCCTGTCCTGCCGGCTGTGCGACCGTCCGGACTGCCGCAGCCGCGCGTTTCCCCCGCTGGAGCACCGGTTGGCGCTGGACCCCAACTCGACCGGCGTGAGCCCCTACCGGTTCGAGCGGTGATGCGACCGGCGGTGGGAGGATAAGCGTGGCGCCGTCCGCCGATTCGGGCTTGCGGCAATGGTGGACGGCGCTTCGCTTGTCCACCCGCCGTAAGCGCTACTCCGCGCGTTCCATCTGGCCGCGGATCTCGCCTGTCGGAATCCCGGCGGTATGGACGTTCGCGTACCACTTGCCGGCCTCAAGATCCGCAACCTGCGCCTCGGTGAGCTG
>Ga0302156_10000839_pt1 | contig 28370 bp, 26 predicted proteins | sample I_Bog_N3_2_FD_193503 | JGI IMG/M metagenome (GOLD analysis project Ga0302156, IMG submission 193503) | Peat permafrost microbial communities from Stordalen Mire near Abisko, Sweden - I_Bog_N3_2 | ecosystem: Environmental > Terrestrial > Soil > Wetlands > Peat | place: Sweden: Abisko, Stordalen... | reverse complement strand
GCAAAGCCTGCAATCGATCAGCGCCAATCGCGTGCGCCTGCACCTGCCCGACGGCGAACAGGGCAGCCTGCGCCAGGTGTTCGGTGAATGGCTCAACCGTGACCAGCGCCATGAACGTATCGGCGAATACCTGGACATCCTTACGCGCCTGCTCTCCCCTGACGGCAGCGAGTTCCACTACAACGGGCGCTACTTTCAGCTGGAGAGCGCCGGTGTCGCCCGCCGCCCGCTTCCGGCACCACCACTGCTGCTCGACGACTCCCAGGACAGCGCGCTGATCGCCAGCCATGCCCGAACCTGCCTGCTGCGCAGCCGGGCACCGAACCCGTTGCAACAGGAAATCCAGCGCTTGCGGGCCGACTCACCGGACCTTGGCTTCGCCTGCCCCTTCGCACTGCTGTTCCGGGACACCGAGGACGAAGCCTGGGAAGCGGCCGCCGCCTACCTCGAGACACTGGGAATCAAGCCGCCGGACAGCACCCCGTCGCTGCCCAGGCTCACCCGCGAGCACCAGCCGGTGCGGCACTTCGAACTGCACCCGAATCTCTGGCAACCGCGCGCCGACCAACCCGTGTTTATCGTCGGGACGCCGCATCAGGTTGCTACCCGCCTGCAGGAGCTGCACGGCCTGGGCATCGAACAAATCATCCTGGTCGGCCAGCCGGCGGTGCATGAAGTCCTGCGCTTCGGCGAACAGATCCTGCCATTGCTTGGCGCCCAAAGCCTGCGCAAGGAGCGCACCCAGCATGTCGAATAATCCACGCCATCCCCTCGAGATCGACTGGTTCCTGCCCACCAATGGCGACGGTCGCCACCTGACCAGCAGCGGCCTGCCCAAGGTCGGGCTGTTCCAGCAAGGCGAACGGGCACCGACCCTCGATTACCTGCGCCAGATCGTCCGCGCCGCCGAATACGGCGGCTTCGACGCGATCATGGTGCCCACCGCCAGCGGCTTCGAAGACCCCTGGCTGATCACCGCGGTGCTGGCCCAGGAAGTGCGGCGACTGAAATTCCTGCTGACCCTGCGTCCGGGCCTGGAACTGCCCGCCTACACCGCCCACCGCGCCGCCACCCTGCAGTTGCTCAGCGACAACCGCCTGGCCCTGCATGTGGTCAGCGGCTCCAGCCGTTTCGAGCAGCGTTCGCTGGGGGATTTTCTGGAGCACGATGAACGTTATGCGCGGACCGCCGAGTTTCTCGAAGTGTTCCAGGCCGTCTGGGCGGGCAACGGCCAGCCCCATCACGGACGCTACTACCGCAGCGTCAACAGCTCGCCGATTGCCCCGGCGGCGCCTGCTCCGGCGATCTATTTCGGCGGAGCTTCCGAAGCCGCGGAACGGGTCGGCGCGGCCCACGCGCAGACCCACCTGATGTGGTGTGAACCGCCGTTGCTGATTGCCGAGCGTATCCGCCGGATGCGTGAACTGGCGGCGGCCCAGGGGCGAACCTTGCGCTTTGGTCTGCGCCTGCATATTTTCGCCGCGCCCACCGACGACGCGGCCTGGGCCCATGTCGAGCGGTTGCTGGCGGAGATTCCCAAGGACGCCATCGACCGCGCGCAAGTGCAGATGGCCGCGTATGAATCCGTCGGGCAGACGCGCCAGACGCGCCTGGCTGAAGGTCGCGGGCGCGGCGCCCGTGAGCTGGAGGTGTCGGCCAATCTGTGGGCCGGTGTCGGTCTGGTTCGAGGCGGCGCCGGGACGGCCCTGGTGGGGAGCTATGAACAGGTGGCGGAACGGATCGAGGAGTATCACCAGTTGGGCGTCGACAGTTTTATCCTGTCGAGCTTTCCGCATCTGGAGGAAGCCATTCATCTGGGGGCTGAGCTGTTGCCGCTATTGCGGCGTATCTCAAGCAGGAGCGTCGAGCAGCGCACGGTCCTGTAGGCGCCCGGATTGGATCTTCGGTCGTATGCAAACTCTCGGTTCGACATCGTCCTGTAGGAGCCTGGCTTGCCAGCGAAGAGGGCCTTGAGATCGCCACAAGCTTCGCGGGCAAGCCCGGCTCCTACAGGTTTGTGGTGTTTTCAAAAAGGGGATCAGGGCTTGGCCCGGCCCTTGAGCATGCCGTGATTGACCAGCAAGGTACGCATGGCATTGCGGGTAATCCCCAACAACTCGGCGGTGCGCAGCTGGTTGAAGCCGCAGAAGGCAAACGCCTCGCGCACCAGCAGGTCCTCGATGTCGTGCAACAGGGTTTCCCCCGGCACCTCGAACAGACGCAGCAACTGCTCGCGAATGACGTCCTGGGGGACCCGCGCCACCCCGCCGCTGCTCGCCATATGCCGGCCGCTGAGACCGGCGGAAAACTTCAGGTGTTCGGGGCGGATCGGCTTGTCGCCGGCCACCAGCAAGGCCAGGTGCACGACGTTTTCCAGCTCGCGGATATTCCCCGGCCAGGGATAGTCGAGGAGCGCCTGGGTGGCCGCCTCGGAGAGCATTGGCTCGGCAATCTTCAGCCGTTGGCTGTAGAGTTTTCGAAAATGTTCAACCAGCGGCAGGATATCCAACGGGCGCTCGCGCAAGGGCAGGACCTGCACCTGGGCGACGTTGATCCGATAAAACAGGTCGAGACGGAAATTGCCCGCCTCCACCGCCTGCTCCAGGTCGATGTTGGTCGCCGTCACCAGGCGGATATTGATCTTGATCGGCTTGCGCGAACCGACGCGCACGATCTCCTGCTCCTGCAGGGCACGCAGCAACTTGACCTGCAACGGCAGCGGCAGATCGCCAATCTCGTCGAGAAACAAGGTGCCGCCATCGGCCTCTTCGAACCAGCCGACCCGACGCCCTACCGCACCAGAAAACGCCCCGGCTTCATGGCCGAAGAATTCGCTTTCGGCGAGGGTCTCGCTGATGGCACCGCAGTTCACCGCGACAAAAGCCCCGGCCCGCCCACTGGAGGAATGGATGTAGCGCGCCACCAGTTCCTTGCCGGTGCCGGTTTCACCATTGATCAGCACCGGCGCGTCGCTGGGGCCGACCCGCTGCAGATAGTCGAGCAACTGCCGCGAGCGCGGGTCGGCGAAGACCAGCGCCTTGGCCCGTATCGACAACGAATCCTTGTCGCCCCGGGGCAAGGTCAGGATCGGACTGGGCAGCCCTTCAAGCGTGCTCATGAACAGGGACCGCTGCGTCAGAGCTTGGCGATCGAGACTTCGGTGGATTTGACGAAGGCGATCACTTCACTGCCTACCGCCAACTCCAGGTCGCGCACCGAACGTGTGGTAATCACCGAAGTGACAATCCCCGACGCGGTTTGCACGTCGATCTCGGACAACACCTCGCCAATGAGGATTTCCTTGATGACGCCGCGGAACTGGTTACGAACGTTGATCGCTTTGATCGTCATGGGGTTGTTTCCTTTTCGTGGTGGGAGGTGCACCTGGGCATCAGATGCTGAAGGCTAAAATGCGCCAGCCCTGCAACTTATAAAAGGAATTAATAATCATGATTTTATTCGATTAGGATATAAGAAAGGGAAAGCCAGCAGGTTTCATTGAGTCGTCACCCCAGAGGTGTAAAATCGACGTCCCAGCGCAGAGGCCGGTTAAAAGCCGCTGCGCCCCCGCGGAGAGCGCATGAAGAAGGTTATCGCGCTGGTATCGGGCTTGCCCCTGATGCTGGCGCTGAGTGGTTTTACCACCCGGCAACACCCAGGCGACCAGGTCACGCTGGACGACTACACACGCCACAAGATCGAGTTCATCGAAACCCGGATCCTCAAGCACGCCGGCCACGAGCAAGGCGAACGGATCAGGAATATCTCCGCCAACTTCCTCGGCACGCCCTATGTGGCGCATATGCTGGTCGGCTCCGCGACTGCGCCGGAACAGTTGGTGATCGACTTCCGCGGCCTGGATTGCTTTACCTACCTGGATTACGTCGAGGCCCTGCGCAAGTCCGACAGCCTGCCGCGCTTCGTCGAAAACCTGGTGCGCACACGCTACGCCGACGGCAAGGTCAGCTACACCGAGCGCAAGCACTTCTTCACCGACTGGGCCCATACCCAGCCCCTCAACGCCCGGGACGTGACGACGCAGGCCAGCCCCAGGGCGACCACCGTCACCAAGATCCTCAACGCCCAAGGCGACGGCAGCGGCGGCACGCTGATCCCGTCGGTGGGCAAGGTCGAGCGCGCCATCACCTACATTCCCAGCGAGTGGATCGACGACGCCGTGGTCAGCCGCCTGAAAACCGGTGACTACATCGGCATCTACACCCCGGCCGAAGGACTGGATGTGACCCACACCGGTATCTTCATCATGACCGACAAGGGCCCGGTGCTGCGCAATGCCTCCGCCCGCGAAGCCAACCACAAGGTGGTGGATTCGCCGTTCATGGATTACGTCAAGAAAACCCCGGGCATCGTGGTCCTCAGGGCGATCTGAAGCCTGTCAGCGGCACAGTACCGGCTGACAGGCGCAAGACCTCTAGATCTGGAAATGCTTGACCAGGGTGTTGAGTTCCGTGGCCAGGTGGGCCAGGGACTGCGAGGCCGCCGTGGTCTGGTGCGAGCCTTCGGAAGACTGGATCGACAACTCGCGGATATTCAGCAAGTTGCGATCCACCGAGCGGGCGACGTGGGCCTGCTCGTCGGCGGCGGTGGTGATGACCAGGTTGCGGTTATTGATCTCGTCATTCGCCTCGACGATTTCCGCCAGCGCGGTCTTGGCCGCTTCAGCGAGCTCCAGGGTCTGGCGGGTCATGTTGCTGCTGTTGTGCATGCCGCTCACGGCGCTGGCGGTACCGGTCTGGATACTGCCGATCATCTCTTCGATTTCCCGGGTCGACTGCGCGGTCCGATGAGCCAGGGCCCGCACTTCATCCGCCACCACCGCAAAGCCGCGACCGGCCTCACCGGCCCGCGCCGCTTCAATGGCGGCATTGAGCGCCAGCAGGTTGGTCTGCTCGGCGATGGTGCGGATCACATCGAGCACCTTGCCGATGCCCTGCGCCTGCGCCGCCAGGCCGCCGATCTGCTCGGAGCTGACCTCGACGCCACGGGTCAGCGCGGCAATCGCCGTCACCGCCTCGATCATCCGCTGCTGGCCCTTCAGCGCAATGGTCCGCGACTCCTGGGACAGGTCCGAGGTGGACGAGGCGTTCCTGGCCACCTCTTCAATGGCGCTGGTCATCTCGGTCACCGCGGTAGCGGCCTGTTCGATTTCCCCATGCTGCTGTTGCAGGTCGCGACTGCCCTCGGCCGTCACCGCGTTCAACTCTTCGGCCGCCGAGGCCAGTTGGGTCGATGAATGGGTGATCTGCTTGAGGGTGGTGAGCAAGCTGCCCTGCATCACCGCCAGGGCCGCGAGCAAGCGACTGGCTTCGTCGCTGCCGGCCGGGTTGATCGGTTGGGTCAGGTCGCCCTTGGCGATGGTTTCCGCGACCAGGACCGCCTCGATGATCGGTACGGTAATGCTGCGGGTGAGCAGCCAGGCCACCAGCACGGTGCCGATACCCACCAGCAGGATCACCAGGCCGATGCCCGCCACCGCGCTGTCATAGGTGCTGGCCGACTGTTTACCGGCCTGTTCGGCGCCCTGGTTCGCGCGCTCGATCAGGTCATCGAGGTTCTTGGTCATCTGCTCGTAGGATTCGCGGATGGTCGAGAGGTAGGTGTTGGCGGCGGCCTTGTCCCCCTGCCGCGATACCCTGAGCAACTCCAGGTGATTCTTGGCATAGGCTTCCAGGCTGCGGTTGAAGGCATCCAGCCGGCTTTTGTCGTCGCCGTTGGTCAGCAAACCCGCGTAAATCGACATCTGCTCATGCACGCTTTGCAGGCGTCCGGCCGATTTGTCCTCGTAGACTTTCATGTCCGCAGCGCTGGAGGACAGGATGTGGGCCATGGAGCCCAGGCGATAACGGTCCAGCGACGCATTCGCCGACGCCAGCACCCGCACCCGCTGCAACCAGTTGTTCTGGATATCGGCGGCCTGGGCCTGGACATCGCGAATCTGCTTCAACGCGAACACGCCCAGGAACACACTGAGCAAGGCGATGGCGGCAAAACCGATGAACGCTCGGGGTGCAATCCGGATATTTCTCAACAACATGGACGGGATCTCGCATTGAACGGGGACGGAGGACAACAGGCCAGGGCAGGATAGCGGGCGATCCTGGCCAAAGGCTATCGGCCTGGCTGCGGTTTTCTTCAGCGCCGCATGCTGGCGCTGCTTCTGGAGCCTGGGCAATCGTCGGAAAGACCCGCCGATTGGAAAACCTCCCCCTTTTTACGATAGTCTGTCACCCCGCGAACCGTCGCCCTCGAAACCCGAACCGGATCCCTTGAGCATGACAACCAGTCCTCTACAGGCCGCAGAAAAAATTCTCCTGGTTGCTCCGCACCGCCTGGGCGATACGCTGTTTGCAACGCCCGGCATCCGTGCCCTGCGCCAGGCAAAACCGCATGCTCAGATAGATGCCGTGGCGTTGTCGGCGCTGTCCCATGAATTGCTCGCCCACAACAGTTGCATCAACACCCTCTACACCGCCAAAGAACGGCCGATTGCCCAACTGGCCGCCGAGTATGACGCTGTATTGCCACTCCAGAACATCAACAAGGTCACCGAATATCTGAAAGATGTCCCCGGGGTCTTGATGCTGCCCCGTTATGAAGGCGCCTTTCATTACTCGGAAAACTTTTATCGCTTTGTGCTTCAGCAACTGCCGTCAGCGGCTGAATTTCCAGCGGGCCCCTATGAGCTGAATGTCAACGCACAGGACAAGGCGGACGCCGACCGGTTACTGAAGAGTATCCCCGCGGCCCCTGAACCTTTTGTGATTGCCTTGCACATGGGCTGCCATCAGATTTCGAAAAAGGGCCAGCGCTTCCTGTACAAGCTGTTTCCTTTCCTGATGACCAAAGACACCCGGAGCTGGTCGTTCAAGCGCTTCGATCAACTGGTACAGCGCCTGCTGACGCAGCACCCGGCTGTCCATATCGTGCTCACGGGCTCGTCCAGCGAAGCCTTTGCGGCCGACGCACTGACCGCCCACCCCCATATCCTGAATCTCATCGGCAAGACCAATGTCGGCCAACTCGCGGCGGTACTCCAGCGTTGCCAGTTACTGCTGACCGGCGATACCGGCCCGATGCACGTCGCCTGCGCGGTAGATCGACCGATGGTCCTGCTCTGCGGGAAAACCGATCCGGCGCAGACCGGCCCGTATCCCATGCACAGCCATCACAGCATCATCCGGAAAGACGGGATGGATAATATTTCGGTGGACGAGGTTTATCAGGCCGTTGTGCGCTATCTGCCTGAAGCATCGACAAAACGGGCTGCAGTCGCCACACCATCAACCGTGGCCTGATCTTCGCCAGAGAGAAACCCCGGTACGCAAAAAGGGCCTGAAAAGGCCCTTTTTGCTGACGGCTCGCTCAGCGCTTGAGCTTGCGCTTGTTGCGGTACTGGTCGATGACCACCGCAACCACGATGATCAGCCCCTTGATGATGTCCTGGATATAGGCATCGACCCCGACAAAGGTGAAACCGCTGGCCATGACCCCGAGGATCAGCGCGCCGATCACCGTGCCGGTAATGCGCCCCACCCCACCGGCCAGGCTGGTACCGCCGATCACCGCCGCCGCAATCGCGTCCAGCTCGTAGGACATGCCCATGCCCGCCTGCCCGGTGGCGGCCCGTGCCGAAGCGACCACCCCGGCCAGTCCCGACAAGAGCCCGGCGATGCTATAGACGATCACCAGGTGGCGCTTGACGTTGATCCCGGAGGTGCGCGCCGCCTGCATGTTGCCGCCGATGGCGTAGGTGTACTTGCCGTACTTGGTGTAACGCAGGGCGATGTGGAAGATCAGCGCCACCACCAGGAAAATGATCACCGGCATCGCGCCGTGGCCGATGGCCGTATAGGAATCCGAGAGCATGCTCACCGGCTGGCCTTCGGTGTAGTAACGCGCCAGGCCACGGGCCGAAACCATCATGCCGAGGGTGGCAATAAAGGGCGGAATTCCGGTCAGGGCAATGATGCTGCCGTTGATCGCCCCCGCCAGCAGTCCCACCCCGAGCCCGACAATCACCGGGATCCACACCGGCAGGTCGGTCAGCGACGGAAACACCGCCCGGGCGAAGTCCGAGGTCTGCGCCAGGCTCGCGGCGATCATCGCCGAGAGCGCCAGCACCGAGCCCGACGACAGGTCGATGCCGGTGGTGATAATGACCTGGGTGACCCCGATCGCCAGCAGGCCGATGATCGAGACCTGCAGGATCATCAGTACCAGCCGCTGGGAGTTCATCAGGAAACTCTGGTCACGGACGATCCAGCCGAACAGTTCGAAGACCAGGCCGATGCCGATCAGTACCAGGAAGATGCTCAGTTCGGTAGGAAGGCGCCGGCGACTCTTGACCGGCACCGTTGCAGGCTTGTTTTCCAGTATCACGTTCATAACCACTCACCCTTCTATCGCGTTACCGGCGCGGAGCACCGCCGCCGGCCTCTGTTCGTTGAACAACTAGTGAACCGCGGTCATCCCGGAGGCCAGTTGCATGACCCGCTCCTGGGTCGCCTCGCCACGGTCGAGGGTGCCCATCAGGTCGCCCTCGTGCATGACCATCACCCGGTCGCTCATGCCGAGCACTTCCGGCAGCTCCGAGGAAATCATGATCACCGCCATGCCCTCGCTGGCGAGGTAGGCGATCAGCCGGTAGATCTCGGCCTTGGCACCGACATCGATGCCACGGGTCGGCTCGTCGAGAATCAGGATGCGCGGGTTGGTCATCAGCCAACGGGCGAGCAAGGCCTTCTGCTGGTTGCCCCCGGACAAGGTATCGATGCACTGCTCCAGGGACGGGGTTTTCACCCGCAGCTTCTTGCACATGTCCTCGCACAGGGCACGCAAGGCTTTCTGCTGGATAAAGCCATTGCCGCTGACGTAATGCGGCAACACGGCCATTTCCATGTTTTCCATGACCGAGAGGCACGGGAACAGGCCACTGAGCTTGCGGTCCTCGGTGAGCAGGGCAAACCCCTTCTCGATCGCCAGGTGTGGATCGCTGATCCGTACCGGCTGGCCATCGAGGCGGATTTCACCGCCATCGCTCGGGGTGATGCCGAACAGCGCTTCGGCGACATTGGTCCTTCCCGAGCCCATCAACCCGGCGATACCGAGGATCTCGCCGGCATGCAGGTCGAATGAAACCCCTTTGAAGATTCCGTTCAGGCGCAGGTCGCGCACCGACAGCAGCAGATCGCCGATGGGCTTTTCACGCACCGGGAACAACTGGCTCAGCTCGCGCCCGACCATCATCGAGATCAGGCTGTCGCCGTCCATGCTGTCGGCCCGTTGCAGGCCGATATAGGCGCCGTCGCGGAACACCGCCACTTCATCGGCGATGGCGAACACTTCGTTCATTTTGTGGGTGATGTAGATGATGCCCTTACCCTGGGACTTGAGGTCGGCAATGATCGAGAACAGGTGGGCGACTTCCTTGTCGGTGATGGCCGAGGTCGGTTCATCCATGATCAGGATGTCGGAGTCGTAGGACACCGCCTTGGCGATCTCGACCATCTGCCGTTCGGCGATGCTCAGGTTGCCGACGTGCTCCTCCGGGTCGAGGTCGATGCGCAGCCGTTCCAGCAGTTTCGCCGTGCAGCGGTGCATTTCCCGGTGGTCGATCATATGGAAGCCGTTGAGCTGCTCGCGGCCGATCCAGATGTTCTCGGCGACGCTCATGTGCGGCATCAGGTTGAGTTCCTGGTGGATCATCGCGATCCCGGACTGCAAGGCGGCCAGCGGCGTGTCGAAGACCACCGGCTTGCCGCGCAGGCGCAGCTCACCGGCGTCCGGCTGGTAGATGCCGGCGATGATTTTCATCAGGGTGGATTTGCCGGCACCGTTCTCGCCCATCAGGGCCAGCACCGACCCCGGGCGGACCCGCAGTTGTACGTTGGACAGCGCCACTACCCCGGGGAAACCCTTGCTGACGTTGACAATCTCCAGCAGGTACGGCTCATCGACAGGTATGGCGGCTGGCTGGATACCCACCAGCGGGTTGCTCGAAGCAGTCGCTGAAGCGAACATGATCAGGTACTCCATCAGCAAGGCGGGCAGTGCGACCTTGCTTGCTTATTGTTGTTATTGAACGGACTGACTATTTGAACTGAGCAACGTTTTCCGGGGTGATCAGGCGATACGGCACCCACACCGCCTGCTCGACCGGTTCATGCTTGGCCATCTTCACCGCGGCGTCGAGGGAACCGACCGCCTGGCCCTTGGCATCCTGGAACACCGAGACCGTCATATCGCCTTTTGTCACCGCACGCAGGCCATCGGGAGTGCCGTCGACACCGGCAATCAACACACTACCCTTTTTCACCCCGGCCTGCTCCAGCGCCATGGAAGCACCGATGGCCATCTCGTCGTTGTTGGCGACCACGGCATCGAATTTGCGGCCCTGGGTCAGCCAGTCGTTGACCAGGGTCATGCCCTTGTCCCGCGACCAGATGCCGGTCTGCTCCTGCTCGATCTTGATGTTCGGGTACTTGGCCAGGACGTCCTTGACGCCCTTGGTACGGTTGGTGGTGGAGTTGTTGGCGAGGTCGCCGAGGAGGATCACGATATCGCCCTTGCCATTCATTTTGTCGGCGAGGTACTGCATCTGCATCTGGCCGGCTTCGAGGTCGTTGGAGGCGACGGTGGTCACGCCCTTGGGCAGGTTCAGGTCATCCGGACGGCGGTTGACATAGACCAGGGGAATCCCCGCCTTGACCGCCGCATCGGTGATTTTCCGGGTGGCGGCAGTGTCCACCGGGTTGACGATGATGGCGTCGACCTTCTGGCTGACGAAGCTTTCCACCTGGCTCAGTTGCTTGACCACGTCGCCGCGGGCGTCTTCGAACTGCAGTTTCACACCGTCGGGCATGGACTTGGCTTTCTGGTCCATGGATTCACGCAGGTAGGTCAGCCAGGTGTCATCGAACTGCGACATGCTCACGCCGATCTTCATGTCGGCGAAGGCGGCACCGCTGGCGAGCATCAGGGACAGGGCAAGGGAGGTGAAGCGAATCTTGGTTTTCATGAAAAGTCTTTCTCCACATTCTTGTTGGTTTTATGGATCAAACGTGACTCTTTCAGTGACCGGCAAGCGAACGATCGTCAGCAGTCGACAACCTGAAATTGACTTTATTGGAAAATAATTTCCATATCAATCTGTTTTAGAAATTTATTTTCTTTTTCACTTTTAGCCTTACCGGCAAAGCTCGCGGGTAACGCGCTCAAGCATCATCCGGTTCGATTCGTCCGGGCGATCTTCCCAGGCGAACACCGACACCGTGGCAATGCCATCGAACTTGATTTCGCGCAAAGTGCCGAAAAACGCCTCCCAGTCGACCTCGCCCTGACCGATATCCAGGTGCTGGTGCACGGTGGCGGTTACCCCCGGCGGGTTGACGATATAACGCAGGCTCGACGAGGCCTTGTGGTTATAGGTGTCGGCGATGATCAGGTGGCTGAGCTTGGAGCCGGCGTACTTGAGCATCGAGGCGATATCGCCCTTGCCGTCGTCATAGAAGAAGGTGTGCGGCGCCGCATAGAGGTAGTTGATCCAGTCGCGGTCGAGGCCACGGATGATGTCGACCGACTCGTTGTTGCGCTCGCAGAAGTCATAGGGGTGCGCCTGGATATCCAGCTTGATGCCTTCGCGTTCGAACTCCGGCATCAACTCGTCCATCGAACGCATGAACTGGTTTTCACAGACCAGCGGGTTGTCCGACTGCCCGGTGAACTCCGTGTTGACCAGTTCGCAATCCATGTCCACGGCGATCTGGATCGCCCGCTTCCAGTTGCGCACCGCCGCCACCCGCAGGCCTTCGTCGGCGGCGGCCCAGTGGTACATCGGCAACAGCGACGAGAGTTGCACCCCGGTGTCGCTCAGGGCTTTGCGAAACTCCTTGATCCGCGCCCGGTCAACCCGCGGCGCCTTGTAGAACGGCAGGAAATCTTCCCGGGGCGACAGCTCGATATGTTGGTAACCGAGCTCGGCGACCTTGTCGACCATCTTGCCCAGGGGCAAGTTGCGGTACATGTAGGGGTCGAGTGCAATACGCATGATGGGTTCTCCTTGCGTTCCCACCCGCGGGGTGGGAACGCTCAATAGCAATGCCTTAGCCGTAGAAGTGCGGGCGCTCCGGCAGCCCGATGCGGACAATCGCCCCACTGCCCTGGGCTTCGATGCAGGCATCCGCCGCTACCGCCGCCGCCAGGCCATCCCAGGCCGACGGGCCGCCAACCTGGCCGGCACGCACGCCATCGATAAACGCCTGCAACTCGACGTCATAGGCAGCGATAAAGCGGTCTTTCCAATCCATCAGGATTGCGTTGGACAACTTGGCGCCGCTGCGCAGCTGCACTTGCGAAGGCTCCGGCAACTTGGCAATGCCGGTTTCGCCGACCACTTCGCACTGGATGTCATAGCCGTACTGGCAGTTGACGAAGACCTCGACGTCGATCCGCGTACCCCGGGCGGTTTCCAGCAGGACGATCTGCGGGTCCTTCAGGTGGGCATGGGCCTTGCTGGTCTTGCGCGGGAACACCACCTGCACTGACACGTAGTCGTCGGCCAGCAGCCAGCGCAGCACGTCCAGCTCATGGATCAGGGTGTCGGTGATGGCCATGTCGGTCTTGTAGTTCTCGCCCACGGTCGGGTTGCGATGGGCGCAATGCAGCATCAACGGCTCGCCGATCTGGCCGCTGTCGATCACCGCCTTGAGGGCCCGGTAGCCTTCATCGTAGGGACGCATGAAACCGACCTGCACCAGGCGCTTGCCGTGGGCCACTTCGGCGGCGACGATCTTGCGGCAGCCTTCGGCGGTGACTGCCAGCGGCTTCTCGCAGAACACCGGCTTGCCGGCCGCAATCGCCGCCAGCACGAACTCCTCGTGGCTCGGGCCCCAGGAGGTGACCAGGATCGCCTCGACTTCCGACGCCTTGATCAGCGCATGACCGTCCGGGTAGACCTCGGCGGTCAGTTGCAGGTCGGCGACCACCTTGGCCGCCTGTTGCAGGTTGATGTCGGTCACCGCCACCACCTGGCTGTTGAGCAGGGTCTTGCTGCAACGACGAATGTGATCCTGACCGATGGCACCGGTGCCGATGACACCTAGCTTTAAAGACATGGGAAAACTCCTGTTGGCGTGTTTGTTGTTCGGTGCAAGGGCTTAGTACTGACGCGCCTTGGCCAGTTGCTCATTAAGGTTTTTGGCCACGGCATCGGTGCGCGCACTGGTGGAGACTTGCGCCACGCCGACCCGCCACCAGGACAGGTATTTGTGAATCATGGTCTTGGGCAGGACCTTGATGTCGATCAGCGTCGACACCGTCTGCAACCGCGCATCGGCCAGGGCCGCCTGCAACTGCTCGACCGTGTTGACCTTGTAGGTCTTGCAGCCGTAGGCCGCCGCGCTCATGGCAAAGTCCACCGGGACAAAGTCACCGTCGAGCTTGCCGGTGGCCGGATCGCGGAAGCGGAACTCGGTGCCGAAGCTGTCCATGCCGTGTTCCATCTGCAGGTTGTTGATGCAGCCGAAGGTCATGTTGTCGAGCAGGATCACGTTGATCTTGCGCCGCTCCTGGATCGAGGTGACCAGCTCCGAATGCAGCATCATGTAGGAGCCGTCGCCGACCAGCGCATAGACCTCCCGCGCCGGTTCCGCGAGTTTCACCCCGAGGGCGGCATTGACCTCGTAGCCCATGCAGGAATAGCCGTACTCGACGTGGTAGGTGTTCACGCCCTTGCTGCGCCAGCTGCGCTGCAGGTCGCCGGGCAAGCTGCCGGCCGCCGCGACGATCACCGCGTCATCGGCCAGGGTTTCATTCAACACGCCGAGCACCCGGCTCTGGGTCAGGCAGGAACCGGTCAGCTCGATAAATTCGCGCAGCACCGCCGGGTCCATGTGGTCGTTGATTTCCGGAACGAAATCCTTGGCCTGGTACTCGACCTGATAGACCCGGTCGACCTCTTCGTCCAGCTGGGCCTTGGCCTGGCGTGTCTGCTCGCCCCAGCTGGCGCGGTACTCGCCCAATCCCTCGCCCAAAGCCAGCAAAGCGGAGCGGGCATCGGCCAGCACCTGCACGCCATCGAGCTTCAGGGCATCGCAGGGGCTGATATTGAGGTTGAGGAACTGCACCTCGGGATGCTGGAACAGCCATTTCGACGCGGTGGTGAAGTCCGAGTAGCGGGTGCCGATGCCGATGATCAGGTCGGCTTCCTTGGCCAGCAGGTTGGCCGCCAGGCAGCCGGTTTCACCGATGCCGCCGACGTTCAGTGGATGACTGGAGACCACCGCGCTCTTGCCGGCCTGGGTCTCGGCGAAAGGAATGTCGAAGCGTTCGGCAAAGGCCTGCAAGGCTGCATTCGCCCCGGAATACCGAACCCCGCCGCCACAGATGATCAGCGGCTTGCGCTTGCCCTTGAGCAGCGCCACGGCGTCGCCGAGCATGGCCTCGGTGGCCGGACGGCGGTCGATGCGGTGCACGCGTTTTTGCAGGAAATAATCGGGGTAGTCATAGGCCTCGGCCTGGACGTCCTGGGGCAAGGCCAGGGTCACCGCGCCGGTTTCCGCAGGGTCAGTGAGCACCCGCATGGCGTGGATCGCCGCGCTCATCAACTGTTCCGGACGGTTGATGCGGTCCCAGTATTTACTGACGGCCTTGAAGGCATCGTTGGTGCTGATGCTCAGGTCGTGGAACTGTTCGATCTGTTGCAGCACCGGGTCCGGCTGGCGACTGGCGTAGACGTCACCGGGCAGCAGCAGCAAGGGAATGCGGTTGGCGGTCGCCGTCGCGGCGGCAGTGAGCATATTCGCCGCGCCGGGGCCGACCGATGAGCTGCAAGCGTAGATTTTCCGCCGCAGGTGTTGCTTGGCAAAACCGATGGCGGCGTGGGCCATGCCCTGCTCGTTGCGGCCCTGGTGAACCACCAGGTCGCCGCTGTCCTGCTCCAGCGCCTGGCCGAGACCGAGCACATTGCCGTGGCCGAAGATGGTGAAGACCCCGGCGACGAACTTGCTTTGCACCCCATCGACCTCGACGTACTGGTTGTCGAGGAACTTCACCAGCGCCTGGGCCATGGTCAGTCGGGTCGTGGTCATGCTTGCACCGCCAATACCTGTTGAAGATGGGCCATGCTGGCGCCCAGGGCCTGCTGGATATCCGCCCGCCCATGCACGCTTTCGGCAAAGGGTTCGAACGACAGGTAGCCGCTGTAACCGCTGGCCCGCAAAGCCTCGATCTGCGCCGCGTTACCGAGGATATCGGCCTCGCCCACCAGCACCCGGTGGCCGTCGCGGATGGTCGCCAGCGGCGCTTGCGCGTCCTCGACCCCGGAGATATGCACCAGGCCGGTCAGTTCGGGGAAGTATTCCTGTTCGCCGGCCAGATGATGATGAAAGGTGTCGTGCACCAGGCGGAACACATCCAGCCCGCCAATCGCCTTGATCGCGTCCACCGCCGTACGCTTGCGTCGCAGGGCACATTCTTCGAACCCCAGCGGTTCGATGAAACCGAGAATCCCGTATTCGCGCAGAATCGGCGCCAGCTCGCTCAAGGCCGTGCGCAACCCGGCGTTGCGTTGTGCTTCCGAGCGCGGATCATCACGGTCGTTGAACGGGCACATCACCAGGCCCTCGGCCCCGCAATCACGGGCATAGGCCGCCAGCGCCAGGGTTTGCGCACGGCGCTCGGCATTCCAGACATCAAAGGGGTACAGGGCGTTGATCGACAGCACCTTGATGCCGTGGGCCGCGCACAACTCACGGACCCGAACGGCCGGCGTGCCGTCTTCGATCTCGACACCCATGAGGTCGTTGCGGATCTCGATGGCATCGGCCTTCAGGGCCACCGCCAGCTCAATGAATTGCGGCAGTGACAAACGTGGGGCAACCATACGGTTCAGGGCGAAACGCAGGGGCTGGTTCATTATTCTTGTTCTCCGCAGACAAAGATGAAGATCGCCTATTTGGCGGTGGGCATGCTGAATTCAGGGCCTTTGGCAATGCTGTCCGGCCAGCGCTGCATCACGCTCTTGTAACGGCTGTAGAAACGCAGGCCTTCGTCGCCGTAGGCATGGTGGTCGCCGAACAACGAGCGCTTCCAACCGCCGAACGAGTGCCAGGCCATGGGCACGGGGATCGGTACGTTGATGCCGACCATGCCGACCTTGATGCTGCGGGCAAAGGAGCGGGCGATCCCGCCGTCGCTGGTGAAACAGGACACGCCATTGCCGAACTCATGGGCGTTGATCAGCGCCACGGCGCTGGCAAAGTCCGGCACCCGCACAATCCCCAGCACCGGGCCGAAGATTTCCTGCTGGTAGATGCTCATCTCGGGGGTGACGTTGTCGAACAGCGTGGCACCGACGAAGAAGCCGTTTTCCGCGCCCGGCACCTTGAAGCCGCGACCGTCGACAATCAGCCGTGCACCCTGGGCCACGCCTTCGCCGATAAACCCTTCGACCTTGGCCTTGTGCTCGGCGGTGACCAACGGCCCCATATCGCTGTCGCGCTGCATGCCGTTGCCGATCTTCAGTTGATCGATGCGCGGCAGCAGCCGGGCAATCAGCTCATCGCCAACCTCGCCCACCGCCACGGCAATCGAGATCGCCATGCAGCGCTCGCCGGCCGAGCCGTAGGCGGCGCCGATCAGCGCGTCGGCGGCCTGGTCCAGGTCGGCGTCGGGCATGACGATCATATGGTTCTTCGCCCCGCCCAGGGCCTGTACCCGCTTGCCACGCGCCGTGGCCTGCTGGTGGATGTATTCGGCAATCGGTGTCGAGCCGACAAAGGAAATCGCCTCGATGTCCGGGTGCTGGAGCAAGGCGTCGACCGCCAGCTTGTCGCCCTGCACCACGTTGAAGACGCCATCCGGCAGGCCGGCTTCGGTCAACAGGCGGGCCATCAGCAGACTCGCCGATGGGTCGCGCTCTGACGGCTTGAGGATGAAGCAGTTACCGGTCACCAGTGCCAGCGGGATCATCCACAGCGGCACCATCACCGGGAAGTTGAAGGGTGTGACCCCGGCGCAGACGCCCAGGGGCTGGCGCAGGTTCCAGTTGTCGATGCCGCCGCCGATGTTGTCGCTGAAATCGGTTTTCAGCAGGTTCGGCGCGCCACAGGCGTATTCGACAATCTCGATACCGCGGGTGACTTCGCCCCTGGCATCGGAAAACACCTTGCCGTGTTCCCGACAGATGATCTCGGCGAGTTCATCGTGGTGTTTATCGAGCAACTCCTTGAACTTGAACATCACTCGCGAGCGACGCAGGGACGATTGCTCGGACCAGGCCGGGAAAGCTTTCAGGGCACTGGCGACGGCGTCATCGACGGTCTGCTGGCTGGCCAACCCGACCCGCGCCTGCACGCTGCCGGTGGCCGGGTTGAAGACATTGCTGAAGCGCTCGCTGCCGCTGTCGCGCACCTGGCCATTGATGTAGTGGCCTAGAACCGGAGCCTCACTCATTGTTTTTATTCTCCATCCGAAAGTTGAAATTCCGCCGGACCTACAGGTCCAGCAACCAGCTGTGCCGTGGGTCGTTATGGAACTGCCAGACGCGCTTGGGTCCGGCCATCACGTTCAGGTAATACGACTCGTAGCCGTAGGGCACGCTGACCGGGTGATACCCCTTGGGCACCACCACCAGGTCACTGTTTTCCACGGCCATGGCCTGGTCGATGGAACGGTCATCGGTGTAGACGCGCTGAAAGACGAAACCCTGGGGCGGGTTGACCTGGTGGTAATAGGTCTCTTCGAGAAAGCTCTGGTGCGGCAGGTCGTCGGTGTCGTGCTTGTGCGGCGGATAGCTCGACGAATGCCCGGACGGCGTGCGTACTTCCACCACCAGCAGCGAATGCGCCGGCTCGGTGTCCGGCAGGATGTCGCAGACATAGCGGGTGTTCGCGCCCTTGCCGCGCACGCTGCGCTTCATGCTTTGCGGGGTGATCAGCCTTGGTCCATGGCCAGCGGCGGTCGAACCGGGCGCGGCACAGACGGCAATCTGCACATCGCTCAAGGCCACCACCTGGGCCTGGCTGCCGGGCGGCAGGTAGACGGCATAGGGCGATTTGTCTTCGAACACCGACTGGCGATCGCCGATATTGTCCCAGTCGAAGGTGCCCTGCCCCGGCGCTTCGCCCTTGATGCTGACCCGACCGCCGAGCAGCACCAGGCACAGCTCCTGGTCACCGGCGCTGACCGGCAGGCTTTCCCCCAGGCTCAGGCGATAGGCGGCGAAGCCGACATACTCCAGGGTACCGGGCGCCAATTCGACCAGGGTCCGGCCCTTGGCGTGACTCTTGACCAGCAGACTCATTGTCCGGTCCTCTGATCGAGCAACCCACGCAAGGTGTCGAAGCCTTTCTTGGCGTAGATATAGCTCGGTGCGACAGCCGGATCCTGCTCGGCCTCAACCACCAGCCAACCGTGATAATCGGCGGCCAGCAACACATCCAGCAGCGCGGCAAAGTCGATATCGCCGTCGCCGGGCACGGTGAAGGTGCCGTTGACGATGCAGTCCGGGAAACTCCAGAGGTTGTTGCGCGCCAGCTGCACCACCGGTTTGCGCACGTCCTTGAAGTGCACGTGGCAGATCCGCCCGATATGTTTGCGCAGCACCTCGAGCGGTTCGCCACCGCCCATGTAGCAATGGCCCGAATCGAACAGCAGACCGACTTCGTTGCCAGTCAGCGCCATCAATTTATCGATGTCGGCCGGGGATTCGACGTAGGCCCCCATATGGTGGTGATAGGCCAGGCGCACACCCCGGGACAGGGTGAAGCGCGCCAGTTCGGTGAGCTTGTCGGCATATTCCTGCCAGGCCTGTTCGCTGTGAAAACGCGGGCGTTCCACCAGCGCAATACGCTGGCCTTGAATGGAGTCGGCAACTTCACCGTAGACCAGCACCTTGGCGCCGTTCTGCGCGAGCAACTCGACATGGCTGGCAATGGCGTCGATTTCCTCGGCCGCCGAACGCCGGGCCAGGCGGCTGGAATACCAGCCGGAGACCAGTGCCAGGTCATAAGGCCGCAGCACATCGCCGACGCCCTTGGCGTCCTTGGGGAATTTGCCGTTGAGTTCGAACCCTTCGTAGCCGATGGACTTGCCTTCGCTCAGGGCGGTGCTCAGCGGTGTCTCGCCGCCGAGGGAAGGCAGGTCGTCGTTACTCCAGGAGATCGGGTTGATGCCAATTCGGATAGCGGGCATGGCTGCACCTTTTATTGTTTTCTATATACCGTTGAAAATCGCACCCGTTGTCGTCAGCCGGACGGGCAAAGCCTGCTGCCTACAAACCACTGCGCGCTGTACGCCAGGCATCGATCAGGCCGACAAATGTCGCCTGCACCTGCTGGATCAACGCTTCGTCATCGATTTCACCGGCCATCCAGGCCCGGCTGGGCTCCTGGAAAATCGTCCGGCCGACAGCAAAGCCGCGGCAGGTCCGGCTTCGGCTGGCCTGTTGGAAACCGTGCGCCAGGGTCGCGGCCGGCGCATTCAGGCCCAGCAGCACCACGCCTCGGCAATACGGATCGCGCTCCTGAATCAGGGCATCGAGTTGTTCCCATTCGGCGGCGCTTTGCGCTTCGATCTTCCACCAGGCCGGGTAGATATCCAGGTTGTAGAGGCGCTTGAGGGCGCGATACAGCACATCGGGATAAGTCGATGGATGATCCTTGGGCGGGATGATTTCCAGCAGCAACTCATGACCGCTGACCTGCGAGGCCTGGTACAGCGCCTTGATCTGCGCTTCCTGCTCCAGACGCAGCATCGGCTCGTCATCCGGATGGAATTGCACCAGGCACTTGATGATCTGCTCCTGGGGCCAGGCAATCAGGTTGCTGCCGATGGAGCGGCCCTGCTCGAAGGCCAGCGGCCGCGAACCCTGGACTTCCACCGGACGCGCAACCCACCAGCCACGACCGGTGGCGGCGTTCAACGAGTCCTGGCCAAAGCGCTGATCGGCCAGCAGACCGACATCCGCTTCGATCCCCTGCCGGCGCAGATCGGCCTCGACCCGCTCCACGGCCTTGATGAACAGCAGCTTGAGTTCACCGATGCTATTGAGGTCGCGACCGCCCTTGTGGGCCAGTTCCACCAGTTGCCCACGATGGTCAAAGGCGAAGATGAACAGCTGCCGCCAGGCTTTGCGCGGCACACTGACCTGATGCAGGCGTTGCAGCGTCATGTCCTGGTCGGGCCGGGTGATCGGCACCGGGCTGTTGAACAGGTAATCGAGTTCGGCGCGGGTCGGCATCGCCGGGGCACAGGCATGCCGCGACACCACCAGACCGCCACAGGCATTGGCCAGCTGGCAGCAGCGTTCATCGCTGGCCTCCTCCAGCCAGCCGCAGAGGAAGCCCGACATAAAGGCATCGCCGGCGCCCAGCACGTTGAGCACTTCGACCCGTACGCCCGGATAAATGGCACCCTCTTCGAGGCGCGCCGGAATCGGCCCGTGAATCACCGTGCAACCTTGTGCACCGAGCTTGACCACCAGGGTCGCGGCGGTCAGCCCACGCACGGTGCGCAGCGCCGTGAGCAAGTCCTGGCTGCCACCGGCGATCAGGAACTCCTCTTCAGTACCGACGATCAGGTCGAAGCGTGGAAGGATGGCTTGCACATGCTGGCTGACCTGCTGGTCGGCGACAAAACGGGTTTCGCCGTCGGCCTTGCCGGTCAGCCCCCAGAGCACCGGGCGGTAATCGATATCGAGCACGCGCCGGACGTTGTGTTTTTCCGCGTAGTCCAGGGCCTGGATACTGGCCTTGTAGACCCCAGCGGTGGAGAAATGGGTGCCGGTGATCAGCAAGGCCTTGCTGGAGGCAACGAAGTCCTCGCGGATGTCTTCGGCGCGCAGGGCCATGTCGGCGCAGTTCTCGCGGTAGAACACCAGGGGGAAGGTTTCGCGGTCCTTGAGACCGAGCAGCACCATGGCGGTCAGACGCTCCGGATCGACCTTGATACCCCGGGTATCGCAGCCTTCACGGGCCAGGGATTCAACCAGGAAGCGACCCATGTGGTCGTCCCCTACCCGGCTCAACATCGCCGACTTCACCCCCAGCCGGGCCGTGCCGAAAGCAATGTTGGCGGAGGACCCGCCGAGGTATTTGGCAAAGCTCGAGACATCCTCCAGCCGCGCCCCGACTTGCTGCGCATAGAGGTCGACGCCAAGGCGTCCGAGGCAGATCAGATCCAATTGACGCCCACTGGCAAAACGAGTCTGGCCCATGCTGGCTCCTGTTATTTTTATCAGCCTGCGTTCGCCGCGAGGTGGCCACGAACACTTTTGGTGTGAGGCCAGACTAGAACGTCTCGAAGCGACATTCAATATATTTTCTATTATTTTTTATATAGAATATATTTTCCATAAGGCTCGAATAGGACGGAACCTACAAGGTGGATCGTTTCAGCATCGCTCTACCTGACTCCGCACTCAAGATTTTATTGGCGTCGCCCCTGTAGACTAGGCGCAGCTACCCAGCCACAAGCACACACCAGAAGGATTTTCTATGTCCCGCACCGATCAGCCGGCCATGACCGACAGCGCACCCGAGGGCGATATCGCCAGCCCTCCGATCAATGCCGAGCGTCTGCTGCAGCTGATCACCGAGGAATACGAAAGCCTGCCGCGCCAGCTCAAGCGTATCGCCACCTATATGAGCCAGCAGAGCGACCGGATCATGGTCGACCGCATCAGCGATATCGCCCAGGAATGCGAGGTGCATCCCTCGGCCATCGTGCGTTTTTCCCAGCGTTTCGGTTTCAGCGGTTTCAGTGAAATGCAGGCGTTGTTTCGCCAGGCCTATACCCACAAGACCACGCCGGCACAGAACTACCAGCAGCGCATTCGCAGCCTGATCGACAACAAGTCGCAGAAAGCCAGTGCCGCCGACCTGGCGCGCGAATGCATCAATGCCACCCTGTCGGGCATTGAGCGCCTGGGCCTGGAGCTGGACGACCAGGCGTTCGACGCCGCCGTGGACCTGGTGGTGAATGCCGACAACATCTATGTGGTGGGGGTGCGCCGCTCATTCGCGGTGGCCGATTACCTGGTCTACAACCTGCAGCACACCAACAAGCGCATTCACCTGGTTTCGGGCCTGGGCGGTAGTTATCGCGAACAGATGCGCAGCGTGCGTGCCAACGACCTGGTGATTGCCATCAGCTTCTCGCCATACGCCAAGGAAACCCAGCAGTGCCTGCGCATCGCGCAATTGCACCAGGCAAAAACCCTGACCATCACCGACAGCAACCTGTCGCCGCTGGTCAAGCGCGCCAGCACGGCGCTGCTGGTCAATGAGGGCAGCTCGTTCGCTTTCCGTTCGTTGAGTGCGAGCCTGTGCCTGTGCCAGGCGCTGTTTATCGCCGTGGCCTATCGACTGGAATTGAAAGTGGATGGAATTCACGAGCAGGTCGGCTTCGACGACTAGCCGGGCTGCGACCCGGTTGCCTAGTCGTCCAACTGCAGGTTCTCGGCCATCAGCGCCACCATATCCATCGGACTGCGGCTGTTGATCACGTTGTAGATCAACTCGCGCTTGCCACGGGGCAGTTTCTTCACGCAGCTCCTGGCCGATGCCCGCACGGCGTCGTCCGTGCCATGGATACGGGCCGCCAACAGGAGAATGAGGACAACGTCGGTGAGGGTCATCGCAAACGCACTCGAGAAATCAGGACAGCAGTGTATCGGCTGCGCCTGGGTTTTCTCCACTGCGTTTGCGCGCTCTTCACTCGATTGTAGCTTCAGAACCGCAATCTGCTATTTTCCACTCTTTCAAACCTGTCCTGCAGTCTGTGGAGCCTTCAATGACACCCCTTTCGCCATCGGCCGAGCGCAAGCCTGACCCGCAAGCGGTCTATAGCCCCATCACCAGCAGCGCGATTTTCATCGTCGCCACCCTGGCCCCCGGCAGCGAAGCCGCCGAGACAGTGCGCGGCTGGTGCGAAGATGTCGCCGCCCTGACGCGATCCGTCGGCAAGCGTGTACCCGCCGGCAATCTGTCCTGTGTCTGCGGCTTTGGCTCCGCGGCCTGGGACCGCTTGTTCGGCGGCCCGCGCCCGGCCTCGTTGCACGCCTTTCGCGAGATGGGCGTCGAGGGCCGGCGAGCGGTGGCGACACCGGGCGATATCCTGCTGCATATCCGCGCCGATCAGATGGACCTGTGCTTCGAATTGGCCACGCAATTGCTCAGCCGTCTTGGCGAGGCGGTCACGGTCGTCGATGAAGTCCAGGGCTTCCGTTATTTCGATATGCGCAGCATGGTCGGCTTTGTCGATGGCACGGAAAACCCGGTCGGTCACGAAGCGGTCGACTTCACCATGGTCGGCGATGAAGACCCGGCGTTTACCAACGGCAGTTATGTGCTGGTGCAAAAGTACCTGCACAATATGACGGCGTGGAACGGACTGACCGTCGAGGCGCAGGAACGTATTATCGGCCGCACCAAACTGTCCGATATCGAGCTCGATGAGTCGGTCAAGCCGAGCTGCTCCCACAGTTCCCTGACCACCCTCGACGAAGGCGGCCAGGAAGTGAAGATCCTGCGCGACAACATGCCCTTCGGCCGGCCTGGCGCGGGCGAGTTCGGCACCTATTTCATCGGCTATGCGCGCTCCCCCGCCCCCGTCGAGCAGATGCTCGAGAACATGTTCGTCGGCAAACCGCCGGGCAACTACGATCGCCTGCTCGACTTCAGCACGGCGGTCACCGGCGGCTTGTTCTTCGTGCCTTCCGCCGATCTGCTGGAGGAGCTGGCCGAGCGCAAGCCGCTGTCACCGTGATTCCGGCGAATAGGCAAATATCAGCTCGACTGCCATGCCGTTCGGATCTTCTACAAACATCTGATGTTCCAACAGGTCGGGCACCACGCGCTCGTTGAACTGCAACCCCAGGTCGAGCAGACGCTGCCGATGCCCCTGCAGATCACTGCAGCGGAACGCGACGTGATCCAGCGCGCCCGAGCCTTCAGCAATGGCACGTGCTCCAAGATAGGCGTCAAGCTCCGTCCCATGGTTTTCCAGGCTGACAATGTGCAGAAGTGGGCGGCCTGCCGAGTAGAGCCAACTCCCCGGGAAGGGGAACGCAGGCCGCCAGCCCTCTTCGAGCCCGATAGCATCACGAAAGAACGCCACTGTCTCAGCGACTTTGGCGGTGCGCAGCGTGAAGTGATCGAGATGTTGAATCGTCATGCTCGGCACCCTGCTGATCGATTGATAAATACTCCACTCATTGATGCCCCCATCATTCTGCCCTTCATAACGCCCCCAGTTGCTTCATCAGCGCCAGGTTATCTTCGATGTGCCAGTTTGCGGTGATCTTGCCGTTTTCAATCTGGTAGATATCGGTGGCGATGAAATCCACGGTTTGACCGCTGCCGTTGATCTTGCCAAAGGTGCCGGTGAAGTGCCCGCGAAAATGCAGGTGGGCCACGACCCGGTCTCCGGCGATGATCATTTGCTCGACCTCGCAACGGAGGTCAGGCACCGCACCACGAAACGCCCGGGAGGCCAGCAGGGGTCCCTCAGGCCCCTGCTTACGGCCGGCAGGCGGGGTCTTGTCGATAAAGTTGCCCGCCAGCGCTTCACGGGCGAAGGTTTCGTCGCCGGTATTCCAGAACGTGTCATAACGTCGGGCGGCGGTTTCCATGATCTTCAGTTGCGCGGGCGCAAGGCTCTTGTCGACGACCAGTGCGCCGGGCTTCACCAACACTTCAGGCGCGGCGAATGCAGCACCTGAAGAGAGCACCAGAGCGAAGAACATGGTCGCGATACGGGAGCGGGATGGGTTGGAGTCTTGTTGCATGGTCAGGATTCCTTGAGAGGACAGCAAACCGGGGAGGCCGTTTGAATAGAGGCTTTTCGTTCAACTGCGGAGAGTGTTGCCTCTTGCCCTGATGATTAGAATATGGCTACTGGTAGATAGATTATTGAACAAGGGTTGATAGTATGTTGGACGACCTCAACGAGCTTCGTACCTTCCAGCGGATCCTCGCCTGCGGCAGCCTGTCAGCGGCTGCGCGGGACTTGGGCGTAGGGCTGGCGGTGGTCAGCAAACGGCTCATGGCACTGGAGCGTCGCGCAGGACAACGATTGATCAACCGGACCACTCGGACACTGTCGGCGACCAATGAGGGGCTGGCGCTGATTGCTCACGTTGATCGGATACTCGAGGAGTTGGAGGCCGCGGAGTCACGCATGACGATGGGCGGTGAGGAGCCGTTCGGCATGCTGCGGGTCAGTTCGCCCATTTCTTTCGGGCGTATTCACCTGGTGCCCTTGGTCGCCGAGCTGGTCCAGCGCCATCCCAAGCTGGATATCGAACTCAGGCTCGACGACCGCCTGATCGATCTGACGTACGAACGGATCGATGTCGCGGTGCGTATCGGCCAACCTCGGGATAGCAGCGCGATCCTGCGCAAGCTGGCTGACAATCAGCGGATTCTGGTGGCTGCGCCCGCCTATCTCGAGCGTCATGGGGAGCCTGGGTGTCTCCAGGATCTGGAGCGTCATGGGTGTCTGCGCTATGACGACCTTTCCCTGCCCTGGCGCCTGGAAGGTCCGGGGAACGAAGTGATCGAGTTCCAACCGCGTTCGCGGCTCCACGCCAACAGTGGCGATGCCGTGCGCGACTGGGCGATTGATGGCCACGGGATCATGCTCAAATCCAGTGTCGATGTGGCAGACGACCTGGCGACAGGTCGCCTGGTACATATCCTGCGTGACTGGCACAGCGCTTCTGCGCCGATCTACGCCCTGCTGCCTTCCCGGCGCTTTACACCGAGCAAGACGAAGGTGTTCCTGGATGCGCTTGGTGCTCGGCTTGCCGCTCTCTGAGGCCGGCAAACCCGTAGGGGAGTTGCCGATCTCAGAGGCTTTAATCAGCCAGCGAACGCTTCAGGCCTTGAGGGGAATATTGCGCATCGTCACCAGTGCGGTGGCACACAGTGTTTCCTTGCCTTGTTTCACGGCAAACAAGTCGGCAGCGGCAATCGTCGTATTGTTCGAGGCGTTGATGACACGCCCCCTGGCCAGCAGCTTTTCACCGTCCGCTGGAGCGATCAGCTTGACCGTGAAGTCTGTCGTCATATTGATCCAGCCCGGCGGCAACAGGGTCCCAGCGGCCGAGCCACCGGCAAAATCGGCCAACGCACCGATGATGCCGCCTTGAAAGAAGCCGCTGTGCTGGGTGAGTTCCTTGCGGGTGGGCTGCTCGATTTCGCAATAGCCCGGCTTCAGGTAGTTGTAGTGAAATCCCAGCAGTTTGGCCGCGGGCATACTGAGCACGGCACCTTGGACATGTTTGTCAAAGTCTGGATTGGTGGCGTGGAAATCTTCCATGTGTCGGGATCCTTTCCTGAATAGCGATTAGTTTGCTTCAGCACCCAGAAGCGAGAACAGCTTACACAGCGAACGCTCAAGGCTTTCATGAGCAGTGAAAACTGCGTATCCACTATCATGCGGATAATAATTTCTACCTTGGACAACAGTCAGCACCTTCATACGAGCTGTTACGTATAGCGCTTCTTGATGAGTAAAACCAAGGGATCCAGAGCGAAAATAGGGGGTTTGAATGTCACCCTATAACTGCTCCCACAAAGTGCCGAGCATACATTTCAACCGTTGACCATCGCGACCAGGCGGGTATCAAAGGAGCGATGACTCGGCCTACAAGCCAATTCCAGCTGTATCAACCCTTGGCATTTCGGACCTTGTCACGCCTCTTTGAATCAAAACGCCTTAATTGATTAGCATAAAAAAACGAAAACCCCCATAGAACCAGAGCTATAAAGAAAAGCGCTTCTAATTTTCCAATGTAAAATGGATTTCTACCTATTAAAAGCGACTTCATCAGCTTATCCGTCGATGCCAAATCAACTCCATTGAGAGTGGTTAACTTAAGGGGATAAAACGACCCTCCTCCATTTTTAAGAAGAAACCCTTCAACATATACTTTAATGGGTGACTTCAACCCCCCTAAGTCATCAAGCTCCGCAGGGACAACAGAATGCTGAGTACGATACGTCATGCCGTTATCAGCGTTAAACTGGATATATGACACTTCCTTAACGCCAGCATAACCGATATAGCGTATGAACGTGCCTGTCGCTTTAATCATCGGAGCTTCTGGCGGCATAGCACCCGCGTAATCTTGAGCATCGATACATTCAAACATGGGCCCTACAACCATAAACACTATCGCAAACTTCAACCACAATGATTTTGCCCAGTGATTTTTCCCAAGCCCTAAAGCCGTCCCGTTCAACATCATATCGAACGCAGAAAGCCAAGACAGTTTCTTTTCATTGTCGCTCATGATACTTACTCATCATTAGCCAATCAGAACATTAAATTTTCAAAATGCAAAACGCGATCATCACTGGCACAGATTTATCTTTGTGGTACACCCCTTCTAAAAACAAAAGCTGTTCCCTTTCCTACAAAAAAGGTAATTTCCGGCATTGCCTGCTGCTTTAGCACCTTGACTTAACGCCGCGATTCCTCCTAAAAACGCACCTTTGATTATGATTGCGGCCATATTACCGATTAGTTTGCTTTTCTTTAAAAATGCAAGAAACATCAAACACTACAAATCTTAAAACCACAGAGAACAGATAAACTGGCATCATGCCCGAGAAACAAAAATATACTGATACCAAGCATGCCTTTAGTATTCCGTTGCTAGCTACCGTAAAAACTTGCCAGTGGAATATGCTATTCAGAAAGCATAATGCAATAAATACTACGATAGCGTTTACGCCAATATAGATGTTTAAATGCAGCATTATCCACGCTTTTTTTGCCTCCCATTGCTTTCGCTTCATTAGCAATGCATGGGTTTCAATACAACTTATCCCGGCAAATCTTTTATTTTTTATTATATATATAATTGAGACGAGATTATATGTGGCGGCCCCGAGAAAAGATAATCCGCTAAGGTTTGTTAAAAAGATCTCGTCAAATGGTCCTATCAAGATGGGGGCGATCTTTATTCCAATGAAGCCAAGTCCATTAATTAGGGGAGTAAGGAACTCGTTCATAACTCCATTTAATCGATGAAAATAAAATCCTGAAAACGCATAAAATACTATAAGGACAGGAAAAGCCACATATATTTGAGTAGCGTCAAACCACTGTTCACGAAGTTCTCCTGCGGATGAGCCAGGCACAATTTGCGTCATAGCGAGTTTGCCAAAAATTTTTTTAGCTGCGTACGAATTTTCATGCTGAAATTTCCTTCTTGGTCGATAATGATTCCGGCTTGCAAAGCAGTTATTGCAAGAAAAAGGCAACACATCAGAGACTCCCTTTGGGGTTTAACAAAAAATAAAAGCGTTTTTCTTGCGAAATCTCGGCACAGCCCCAAT
>Ga0302156_10000833_pt1 | contig 28458 bp, 24 predicted proteins | sample I_Bog_N3_2_FD_193503 | JGI IMG/M metagenome (GOLD analysis project Ga0302156, IMG submission 193503) | Peat permafrost microbial communities from Stordalen Mire near Abisko, Sweden - I_Bog_N3_2 | ecosystem: Environmental > Terrestrial > Soil > Wetlands > Peat | place: Sweden: Abisko, Stordalen... | reverse complement strand
GCCATCTTTAGCGGCGGCGATGTGCAGGACAAGGCGGAGCTGTACGCCCCCGGCGCTCAGCGTTCCCTGCCAATCTCCGGCAATCTGCGCCTGTGCCCGGCTGAGCGGCGCGAGGGCCAATCCGGCAAAAGTGATGAAAGCGAGTCTTGAAATGAAATGGACGTTCATCGTTCTCCTTTGACTCCATGCAGAAGTACGTCAGAGTTCGCCCCGACGTTCCAGTTGTTTGTAATAAACCAGCGAATAAACCACCGGCGCCAGGGCTCCAACCAGCAGAGCGAGGATCGCCCAGAGAAACAGGCCAAGAATCGAGAGCGCCAACCCAACCAGCCCGCTCGCCACGAAGGTCCTGGCCGCAAAGCGATGCGTCGCATTCCAGACGCGCTCGTCGGCCAGCGTCCACGGCGTTCTCACTCCGATATAGAAATTCCGCCGCAGCTTCCCCATCACATTGCCGAAAAGGATGATGAACAGAAAGGTTCCGCAGAGGATTGCCCGGCCTATATCGATCGCGCGTCCGCAGTCGGCCCACAACATCACGGCAAACAGATAGGTCATCATGCCGAAGAGCAGCAACATCACCAGATGATAGGTTCGCCAGAAGCTGTCGATCTCGAAGCGCTTGGGCGAGAGCCAGGGGAAGAGCCACGTCATCCCCATCACCGCCGCCATGAAGCCAGGGCCCATCAGATAGAGCACCCACCTGGGTCCGAAGCTGTCAGGCTGCATATGAAGATTCCAGTGCAGCGGAACGCTGGCCGGGAGGTGAGGATAGACAACCACGGTGGCCACGAGCGCCGCCGCGATCAACAGAATCTCAAAGACAAACACCTTGCGCGTCATTGTTCTTCCGTTCCTTTCTTGTTTTTCTCTTCGATCAGTTCCATCGCCCAGGCCATCAAGTCCTGCACAACCGTGGTATTCAGCCCATACCAGATCTGCTGGCCCTCGCGGCGGCTGGTAATCAGGTCCGCCTCTTTCAGCACGGCAAAGTGATGCGACATCGAGGGCTTGGTCATGTCGAAGCGTTCCGCCAGATCGCCGGCCGTCTTTTCTCCCGCGCGCAGCAGGGCCAGGATCTCCCGCCGGGTGGGATCGGCCAGCGCTTTGAATGTCTCATTCTTGCTCATGGTCTATTTAGTCGCTTTTCTAATTAGACATCTGTCTAACTATAATCAGGCCAAGATTTCCTGTCAAGGGCCAGGAAAAATATTTCTTCGGAAGTGGGGACGATTCTGGTGCATCACTTGCGAAGCGGCCGGAAGATGATCCTTCATCCCCAGGCTGGCGTCGGCGCACGGGCAATCGCATGAATTTGATTTGCAGATTATTTCCAGCATCCTGCTACCCTGAATTTGCGTCGGCAGTCCAGGACGGGTCAATCTGTCAGGGATCTGCCCGGTGCGTACCGGGAAGCACCCCCCTCCCCCCCGGGGTCCATTCTCCACCTGTTCGCTTTTGTCAAGGCAAAGTATTGATTCTGAGCGACTTGATGATTGAGATTTTTCAGAATTTCCTCGAAATAGGGTACATTTGCACGAAAGAGAGTGCATTTCGTGGCCTGGTGCTCCAGAGCCGCCACGCAACTGGGAGCGCTATTCTTCCTACGTGAGCTTTTTGTGGCTGAGATTTAAGACTGCGGACGATGCGGATGAATTGTCTTGAGTTCCCGCGATTGCCCCGGGCGCCGGTGCAACCCTCTGTGCAACCCGTCCCCCGAGCGCATACAATTCTCAAGGAAACAAAAATGGCCAAGAAAAAGGAAAAGTTATTCGAGGTTGCTTGCCCGGATTGCGGGGCGATGCTGAAGATTGATGCGGCCACCGGCCTCGTGGTGAGCCATACGCCGGCGCCCCGCAAGCGGATGTTTGAGGATCTGGAGACGGCGGCAAAGGCCATGCGCGAGGATGATGAGCGCAAGGAGTCGATCTTCCGCCAGTCGGTCGAGGCGGAGAAAAACAAGGAAGACCTCTTCGAGAAGAAGTTTGCCGAAGCGCTGCGCAAGGCCAAGGACGCACCCGACGGCAAACCTCTGCGCGAGTTTGACCTGGACTGAAGCTGCGCCGCCCAAGGGCAATCCCTGGCAGACAACATCTTTCGCCCTCAGTTTTTCGCGCACTTGCGCACGGACCGCGATTTAGAGCGATACTGGATGCACCGATCCCTTTACCGATGTGAAATCGGCTTGGGGCAGAAGGAGAGAAGATGGTGGTTGTTCCGCTTTCCAAACCAGAAAACGAAGCTCCAGTTCAGGCGGGTGTCGCCGAGTGCGAGGCCATGAATTGGCTCGGATTTGCCGCGGGTGGAACCCTTGTGGCAGGCGGTCTGCTGATGCTTATCGGCGAGCGCCGCGCCGGCCTCGTTGCAGCCGCCTCGGGCACGGCCCTGGCCATGCTCGACCAGCCGGAGACCCTGCGCACCTGGTGGGAGGCTCTTCCCGGCTATATCGATCAGGTGCAGCACCTCATCGGCCGCGTGCAGGATACGGTGAATGAAGTTGCGGTCAAGCGTGAGGAGTTGCGCGTGATTCTGGCCAAGTGAGGCCAGCTTCCAAGCGTTCTGCCGAACTCTGCCTCTTCGCTGAGCGCCCAGCCTTGCCGCGTCGTTGTTCCCGCGGCAAGCGCGGGAGATTACAAACCTCAAAGACTCATCTCTTGGAAGGGCGCGGCTGACCGCGCCGCAGGCTCAGTTCTTCCGCTCTACCAGAAAGCGCGCCACAGCCTTCAATCCATCGGCACGGCTCCCGAAGGGCTCCAGGGCGGCAAATGCCTCCTCGATCAGCCGCGCGGCGTCCCGCTGGCTCTGCTCGATCCCATAGACGGCCGGCCACGTTGCTTTTTCCGTGGCCTGATCCTTGCCCGCCGTCTTGCCCAGATGCGCCGAATCCACGGTCATATCCAGCACATCGTCCACAATCTGGAAAGCCAACCCGGCCTTGCGGCCGAAGAGGGTCAAACGCGCCACATCCTCCAGCGCGGCCCCGGCGTAGACGCCCCCAGCCACTACGCTCACCCGGATCAACGCTCCGGTCTTGGCGCGATGGATGGCCAGAACCAGCTCCGGCGTGGGCTTCTGGTGTTCGCTCTCCAAGTCCAGCACCTGGCCGCCGATCATTCCTTCCACGGTTCCCACGGCGTTGGCGATCAGGCCGATGATCTCGACGGTGGCCTCGGGCGGGGACTCCAGTCCGGCCAGCACTTCGAAGGCGCGGGTCTGCAAGGCGTCGCCGGCCAGAATCGCGATGGCCTCGCCGAAAACCACGTGGCAGGTGGGTTTGCCGCGGCGCAGATCGTCGTTGTCCAGGGCCGGTAGATCGTCGTGGATCAGCGAGTAGGTGTGCAGCATCTCGAGCGCCGCGCCCAGCCGGGCGATTCCCGAAGGCAAGGCCCCGGCAATGGTCACTGCGGCCTGCTGCGCCAACACCGGCCGCAGCCGCTTGCCCCCGGCAAAGACCGAGTGCCGCATCGCCCCATGAATCGACGCCGGCACGGTCTGGGCGCCGGGCAGCAGCTCTTCCAGCGCCCGGTCGGTGAGCGCCGCGCCCTCTTGCAATAGCGATTTCACATCCACGTTCATCGCTCTCATGATAACCGAGCCCGGCTGAGCTTTCTCTCCCACAGCCAAAGCCCTGTGAGCACCAGCACAGCCACCCCGCTCAGCCAGCGCCCGGCAACCGCATCCCAGGAGTCAACCCAGTCCACCGTCAAATCCACCGGCCCTTGCGCCACAGGCACGACGATCAGGTCATCGCCGCGCCGTGGCAGGGAAACGGGTGGCCGGCCATCGACCTGAACCCGCCAGGCCGGATAACTGCGCAGCCGCAAAATCAGAAACCCGGCGTGGCTGACGAGAGCCCTCAGCCGCTTGTGCTCCGGCGAACCGGGCTCCCAGCTCAGCGCCGCATCGCAACTGCCCTGCCCGACCGCCCAGTTCGGATTCGCTTCCGGTGTGTTCACTACGCCGAGCTTGATGGCTGGATCGGCGACCAGGCAGGCGGCGGGCAGACCCGTGGCGACAAGGCCGTTGTCGGCGCCGGGAGGGGCATACTCGTCAACGCCCTCAAAGCCTGCCCCGCTTCGATAGGCATCCAGCATCCCAGAGACGGCGTCCTCATCGTCGCAAACCTGGAAGAAACTGTGCCCGGCGTAAACCGCCGCTGCCAGGAAGAGCGCCGCGCAGGCCGATGCAACCCCGGCCCGCATCCAGCTACGCGCAGCCTTCTGTGTCGCCTCGCCGGGCCAGACAGCCGCAACAAAAAAGATGCCCATTGGCGCTTCCAGAACCACCAGCCAGCGCCAGGGAAATTGCAAGAACCTCAGCTTCGGCAGCAGATTCCACACCGGCAGCGAAATGGGAAACTGGAGAAGCAGGACGGCCACCGGAATCAGCGCCAGCAGAACCCACCAACGCCGGCTTCCAGCCAGCTTCCTCCGGCTCCAACAAATCACCACCCCCGCCAGCGCCACCGCGATCATCAGGACGGCGATCAGCGAGACGCGATGCAGCTCCACGTCGTGCAACTCCAGCGCCGGGTTTGCATGCCGGGCAAAGAGCCAACTGTTCTCGATTCTCTCGCCCGGATCGTCCGTAACCTGCCTCACATCGACCCAGCGCTGTTCCCAGACTGCCGGCGCCAGAAACACCCCGGCCAGCGCCGTCCCCAGTGCAACGCCAATCCCCGCGCGCATCGCCGGCGCCCACGACCGGTCCAGCACTGCCCCAGCCAGCGCCACCGCGGCCAGCAGATAGCAGGCCATCACCGCCAGCGGCACATTCGACAGCCAGCAGCCTGCCACCACCAGAGCCAGCTGGGCGCCCCATCCTTTCGCGCACTTCGCGGAAGTTTGGGAAGCCGCGAACCCCAACCGGTTCTCTCCATCGTGAGTCAAAGCCCCGATCGGGGCTCCGCGTGGTGGCAGCGCATAAAGCAGCAGCAGCGGAATCCAGAACCCGCCCGCCAGTTCCCCGAAGGCCGCGCGCTCGTAAGCGCAAAACAGCGCATAGCCTGAAAACAGCGCCGCGCACCCGGCCAGCGTAGCCGCGCCGTCATCAAGGGCCTGCCGGGCCAGAGCCCGCGTCCCAAGGCCCGTCCCCGCCAGCAACAGAAACGTCAGCGCGACGGGGACGAACTGCCAGGGCATCACCATCCCCAGCGCAGCGCCCAGCATCCAGGTCAGCGGCGGATAAAAGACAAATCGCGGCTCGCCGGCGCCGAAGTTCGCGCTTGGCGTCCAATGCGGATACACAATTCCATGCCGCCAACTGGTCAGGCAATCGAACCACGAAACCAGATGAAAGTCGAAGTCGTGGCCGCAGGAGTTCCCGTGCACCAATTGCGGCGCAACAGCCACAGCCGCGGCAAAGAGAATGAGCGTGGGGCCGGCAAAGCGGCTGGAAAAGGACCGCATGAGAGAGAATCGGGTCATTTCTGGGCGCTCAGTTCGTTGGGCATTGGACAAGACTGGGCCGGACAGGGCAGAGCTGCGGGCGGCCATCCTGTTCATGATAACGGAGCGCGCGAGAGCTTCCGTTCCAGCCACCACAGCGCAGCCAGCAACGCCGCGGCCAGGCCGCTCACCCAGCGGCCGGCCATCACGTCGCCGGTGGTGGTCCAGTCCACGGTCGCATCGATAGGGCCTTGCGGGACGGGAATCGCAATGAGGCCGTCCTCCCGTGCGGGCAATGGGCCGGCGGGTTGTCCATTGACGGTGACGCGCCAGGCCGGGTAGCGGAGCAGCCGCAGAATCAGATAGCCCGAATGGGGGGTAACGGTTGCAATCCGCATCCGCTCAGGCTGCCGGAGTTGGGCGGTTGCGGTTGCCTCGCAACTTCCTTGCCCTGCGCGCCAGACGGGAACGGACCCAGGCGGGTCGGCAATGCCCAGTTCGACGTTGGAGTCGGCGGAGAAACAGGCATCTGGCAGCCCCATGGCGACCAGCCAGTGATCGGCGCCGGGAGGCTCGTACTCGTCGGTTCCCTCAAAGCCCCCGCCGGCGCGGTAAGCCGCCAGAAAGTCCGCCACGGAGTCTCCTTCCTTGCAAGCCCGCAGAAAAGTCCTGGCCGCGAAGACCGTGGCCGCAAAAAAGAGCATCGTACAGACGGCGGCGACAGCAACCTGCCGCCAGCGCTTTGCCGTGCCGCGAGGCCAAACGGCAGCGGCGAGGAAGATGGCCATGGGAGCTTCAACCACCAGAACCCAACGCCAGGGGTACTGCAAAAAGCGCAGCTTGGGCAGCAGATTCCAGACCGGGAGGGAGATGGGGAATTGGAGAAAAAAAACAGCGGCGGGAATGAGCGCCAGGAGAATCCACCAGCGCCGTGCTCCATCCTTTCTGCCATCCTGAGCGGAGCGCAGCGAAGTCGAAGGACCTGCTTCTCGGAGTTCTGGCGAATGGGTGGGAAACCACGAACCCCAACCGCCCCGCACCCAGCAAATCATCGCGCCCAGCAGGGCGACCGCGATCATCGAAACGGCCAGCATCGAGGCGCGATGAAGGAAGAATCCAAATGGTGCGAGGAGGGGGTCGGTGGGTCGGGCAAAGAGCCAGTTGTTCTCAACATTGAAGACGGGGTAGTCGATAGCCGCGCGGAGATCCGCCCAGCGCTGCTCCCAGGCGGCGGGAATGAGATAGACGGCGGCCAGCGCGATGCCCAGCCCGGCGCCAACTGCCGCGCGCAGGATAGGCGCCCAGGAGCGGGCCACGAGAGCGGCGGCCAGAGCGACGGCGGCCAGCAGATAACTGGCCATCACGCCAAGCGGGCCGTTCGAGAGCCAGCAGCCAGCCAAAATCAGCGCCAACGGCAAAGTCGAACCGTCCAGGGCGCGACGCCAGAGGGCAGCCAACTGGTTGCGGTCGCGCAAGGCAAAAAGCAGCAGCAGAGGAATCCAGAAGCCGCCGGAGAGCTCGGCGAAGGCGGTGCGTTCGTAGGCGGTGAAGAGGGCGAAGCCGGAGAAGAGCGCGGCGCAACCGGCCAGGGTTGCGGGGGCGTCGGCGAGGGCTTGGCGGGCGAGGGCGCGGGTGGCCATGCCGGTTGCGGCCAGGAAGAGAAAGACGAGCGCGGCGGGAACGAACTGCCAGGGCAGGATGAAGCCGAGCGCCGCGCCCAGCATCCAGGTCAGCGGCGGATAAAACACGAATCTTGGTTCGCCGGCCCCGTAGTTGGCGCTCGCCATCCAGTGCGGGTATGCGATTCCGTGCAGCCAACTCTGCTGAGCGTCGAACCAGGAGACCACATGGAATTCAAAGTCGTCGCCGCAAAAGGAACCGTGGAGCAGGATGGGCGCGGTGGCAATGGCGGCGGCAAGCAGAATGACGGCGGGGCCGGCGAGGCGGCTCCCGCGCACAGTCGGCAGACATAGGTAGCGCCGGCCTCCTGGCCGGCTGTAGCGTGGACCTCCCGGTCCACGCTGCACTCTACACCAATTGAAAAAACTCTCTAACAGCGAGACCAAGGAAATCAAGCCGGTCCCTGTTCCCTGTTCCCTGTTCCCTCTTCCCTGTCTTTTCATGGCAGTAGCCGCAGCGTGTGGCGCGTCTGCGCGGCTACCGCGGCCGGAGTGAACGGCAGAGCAAAAGTGGTTCCTCCGTACCAGTCCTTCCATTGATCGCGGAAGTACGGCGAGTCCGGATTGGCGCTCTCGCCCAGTACGATATTCTCCGTCGAGCCGTCCACGTCGCTCCAGTCCATGGTGAATCGCTGCGAAGGCCCGTACCCGCGCCCCGCCGCCTTCACCGTATCCGTGTCGCCGCTCACAGGCTGCTCGCCGGTTCCCGCCATGCGCCCCGCCAGCGGCAGATATCGCGCCAGAGGATGCTCGATATTGACCACATGCCAGCTTCGATAGCTCCACTGCGCCACGTCCGCCGGAGCCTTGCCGTCCTTCATTCCCTGGCGCACAGCGTCGGTCAGCAGCGCATCCCAGTTCTTGCAGCCCGGCGGGAGCCAGGCAGCGCTGCCGTGCATGATGATTTCTTCCTCGGCAAAGTCCTTCTCGCTCCAACTGTAGAACCCCTCGGCGTCGCCCAGTTTGGGCTTGAGAATCAGCGGCCAGAAGGCATACCGCGCCTGAGTCACAATCGAGGCCGCGGCCGAATCCGTGGTGAGCTTGCCGTCCCACGAGCGCATCAGGTCGGCAGCTTTCTTCAACTGCTCGTCCACGCCGGGAGTGTGGTCGATGGCATAGGCAAAGCGATGCCCCAGCTCTTGATCGACCTCGCTATAAATGTCATCTTGCACCGCCAGCATCTCGGCGGGGTTGAGCTGGTCGCGGCCATCCAGCAATTTGTAGATGCGCTCGATACGGTAGGGATCGACCCATTCGAGCGTCAGCGGGATTGAAAACTTCTCGCTTGTCACGCGAGAGTTAGCCGTAGCAAGAAATCCCGATGGTGGATCGACGGCATTCGGCATCGAATCAAACGGAATGTAGCCCTGCCACTCATGTGAGCCATCCTGAATTGCCCGGCCCATCAGTCCCGCGGGCCGCAGAGGCACCCGCCCGATCGCGTGATAAGCAATGTGTCCCTGGTCGTCCGAGTAGACGATATTCTGCGTCGGCCAGCACCACGCCTCCAGCGCAGCGGAAAACTCCTTCCAGTTCGACGCGGCATTTATCTGATACAGCGGCAACCCGTTCAGCGACGGGTCGAAGAGCGTCCACTTCAGCGCGATGGGCCGCTTTTCATGCACAAAGATCGGATTCAGCAGCGGCCCGTGCGCGGTCAGTTGCACATCCAGCACTACATCCTTCCCGCCGCGCACTTTAATCACTTCATGGTCCACCTGGAGCGGCTTCCACTGCGCGTCCAAAGCCTGGTAGTTGCCCTTGCCGTCCAGCTTCTCCACATACAAATCCTGCACATCGGCGTAGAGCGCGGTAATTCCCCAGGCCACATGCTCGTTGTGCCCGGCAATCACAAACGGCATCCCCGGCAGGGTCACCCCGGCCGCGTGATAGCCCGGCGCCATTAGATCCGCCATGTACCAGATCTCCGGCTCGGTCAGCCCCAGGTGCATATCGTTCGAGAGCAGCGGCTTGCCGCTGGCCGTGTGCTTCCCCGCGACCACCCAGTTGTTCGAGCCCAGCGCGCAGCCATCACACGACGGCAGTCCGAGCAGTTCGCGCAACGCGCGCGGGTCTTCAGGCCTTCCCAAAAGCCTGTAATCCTGAGCGGAGTTTGGCTTGTTCTTCAGCCAAACGGAGTCGAAGGACCTGCTTCTTCGTTCTTTCACGTCTGGGCGCCCCACCCTCGCGACGTTCTTGTCTTTGTCGCCAGGGTGGGATACCACGAACCCCAATCCGCCTCGTTCATGCGGCTTTATGCTCGCCTGGCTGCGGTCGTCGTCCTCGTCATCATCGTTCGCCGCCGGCACCGGCGCCGCCTGTGGCTTGCTCAGGTCCAGGCGCACACCGGTCGGAGGATGGTCCCGCCACGAACCAACCGGATACAGCTCCGCCTCCAGCTTCGGGTCATTCAGCCGGGCTGCAACCCGCTCGCGCCCCAGCTTCACATCCCAATGCGTGTCCAGCGTTTCGGCCATCGTCAGCCCGATGCTCACCGAGTCCACGCCGCTCCATGGCTGCGGTTTGTAGTGCAGGAGCCCGAACTCCGCCGGCAGCGAATCCGCATGTTGTGCGATGAAGAGATTCACTCCGCGTGCGTAGGCCTCAAAGCGGGCGCGGTCCTCCGCGGACAAGTTCGCATACACCCGCCGCGCCGTATTTCGGAATTGCAGCACCCGCTGCGCCCGGTCGTGAGCCACCATCGACGGACCCAGCACCTCCGCCAGTTCTCCATTGGCGTTGCGCCGGTAGGCATCCATCTGCCACAGCCGGTCCTGTGCGGTCACATAGCCCTGCGCGGTGAACAGATCGATCTCGCTCGCCGCCTCGATGTGCGGCACGCCATGGCCGTCGCGGCGCACCGTCACAGGCGCGGAGAGCCCGGCCAGATGCACACTCCCATCCAGCAGCGGCAGCGCCGCGACAGTCGCCGCCCGCAGCCACAGCAAGCCCACGCCGGCGCCGGCCAGCAGCAGCGCCAGCAGCCCTCCCGCCGACCACAAGAGAATCCGCGGCCAGCCGCCTTTGCGGCGGCGAGCGGGTCGCGCAACAACAGCTTCGGGCGTTTGATTGCGAGCTTCAGAGTCGTCCATCGGTTCTCCACAGGATAACCCGCCAGCTCCTCACCGGATAAAATGATAGTGTCCCGAAGCATCGTGGGCGCCTCATCGATTCGCGTTGAACGAGAATCGATGGGAAATGCCAACAACCGCTTTGAATTCATCTGAACTAAAAGGTTGTTAGCTGTTAGCTGAAAGCTGATAGCTGTTTCTCCGAGGTCCTCATGCAATTCCTGATTCTAGGCAAGGGAAAGACCGGCAGCATGGTCGCCGAGATCGCCCGCGAGCGCGGCCACTCCGTCCGCGCCCTCGACATCGATGAAAACCCCCACGCCGCAGCTCTCACTGCCGCCAATCTCGCTGGCGTTGACGCCTGCATCGACTTCACCGCTCCCGAAGCAGCCGTCGAAAACATGCGCGCCGTTCTCGCTCTCGGCGGCCGCATCGTCGTCGGAACCACCGGCTGGTACGCTCACCTCGCTGAGATGAGGTCTCTGGCGCAAGAGCGCGGAGCGCTGCTCTACGGCACCAACTTCTCCATTGGCGTGCAGAAGCTCTTTCGCCTCACCGCCGCGCTCGCCCAGCTCGACGGCTACAGATTCTCCATCGCCGAGACCCATCACGTCTCCAAGCTCGACGCCCCCTCCGGCACCGCCATCACGCTGCGCGAGATCATTGAAGCCGAGCAAGCCACGTTGGGCGTCAACGCAAAAATCGAAATCGTCTCCCACCGCGAAGGCGACGCCAAAGGCGAACACATTGTCACTGCTGTCAGCGATGTAGACACTTTGGAAATTCGCCACGAAATCCTAAGCCGACGCTGCCTGGCCGAGGGCGCAGTCCGGGGAGCCGAGTGGCTGGCCGGCAAATCCGGCCCTCACGACTTCCGCGAGATTTTCGACCAGCTCTGAGCAGCGCCGACAACCGCCGGCTCGCTATACTGCCAACTAGCTAACTCGCCATCCCCGCGAAGCGGGGCTAACTTGCTGTGCTTGTCAAAGATTCTTCCAGCGGGAGGTTCGGTGGGGCCGTCTAACGGTTCGGGTGGCTTGGCCTACCATCCCTTGAATTGTGTCCTCAACTCTGGATCGGCATCCTTCCACATCGCCTGAGCCGATGCGAGATGTTGAAGAGCTTCGGACGGTTTACCTTCGCTTCTATAACACTTGCTGAGATCGTACTCAGCCAAGGGAATCAAGGAGGCCACGCTGTCATTGAAGACCATCACCTTGTTCCGAGTTACGAAGTTAAAGCTGTCGATTGCCGCATTCCAATCACTCAAATTCATCTCCGCCTTGGCCAGGAAGTACGCGGTTTCTGGATTGTGGTCCTTGTCAAATGAGCTAGCTAGCTGGCCAACGGCTTTCTTGAAATCATGCCTTTCGATTGATTCCATTCCGTCAACGAATGGACCAGCAGCAGCGTACTCCTTCCCCAAACCGGGTGCTCCCTGAGTTTGCCGAGCGAGAAAATCGCGTGCGCTCACAAAGTCGCCGACCATCGCATAAATGCGGGCAATTTCGATTGCGAATTCGGGCGCTTGGGAATCCTTGGCAGCCTCCCCCAACTTCTTCTTTGCTTCCTTCGCTCGGTTTGGCTCCCGATGAATAGCATCAATCTTTGCCAATAAGATGAGATAATCCGCCTTTTCGTAATTAGAGGAAGTCTGACTTTTTGCTATTTCAAGCTCCCTTCGTGCCGCCGCCAGTTGCCCACCAAGAAGGTACACAGCAGCATCGGCGTCCTGTGCCGCCATAAAATGGACGGGGCTCTCGTCTCGCCCCTCTCTGACCAATGCGCCAAAATGCCTCTTCGCCTCTTGGATATTACCCTTTGCCAGTTCGGCGTATCCAGCGGGCTGTTCAAGCCAAGGATTATTCGAGACCCTTCGAAGTCGGTTGTATTCGTCGATTGCCTGGTCAAATTTGCCTTCGCGGCCGAGCGCATCAATCCGCTCGTAGCCACAGATGGGATTTAGCCCGCCACGTTTTAGGCATTGAGCGAGTGCGTTATCGGCCTCCTCAAAAGAATCGTCGTGAATCGCAGTATCAGCAATGTAGATCAAGGCGTCGATATCGGCGGGGTCCGCGTCTGCTGCGGATCGAAAATCAACGAGTGCTTCGCCGGTTTGATCGGCTAGAAGCGATTTGAGGCCCGATATCTTCAGGCTGGTTGCTCTCTCATGCCTCCCTGAGCCAATGGACGGCTTGACATCCCCAATTGCGGACAGGGCCTGATTCGCTTCATCGTCTCTGTCTGCCTGGTATAGCAGCCGGGCGTCCTTGAGCCTGGCCTCGGCAAAGTTTGGATCCGACCGCGGCAAATCGCTCAGCTCTTTGATGGCCAACTGGTCGTTACCCTCGGCCTCATGGCGAAGTGCATCTTGATACGGGGTTCTTGGGCGGTGTCGGCGGTACTGCAAGACGCCGAAACCGATTCCAACTGCAATCAGGATTATCAGAATACCCGAAATCAGGAGCCGGGAGCGCCTCCCATTAGCCACAGGTGGAACTGAAGTCTGATCATCCGCTTCGGACTCGCCGCGAACCTGACCAGCAATGACGGAAACTGGCGCCACGAAGAGGTAACCCTTTTTAGGGACAGTCTCAATGTACCGGCGTTCGGAATCATCCTGGAGCGCCTTGCGGATCATCGAAATCGTGGTCGTGAGGTTCGACTCCGCGATGGTCACCTCGGGCCAGACCGCGTCTAGGATCTCCTCCTTCGTCACGAGCTGTTCGGGTCTACTCACGAGCAGAACAAGCAGATCGAAAGCCTTTGCAGTCAGCTCGATAGGGAAGGCTCACTCGCCTAAAATGCGCCTCTCGTCGGGCTCCAAGGTGTAAGGCCCGAACCTGTATTGCGTGTTGTGGCTTCGTCCCATCTCGCTCTCCGGCGATTTTTTATGAATTCTTTGAGATTGATTTTAGGACTCTTCCGCCCACCCTGCCTACTGTCGCAATCAGGCAGACCTTCGCCAAGGAGGAGAAATGAAAAAAGTATTCTCCATTGGCACCATTCTAGGCCGTCCGAACACTGTACGCCGGGATCAAAGACCATCAAAACGGTGCGCAACCCAACTTCGGCTATGTCTTGGCATGATGGCCTTTGTCCTCACTTGCGGACCGACCGCTTTTTCTCAACAAACCATTCAGCCCGCCGACAGTTTCCAGCGGATGCTAAACGTGACAGCCTGCGGCTACGGGTTTGCCCAGTGTGATGAAGGTCTCTTATCGCCCTCCGAGGCTGCCCAGGTGCGTGCGACTCGGCACCGGGCGAATGTTCAAGCCTGTGGTTATGGTATCGGCGAGTGCAACGAAGCTCTCCTATCGCCCGGCGAGGCTGCTCAGGTGCGTGTGATCCGGCACCAGTTGAATGTTCAAGCCTGTGGTTATGGTATCGGCGAGTGCGACGAAGCTCTGCTGCCGCCCGCCGAGGCTGCTCAGGTGCGCGCGATCCGGCGCCGGGTGAATGTCCAAGCCTGTGGGTATGGTATCGGCGATTGCGATGAGGGTCTGCTCACCACCTCTGAAGTCGCTGCCGTGAAGTCCATGAGAGCCGGGCAAGAGAGCTTTGTGATCCCTTACCCGTTGCGCAGCATAATCGAGACTTCAGCGATGGCTCCAACTCCACTTGACGCGCAGCTCAACGCGTCGCTCAAAGCTCTGTTGACTTCTGTAGGCTCGCCGGTTGCTGAAAATGGTTCGTACTATGGGGAACCGAACAGGAACGGGATCCCGAAGACCGTCCTCGTAAACGGCTACACCAGAAGCAATGGAATCTACGTGCAGGGCTACTATCGGAGCGCGCCCGGTACAAATCCTGTTCGTTAGAAGACCGGAATCTTGCCGCAATTGGGCAGAGACTCCCAACGTGACAACATTCATGCAAAAAAAGAGAGGGGAAAACATGCGATTTGAATTCAGCGGTCCACACCTATCCGAAGACAGCGTAACTGAAGACAGGAATCCGCCTTTGATGAGGAGAATTCTGAATTTCATTACAGGCTCGCAGCGGAATATGCAACAAACTGCGGAGCTAAGGCGCGCCATTGCAGAGCGTGATGACATGGTAATTGTGGCGCACAGGAGGGAGCGGGAACTTCTTCTGCTGCTGGATGCAGCTACAAAACGGAGAGAGCAAGAACTGGAATCCGAGGTTGAAGTGCGGCCCCGAAATGAGCAGCAAAGAATCGCGAGCGAGTTGGCAAGTCGGCTAAAAAGTGCATACGGCGTTTACATGATAAGTCGCTCCAAGAATAAATTGCGGATACTCATGGCAACGCTGCGGAGCAATCGAAAGCTGCCAGATGTTCCCCTGTACTCTCCGGTGATCCCAACGCATTGATGAAACTTCCGGGGAAACTTCTCCCCACCCGGATGCCCCAGGTCCTGCCTTTGGGACCTGGGAAACCACGGACCTCAAACCTTCAGCAGATATCCAGAATTTTCATCTCGATTTGCAGATTATTTCCCTAAAGCGCGGACAATGGAATCAGTCGGAAATCCGAGGCCCTTATGACCACCCTCCAATCTCCAACACGCTCAATCCCAGTCCCTAGTCCCTATTTCCTGTTCCATATTCCCTTTTTCTTCTCCCAAAAACCCAGCTCACCCCCCTCCCCCCGGGGTCCATACTCTTTTTGTTCGCTTTTGTCTTGTCAACATATTTATTTTGTGTGACTTGCGGCTCTCATTATTTCAGAAATCATTCAAAATAGGGTACATTTCGTGGTGCCGCCAGCGACGGTTGGCCCAACTCTCGCACTTGAGACCCGGGAGACGACGAACCTCAACTCTTCATGCCCTGAAAAGGGGGCGGTTCAGCACCTCTGCGGTATACACTCTTCTTATTATGGAAACCACAGGTTGCGGTACAGCACTAATCACGCCTTTTCGGGCGGATGGATCGGTCGACGAATACTCGCTCAGGGCGCTGGTGAACTGGCAGATCGACTCGGGAATCGACTTTCTGGTGGCCTGCGGGTCCACCGGCGAAGCAGCCACGCTGGACGAGGAGGAGTGGCTCTCCGCGATTTGCATCGTGGCGGAGACGGTTGCCGGCCGCGTGCCGGTGTGGGCCGGCTGCACCCACAACTCCACCCGCACGCTGGTGCGCCAGGCCAGCCGGCTCAAGCAGATTCGCGGCGTCGATGCCGTGCTCTCGGCCAACCCCTACTACAACAAGCCCACCCAGGAAGGCCAGTACCAGCACTTCCTGGCTCTGGCCAGGGCCGTCTCCCCGCTTACCGTGGTGCTTTATAACGTGCCCGGCCGCACGGCGGTTAATCTGGAGCCCGAGACGGTCGTCCGTCTGGCCGAGGCCGCGCCCAACATTCAGGCTGTCAAGGAGGCCAGCGGCAAGCTGCCCCAGATCGCCCAACTGGTTCACTCGCTGCCGCGGGGCTTCAAGGTCTTCTCGGGCGACGACAACCTGGCTCTCGCCTCCATCGGCGTTGGCGCGCAAGGGCTGATCAGCGTAGCCTCGAACGAGATTCCCGCCGAAGCCAGCCGCATGATCCGCGCCGCCCTGAACAACAACTGGGCTGAAGCCCGCGAACTCGAGCGCCGGTACAGCCGCCTCTTCGAGGCCAACTTCTGGGAGTCGAATCCGGCCCCCGTCAAGACGATTCTCGCCCTGATGGGCCGCTGCACCGACCACGTCCGGCTGCCTCTCGTAACTCCCGCGGCAGGAACCCGCCAGAGACTCGAACGGCTGGCCGGAGAGCTTGGCTTGCTCAAGCATCTTCCTCCGCCCGACGGCCCCACGGAAGTCTTCTGAAGGCAGGGAACAAGCGCTAGCCACCATCGAATGGTGGATCTCCGTGACTACGGCATAGGTTACCAATGTGCGGCCATCAGACCAATCCTCGAATTGGCCTGATGGCCGCTCGCCGTTTCCGCGAAAAAGGCGGATGGCCCTGCTACCGCATAGAAAACTGGAGTCCTGCGGTCCGCTGAGAGATTTCAATTCCTCAGTCGCGCTCATTGCCTGGAATTCAGCTCTTATTTACAACTCTTAAAAAGAGATAGAGGCGCGCCTTTTTGCCGAACTGGCGCCCGCTTCTCCAGGTACTGAAGACTTTATCCACAGATTACGAAAATGTAGCATTTTGGTTGCCATTTACCAACCTGTTGTTACAAAAAGTTCAAGCATGCGTCTAAAATTGTCGATGGGGGGTAAGTAAGTGGGCTCCAGAACGGCGGTGTCCCTGGACGGGAGGACCGCAGTGGATATGTCGCGCGAAACCGGTTTGCCCTACCCGCCCGGCGAGAATTCGCCGAAGGCGGAGGACCGGGTGCGGCCGGGAACCCACTGCGCCTATAACCGGACGAGGGGATACATTCTCGGTGTGGAGATCGACTGCGGCGACTTTTCCTATGCAAGCCTCGCTGATCGGCTGCCTCTGCTCGCCCCCAAATCCGGCGCGGGGCTATGGATGATCCCATTCAGGGGGATTCCCACCACAACCGTGCCAGTCCCGCTCGATTTGATCTATCTGGACGCTGATTGCAAGGTTATCGAGTCTGTTGAGTTTTATCCTACCTTTCGCGTCTCATCTTCCAGTCCGCCGGCAACGAGTGTGCTGGCGCTGCCCGTCCACTCGATTTTTGCGTCGCATACCCAGCCGGGCGATCAGGTGGCCTTCGGGCTTGTCGAAGAGGTCGTGCACGAATTGGCGCAGCTCTTCGGCACAAGCGCCGCTGCCAGCACTGTCCAAGAGTCGCTTGCCGCGCGGGAGAAGCCGGCAGAGACTCCCGCTCCCGCCTTGCCGCGCGAAGTGGAGCGCCCCAGCCAGGAGCCTGCCGCAGTTCAGCCGGCCAAAGAGCCTGCCGAAGCTGAACCGTGGAAGAAGAGCCAAAGCAAGCCGAAGAGCTGGCTGCAGAAGCTTCTGTCTCCCGATCCTGTCGAGCCGAGAAGATCTCTTCGGTCGGCGCTGCCCGGCCTGGCCGCCTTCTTCTGGACCGGCGGCTCTCCGCAAGCGCACGCAATTCGGAATATCAGCTCCACGGGGCTGTACGTGGTCACCGAGGAACGCTGGTACCCCGGCACCATGATCCAGATGACGCTGAAGAAGACAGCCGGCCCGGGCGAGAGCGCCGAGCCTTCAATCTCCGTGATGGCCAAAGCCAACCGCTGGGGCAACGATGGCGTTGGCTTGCGGTTCGTGGTGCGTGATCCCCGCAATCCGCGCGACGGAGACGCCGCCCAGGCCGGCGCCGTTGACCGGGAGACGCTGGACCGCTTCCTGGCGCGGATTGGGCATGGCAAAAGCTGACATTCTCGGGCGCGCGCCTGGAGAATGGCTCAGCCCGCCAGCGCCTTCTTTACCATCTCGCTAACCACGCGGCCTTCGGCGCGGAAGCTGGCGGCTTGCAGCCTGGCCTGAACGGCCTTCATCACCGCACCCATCTCTTTGGCGGCGGGCGGTCTGCCGATGGCGGCGGCGACCTCGGCAACGGCTTCGGCAACCAGCGCCTGGAGGACGGATTCGTCGAGGGCCTTGGGCAGGAACTCCTCGATGACGGCGATCTCGGCGGCTTCGGCGGCGGCCAGCTCTGGGCGGTTGCCCCTGGTGAACTGGTCGATGGAGTCGCGGCGCTGCTTGATCATGGTCGCCAGGGCCTGCTGCTCCTCGGCCGGGGTGAGCATCTGGCGCTTGGCGATGGATTGATTCTTGAGGGCGTTCTTGATGAGGCGCAGCGTGGTGGTGCGGACCGCGTCGTGAGCCTTCATGGCGAGGATGATCTGCTGGTTGACCTGGATTTCGATTGCGCCGGGTTCGCTCATACCATTCATTTTATCTGAAGGGTTCCGCTGCCCGGCCTCTGTGGTGCGGTGATATGATGGGCAGTCCTTCAGAATCCGCCTGCCAGAGTGATTGAATTCACCTGGAGAAGGATCGCTCCATGTCCTACGACCTGTTTATCAGCTACTCCCGCCGCGACAACCAGGATGAGCGCATCACCCAGCTCGTCGAGCGCATCAAGCAGGACTTCGCCCGGTTCGCCTCGCGCGAGCTTGTTCCGTTTTTCGACCGGGACGAGATTCACGGGATGCAGGACTGGCGGCAGCGCATCCTGCAAGGGCTGCGCGAGTCGCGGCTGCTGCTGGCCTGCCTCTCGCCTACTTACCTTGAGAGCGAGTATTGCCAGTGGGAGATGGTGGAGTACCTGAAGTACGAAATCGGCCACCTGCACGGCTTCAATGGCGTCGCGCCCATCTATTATGTGCAGGTTCCGGGCTGGGAGGACAGGGACTTCGACAGCCGCTGCGCCGCGTGGGTGGCCGAGCTGCGCCGCCGCCAGAACTTCGATCTGCGCCCCTGGCACGAGCAGGGCGAGGAGGCTCTGCGCGAGGCCGCCGTTCAGGAGCGCATGGCGAAGCTGAATCGAGAGTTCGACAAGCTGAATCGCCAGATCGTCGAGACCATCCAGCGCGGCGAACGCGCCGAGCGGAGCCTGGGCAACGTGGACGCCCACAACCCGCACTTCATCGGGCGCGGCGCAATCCTGCGGAAGATGCGCGAGAACTTCGTCAAGCCCGGCCACATCGGCGTGGTCACGGCCGTCAACGGCATCGGCGGGCTGGGTAAGACGGCGCTGGCCATCGAGTACGCCCACGCCTTTGCCGATGAGTACGGCGGCGGGCGCTGGCAGGTGCGCTGCGCCGGCAAGGACGACCTGCGCCTGGCGCTGGCCGAGCTGGCCACGCCGATGGGCTTCGAGTTTACCGAAGATGAGAAGAAGAATCCCGATCTTGCCTTGGAGCGCACCCGCCGCGAGTTGAAGAAGCTGGCCGACGCCAAGGAGCCGCATCGCTGCCTGCTGCTGCTGGACAATGTGGACCGGCCCGCGCTGCTCGACCCGGCGATGGTGGCGCGGCTCGACGGCGGCGACTGGCTGCATATCCTGGCTACCACGCGGCTGGGCGAGAACGAGCTTTACGGCGCGCACCGCGATCGGTCGTTTTTGGCCGTGGACGAGCTGCCCCCGGAAGACGCCCTCGCGCTGATCGAGAGCTACCAGCGCGACGGAGTCTTCAGGAGCGACGCGGAGCGGGAGGCGGCGCGGGAGATTGTGCGGCTACTGGGCTGCTTCACGCTGGCTGTGGAATCCGCCGCTGTTTACCTTGGCCAATACGCCAACGATGTGACCTGCACTGGCTTTCTGGCGCGGTTAAAGAGGGAGGGACTCGAAGGTCTCGACAGCGCCTCAGGCCAGAGTACAGAGACCGTTCTGCACGGCGAAAAGAGCCTCAGCGCCACGCTGAAGCCGACGCTGGAACGTCTGGGAGCGGCGGAAAAACTTGCGCTGGAGTTTGCTGCGCTGCTTCCGCCCGACCAGGTGGCGCTGCCCTGGCTGCGGGCGCTGGTGGCCCAAACATTCGCCGAGATGGAGCGCGACGCCGAACCCGGCTACGCCGACCCATGGAAGAGCCTGCTGCGTGGCCTGCTTAGCCTGCGGCTCTTGGAGGGAACCGATGTGGTGGACGAGGATGCTCAGCCGCGCGTGGTGCGGGTGCATCGGCTGGTGCAGCAACTGGTGCTGCACGAAGAAAAAAAACGACGAAAGTTAATCTTGAACTGGGTGCGTCGGCTATTGCGTATGCCGGAGCGCGCCGCTCATCAGCAGGCGGTGGATGCGTTGATTACGGAGCGCGACGCCACTTTGGAAAAGACCATCGATTGGGTGAAGGCCCGCTGGGAGCTTGAACCGCTGACCGCGCTGGCCGGCCTGTGGGATGAATCAAACAATCCGCGGGCTGCGTGGCTCCTGAATCAGATGGGCACTCGCTGGCTTGCGCTGGCCGAGTGGGGCCAGGCCGAGCCGCTGATGCGCCGCGCACTGGAGATTGACGAACGGAGCTATGGCCCGGAGCACCCCAAGGTCGCCATCCGCCTCAACAACCTCGCGCAATTGCTCCAAGCCACCAACCGGCTGGCCGAGGCCGAGCCGCTGATGCGGCGCGCGCTGGCGATTGACGAGCGGAGCTACGGCCCGGAGCACCCCAACGTCGCCACTGACCTCAACAACCTCGCGCAAATGCTCCAAGCCACCAACCGGCTGGCCGAGGCCGAGCCGTTTCTACGGCGCGTGATAGCGATTTTCGAGAAGAACGACCCCGAGACACAACCAAACTACGCGGGCGCCCTCAACAACCTCGCGACATTGCTCCAGGCCACCAACCGGCTGGCCGAGGCCGAGCCGTTGATGCGCCGCGCGCTGGAGATTGACGAGCGGAGTTATGGGCCGGAACACCCCGACGTCGCCATAGACCTCAATAACCTCGCGCAATTGCTGCAAGCCACCAACCGGCTGGCCGAGGCCGAGCGGCTGATGCGCCGCGCGCTGGAGATCGACGAGCGGAGTAACGGCCCGGAGCACCCCAAAGTCGCCATTCGCCTCAACAACCTCGCGCAATTGCTCAATGCCACCAACCGGCTGGCCGAGGCCGAGCCGCTGATGCGCCGCGCGCTGGAGATACTTCTCAAGTTCACCCGCGCCACCGGCCACCCGCATACACATCTGCAAACATTCAAGAACAACTATGCCGTGCTTCTTGAAAAAATGGGGCGCAGCCGGGAGCAAATCCTGGCCACGCTGCGGGAGATGGCGCCGGAGTTTTTTTGATGGATGAAGCGGGGGTTCAACGTGGGGCGCGGACGGGGACGTCCGCGCTACAGCCGGCCAGGAGGCCGGCGGCGCAGTTTCATGCCGCATGGGCCGGCAAGCTCCATCCCAGCGCTGAAGCGCTGGGCTAACGACCATTGCGCCTACGGCGCGGGGCGGCTGGTGGCGACGCGGGGGACGGCGGAGGAGATTTCCACAGAAAACGAATTCACAAAAACCACAAAACTGTGTATTCTGTGATTGATGGTTGGCTGTGGGGAAGCCGATCTGGCCCGATGCCGCGATGAACCTGTCTGGCATTGGTTTGAGTATCTGCCGGTTGCTGTCTTCCCCGCAAGTCCCGTTGAGAAACGAGGAGACGATATGATTCGCAAGACGCGCTTGTTTACACCCGGCCCGACACCGCTTCTTCCCGCAGCCCAGTTTGCCATGGCGGCGGCGGATATTCACCACCGCACGCCGGAGTTCCGCGCCCTGTTCCTGAAGGTGCTGGGGCAACTAAAGGTTTTTGTGGGCACGCAGAATGACGTGCTGCTGCTGTCGAGTTCGGGGACAGGAGCGATGGAGGCTTCGGTCTCGAATCTGACCTCTGCCGGGGACCGGGTGCTGGTGCTGACGGCGGGCAAGTTTGGCGAGCGCTGGGTGGAGCTGACGAAGGCCTTCGGCTGCGTGGTGGATGTGGTGGAGGCGCCCTATGGACAGACCTTCGACCTGGAAGTGGTGAAGGCGGCGCTGAAGCCGGAGCACAAGGCCGTCTATATGCAGGCATCGGAGACCTCGACCGGGGCGAGCCACGATGTGGAAGGGGTGGCCGCGCTGGTGAAGGGAACTGACACGCTGCTGATTGTGGACGGGATTACCGGCCTGGGCACGCAGAAGATCGATGTGGATGGCTGGGGCGTGGACATTGTCATTGGCGGCTCGCAGAAGGCGGTGATGATTCCGCCGGGACTGGCGTATCTGAGCGTGAGCGAGAAGGCGTGGAAGGCGATGGAGACGGCGAAGAATCCGCGCTACTACTTCGACCTGCGCAAGGAGCGCAAGAACGCGGTGAAGGGCGAGAGCGCGTACACGCCGGCGGTGGCGCTGATTGCCGGGCTGGGAGCGGCGCTGGACTATATTGCCGGGCAGGCGGGCGGCGACCTGGAAAAGGGCCGCATCGCGCTGATCGACAATGCGCAAGTGAATGCCAGGGCAACGCGGGCGGGGCTTGTGGCGTTGGGCTTCACGCTCTTTGCGCCTGCTTCGCCGTCGGCTGCCGCGACTGCCGTGGCCGTGCCGGAGGGGATGGACTCGGGCGCCGTGGTGAAGGCTCTCAAGGCGAAGTTCAGCCTGGTGACGGCCAACGGACAAGGCTCGATGCAGGGGAAGATCTTCCGCGTGGCGCATCTGGGCTTCTTCGACTTCCTGGACACGATTGCGTTTCTGGGGGCGATGGAGCATATCGCCAAGGACGCGCTGGGTCTGCCGGTGGTGTATGGGCAGGGTGTGGCGGCGGCGCAGGAAGTGTATGCGAGTGCGACGAAAAGCTAGATGACAGATTACAGATGACAGATGACAGATGACAGCGAGCCGCGCCCCTGGGCCATGGCGACTGTTGATAGTTCCGGAGAGCCGGGCACTGTGATCTGTCATCTGTAACCTGTCATCTGTCATCTACGAGGAAGTTATGTCCGAACTGAGTTTTGGGGAGAAGCTGCTGATTGCGCGCAAGCAGCTTGGCCTCTATCAATACGAGATGGCCGAGCGGCTGGGGGTTCACGCCAACTCGATCACCAAGTACGAGCGGGGCGAGGGCAAGCCGCATGGAGCGGTGGTGCGGATGTTTGAGATTCTGTGCGAAAAGCACGGCATCCGCTTTGACGAGTATGAAGCTGCGCGCAAGAACAAGGGAGACGCGATGAAGATCGTACTGGCGGAAAAGGTTTCTCCGGCGACGCTGGCCGTGTTTGCGGCGGAGCCGGGGTGGGAGATTCTGACGCACGACCAGTTGCCGGAGGGTTTGCCGGCCGCCCTGGCCGATGCGGATGCTTTGGTGGTTCGCAGCGCCGTGCAGGCAGACGACGCGCTGATGGCGTGCGCGCCCAAACTGCGGGTGATTGGCCGGGCCGGCGTGGGCGTGGACAATATCGACGCCGAGGCGGCCACGCGGCGGGGCATAGTGGTGATGAACACGCCGGGCGCAAATGCGGTAGCCGTGGCCGAGCTGACCATCGGGCTCATGCTGGCGCTGGCGCGCAAGCTGCCCGCGGCCAACTCCACCATGCATGCCGGGAAGTGGGAAAAGAAGAACCTGCAAGGCACCGAGCTGCGCGGCAAAACGCTGGGCATTCTGGGGCTGGGGCGAATCGGCCTCGAGGTCGCCAAGCGGGCGAAGGGCTTTGGCCTGGAGATTACCGGCAGCGATCCGTTTGTCTCGCCCGCGGTGGCGCGGGAGAACGGCATCAAGGTACTGTCCATTGAGGAACTGTTTGCCAGCTCCGACTACCTCACGCTGCACGCCGGACTGACGCCGCAGATGGTCGGCATTGTCAACGCCAAGGCGCTGGCCACGATGAAGAAGGGTGTGCGCATCATCAATTGCGCGCGCGGCGAGCTGATTGACGACGCGGCGCTGGTTGAGGCGTTGAAGAGCGGGCAGGTGGCCGGAGCGGCGCTGGATGTTTTTGCTCATGAGCCTCTGAAGGACTCGCCTTATGCCGCGCTGGAGAACGTGATTCTGACGCCGCACATCGCCGGCTCGACGGGCGAAGCGCAAGAGGCGGTGGGAACGCAGATCGCGCGCCAGGTGCGCGACTACCTCAAGCTGGGCGTGGTGCAGAATGCGGTGAACCTGCCCTCGCTGAGCCATGAGGAGTATGTGGTGCTGGCGCCCTACGTGAATCTGGCCGGGCGGCTGGGCTCGTTCATGGCGCAGGCCGGACTGGGCGGCATTGAGTCGATTCACCTGGTCTACGGTGGCTCGCTGGCCGAGGGCAAGACCGACCTGGTGCGCAACGCGGCTATCGCGGGGCTGTTGGAAGGCTCGGAGAACGTGAATCACATCAACGCAACGCGAGTTGCCGCCAGCCGCGGCATCCGCATCCACGAGGAGAAGCAGGCGGAGAACCATCGCGGCGGCGCGGCCAGTCTGCTGACCATCGAGCTGCACGCCGGCAAGGAGTCGAGCCGCGCCACGGGCACGGTGATTCATGGCGAGCAGCCGCGCCTCTTGGAGTTCGACTCGATCGACATCGAGACGCCGCTCGAAGGCAATCTGCTGGTCTGCCGCAACCTGGACGTGCCGGGGGTGATTGGCAAGATCGGGACCATCCTGGGCCAGCACGGCGTCAACATCGCCAACTTCGCGCTGGGCCGGGAGCGCGCGGGAGAAAAGCCGGTGAAGGCGCTGGCCGTTGTGCAGGTGGATGCGCCGGTTTCGCATGAAACGCTGGATGCGCTGGATACGATCGAGGCGCTGTTGGAGGCCAGACTGGTGATGCTGCCGGAGGGAAACAACTGAGTCTCGGTTGAAGCGATTTGCCTCAGTTAAAGAAGAAGAACCACCGCCAACCAGCGGTGGTTTTTCGCTTTCGGGGCAGATGGGGGCTTTACGATACGGTAATGGCCCTTTTCACCCACGACCCAATCGTCAAGCGGCTGCGATGGGTAGTGCTCGCCGCCATGCTCTTCAGCGTGATCAACACGCTTGCCGGCCAGCCGGAGAGTTATTGGCATCATCCTGAGACGGCGATTCGCGGCGACGGCATGTCCATTGCCAACCCCACCAATCCCACCTTCGACTTCTTTCTGGGCCACGGCTGGCTGGCTTATCTTGGCGCCAGCGTGGCCTATCTGGCGGCGGTCTTCTTCCTCGTCTCGATTCTTCCTCGGATGGTGGCTTTGATTGCAGCGTTTGCCGTTCTTTTTGGCCATTTTTTTGGCGCGGCCAATTGGCTGATTGTCCGCTGGCATCTTGGCATGCCGGCCTTCGCCCTCTACGGCGCTCTGCTGGGCGCAGCCCTGGCCGCCGCGGCATTTCCTGAGGTCGGCAAAGCCGCGGTGGCTGGCAAGCGGCTTCGCTGGGTGATGCTTGCGGCAATCATCCTCGACTACGCAGTGACGCTTTTCGGCCAGCCCGCCAGCTATTGGCTACACCCCGAGACGGTCAATGAGGCCGACCAGCTCTTCCGCATCTTCATGCTCCGGGGCTGGACAGCCTCCGTGCTCTTCGAACTGTTTTATCTGGCGTGTGCCTTCCTGCTGGTGTCGACTCTTTCCTCGACGCCCGCCCTGATCGCTCTCTTCGCCTATCTCTTCGGCCATTTCTATGGCGCGTCCACATGGCTCTTTTACCACTGGAAACTGGGGATGGAAGCTCCGGTGGCCTATGGAATCCTGCTGAGCGCGATCCTCGTGCTGTTGGCCTTTTCTGAGAGCGATGTGCGAAGAGATCGCCTCTTATGAAGGCTGACGCAGCCGATCCCCCGCGGAAGAGCGATTCACCTCAGCCCAAAAGAAAACCACCGCCAACGAGCAGTGGCTCTTCGTTTGGTGCGGCGCAGGTTTAGCCAAAGACGCCGGAGAGGCCGAGCCAACTGCGCAGGTAAGCAATCTGGCCAACGTGGTACGTCTCGTGCCAGGCCAGCACGCCAATAAAGCCGCTGACCTTTCCATCCTGGCTGGGCGGTCCGGGGGGTGCGGGAGCAGCCAGCGCCTCCGGGGTGAGAGCGCTCAGGGAAGTGTCCAGCGCGGTGGCGGAGTCGTTCAAGAGCGCCAGCAGCGCCTCGGGGGTCGGGTAGGTGGCGCTCTCGTCGAGCTTGGCGGAGCGGGCGAAGGCCTCCAGGCCGGGGCAGGACCACTGGCCGCCAACGCGGTTGATGAGTGTCTGGCGAGCCCAGAGGACGTGGCCAACGATCCAGGCGATGTGATTCGAATGATCGCCGGGGCGGCTTAGCCATTGCTCGGGCGTGAGGCCGGCAACAGCCTTCTGCACTGCGCCGGTGTTCAGGGTGAATTCGCCGGCAGCGCCGGCGATGACGGAAGAAACGGGCATAAGGAAACCTCCAGGGAAATTCGGCATTCAAGATGCGCTGAGACATGAATATACGTTGGAGCGGGAAGAGGTCAAACGAGGAAGACCCACCTCAACGAATGCGATAGACGAAGGCATCTTCCAGGTATTGATCGCCGAACATCTGGCCTCCGAGTCGCATGCCATAGGTGTCGGCTGCAGAGGCGAAGGAGCGGCGCAGAGCCTGAATGAAGGGCTTGTCCATGGGACGCAGAGAGATCGTTGGTTTTCTGCGGAACGGGAATCCCGCTCTCTTCAAGGCTTCATTGATCTCGGTATAGCCCGAGAATGAGGAAAACTGGTCAAGTTTGTCCGACGCGATCACGAGTCTCCAATCCTCGTAATCTGGAATCTTGGCCCAGAGCGCTACATTGGGAGTTTTGCCCTCCCGATCCAACGCGTCGATTACTTCTTTTCCGTTTTCGATGTCAAAATTCACCAGCGTAGCCGTATCCACGGGAGCAGCCCTCCTTCCTCATCTTCGATTGCCTTCAGCAGCGCGTCTGCATCCCAAGGCTTGTTTCTCTGATACCTGGCTGCCTCTGACCAATCCTGAACAATTTCCAGATTTGACCGCATGACTGGATCAGTATCAAGTATCGCATCCAACTCAGTTTTCAACTCAGCTAATTGCAGTAGTTTGCCCAAATCGTGCGTATGGCTGTCGTTAACCAGCTTCTTCTCAGGAAAATCGTGCAACTGCGTTCGTTTGGCGATGCACGCTTTCAACGCACATTCGACTGCATACCCTGCTAAATAGTATGCGCCATCTGGATGTCCGGTGGCGAACAACGCCTGAGCTTCTGTCAATCTCAACTCGGCAAGCTGCTGGAAATCGGCTCGGTTCATTATTCATCCTCTTACGCCCGGCTCAGGTACGCCCCTTCACTGGTATCCACGCGGATCTTTTCACCTTCGTTGATGAAGGCGGGGACCTGGACGACGAGGCCGGTCTCGGTGCGGGCGGGCTTGGTGACGCTGGAGGCGGTGGCGGACTTGAGTCCCGGCTCGGTCTCGACGACGGTCAGTTCGACGGCTGCCGGAAGGTCGATGCCCACGGCCGTGCCGTCATGGTAGCTGACCGTGATCTGCAGGTTGGGCGTGAGGTACTCGATGGCGTCGCCCAGCGTGGAGCCTTTGAGGACGGTCTGCTCATAGTCCACCGGGTTCATGAAGTAGTAGTCGTCGCCGTCGGCGTAGAGGAACTCCATGTTGATCGAGTCCACCACCACCTTTTCGATGGCGTCGGCGGAGCGGAAGCGCTCTTCGAACATGGCCCCGGTGCGGATGTTGCGGAGCTTGGCCTGGATGAAGGCGCGCAGGTTGCCGGGGGTGCGGTGCTCGACTTTGAAGACCAGATGCAGCTGGTCTTTGTGCTTGATGATCATGCCGGGACGCATTTGAGTGGCGGGAATCGACATAAATGTAAGAACTCCTTGCTTTTCTTGCGGACGCACCGCGGGAGGTTTTGGCCTTGGCCTTTGTGTTTATTGTAGCTTAGGGGCGGATGGGGCTGGGTTCGCACGGTTTCGGAATCGAAACCCCAGGGAACTCGACCAAAGATCGGCAATGCGGAGCCTCCGTCAATGGAAGACGCAGCGCACTCTCACTTGCATTGCTTGTTGATGGTGCTCTCCAACTTTCCTGCTTTTTGCTTCTTGAGCAGATCGTCGAGGAGCTGGGATTTGGCATCCGGCTTCTGGGCCAGGATCGCCTGATAGAACTTGAGAATGCTTTCCACGGCATAAAGGCTGCACGCGGGCAAATTGTCAGCGCCGTTGGGATTCTCGATCTGAAAGGCGGCGCTGGCCAGCATATACTGCCGCAGGATGTTTTGCTGGTATGTGTAGTTCAGTGCCTTGAATTGCGAGTACACGCCCATGCAAAGGAAGACACGGAGGTCACGCACTTCGGCGATCCGCTGTATCGCCGCATCCGCATCCTTGTTTGCGCTTTCGTCAAAAGGGCTGACCTCAAGCTGGTGCGTGGTAACGGCCCATTTTGCCCGCTCTTCGGGGGTTGAAGTTTCTTGGGCAAATGCTCTCTCGGCAACGATTCCGCAGACGAGGCAAGCGGTCAAGCAGATCCATGCTGCTGTTTTGAATCGCATAGTTCTCCCTTCGGAGCGCAATTTGGAATGCAGAGGTTTTTGGCTTGCCCCCGTTGGGAGTGAATTGTATCTCCGATGGCTGACTTCGGCAAACCCTCCATGAACGTTACACTCCTTCCCGAGCCGAAATCAGGCTTCATCGCTTCCCGCCCTTTCGCAGAGAGCGCGAAAGGTTGGGGCGCCCAGCTTGTTGTTGCCTGCAAGCGGAGGCCGGTTGGAGTTCGCGGTCTCCCACCCTTTTGCAAAGAGCGCAAAAGGATGGGCCACGGAGGCCAGATTCCGGGAGACGGAAGCCAGATCCCAGGGTCTCGAATCCAGAGGCCGGGCGCCTTCACGGCCCACACAAGCGCCGCGAGGCCGGCTTCGATCAATCAGGCTTAGCGGGGGAATCCTCGTCAGTTTCGGGTGAAGTTTCGGGGGCATGCTCGGTGAATTGATCGTGCAGAATTACATTGATCAGCGACTTATGGACCCGGATGCGGCCGCTGTAGTCGATGAGGCCGAGCTTGCGAAAGCGATTCATGAAGAAGCTGACA
>Ga0302156_10000824_pt1 | contig 28638 bp, 19 predicted proteins | sample I_Bog_N3_2_FD_193503 | JGI IMG/M metagenome (GOLD analysis project Ga0302156, IMG submission 193503) | Peat permafrost microbial communities from Stordalen Mire near Abisko, Sweden - I_Bog_N3_2 | ecosystem: Environmental > Terrestrial > Soil > Wetlands > Peat | place: Sweden: Abisko, Stordalen... | reverse complement strand
TGCTGGAACTGCGCCACCGCGAAATCATCCCCCGACTCCCCGGCGCCCAGGCCCTGGGCACCGATGTCCTGGCCGACGGCGCCCTCAGCGCGCGCTGGCGCATGGGCGATGGCAGCCTGCTGCGCATCGACCTCAATCTCAGTGCCGAGTCCGTCGACCACAGCCCACCCACCGAAGCCCGTTTATTGTTCGAAAGCACTGCCGGCGCCAGTCGCCAATTGGAAGAAGGTCATCTGGCCCCCTACTGCGCGCTGGTTACCCTGACCCCCGGGGACGTCATGCAGTCACCCACCGGAGAGCACCCATGAGCGACGCGCAACTGGAAATACTCGCCAGCCGGGCCGGCCTGGCCGTCGATTGGATCGACGCCAATGGCCGCCCGCAGAAAGTCCGGCCCGAGGTCTTGCGCAAGGTCCTGGCCGGGCTCGGCCATCCCGCCGACACTGACCAGGCCATCGAGAACAGCCTGCAGGAACTGCAACTGGCCCAACAACAGAAACACCTGCCGCCACTGTTGACCGCGGACGCCGGCAAGGGCCTGGACCTGGCCCACTATTTCGCCGCCGATACTGCCTGCGAGGTGCATCTGGAAAACGGTACGGTCCTGCACTTGCACCTGGACCAGGACGCGGTGCTGCCGGGCAAGGTTCCGGTGGGCTATCAAACAGTGCATATCGCCGGCCAGCACTTCACCCTCGCCGTCGCCCCGGCGCAGTGCCACAGCGTGGCGGCGGCCACCGATAGCGCGACACCCCGCGCCTGGGGCCTGACGGTCCAGCTGTATGCCCTGCAACGCGCCGGCGACGGCGGTTTCGGCGACACCCTGGCCCTGGAGAGCCTGGTCCGCGCTGCCGGCGAACGCGGCGCCGACGCCCTGGCGATCAGCCCGCTGCACGCCATGTTCAGCTGCGACCCGCAACGCTACAGCCCCTATTCGCCGTCCAGCCGGCTGTTCCTCAACAGCCTTTATGCGGCGCCGGAGGCGATTCTCGGCGAACGGGCCCTGCGCCAGGCCATCGACATCACGGGACTGGCCGATGAACTGCAGCAGCTGGAAGCGCTGCCATTGATCGACTGGCCCCGCGCCGCCCGCGCCAAACAACGGCTGTTGCGCGCGTTGTACGACGGCTTTCGCCTCGGCACTCACGCGCTCGCTACGGACTTCGCACGCTTTCGCCAGATGGGCGGCGAAGCCCTGGAAAATCACTGTCGCTTCGAAGCCCTGCAAGCGGCCTGCACGGCCCGCGGTGAAAGTACCGACTGGCGGCACTGGCCCGCGGCCTGGCACCATCCCGACAACCCGGCCCTCGTCGCCTTCGCCGAGGAGCAGGCCGAGGAGATCGGCTTCTACGCCTTCAGCCAATGGCTGATCGCCCGGAGCCTTGAACGCGCGCAAAACGCCGCCCGGAACAGCGGCATGGGCATCGGCCTGATCGCCGACCTCGCCGTCGGTGCCGATGGCGGCGGCAGCCAGGCCTGGAGCCGGCAGGACGAACTGCTGGCCGAACTCACCGTCGGCGCACCGCCGGATATCCTCAACCGCGCCGGGCAAAGCTGGGGCATTTCAGCCTTCGCCCCGGAGGGCCTGAAGCGCCATGGTTTCCGCGCCTTTATCGAAATGCTGCGGGCCAACTTCGCCCATGCCGGCGGCCTGCGCATCGACCATGTGATGGGCCTGCAACGGCTCTGGGTGATCCCCCTCGGTTCCCCGCCCAGCGACGGCGCCTACCTGTATTACCCGGTGGACGACCTGCTGCGCCTGCTGACCCTGGAGTCCGCGCGCCACCAGGCGGTGGTGCTCGGCGAAGACCTCGGCACGGTGCCCGAGGGCCTGCGGGAAAAACTCGGTGCCCGGGCGATCCTCGGCATGCGTGTGCTGTTGTTCGAGCAGGAATACGACCATCGCTTCCGGCCGATCCTCGACTGGCCGGACGACGCCCTGGCAATCACCAGCACCCACGACCTGCCCACCCTCAATGGCTGGTGGCATGCCCGGGATATCGACTGGAACACCCAGCTCGGGCTGATCGACAACAGCACCGCCGATCACTGGCGCGAAACCCGCGAACGCGAACGCGAGGGGTTGCGTCGCGCCTTGAGCAGCGACCCGCAGAATTTCAGCGACGAATCCCACGAGACCGACCAGGTCCTCGATGCCAGCGTGCGCTTCCTCGGCCATACCCGCGCGCCCCTGGTGTTGCTGCCACTGGAGGACGCCCTCGGTGTCGAAGAACAGGCCAACCTGCCCGGCACCCTCGACAGCCACCCCAACTGGCGGCGGCGCCTGCCCGGTGACAGCAGCCAGTTGCTCGACGATGTCGACGCCGCCCGCCGTCTCGAACTGCTGGCCTGCGCCCGACTCCAGGCCGCTGAGCGTGACCGATGAAACCACCCTTGCGTGCGACGGTGCGCCTGCAGTTTCACAAAGGCTTCAGCCTGGATGATGCCGTAGCGCTGGTGCCCTACTTCGCCCAACTGGGCATCAGTCATGTCTATGCCTCGCCGCTGCTCACCGCGCGCGACGGCTCCATGCACGGCTACGACGTGGTCGACCCGACCCGGGTCAATCCGCAACTGGGCGGCGAACCGGCGTTGCGGCGCCTGGTACAAGCACTGCGCCAGCACGATATGGGCCTGATCCTCGACATCGTCTCCAACCACATGGCCGTCGGCGGTGCGGACAATCCCTGGTGGCTGGACCTGCTGGAGTGGGGCCGGTTGAGCCCCTACAGCGAGTTCTTCGATATCCAGTGGCACTCGCCCGACCCGTTGCTCGAAGGGCAACTACTCATGCCGTTCCTCGGCAGCGACTACGGCGTGGCCTTGCAGGAAGGCAGCATCCCCTTGTGCTTCGATGCCGAGCACGGCGGCTTTCATATCGAGCACTACCAGCATCGTTTTCCCATCTGTCCCCGGGACTACGCGCAGATACTGGCCGACATCCCCGAACTGGAAACCCTGACCGGGCACTTCAAGGCCCTGAACGGCCTGCCTGCCCCCTATGCCCAGGCCCGGCTCCTGCGCGCCGAACTGTCGCAACGCCACGACCTGCATGAAGCCATCGTGCAGAACCTCGCCCGCTATGACTCGCGCCAACCCGAAGGTTTCCAGCGCCTGCACCGACTGCTGGAGCGCCAGCACTACCGCCTCGCCAGTTGGCGCACCGCCGCCGACGATATCAACTGGCGGCGCTTCTTTGATGTCAACGAACTGGGTGGCCTGCGGGTCGAGCGCCCGGCGGTGTTCGAGGCCACCCACCAGAAAATCTTCCAGCTGATCGAGGACGGCCTGGTGGACGGGCTGCGCATCGACCATATCGACGGGCTCGCCGACCCACGCGGTTACTGCCGCAAGCTGCGCCGACGGGTCGACCGCCTGGTCCCCGGGGAGCACCTGCCGATCTATGTGGAGAAGATCCTCGGCCAGGGCGAAAGCCTGCACCGCGACTGGCGGGTGGACGGCACCACCGGCTATGAATTCATGGATCAGCTGTCACTGCTGCAACACGACCCGCGTGGCGAGCAGCCCCTGACCGAACTCTGGAGCCAACTGAGCGAGCGCCCCGGCGAGTTCGGCGAGGAAGCCCGACTGGCCCGCCAGCAGATCCTCGCAGGCGGACTCGCGGGCGACTGCGAAAGCGTGGCCCAGGCCCTGCTGCAAGTGGCCCGGGACGACGTGATGAGCCGCGACCTGACCCTCGGCGCGATACGCCGGGCCTTGCAGGCGCTGATCGTGCATTACCCGGTGTACCGCACCTATATCAACGCCGGTGGCCGCCCGGCCGAAGACGAAGTGTTTTTCCAGCAGGCCCTGGCCGGCGCCCGCACCACCCTCGGCGAGGCCGACTGGCCGGTGCTCGACTACCTGCAACAGTGGCTCGGCGGACAACCCTGGCGCGAGCGCCCACCGGGGCGTCAGCGCAAACTGCTCAAGCATGCCTGCGTGCGCTTCCAGCAACTGACCTCACCGACAGCCGCCAAGGCCGTGGAAGACACCGCGTTCTATCGCTCGGCGGTGCTGCTCTCGCGCAATGACGTGGGCTTTTCCACCGAACGTTTCAGCGCGCCCGTGAAAGACTTTCACGCGGCCAACCGAACCCGCCTGGAACACTTCCCGGACAACCTGTTGACCAGCGCCACCCATGATCACAAACGCGGTGAAGACAGTCGCGCGCGCCTGGCGGTACTGAGCGAATGCGCCCCGTGGTACGTCGAACAGGTGCAAGGCTTTCGCGAGTTGGCCCAGGCGCTGCGTGACGATCCCCAGGCACCGTCGGCGGCGGATGAGCTGATTCTCTATCAGGCACTGCTGGGCAGTTGGCCGCTGACCCTGTCGAGCGACGATTCGGCCGGCCTGCAGGATTACGCCAAGCGTCTCTGGCAGTGGCAAAACAAGGCCCTGCGCGAAGCCAAGCTGCAAAGCAGCTGGAGCGCCCCGAACGAGGCCTACGAGCAGGCCTGCCGCGACTTTCTCGAAGCGCTGCTGACCCGTCCCGCCGGCCTGCCGCTGCGCCAGGCCCTGGTCGCCACGCTGGAAAAAATCGCGCCGGCCGGGGCCCTCAACAGTCTGGCCCAGTGTTTGCTGCGCATGACCGTACCGGGTGTGCCGGACCTGTACCAGGGCAACGAGTTCTGGGACTTCAGCCTGGTGGACCCGGACAATCGCCGGCCGGTGGATTTCACGGTCCGGCAACAGGCGCTGCAAGACTCGACATCGCCAACGGCGCTGTTGACGGACTGGCGCAGCGGTCGGCTCAAACAGGCCTTGATCGCCCGTACGCTGGCGGTGCGGGCCAAATGTGGGAGGGTCTTCAGTCGCGGCGATTATCAGCCGTTGGAGGTGCTCGGCGAACAGGCCGAACACGTACTGGCCTTTATGCGCAGCACACCGACGCAGCGGGCCATTGTGATCGTACCCAGGCTGGCGGCCGGACTGCTGGCCAGCGACCAACTGCCGTGGGTACCGGCACCGGTTTGGGGCGATACGCGGGTCAAACTGCCGTTCGCCGCACCGGACTGCAAATTAAAGGGATTATTTTCGATGTGCACAGTCACAACCCATAGCGAGCTAATGGTCGGTGAGGCACTCGGAGATTTCCCGGTCAACCTCTTTACCCAAAATTGAGTTCAGGAGCATGGCGATGAGTACCGACGAAAAACGCATCCGTGAGTTTGCTTATCAGATCTGGGAATCGGAGGGCCGTCCCGAGGGTGAGGAAGCCCGGCATTGGGAGATGGCGCGCAAGCTGGCGGAAGCCGAGGCACTGACACCGAAAAAGCCGACAGCGGCCAAACCCGCCGCCAAGCCCAAGGTCGCCGCCAAGCCGGCGGCTGAGCCGAAACCCGCGACCAGCACCAAACCCGCCGCCGAAAAGAAACCGCGAGCACCGCGCAAGCCGTCAGCCAGTTGAGCCGTGTACGGTACTGAAGACCGCACGTACTAATGTGGGAGCGGAGCTTGCCCGCGAAGAGGCCCTGAAGATCGCCAAAAGCTTCGCGGGCAAGCTCCGCTCCCACAGGTATGTGCTGTTTTGCCAGATCGCATCGCCAGCATGACCCTTCGGTCCGTACACCGCCCCATCGAACACATCCGCAGGAGCGCCCATGACCAAGCCGAAAAAGCCCGACCCCACGCCCGAAGCCCAGACCTCGCGAATCCGCGAAGGACTGCCCTTCCCGCTTGGCGCCACCTGGGATGGCCTGGGGGTCAACTTCGCACTGTTTTCCGCCAACGCCACCAAGGTCGAACTGTGCGTGTTCGACGACAGTGGTGAAGTCGAACTCGAACGCATCGAACTGCCCGAGTACACCGACGAGATCTACCACGGCTACCTGCCCGACGCCCATCCCGGACTGATCTACGGCTACCGGGTCTACGGCCCCTACGACCCGCCGAACGGCCACCGCTTCAACCCCAACAAACTGCTGATCGACCCCTACGCCAAGCAGTTGGTCGGCCAGTTGAAATGGTCCGAGGCCCTGTTCGGCTACACCATCGGCCACCCCGACGCCGACCTCAGCTTCGACGAACGCGACAGTGCGCCCTTCGTACCCAAGAGCAAGGTCATCGACCCCGCCCACACCTGGGGCCACGACCAGCGCGTCAGCGTGCCCTGGGAACGCACCCTGCTTTATGAAACCCACGTACGCGGCATCAGCATGCGCCACCCGGCGGTGCCGGACGCAGTGCGCGGGACCTTTGCCGGGCTGATGGTCGACGAAGTGCTGGAGCATATCCGCAAGCTCGGCGTGTCCTCGGTGGAGCTGCTGCCGATCCACGCCTTCGTCAACGACCAGCACCTGCTGCAAAAAGGCATGACCAACTACTGGGGCTACAACAGCATCGCCTTCTTCGCCCCCGACCCGCGCTACCTGGCCAGCGGCAAGATCGCCGAATTCAAGGAGATGGTCGCGCACCTGCACGAAGCCGGCCTGGAGCTGATCCTCGACGTGGTCTACAACCACACCGCCGAAGGCAACGAGCAAGGCCCGACGCTGTCCATGCGCGGCATCGACAACGCCTCCTACTACCGCCTGATGCCCGACGACAAGCGCTTCTACATCAATGACTCGGGCACCGGCAACACCCTGGACCTGAGCCATCCCTGCGTGCTGCAGATGGTCACCGACTCGCTGCGCTACTGGGCCACGGAAATGCACGTGGACGGTTTCCGCTTCGACCTGGCAACCATCCTCGGGCGCTATCACGACGGTTTCAACGAACGCCACAGCTTCCTCGTCGCCTGCCGCCAGGACCCGGTGCTGAGCCAGCTCAAGCTGATCGCCGAACCCTGGGACTGCGGCCCCGGCGGCTATCAGGTCGGCGGCTTCCCGCCGGGCTGGGCCGAATGGAACGACCGTTTCCGCGACACCGTGCGCGCATTCTGGAAAGGCGACGACGGCCAGCTCGCCGACTTCGCCCGGCGCATGACCGCCTCCGGCGACCTGTTCGACCAGCGCGGTCGACGCCCCTACACCTCGGTCAACTTCATCACCGCCCATGACGGCTTCACCCTGCACGACCTGGTGTCGTACAACGACAAGCACAACGAAGCCAACGATGAAAACAACCAGGACGGCAGCAACAACAACCTCTCCTGGAACCACGGCGTCGAGGGGCCCTCGGACGATCCGGCGATCAACGCCCTGCGCCTGCGGCAGATGCGCAACTTCTTCGCCACCCTGCTGCTGGCCCAGGGCACGCCGATGATCGTCGCCGGCGACGAGTTCGCCCGCACCCAGCACGGCAACAACAACGCCTATTGCCAGGACAGCGAAATCGGCTGGGTCAACTGGGCCCTGGACGACGACGGCAAGTCGCTGCTCAAGTTCGTCAAGCGCCTGGTCAAGCTGCGCCTGGCCTATCCCATCCTGCGCCGCGGACGCTTTCTGGTCGGCGACTATAACGAGCAACTGGGGGTCAAGGACGTCACCTGGCTGACGCCGGACGGCCAGGAAATGACCACCGAGCACTGGCACGACGGCAACGGTCGCAGCCTGGGCATGTTGCTCGACGGCCGCGCCCAGGTCTCCGGCATTCCCCGCACCGGCGACGATGCAACCTTGCTGATTGCGGTCAACGCCCACCATGACGGGGTCAACTTCCGCCTGCCGGAGGTGCCGCAGGGCATCGACTGGACCTGCGTGCTCGATACCAATGACCCACAGGTCAAGGGCCAGGAGCATTTTGCCTTCGACAGCGAATACACCCTCACCGGACGTTCGCTTGTCCTGTTCGAACTGCAACGAGACGAAGAAACCTGACGTTTTTTCAGCAATAAAAGTCGCATTTCGGCCTATATGCGCGATACTCAGTCGCGCATTCCCGGGCCGCCTTGCGACACCGGACGCATCAGGGCTGATGGAGGATGCGTGCACGTTCACACAAGGAAGTGACAGACATCATGAGAATCCAAGCTGCACGCAACGAAGTTGCACCGCTGATCTGGAACTCGCGGCAGTTGGCCCGTGTCCCGACCATTGGCCTGCACCGTCTGATCCGACCCGGTGCGCGGGTGGTGGTGATCGCCCCGCATCCCGGTGACGAAGTGCATTGTTGCGGCGGTCTGCTGCAACTGCTCGCCACCCTCGAACATCCGCTGCTGTTGATCTCGATTACCGACGGCAGCGCCCTCTACCCCGGCTCCACCCTGTGGCCTTCGAGCCGCCTGAGCGTGGTCTGCCCCCAGGAAAGTGCCGAGGCCCTGCGCCGCCTGGGCCTGGAACTGCACCGGCTGAAATGGATTCGCGGCGGCTTTCGCCATGGCGCACTGGAGCGACAGGAACAGCCGCTGAGTCAATTCCTGCGGCGCTACCTGCGCCAGGGCGACGTGGTGCTGACCACATGGCGCGAAGACGGGATTGCCGATCATGACACCGTTGGTCGGGCCGCCGCCCAGGCCTGCGCCGCCAGCGGCGCAACACTCCTGGAGATACCGGTGCATTCCTGGTTCCGGCCCTTGCGCGACGAAGGCCTGATCCCCTGGCACCGGGCACGCAAGATCCGCCTCGACACCTGGGGCATCGCCCGCAAGCTGCATGCCGCCCATGCCTACCACAGCCACCTGCAAGGCGATCCGGAACTGGGGCTGCCACCGGTGCTGGTACCGGCGCTACTCGAACGGGCACGGCAACCCTTCGAGATGGTGTTTATCTGAAAAACACCGGGCAAAGCCCTTCTTCCCGGGCTTGCTCAGAATCAGCCTGAATAGACCAAATAGCCGATTGATCAATGACTTGAAAAACCCGATCAAATGAATCTATTTATTCGCTACTTTCTTGACGTCGACCTGCACCTCTCCTTAGCTACAAGTGACTACCCCCGGTTTTAAAACCCAAGGGGCAAGCCTTCGGATACTCGCCAAAGCGGGTCGCCGGGGTTTGCCTCGATGATTTCGGCCGTCCCTCGTTCGGGGGCAGGAGAGACACCAATGCAGGTATTTATGCGACAGCAAGGAACACCCGATGAAAACGTCCATGACCCACCCCAGCCCTAGGACGGCGCTTTATACGATTTGGACCGCGCTTTTGCTGTGCCCCACCCTGAGCATCCAGGCAGCACCTTCCGAGGAGGACCTCCAACCCTGGTACCACGACGACACGCCCTCGCTCTTGCCGCCCGCTCGCCTGCCTATACTGGATAACAGCGGCCTGTTACCTGGCTGGCGGTTCGCCGGTATTGTGCCGGACATCAATGATCCCAATTCAACGGTTCTGTTCCACGATCGCACCCTGGGCCAAGGCGAGGCCGGCAACCTCGACCCACTGTTTACCGGCGCCTTTGGCAGCCTGCTGATCATTCCCGGCCTTTACAGCAATCACAGCGCTGGCCAAACATTGCAGACCGGGGTCTTTACCGGACAAAGCGGTGTACTGGACCAGGCAGACGGTTTTGTCACCGCCCCCCGTGACCCGCGCACCGACGGCCTGAGCCCGCAGGGTAATAATATCGGGGCGTTCTGGAGCCTGACCGGGCAACAGGGCTGGCACGTCAACCTGACCGCCATGAACAACCAGACGACGCTCTACAGCCGCTCCGACCAGGGACTCCTCCAAGGCGCGGCCTCGCAGCAACTGACGTTTTCGCTGGAGGGTGGCGTCCCTATCGGGCTGGGCAAATACTGGATCATCGAACCCCAGGTCCAGGTGGTGAACCAGCAAGGTAGCGTGGACACGCTCGGACAGGCGAACACCTCGACCAATCAAACGCTCTGGAGCGGTCGAATCGGCGCCCGCCTCAAGGGCAACTATGACGTCGGCGGCCTGCCGGTAGAGCCCTACCTGCGGACCGACGTCTGGCAGACCTTCGGCAGCGGCAACACCCTGACCCTGGAGCCGGTCGACAAGATCGCCACCAGCCGCAACAGCACCACCGTGGAGCTCGGCCTGGGCCTGGTGGCCAAGATGTCGCCGACGGTCAGCCTGTATGTCAGCGCGGACTACAGCGGCACCTCCGATGACACCGGCCTGAATGGCATCATCGGCAACGTCGGAGTGCGAATGCGCTGGTAGGTGCTAGCCCTCCGGCCGCAGCATCAACACCGCCAATGGCGGCAGGTTCAGCACCAGCGACGCGGCCTGGCCATGGCTGGCCTGGTCTTCGGTGAAGGCCCCGCCGCCATTGCCATAGTTGGAGCCGGCATACATCGCCGCATCGCTGTTGATCACTTCCTTCCACTCCCCGGCAAAGGGCACGCCGATCCGATAGGCCTCCCGCGGCACCGGGGTGAAGTTGGCGACCACCAGCAACGGCCGCCCTTCCCGACTCCAGCGCAGCCAGGCATAGACGCTGTTGGTCGCATCGTCGCCGATCAGCCACTGGAAGCCCTGGGGCACATCGTCCTGGTCATGCAGCGCCGGCTCCTCGCGGTACAGGTGGTTCAGGTCGCTTACCAGCTTCTGTACCCCAAGGTGCTCGGAATACTGCAACAGGTACCAGTCCAACTGCTGATCGTGATTCCACTCACGCCACTGACCGAATTCGCAGCCCATGAACAGCAGCTTCTTGCCCGGGTGCCCCCACATGAAACTCAGGTAGGCCCGCAGGTTGGCGAACTTCTGCCAGCGGTCGCCGGGCATCTTGTCGATCAACGAATGTTTGCCGTGCACCACTTCATCATGGGAAATCGGCAGGATAAAACGCTCGGACCAGGCATACACCAGGCCGAAACTCAGTTCGTTGTGATGATGGGCACGGTACACCGGGTCCTGCTGGATGTAGTGCAGCGAATCGTGCATCCACCCCATGTTCCATTTGTAGGCGAACCCGAGCCCGCCCTGCTGGGTGCCTTGACTCACCCCCGGCCACGCCGTGGATTCCTCGGCAATCACCAGGGCACCCGGTGCTTCGAGGGCGACCACGTCGTTGAGGTGACGCACGAAATCGATGGCCTCGAGGTTTTCCCGACCGCCGTTGCGGTTCGGCACCCACTCGCCGGCCTTGCGCGAATAATCGCGGTAGAGCATCGACGCCACCGCATCCACCCGCAGGCCGTCGACGTGGAAGTGCTTGAGCCAGTGCAACGCCGAGGCCAGCATAAAGCCGTGCACCTCGGTGCGCCCGAGGTTGTAGATCAGGGTGTCCCAGTCCTGGTGGAAACCTTCCAGCGGGTTGCCGTACTCATACAACGCCGTGCCATCGAACTGTGCCAGGCCATGGGTATCCGTGGGAAAATGCGCCGGCACCCAGTCGAGGATCACGCCGATTTCAGCCCGGTGGCAGGCATCGACAAAGGCGGCGAAATCGGCCGGGCTGCCATAACGCGCACTCGGCGCGAACTGCGACAGCGGCTGATAACCCCAGGAACCGCCGAACGGATGCTCCATGATCGGCATCAGTTCGATATGGGTGAAGCCCAGCTGCTGGACATAGGGAATCAGCCGATCGGCCAGCTCGCTCCAGCTGTACTGGCGGGAGACGTCGCCGACTTCATCGATCTCGCACTGCCAGGAGCCGGCATGCAACTCATAGATCGACAGCGGTGCATCGTGCCGATGCCGGGCACCGCGCGACTCCATCCAGGCCTGGTCCTGCCAGTCGAAGCGCAAGGGCGAAGCGACGCGCGAAGCGGTGTCCGGCGGCAGTTGGGTGGCCAGGGCCATGGGGTCGGCCTTGAGCGGCAGGATCGCATCCTTGCCGAGAATCTCGTATTTGTAGGCCTCGCCCGCCTGCAGGCGCGGCACAAAAATTTCCCAGACACCGCTGGGGTGGCGCAGGCGCATCGGATGCCGGCGCCCGTCCCAGACGTTGAAGTCACCAACCACCGAGACCCGCCGGGCATTCGGTGCCCAGACCGCAAAACGCACGCCGTCGATGCCGTCGACCTGGGTCACCTGGGCACCGAGACAGCTGCTCAGGTCACGATGGTTGCCTTCGGCGAACAGGTAGAGATCCATCTCGCCGAGCAACGGCCCGAAGCTGTAGGGGTCTTCGCAGATCTGCTCCCCCGCCGCCCACTGGATACGCAACAGATAGGGCTGGCGCTGGGCGAAATGACCGACAAACAACCCCGGCACATCAGTGCTGTCGAGACTGCCCAGAACTTCCTCGCCGTCGCGGGCCAAGGCCTGGACACCCAGGGCACCGGGCAGGAAGGCACGGATATACTGCCCTCCGACATCGTCGTCATGGGGCCCGAGGATGGCAAACGGGTCATGGTGTTCGGCCCGCACCAGAGCTTCGATATCCTTCTTCGCGGGCAATGCACGGTTCACAGGTTTACCTTGTTCCTTGCTCAAACTCATCACTGCTCTCCACCGGACAAGGTTTTCACTTCACTCAACAATCCGCTCAAACCGTGCAACGGCACGCCGAGCCAGGTCGGGCGATTTTCCGTCTCATAGACAATCTCATACGCGGCCTTCTCCAGGCTGAACAGGGTCAGGGCGGCTTCTTCACCGGCCGGATCCTGCCATGTCTGAACAAGACTAGCCGTCGCGCGCCGATATGCCTGGATAAAGGCTTTGCGCGCTTCTTTCAGATAACGCTGGGTGACCCGCCGACTGGCCGGCCCGGTGCTGGACGGATCGAGGTGCGTGGCGCTATTGCAGGCCATCGCCGCGGCATAATCGAACGAACGCAGCACACCGCTGACGTCCTTGTAGGGGCTGTGTTTGCCACGCCGCTCCTGCAACGAGCGGGCGGGCTCGCCCTCGAAGTCGATCAGGTAGGCATCGCCCTGCACCACCAGCACCTGGCCCAGGTGCAGGTCGCCATGGACCCGCAGGCGCAGGCCGCCGACCACCTGGCCGGCGAGCTTCTGGATATAGCCGAGAATGGCTTTTTTCTGTTCCAGCAGGCGACCCACCAGTTCCTGCTCCTCCGCCGGCAGCGCCTTTTGGTGCTGCTTGAGCAACTGCAAGGCATGCTCCATCTGCTGGCTGATGGTCTTGCTCCAGCGCTGGGCGTCCTTGTCCGTGCTCACCTGGGCACTGAAGGCCGGGTCGACGGTGGGCGCCGCCAGCACCAGGTGCATCTCGCCCAGGCGTTGACCGAGCAAGGCGGCGAAATCCGCCAGCTCGCCAAGGGCATTGAAATGCTGCTCATGGTCCGAGACCGCGTCAGCCAGTTCATCGCGGATCGCCCGTTCCAGGTTGTTCTGGGTCCAGCTCCAGGCATCGCCCTGGTTGTTGAGCATCCCCTGGGCAATCATCAGCAGGCTGTCTTCGCCCTTGGCATCGCGGTGCACCAGTGAGCCCAGCAACGGCGAAATATGCTGGAAACCGGCGGCGGTGAGGTAGGCGCTCATTTCCAGTTCCGGGTGCACGCCGGCACTGACCTTGCGGATCAGCTTGAGCATGATGCGCTCGGCCACCACCACCGAACTGTTGGACTGCTCGGACGACAGGTAACGCACACTCATGTCGGCGGGCAGTTCCAGGGCCTTGAGTTCGGGGGTGGCCTGGAAATGCAGCTCGCCATCGCCGGTGCCCAATACCGTGTCGCCGCGCATGCCATCGATCACCGCGCGGATAAACGGCTCAAGGCTGAACGCATCGGTGATCAGGCCGACCTGTCGACCGCGACGGACCCGGGCCATGGCCAATTGCTGCGGCAAGGCAGCGCTGGCCTGGTCCTCGGCGAGAAACCCGAACGGCAACTGGTAACGGCTGCTCTGGCCGGCCGCCGTGACTTCGACTTCGGCGAGCAGCACCGGGTGCTGCGGGTCACCGAAGCGCACACCATAGACCAGGCGCACCTGTTCGAGAGCCGTATCCTTGCCGGCGAACCAGCGCCGCTTGGGCAGCCACTCCGGCAGAACCGTCTGCTCCAGGGTCGTGCGCGAAGGGCTTTCGAGCAGTTCTTCCATGCGTTTCTTCAGCACCAGGGTGGTGAAGTCCGGCAGGCTCTGCACCGGCTCCACGTGCCAGCTGGGCATCTGCGTTTCCGTGGCGAGCAGGAACCAGTAGAAACCATAGGGCGCCAGGGTCAGCAGGAAGTTGAGCTGGCCGATGGGCGGGAACGCGTTACCACCGAGCATCTCCACCGGCACTCGGCCGGCGAACGCGGACAGCTCCAGCTCCGCCGCCTGGGCGGTGCGGGACACGTTGGCGACACAAAGGATGATCTCGGTCTTGCCGTCGGCATCGGTGTATTCGCGGGTGTAGGCGAGGATGCGGCGGTTGTTCGGCGAGAGCATTTTCAGGCTGCCGCGGCCGAAGGCTTTCTGCTGCTTGCGCACCGCCAGCAAACGGCGGGTCCAGTTCAACAGCGAATGGGGATCGCCGGCCTGGGTCTCGACGTTCACCGTCTGATAGCCGTAGAGCGGGTCCATGATCGGCGGCAGCACCAGGCTGGCCGGGTCGGCGCGGGAGAAGCCGCCGTTGCGGTCGATGGACCACTGCATCGGGGTGCGCACGCCATCGCGGTCGCCCAGGTAGATATTGTCGCCCATGCCGATTTCATCGCCGTAGTACAGGGTCGGCGTGCCCGGCATCGACAGCAGCAGGCTGTTGAGCAACTCGATGCGGCGACGGTCGCGCTCCATCAACGGTGCCAGGCGCCGGCGGATACCGAGGTTGATCCGCGCCCGGCGGTCCGCGGCGTAGTAGTTCCAGAGGTAGTCGCGCTCACGGTCGGTGACCATTTCCAGGGTCAGTTCATCGTGGTTGCGCAGGAAGATCGCCCACTGGCAATTGGCGGGGATTTCCGGGGTCTGGCGCAGGATGTCGGTGATCGGGAAGCGATCCTCCTGGGCCAGGGCCATGTACATGCGCGGCATCAGCGGAAAGTGGAAGGCCATATGGCATTCGTCACCGTCGTCGCCTCTTTTGTCGCCAAAGTACAGCTGGGTGTCTTCCGGCCACTGGTTGGCCTCGGCCAGCAGCATGCGGTCGGGATAGTGTGCATCGATTTCGGCGCGGATCTTCTTGAGCACCTGGTGGGTTTCGGGCAGGTTCTCGTTGTTGGTGCCGTCACGTTCGATCAGGTAGGGAATGGCGTCCAGGCGCAGGCCGTCGATGCCCAGGTCGAGCCAGTAGCGCATCACCGCCAGTACCGCTTGCAGCACCGGCGGGTGGTCGAAATTCAGGTCCGGCTGGTGGGAGTAGAAGCGGTGCCAGAAGTACTGGCCGGCCACCGGGTCCCAGGTCCAGTTGGACTTCTCGGTATCGAGAAAGATGATCCTGGTGTCGGTGTATTTGTCGTCGGTGTCGGACCAGACGTAGAAGTTGCGGGCGCTGGAACCGGGCTTGGCCAGGCGCGCGCGCTGGAACCAGGCGTGCTGGTCGGAGGTGTGGTTGATCACCAGCTCGGCGATCACCCGCAGGCCGCGCTTGTGGGCTTCGGCGATAAAGCGCTTGGCATCGGCCATCGTCCCGTAGTCGCTGTGCACGCCCCGGTATTCAGCAATGTCATAACCATCGTCGCGGCGTGGCGAGGGGTAGAACGGCAGCAGCCAGATGGTGTTCACGCCGAGGTCGGCAATGTAGTCGAGCTTGGCGATCAGGCCGGGGAAGTCGCCGATGCCATCGTTGTTCGAGTCGAAGAAGGATTTGACGTGAACCTGGTAGATCACCGCGTCCTTGTACCAGAGCGGGTCGTCGATAAAGCTGGCTGGGCGGGTTTTCTTCGCCATGGGTAACTCCTTGGAATTCAGTGTGGCGAGGGGCACATCATCAGATCCTGGTGATGCGCCAGATCCCGAACGGCTGGTGCCAGGGCTCGATACGCATCCACTGGGTCTTGCCGTACCAGGTCCAGGTGTGGCCATTCATCAGGTCTTCGCCATGGGTGGCGGCGTCATCCGGCAGGCCGAATTCCCACAAGGGCAATTCGAAGTGCGCTTCCTGGGCGTTATGCGGGTCAAGGCTGACCGCCACCAGGATGAAACTCTCCAGGTCCGCCGTGCGTTTGCCGAAATACAGGATGTTGTCGTTCCAGGCGTTGTAGACCTGCAACCCCAGGTGCGTTTGCAAGGCCGGGTGCTGACGGCGGATACGATTGAGCTGGGCGATCTCGGCAATGATGTTGCCCGGCGCATTGAAGTCCCGCGGACGGATCTCGTATTTCTCCGAATCCAGGTATTCCTCCTTGCCCGGCAACGCCGCCGATTCGCACAGCTCGAAGCCCGAGTACATGCCCCAGAGCCCCGAGCCCATGGTCGCCAGTGCCGCGCGGATCAGAAATCCCGCACGCCCGGAATGGTGGAGAAAGGCCGGGTTGATATCCGGCGTATTGACGAAGAAATTCGGTCGGAAGCAATCACGCCAGGGCGACTCGTTCAGCTCGGTGAAATAGGCGGTCAGTTCAGCCTTGGTGTTGCGCCAGGTGAAATAGGTGTAGCTCTGGGAATAACCGACCTTGCCCAGGCGCGCCATCATCGCCGGCGTGGTGAACGCCTCGGCGAGAAACATCACCTCGGGATGGGCACCGCGCACATCGGCGATCAACCATTGCCAGAACGGCAGCGGCTTGGTGTGGGGGTTGTCGACCCGAAAGATCTTCACCCCCTCCGCGACCCAGCCCAGGACGATATCCCGCAGCTCGACCCAGAGGCTGGGAATCGCCTCGGCGGCATAGAAATCGACGTTGACGATGTCCTGGTATTTTTTCGGCGGGTTCTCCGCGTATTTGATGCTGCCGTCCGACCGCCAGTTGAACCAGCCCGGATGCTCCTGCAACCAGGGATGGTCCTGGGAGCACTGGATGGCAAAATCCAGGGCGATTTCCAGGCCATGCTCGGCCGCGGCACCGACCAGCCGGCGAAAATCCTCGCGGCTGCCCAGCTGTGAATGAATCGCCTCGTGCCCGCCCTCTTCGCTGCCGATCGCATAAGGACTGCCCGGATCGTCAGGGCCGGCCATCAGGGCATTGTTCGGTCCCTTGCGATAGCTGCGACCGATGGGATGGATCGGCGGGAAATACAGCACGTCGAAGCCCATGTCGCGAATCATCGGCAGGCGGCTGTGCACATCGTTGAAGGTGCCATGACGGGATGCCTGGTCGGTGGCCGAACGGGGAAACAGTTCATACCAACTGGCGAACTGCGCCAGGCCGCGCTCCACCTCCAGCGGATAGTCGTAGCTGTGGCTCAGGTAGGCATGGTGGTCGGCCTTGCGCATCAACCGCGCCGTGGCGGGCTTGAGAAAGCGCTCGACCTGACCGTCGTTCGACAGGTGCAACAATTCCTCGTGCAAGGCCGTCAGGCCCATGGCCACATCGTCCTGACTGCGTTCGATGGCGTGCAGCACTTGCGCCCGCCCCTCCTGCAATTCGAGATCGATGGAGACACCGGCGACGAACTTCTTCTCCAGTTCGTAGCAGAAGCTGGCGAACTGGTCGATCCAGGCTTCGATCCGATAGACATAACGCCCCTGGTCACCGACCCGCAAGCGGCCCTGCCAGGCGTCGTTGCCTTTATCGGTCATGACCGTGCGTTGCCAGTCGGCGTCGCCCAGGTTTTTCCAGGCCAACAGCACGGCCAGCTTGTCGTGGCCGTCGGCAAACACCTTGGCGCTCACCAGCAGTTCCTGCCCCGCCACGGCCTTGACCGCGAACTGCCCGCCATCGACGGTAGGCACCACGTCTTCAATGGCGATGCGTGGCAGCAGCAACGCCTGGGACAAAGGCAGGACTTCAGTGCCCTCCTCGTCCAACGGTTTATCGGCTGACATCGAGCATCACTCCTTACGCCCCATGGACGCTCTACTCTGCGTAATCTGCATGGCAACCGGCTTCATCCTGAAACAAGGTCACTTCAGTTCGGAGCCCGCTGCCGGAACAAAAGTTCAGACGGATTTGTCGGGAAACTCCACTCGTCATAAAGCGGGAGTCAAAAGCACCCGGGCAGGGTCCACCGTTATACGGGGTGCCCTGATCCATGACAGGGCGCCTATCTGAAGCACGCATAAAGGAGGCCAGCTTCATGAATATTCCGATTCCGGCAGAAACGCCTGATCCCAATATCGATCAACCGACCCTGCCACCGACGGAGCCACAGCCGATCCCCGAGCAGGAACCGCCGGGCAGCACGCCGCCGCCCAGGATCGATCCGCCGACCACCATGCCACCGGTGATCGCCTGACGCGGCGCGCCTGAAGCATAGACGGGAATGTCGCCCCAGCCGCGCCGTCCCCTGAACATAAGGAGAGCACCATGCCCGTGCATATCGAACCCTCGAACCAGACCTGTGCCCTGGAGCAAGGCGATGTCCGCGTCCACGGACCAGCCAGTGCCGTGCACATCAGTACCGACGACGGCAAAAGCATGTCCCGCGCCGAACTGGACGGTCGGTTCATCTGGATTACCGAAGCGGAAGCCGACGCCCTGACCGTCGCCGGCGCCTTCGACGGCCGCCATCATGTAAAGGTCGATGACGGTGATTCGGTCATTTGATTGACCTGTGTCAGCCCCGGCGCCCGGCATTTACGCCCGGCGCCACAGGGCACGATGGCAGAGAGCGGCACGGGGTAGGACAAGCTGTCGCAGGCCCTCGCGCACGGCCATCTGATCCGCTTTTTATTCAAATACCTGAGTCTGTTATGCAAACAGTTCGCTCGGCATAGTGCCCAGGCCTGATGGAGGCTGACGAGCGACAGACCATGAGCGAGAGAATCCCCGTCCAGAGTGTTGAAACCTTCGAGCCCTTGCGTCCAAGGATGAAGGCCAAGTCCACCGACCAACTGATCCATACCCGCAGTTTCAGCGGGCTGTTTCGTAACCTGCGCCGGGGTGGCGCGGGCTTTCTGTTCCTGCTGTTCTTCGGCACGGTGTGGCTGAACTGGGGCGGTCGCCAGGCGGTGCTCTGGGACCTGGCTGAAAGCCGCTTCCATATCTTCGGCGCGACCTTCTGGCCCCAGGACTTCATCCTGCTCTCGGCCCTGCTGATCATCTGTGCCTTCGGCCTGTTCGCCATCACCGTGTTCGCCGGGCGGGTCTGGTGCGGCTATACCTGCCCGCAGAGCTCCTGGACCTGGCTGTTCATGTGGTGCGAGAAAGTCACCGAAGGCGAGCGCAACCAGCGCATCAAGCTGCAAGCCGCGCCCTGGGGCCCGAACAAGCTGGCCCGGCGCGCGGCCAAACATACGTTATGGCTGGGCATCAGCCTGCTGACCGGGCTGACCTTTGTCGGTTACTTCACGCCGATCCGGCCCCTGGCCCAGGAGCTGATGACCCTGCAGATCGGAGGTGCCAGCCTGTTCTGGGTGGTGTTCTTCACCGCCGCCACCTACATCAACGCCGGCTGGCTGCGGGAAGCGGTGTGCATGCATATGTGCCCCTATGCGCGGTTCCAGAGCGTGATGTTCGACAAGGACACCCTGACCATTTCCTACGACCCCTCCCGGGGTGAAAACCGCGGTCCGCGCAAACGTGATGTGGCGCCGGCCAGTGTCGGCCTGGGAGACTGCATCGACTGCCAGATGTGCGTGCAGGTCTGCCCCACCGGTATCGATATCCGCGACGGCTTGCAGATGGAATGCATCGGCTGCGCGGCGTGCATCGACGCCTGCGATTCGATCATGGACAAGATGGGCTACGCCCGTGGACTGGTGAGCTACACCTCCGAGCATCAGTTGCAGGGTGGCAAGACCCACCTGCTGCGCCCACGGCTGATCGGCTACAGCGCCGTGCTGCTGATCATGATCGGTGCGCTGGCCCTGGCCCTGGTGGAACGGCCCATGGTTTCTCTGGACGTGAGCAAGGACCGCGGGCTGTTCCGGGAAAACAGCCAGGGCCAGATCGAGAATATCTATAGCCTCAAGGTCATCAACAAGACCCAGCAGCCCCAGCGTTATCGCCTGGAACTGGTGGACAGCGAGGGCTTCCAGTTGCAGGGCAAGACCGAACTGAACCTGGCGGCGGGTGAAATCGCCGACCTGCCGGTATCGGTGGCGATGCTCGGCGACAAGCCGAAAAGCAGCTCGCAGGAGGTGAGTTTCAAGGTGGTCGACAGCGACGAGCCCGAGGTCTACAGCGTGGCGAAGAGCCGCTTTGTCGCCCCGCTGAACCGTTGATGCCTTAGAATCCCGATCAATCAACACCGAACCTTGTAGGAGCCGGCTTGCTGGCGATGAGGCCAGCAAGTCTTGCATTGCCTGATCGGCCGCTATCGCCAGCAAGCTGGCGCCTACAGGTTATGCGGTGCTTTCAACATCCAGAGTTGCCATGAAACGCTACGAAAAATTCGCCGACGACATCGCTGAACTGATCCGCACCGGCGTCCTCGGCCCCGGCCAGCGCGTGCCGTCGGTGCGCTATGCCAGCCAGACCTACGGGATCAGCCCGTCCACCGTGTTCCAGGCCTACTACCTGCTGGAGCGCCGCGGCCTGATCCGCGCCCGACCGCGCTCCGGCTACTTCGTCAACGCCCACACCCCGAGCCCGTTCTCGGAGCCGGCAATCAGCAGCCAGGTCAACGAGTCCACCGAGGTCGATGTCAGCGAACTGGTGTTCTCGGTGCTGGACTCCATCAAGGACCCCGCCACCGTGCCCTTCGGCTCGGCCTTCCCGAGCCCGACGCTGTTTCCCCTGCAACGCCTGTCCCGCTCCCTGGCCAGCTCCAGCCGCGAGATGGACCCGCGCATGGTGGTCACCGACCTGTCGCCGGGCAACCCGCAACTGCGCCGGCAGATCGCCCTGCGTTATATGGTCGGCGGACTGATGCTGCCCATGGAGGAACTGCTGATCACCAACGGCGCCCTGGAAGCGCTGAACCTGTGCCTGCAAGCCGTCACCGAGCCCGGCGACCTGGTGGCCATCGAGGCCCCGGCGTTCTATGCCTGCCTGCAAGTGCTGGAACGGCTCAAGCTCAAGGCAGTGGAGATCCCGGTGCATCCGCGTGACGGCATCGACCTCGGGGTACTGGCCCAGACCCTGGAACGCCATCCGATCAAGGCCTGCTGGTGCATGACCAGCTTCCAGAACCCCCTGGGGGCGACCCTGCCCGAGGCGAAGAAGCAGGAGCTGGTGGAACTGTTGCGCCTGCATCAGGTGCCGCTGATCGAGGACGATGTCTACGCCGAACTCTATTACGGCCAGCAGGCACCGAAACCGGCCAAGGCCTTCGACACCGAGGGCCTGGTGATGCACTGCGGCTCCTTCTCCAAGAGCCTGGCGCCGGGTTATCGCATCGGCTGGGTGGCGGCGGGACGTTACGCGCAGAAGATCGAACGGCTCAAGCTGATGACCTCGCTGTGCGCGTCAATGCCGGCCCAGGCGGCCCTGGCCGACTATCTGCAAAACGGCGGCTACGACCGGCACCTGCGCAAGCTGCGGTATGCCCTGGAGGAACAGCAGAGCGCCATGCTGTCGGCGATTGCCCGCTACTTCCCGGCACAGACCCGGGTCAGCCAGCCGAGCGGCGGTTACTTCCTGTGGCTGGAACTGCCGGAGCAGATGGACTCGCTGAAGCTGTTCCAGATCGCCCTGGCCCAGGGCATCAGCATCGCCCCGGGGCCAATCTTTTCGCCGACCCGGCGCTTTCGCAACTGCATCCGTTTGAATTACGGCAGCCCGTGGAACGAGGTCTCGGAACAGGCAATGGAGACCCTGGGACGAATTGTGCGGTCGTTGCTGGAGCAGTGAGCACACAACCCCAAGAACACCGTCGCCCTTTGTAGGAGCCGGCTTGCTGGCGATGGGGCCAGTCAGTCTTGCATCGCCTGATCGGCCGCTATCGCCAGCAAGCCGGCTCCTACAGGGACCGAGTACGAACAGTAGGCCTCAGGTGTTCGCCGTAGCCGCATTCAGGGGCAGGTGCATCAGATACGCCGCACCGGTCACCCGGATCATCGGGTGCGGCACGATCTGGCACTCACCGACAATCGTGAAACCATGGCGCTGATAGAAGCGGCAGGCACCGCTGTTCATCGCGTAATCGATCAGGCTCAGGCCCTTGAGTTCAAGCGCCTGGCAGCGCTGACGGGCATATTCAAGAAAACGCGCACCCAACCCCTGGTTACGCCAGCCCTCGTGCAAGGCCAGGCTGGAGATGTAGAGGGTGTCGGGAATCTCCAGATCGGCATAGGGCGCCAGCACCGGATCGGTACTCGGTGTTGCCTCCGGGTCTTCCAACATCGGATAGCTGTGCAACATGCCGATCACCTGGCCATCCGCCACGGCCATCAAACAGTTCTCATAGGAAAAATCCACACCCTCACGGGCATAACGCCGCTCGCCGACATCCAGCAAGGACTCATCGCCCTCAGCCAACTGGCTCCAGATATAGTCGGACGCCCCTTCCGAGGAAATCTGGAACAGGCGGGCAATCTCGCGGGCGTCCGAACGTAGCGCCGGACGAAAGATAACGGTCATTCGAGGGGTTCCCTGTAACGGTCGGTCAGAGCCAGGCAAGGCCCTGGCTCCGGCATTACAGTGTGGGACGTATGACCGACGGGCCTATACGCCCGAACGACGTCCCTGGGGCAAAAACCGACTCAGCGTCCACCCGCCAGGTCGATAAAGGTCCCGGTGGCGTAGGAGGCCTTGTCCGAAAGCAGCCAGACAATCGCTTCGGCTACTTCCTCAGGGCGACCACCACGGCCCATGGGAATGGCCGACTCCAGCTTGCTGACCCGGTCGGCGTCCCCGCTCAAGGCGTGGAACTCGGTATAGATATAGCCGGGACGCACGCCATTGACGCGAATGCCCTCGCCCGCCAGCTCCTTGGACAAGCCGAGGGTGAAGGTGTCCACCGCGCCCTTGGAGGCAGCGTAATCCACGTATTCGTTGGGCGAGCCGAGACGCGCCGCCGCCGAGGACACATTGACGATATTGCCACCCTGGCCACCATGGCGTGGCGACATGCGCCGCACCGCATGCTTGGCGCAGAGGATCGGACCCAGGACATTGACCTTCAGGGTTTGCAGGATACGGAATTCGGACATCTCATCGACCCGGGACTTGTGCCCGACGGTCCCGGCATTGTTGACCAGGGCGGTGACCGGCCCCAGCTCGGCGTCCACCCGGTTGAACAGGCGGATCACCTCGTCCTCGATACTGACATCGGCGCGCACGGCAATGGCCACGGCGCCCAGCCCACGCACCTGCTCCAGCACCCGCAGGGCCGACTCCTCATCCGCCAGGTAGTTGATACAGATACGATAACCCTGCTTCGCCGCGAGCAGCGCGGTGGCAGCGCCGATACCACGACTGCCGCCGGTGATGACAATGACTTTGTCCATGAACCCGTTCCCTCGATCAAGCATGTAACCATGCCGCAAAAGCATACCCGGAGGCGGCCTTATTTGTGTAGTCGCCAAAGGTCGCAAGCGCTGTACTAAACGCTCACATAGACCCAGGCATCCAGACCGGAGGCCAGACGGACCGAAACGCGCTGGTAGTCGGAAACTTCATAGGCATCCGCCGCTGCCAACTCTTCGGCGCTGATCTGGAAAACCATGCCGCTCACGCTGTCCTCGGGGTTGCTGCTGGGACGCACGATGGGATGGTGGGACTTGCCGCTGGTGGCGAGGACCTGAGGATCAGTGATCTCGACCCAGGATTGAGCATAGCCGAGCATGCGGTCGACGTTGCCCGCCAGTTCGCGCCCGAAGTTGGACAGTTGCACGGCCTTGTCCTGCAAGGTGCCGTAGGAAAACAGCAGTACCGGTGTTGCCGTGGAATCAGTCATGAAGGCCTCGTCTGTCAAAGAGGTGAGACAGTCTAAACGCTCCGCGCCCGGATGCCGAGTCGATCAGCCCAATTCCCGCCAATACGCCCAGTCGCCTCTATGGTTATGCGAAGAGGTTATTTAACCAAACCGCTCGCCTCTCATAAGCTCCATTCACCGGACCACCGGCCCCCGCCCTTCTCACTGCTGTCTTTGCGAGGTGTCCATGGTCGCCCTGGTTCCCGGCATTACCCGTTCCCGTTTATTGCTTTCAGCACTGGCCATCGCCTTGTCCCTGGCCGCCTCCACCGTCGACGCCAACGAAACCCTGCGCATCGGCTACCAGAAATCCTCGACCCTGATCACCTTGCTCAAGAGCCAGGGCACCCTGGAGAAAGCCCTGGCCAAGGAGCATATCGACGTCAGCTGGCACGAGTTCCCCAGTGGCCTGCCCCTGCTCGAATCGTTGAACGTGGGCAATGTCGATATCAGTGCGGATGTCGCCGATACGGTGCCGGTGTTCGCCCAGGCGGCCCAGGCCAAGCTGACCTATTTCGCCCAGGAGGCCGCCTCCCCCGAAGCCCAGGCGATCGTGGTCAAGAGCGATTCACCGATCAAGACCCTGGCCGATCTCAAGGGCAAGAAAGTCGCGGTGACCAAGGCCGCCGGTAGCCACTACCTGCTGATCGCGGCACTGGCCAAGGCCGGGCTGAAGTTCAGCGATATCACGCCCGCCTACCTGACCCCCGCCGACGGGCGCGCCGCGTTCGAGAACGCCAAGGTCGATGCCTGGGTCGCCTGGGAACCCTTCCTCAGCGGCGTCCAACGGCAACTGCCGACCCGCACCCTGGCCGACGGCAAGGGCCTGGCAAACTACAAACGTTATTACCTGGCGAGCACGCCTTATGCCCAGTCCCATCCGCAAGTCTTGAAGCAGGTGTTCGCCGAACTGCAAAAGTCCGGGGCCTGGATCAAGACCCACCCCAAAGAGGCCGCCGAGATCCTCGGGCCGCTATGGGGCAACCTGGATGCGGCGACGGTCGAGGCCGCCAACCGCCATCGCAGCTATGACGTGCAGGCGGTCACGGCCGACCAGCTGGGCGAACAGCAACAGATCGCCGATGCGTTCCTCGCGGCCGGTCTGCTACCGCAGAAGATCAACACCCAGGACGTCGGTATCTGGCAGCCCTGATCCTCTAGCGCCGTGCCTGTTCGGGCAGCACCTGTTGCCAGCCGCCGCCAAGGGCACCGTACAGCCCGACCAGGGACAACGACACCGCCGCCGTGCTGTCGACCAACGCCTCTTCGTTGGCGAGCACGGCGCCTTGTACGGTCAGCACATTGAGAAAATCCACCGTGCCCTGGGCATATCGCTGGCGCACGCTGACCAGGGCCCGGCGGCTTTGCTCCACCGCCTGTTGCAGACTGTCGCGACGACGCTGCCGGGCCTGGTAGGCGCTCAGCGCATCGTCCACTTCATGCCAGGCGTCGAGCACGGTCTTCTGGAAACGTAGCGCAGCCTCCTGCTGACGACTTTCGCGCAGTTGCAACTGACCTTGCAGGCGCCCGCCCTCGAACAGCGGCACACTCAGGCTCGGCCCCACGGCAAAGGCCCGCGAGCCCCAGCTACCCAGGTCGGACAATTGCAGCGCCTGGAAACCCAGGTTTCCGGACAAGGTGATACGCGGGTAGAAATCCGCCTGGGCCATGCCGATGGCGGCCGTGGCGGCATGCAGGTCCGCTTCGGCGCGACGAATGTCCGGGCGCCGCCGGGCCAGTTCGCTGGGCAAGCCGACCGGCACGCTGGCCGGCGGCGCCGGAATGCTGCCGGCGACACTCAACTGCGCCTCCAGCGCCCGGGGCTCAAGGGCCATCAAGCGACTGAGGGCGTTGATCAGTTGTGCCTCGCGTTGCTGCAACGTGGGCAATTGCGCCTCGATCAGCGCAACCTGCGCCGTCGCCTGGGAAACCTCCAGCTCGGTGGCGACACCCTCATCGTATTGCAGATGGGTCAACGCCTGGGTGTGACGGGCAATCTCCAGGTTCTGTCGGGTCACCGCCTGCTCGTTCTGGGCGGCGCGCAGCTGAATGTAGTCACGGGCGGTTTCGGCCATGACCGCGATCAGTACTCCTCGGCGATCCTCCTCGGCCACCTGGACATTGGCATCCGCTGCTTCCACCGAACGTTTCACCCGCCCCCATAGATCGGCTTCCCAGCTGACCGCCAGACCGGCGTTCCAGAGGTTATAGGCGCTCTTGCCATTGAGGTTCGACGGATCGGCCAGGCCGTCCTGGCTGTTACGCGCACGACTGTAATCAGTACCGGCGGTTACCCCAGGCAGCGTGTCGGCGGCCACGCTGCGGCGCGCCGCACGGCTCTGCTCCAGGCGACTGGCCGCCAGTTGCAGATCAAGATTGCTCGCCTGAACCTGACGTATCAGCGCGGACAACTGTGGATCGGCGAAGCTGTCCCACCAACGGGTCTCCAGCGCGGCAGCAAGCGGCTGGCTATGTCCCGCCGGGCTCTGCGGGATCTGCCACTGGCTACCCAGCTTCGCCTGTGGCGGCTGGAAATCCGGTCCCAGCGTACAACCGTCCAGCCCCAGTGCCGCGATCAATATCGGTAGAAAATACCTGTTCATCGCGCGCTCACCTCAGGCACCGCCCCCGAATCGGTATCGATCCGTGCTTCCACCGACATCCCCAGGCGCAGTTGCTTGACCAGCGGCTGCCCGGGATCCAGGAGGATCTTCACCGGGATGCGTTGCACCACCTTGGTGAAGTTGCCGCTGGCATTTTCCGGGGCGATGGCGGCAAAGGTCACGCCGGTCGCCGGGGCGATGCTGTCGACGGTCCCCATCAGGGTCGTGCCGGCGAAGGTATCGACGTTGATGCTCACCGACTGGCCGGGGCTGACGTGGGTCAACTGGCTCTCGAGGAAATTGCCGATCACATACAGTTCGTTGACCGGCACCACCGCCAGCAAGGTATCGCCCGGCTTGACGTAGGCCCCTTGCCGCACACTGCGCCGTCCGGCGACGCCGTCGAACGGCGCCACCAGCACGGTGTGCGACAGGTCCAGTTCGGCCCGGGCCTGGAGCGCCTGGGCATGTTGCAGCGCCGCCTGCGCGGTGTCGCACTGGGCCTGCAACACGCGAGTCTGTTTGCGCGCGGCGTCCAGCGCGGCACGGTGTTCGGCCAATCGTGCAGCGGCAGTCCGGCGGCGGGTCTCGGCCTGCTGGGCATTCTGCAAGGTCCCGGCGCCCTGCCCGGCCAGATGCTGGTAACGCTGCCCTTCATGCTCGGCGAACTGCACCTCGGCCTGATCGGCGTCGACCACCGCCCGCGCCTGATCGATCAACGCCTGCTGACGCTCAAGGGTCGCCACGGCGTTGGCCAATTGCGCGCGAGCGCTCGAGGCACTGGCCTTGGCGGCGTCCAGGTCGGCCTGGTAGTCCTGGGCATCGATGCGCACCAGCGCCTGCCCGGCGTGGACCCATTGGTTGTCGCGCACCAGCACCTCGCCAATGAACCCCGCGACCTTCGGGGCGATCAGGGTGTAGTCGGCGCTGATATAGGCGTCGTTGGTGCTCTGTACCGGACCGCTGGCGAACAGCAGGCGCCAGAGCCCATAAAGCACGGCACCAAGCAGGACCGCGGCGAGGACCAGCCAGGGTTTACGTGAAGTTGAAGTGGTCATGTCTGGGTATCCGAAAGAGATCAGGAGGCCGCACGCGGCGGATAGATGCGCGTCGGCAGGATGGGAATCAGCAGGATCAGCGCCAACGCCAGGCCGGCCATGTACAGGTAGAGATCGGCAGCGGTCAGGGCCACGACCTGCTCGTGGAGACGCCGGGCCAGTTGCCCCAGGTCCGCGCCCTCGGCGAGCCACGGTGTATTGCCCAGGCGGTCCACCAGATGGCTGGAATGCAGATGCTCGCGATGGACCGTCAGCGTCTCCAGCACACTCCCCGCCAGCACGGCGGCAAAGCCCTTGACGGTGTTGAACCAGGCCGAGGCAAACGGGCCGTCGGCCGGGGTGATGCTGCCGGTGGAGAGCATCAGCAAGGGAATCACCGCCATGGGTTGGGCGAAGATCTGGATCCCTTGCAGCAGGTAGAAATTCTCGCGATTCCAGACCGTGGTGAGCTGGGAGCCCAGTACACAGGCCAGCGCCAGCAGGCCGAGGCCGGTCGCCAGGACCCAGCGGCAGTCCACCACCCGGTTGTTGCACAACGCGACCACCAGCGGCAGCGCCAGCAATTGCGGCAGCGCGACCCAGAGCATCACCGGGGCCGTCTGCAAGGGCCGATAGCCTTGGACCTGGGCCAGGTAGCTGGACGGAATCATGATCACCGCGAGCAACACGAACAGCACGCCGCCAAGGGTCACCAGGGCGTGGGTCAGGTTGCGGATCCTGAGCATCTGCAATTTGAAGAACGGCAGCGGATGCGACCACTCGTTGATAAAGAACAACACCAGCAGCAACAGGCCGCCGCCCACCAGGCCGCCTATCAACTGCGAGTCGAACCAGCCCAGGCGCTCGCCCTGCTCCAGTCCGAGCACCAGCATCACCAGGCCGGGAAAGCCCAGCAGCAGCCCGCGCCAGTCGAACTGACGAAAGCGCTCCAGACGCAACGGGTCCTGGGGCATGCCCCAGGCGACGCAGGCCATGGCCACCAGTCCCGGCGGAATGACCTGCCAGAACGCCCACTGCCAGCCGGCATACTCGACCCACCAGGCGGCCAGCGGTATGCCGAAGCTGGGGCCGAAGGTCGCGGTCAGGGCATAACCGCCCAACCCATAGAGCTTGATCCCCGGTGGCAGGAAACGCAGGGCCACGGACATCAGCATCGGCGGCAAGGCGCCACCGGCGAAACCCTGGACCACCCGCATCAGCATCAGGGTCTCGGGGTTCGCGGCGAACGGACAGAGCCATGCCAGGAGCAGCAAGGTGCCGATGGCGCAGAGGGAGAAACGGCGCAGGGAAAAGGTCGCCGCGCACCAGGGGGCGAAGGCCATGGCACTGACCGACATCGCCGCGTAGGCCGCAATCAGCCAGGTGCCCTGGTCGTAGCTCAGGCCCATGG
>Ga0302156_10000823_pt1 | contig 28681 bp, 31 predicted proteins | sample I_Bog_N3_2_FD_193503 | JGI IMG/M metagenome (GOLD analysis project Ga0302156, IMG submission 193503) | Peat permafrost microbial communities from Stordalen Mire near Abisko, Sweden - I_Bog_N3_2 | ecosystem: Environmental > Terrestrial > Soil > Wetlands > Peat | place: Sweden: Abisko, Stordalen... | reverse complement strand
TTGGGCGGTTTGTTTGAGCTGGTTCGCACTGGTTCGATGAATGCAATTTCCGCGATTCTGATCTGCCTGATTGTTGCCTTGGTGACGTTCGTGGTGGTGTTCATTGAACGCGGTCAGCGCAAGATTTTGGTGAATTATGCCAAGCGTCAGGTCGGTAACAAGATTTATGGTGGTCAAAGTAGTCATTTGCCACTGAAGCTGAATATGGCGGGTGTTATTCCACCAATTTTCGCCTCGTCGATTATTTTGTTCCCGGCGACGATCACCAGCTGGTTTACCTCCGGTGATACGAGCAATCCTTTCATTCGTTTTCTGAAGGATTTGGCGGCGTCGATGGCACCTGGTGAGCCTATTCATGCGCTGTTGTATTCGGTTGCAATTGTTTTCTTCTGCTTTTTCTATACTGCCTTGGTCTTCAACAGTAAGGAAACTGCGGATAACCTGAAGAAGAGTGGTGCGTTTGTTCCTGGTATTCGTCCCGGTGATCAGACTGCACGCTATATCGATAAGATTTTGACGCGATTGACGTTGGCTGGTGCGGTCTACATCACACTGGTCTGTTTGATGCCTGAATTTTTGATCGCACGTTGGAAGGTGCCTTTCTACTTCGGTGGAACATCCCTTCTGATTATTGTGGTCGTGACCATGGATTTCATGGCTCAGGTACAAAATTACGTTATGTCGCAACAGTATGAGTCGTTACTTCGTAAGGCAAATTTCAAGGGCGGTATGACTTCACGATAGGTGAAGAGCGTCCAAAGGAACGAAGACGAATGGCAAAAGACGACGTTATTCAGATGCAGGGCGAGATTCTGGAGAATCTTCCGAATGCGACATTTAGAGTTAAGTTGGAAAACGGACATGTTGTGCTCGGCCATATCTCCGGGAAAATGCGAATGAACTATATTCGTATCCTGCCAGGAGATAAGGTGACGGTGGAACTGACTCCTTATGATTTGAGCCGGGCACGAATCGTGTTCCGTACCAAGTAGTGTGAAACGAACCTAGTATTGAAAGAAAGAGGGCCACAATGAAAGTGCTCGCATCAGTCAAGCGGCTCTGCCGCAACTGCAAGATCATCAAGCGCAAAGGCGTAGTTCGTGTTATCTGCACAGAACCGCGTCATAAACAGCGCCAAGGTTAATTTAACGTTATTGATCGAGGAATAACGCATGGCACGTATTGCAGGGGTAAATATCCCCAACCATCAGCACACTGTTATCGGCTTGACAGCCATCTACGGTGTTGGCCGTCCACGTGCGCAAGAAATCTGCGCCACGACAGGTATTGCGACCAATAAAAAGGTCAAGGATCTGGACGATAACGAACTGGAAAAACTCCGCGACGAAATTGCAAAATTCGTCGTTGAAGGTGATCTGCGTCGCGAACTGTCGATGAACATCAAGCGCTTGATGGACTTGGGCTGCTATCGTGGCATGCGTCACCGTAAGGGTCTGCCTTGCCGTGGTCAACGTACACGCACCAATGCGCGTACACGCAAGGGCCCACGTAAGGCCGCACAATCGTTGAAGAAATAATCCCGGCACTCGCTAGTCGATTACCGGACTCAAGGAAATAATTATGGCAAAAAGCCCAAATAACGCCGCAGCAGCACGCGTGCGCAAGAAAGTTAAGAAGAACGTAGCAGAAGGTATCGCTCACGTTCACGCTTCGTTCAACAATACCATCATCACGATCACTGATCGCCAAGGTAATGCTTTGTCTTGGGCGACTTCGGGCGGTGCTGGTTTCAAGGGTTCGCGTAAATCGACTCCGTTTGCTGCCCAGGTTGCTGCTGAAGCCGCTGGCAAGGTTGCAATCGAATGCGGTATCAAGAATCTGGAAGTGCGTATCAAGGGCCCAGGCCCAGGCCGTGAATCTGCGGTGCGCGCACTGAACAATCTGGGTATCAAGATCACCCAGATCCAGGATGTGACTCCGGTTCCGCACAACGGTTGCCGTCCGCCGAAGCGTCGTCGTATCTAATCTGTAGTATAATCTTGCGCTTTACTGAATAAGTAAAGCGCTGGAAATCACCCGCCAACGACCTTGGCGGGTTTTGTTCTTAAGACCACTGTTTGATTGCAAGCAGATCAGACTAGCGTTCAGCCCCACCGTGGGGTTGGAACGTCATTGATAAAGGAAATATTGTGGCACGTTATATCGGACCTAAAGCAAAACTCTCCCGCCGCGAAGGCACGGACCTGTTCCTCAAGAGCGCACGCCGCTCGCTGGATTCCAAGTGCAAACTGGACTCCAAGCCTGGTCAACATGGCCGTACTTCCGGTGCGCGCACTTCCGACTACGGTAACCAATTGCGCGAAAAGCAAAAGGTCAAGCGTATGTACGGCATCCTTGAGCGTCAATTCCGCCGTTACTTCGCTGAAGCGGACCGTCGTAAGGGCAACACCGGTGAAACACTGTTGAAGTTGCTCGAAGCGCGTCTGGACAACGTTGTCTATCGCATGGGCTTTGGCTCGACCCGCGCTGAAGCGCGTCAGTTGGTGTCGCACAAGGCGCTGACGGTCAACGGTATCGTTGTCAACATCGCGTCCTACCAAGTCAAGGCTGGCGACGTTGTTGCCGTGCGTGAAAAGGCCAAGAAGCAAGTCCGTATCGCCGAAGCGCTGGCGCTGGCTCAACAAGGTAATTTCCCATCGTGGGTTACTGTTGATGCGAAGAAATTTGAAGGCACATACAAGACTTCGCCGGATCGTAACGAAATCGCTAACGACGTCAACGAATCGTTGATCGTCGAATTGTATTCGCGTTAATCCGTACCCTGATTTTCCCGGCCCACCGAATCGGTGGGCTTTTTTCGACATGCCATCAGCCTTATCGGTGTAACGAACCGAGGGTATTGAAGAGGACATTTCATGCAAAATAGTTTGTTGAAGCCACGTATTATCGAAGTTGAAGCACTGGGCGCCGGCCACGCTAAAGTGGTGATGGAGCCGTTCGAACGTGGCTATGGCCACACCCTGGGCAATGCGCTGCGCCGTGTGTTGTTGTCGTCGATGATCGGCTATGCGCCGACCGAAGTCACCATCGCTGGCGTGGTGCATGAGTACTCGTCGTTGGACGGCGTGCAAGAAGACGTCGTTGATATTCTGCTGAATCTGAAAGGTGTTGTCTTCAAGCTGCATAACCGCGATGAAGTCACCCTGACACTGAAAAAAGAGGGCGAAGGCGTGGTGTTGGCATCGGATATCGATTTGCCGCACGATGTTGAGCTGATCAATCCTGATCACATCATTGCCAATTTGACTGCCGGTGGCAAGCTGGACATGCAGATCAAGGTCGAAAAAGGTCGTGGCTACGTGCCTGGTAACGTTCGTCGTTTGAGCGAAGATGCCAACAAAACCATCGGTCGTATCATTCTGGATGCGTCGTTTTCGCCAGTGCGCCGGGTTTCTTACGCCGTTGAATCCGCTCGTGTGGAACAACGTACCGACCTCGACAAGTTGGTCATCAACATTGAAACCAATGGTGTGATCACACCAGAAGAAGCGATCCGTCAATCGGCGCGCGTGCTGGTAGATCAACTCAATGTGTTCGCGGCACTGGAAGGTACCGAAGCGACTGCCGAAGCTCCATCGCGCGCACCGCAAGTCGATCCTATCCTGTTGCGTCCGGTCGATGATCTGGAACTGACTGTGCGTTCGGCAAACTGCCTGAAGGCAGAAAACATCTACTACATTGGCGATTTGATCCAACGTAGCGAGAATGAACTGCTGAAGACGCCAAATCTGGGCCGTAAGTCCTTGAATGAAATCAAGGAAGTATTGGCTTCGCGTGGTCTGACTCTGGGTATGAAGCTGGAAAACTGGCCGCCTGCCGGCCTGGAAAAGTAATAATGCATTGATGGCGGACTGCATTGCGGTCCGCCAGGCAGTATTGAGTAGTAAGCCTGTAGTACCGACAAGCCTGGCAACAGGCATTTAACCCAATTAACACCGGTCCGCGGCATCGTAAGACAATGCCGATAGAAGAGCTGGAATAAAAGTGTAATCGAAAGGAAATACCATGCGTCACCGTCACGGACTTCGTAAGCTTAATCGTACTTCTTCGCATCGTTTGGCGATGCTGCGCAACATGACAGTTTCCCTGCTGCGTCATGAAGCCATCAAGACTACCTTGCCAAAGGCTAAGGAATTGCGCCGCGTTGTTGAGCCTATCCTGACTCTGGGTAAGACTGACACACTGGCCAACAAGCGTCTGGCCTTCAATCGTCTGCGCGATCGCGAGATCGTCGGCAAACTGTTCTCGGAATTGGGTCCACGCTACGCAACGCGTAACGGCGGCTACCTGCGTATCCTGAAAATGGGTTTCCGCGTTGGTGACAATGCACCGATGGCCTTTGTTGAATTGGTCGATCGTCCAGAGATGGATGATGCCGATGTGCCAAGCGCAGAGTAATTTGCGTTGTTGTGCACTGTCCTGAAAGGGGCAGGTGTCAGAATCAAAAAAAGCCAGGCTTAGCCTGGCTTTTTTGCTTTCGGCGGCATCCTCCGCGCCGGCGGTATTGAGGGCGACGGTGTATCATCTTCAGGCTCCACCTCAATGCTGGATTGAGCTTGTGGGGACTGGTTTCGCTTAGTGTGGTGGCTCAAATACAGGAGCTGCGTAAATAGTGCGCGGATGGCCTTCAAACTGGCCCCGTGCCGGAAAGAAAGTCATGCTGCAACCGCTACTTGTACTGAGTAATGTGCCCGATGCCGAACTGGCTGCAAAAATTGCGACATGTTTGGTGGAACAAGGATTGGCCGCCTGTGTCAATATCCTGGCGCCGGTACAGTCAGTCTATCGCTGGCAGGGTAAGGTCGAGCATGCTACGGAGGTCAGCTTGATGATCAAAAGCACGTCGGCGCGTTACGCTGAAGTGGAAGCAGCGATCAAGGCGATGCATCCCTATGAGGTGCCGGAAATTATCGCCATCCCAGTGACGGCGGGCTTGCCTTCTTATTTGCATTGGATTGAGGCGGAAACTATAAAGGCTTTAGATGCGTAACCGTTTGAATGTAGCAATGTACCGCCATGAATTTGTGAAGCTGCTACGACGCGCTGCTACCGGCCTGACAGCGATCCTGTCTTTGTCATTCGTCATGCTGTCTTCGCAGGCACATGCAGAAACTTACCTTACTCCGGAAGCGGAGTTCCAATTCTCGGCAACAATGCTCGACGCCAAAACTGTCGAGCTACACTATGTGATCGCTAACGGTTATCACATGTACCGTGAGGGCTTTCATTTCCGAGCCGATGGCGCGAGTCTGGGTGCGGCCGTCTTTCCCGCCGGTGAAGTCAAGTTCGATGAGAATTTCGGTAGAAACGTTGAGACGTATCAGCACAGCGTCCAGATTCGCGTACCGGTCAGTGCTGCGGGCAACTTTACATTGATCTCTACCGGCCAAGGTTGCGCCGATCGCGGATTGTGCTATCCGCCAATGGACAGCATGCTCAACTTATCGCCGGCTGCGCTGGGACAGGTTGTCCACGCGATCGGTGGGGCAGCTCCAGAAGGTGCTAACGAAACTGACAAGATCGGTGCCGCGCTCAAAAGCGGAAAATTGCTGACGGTATTGTCGCTATTTCTCTTACTCGGCATTGGCCTGTCATTGACACCCTGTGTGTTGCCCATGCTACCTATTCTTTCATCGATCATTGTTGGTGAAGGCGCCCAATCAAGTCGGCGGCGTGGACTGTTGCTCTCGGTGACTTATGCGTTTGGCATGGCGCTGGTGTATACGGCGCTGGGCGTGGCTGCCGGACTGGTTGGCGAAGGTTTGTCGGCGGCCTTGCAGAATCCCTGGGTGTTGAGCCTGTTCGCCTTGCTGATGGTTGTCTTGTCGCTGTCCATGTTTGACGTGTACCAATTGCAGCTGCCGTCGGCATTGCAAACGAAATTAACCCGGGCGTCTGATCAACAGGGTGGCGGTAAATTGCTCGGGGTGTTCCTCATGGGGGCCATTTCTGCCCTGATTGTGGGGCCGTGTGTGGCGGCGCCGTTAGCCGGTGCATTGGTCTATATCAGTCAGACGCGCGATGTGGTGTTGGGTGGCAGCGCCTTGTTTGCCATGGCCATCGGTATGAGCGTGCCGTTGCTGCTCATTGGCGTTTCGGCGGGAGCGCTGTTGCCGCGCGCGGGCAAATGGATGGATGCCATTAAGCAATTTTTTGGCGTGTTGATGTTGGCGACGGCGTTATGGATGGTGGCGCCGGTGTTGCCGGCCTGGCTCTACGTCGCTGGCTGGGCAGCATTGGGTATAGGCTATGGCGCGTACTTGTTGTGGGGGGGCTCGACTCACTGGGTGGTCCGCGCAGCCGGTCTCGCGTTTGCCACGCTCGGTGTGGTGCAGTTGGTGAGCGTGGTCAGCGGCGGTCGTGACGCACTGGCACCGTTGTCGCATCTGGCAGGCAAGGCGGCGGTGCCGATCGCAAGCGACTTCGTGCGCATTAAAACCAGCCCCGATCTCGATGCGGTTTTGGCCCAGACCGGCGGTAAGCCGGTCATGTTGGATTTCTATGCCGACTGGTGTGTGTCCTGCAAGGAAATGGAGCGTTTCACCTTTTCGGACCCGCGCGTACACGAAAAATTGTCCCAGATGGTGTTGTTGCAAATCGACGTGACGGTCAACAATGCTGATGATAAGGCCATGCTCAAGCGTTTTCAGTTATTCGGCCCACCGGGAATCATCCTGTTTGACCGGCAGGGGCGGGAATTGGCCGACAAGCGGGTGATTGGATTTCAGAGCGCTGAGCAGTTCTTGCAAAGTTTGCAAGCGCTGTAGTTGGTGCAGTCATCATGCCTGGCGGTAATTTGGATACGTATTAATAATTGTTGGAGGCTGGGCCACTAGCGGCTATATTGAATGTCCCGAAATTTGCGTTCAAGGAGACTAAGATGACATTACGTTTAGGTGATACAGCACCCGATTTCGAACAAGATTCCTCGCTCGGCAAGATCAAATTTCACGAGTGGGCAGGCGACTCCTGGGTGGTCCTGTTTTCACACCCGGCGGATTTTACGCCGGTTTGTACCACGGAGCTGGGCTTGACCGCCAAGCTCAAACCGGAATTCGATAAACGCAATGTCAAGGCCATCGCCTTATCGGTGGACGCTGCCGAGGCGCATGTACAGTGGATCAAGGACATTGAAGATACGCAGAAGACGGTGGTTGGTTTTCCCATCGTCGCTGATGTCGACAAGAAAGTTGCCGGTCTGTACGACATGATTCATCCGAATCAATCGGAAACCGCTACGGTACGTTCGCTGTTTATCATCGATCCCAAGAAGAAGGTGCGCCTGATCATCACCTACCCGATGAGCACTGGCCGTAACTTCGATGAAGTGTTGCGCGTGCTGGATGCCTTGCAACTGACCGATGGCTATACCGTCGCCACGCCAGGTAACTGGAAGGACGGTGACGACGTCATCATTCCGCTGTCGGTCAAGGATGAAGAAGTGATCAAGCAAAAATATCCCAAGGGCTATACCTCGCCGCGTCCGTATTTGCGTATTACGCCGCAGCCGAACAAATAAGCATCTCACCCTGGCGCCCGCTGATGCGGGCGTTTTTCATGCTGCGGCTGGTTTTTCCACAGCTGGCTTGATGGCCTCATGCAGATCCTCGCTGACGACTTCGGCAAAGCCGTCAATAAACAATTGCGCTACCGATGAACGCATACTGCCGCGCCTGGTCACCAACTGATAGGGCTCGCTACGTGATTGCAGCTCCAGCGGCAATATGGTTGTCATGCCAAAGCGTGTACAGAACTGCGCAACGTCGACCGACATCAGCGCCACAAACAGCGGATTTTTCTGCAATAGCGACAAGGTTGTGAAGGCCGAAGTGGTTTCCAGCAAATGCAAGGGGAAGCGCAGCTTGGCATTATGAAATTCACGTTCGAGCAGCAGTCGCATCGGCATATTGGCGGAGTACACCACCCAGCGCGAATCGGCCAGGTCAGCCAATTGCAGATGCTGTTGCTGCGCCAGCGGATGGTGGATATTGGCCACGACCGCGAGTTTTTCGTTATGGATATTGATGCTGTCGTAGAGATGCGGCTGCTGGCTGATACTGGTGCGGCAGATGGCCATATCCAGCCGACCCTGGTCGAGCAGGCGCAGCAAGCCTGCGCTGCTGTCTTCGACGATTTCCACCGACAATGCGGGGCGCTGCTCCAGCAGGCGCGAGAGCGCATCGGTGAGCAAGGGCACCGCGCCCATGATCACGCCCAAGGCCAGGCGGCCGCCATGCCCTTGCAGGATACCAATCATATCTTCACGTAAATGCGCCAGATCGGTCAGCATGAGGCGGGCATAGCGAATCACGCAATGTCCCAGTTCGGTCGCTGTCAGGCCACGGTTGGTGCGGATAAACAATTGCGCGCCGAGGGTGCCCTCAATCTCTTGCAAGGCCTTGCTGGCGCCGGGTTGCGTCAGTGCCACCTGATCGGCTGCCTTGAGCAACGAGCCATGTTCGGCCAATGCGATTAGAAGTCGTAATTGCTTCAGATGCAGACGTGCAGTGATAGCGCCGAGCGTGGGAATGACTTCATTCATCTTGTATGAGCATAAGTTATAGCTGTATCAGTAGTTCTCATTAGGCAAAATCATTGCTTTGGCATACAGTTTGCCCTCCCAAGCTAGTCTTTCCTCGCTGAGGCGATTCGTGGGCGGGTCTAACTGACATACGCCGAGACTGCGATGGTAAGTATATCTATAACTACAAGGCTAGATAAGATGGCACTGATTAACTATATTACCCAGGTTCAGTTCGACTTTGGCGCCTTGGGGCTGCTGCAGCAAGAATGCGAACGTATCGGCATTCGCAAGCCGCTTGTGGTGACCGACCTGGGTATTCGCAACGCAGGCATTCTTGACCAGGTATTGGCGCAACTCAAGCAAGGCACACAGGTCAGCGTATTTGATCAGACGCCGCCCAATCCCAACGAAACTGCGGTGCGTGCAGCGGTCAAGATGTTTCGCGACGGTGGCTGCGATGGAATCATTGCCGTCGGCGGTGGTTCATCCATTGATCTGGCCAAGGGTGTTGCGGTGTGTGGCACCCACGACGGCGCGCTGAAAAAATTTGCATTGATCGAAGGCGGTCTGGCCAACATTACCGCGGCCACCGCACCGGTGATCGCCATTCCGACTACTGCCGGCACTGGTAGCGAGGTCGGTCGCGGCGCGATTCTGATTCTCGATGATGGCCGCAAAGTCGGAGTGATCTCACCCTATCTGGTGCCGCGGCTGGCCATCTGTGACCCCGAACTGACGCTTAATCTGCCGCCCATGATGACGGCCGCCACTGGCATGGATGCGATTGCGCACTGCCTGGAGACCTTCATGGCGCCAGCGTTCAATCCTCCGGCCGACGGTATTGCACTCGATGGTCTGTGGCGTGCCTGGGCGCACATTGAACGCGCCACCAGTACGCCGCATGACAGGCAAGCGCGGCTGAACATGATGAGCGCCTCGATGCAGGGAGCCATGGCATTTCAGAAGGGCTTGGGTTGTGTGCATAGTCTCAGCCATGCGCTTGGCGGCATCAACCCGCGCTTGCATCACGGGACCTTGAATGCGATTTTTCTGCCGGCAGTGATCGCTTTCAACCAGGCTGCCGACAGCATCATCAAGGACAATAAACTGGCTCGCATCGCACAGGCCATGGGGCTGGCCGAGCCTGCCATGATCGGCCCAGCCATCAAGGAGATGAGTGCTCGACTCGGCTTGCCCGATGGCTTGCAGGCGTTGGGGGTGAGCAGCGACATGTTTCCCGCTATCATCCAGGGGGCACTGGCCGACCATAGCCACAAGACCAACCCGCGTGAAGCCTCAGTCGAGGATTACACGCGTATGCTGACACTATCGATGTAACCAGGAGAAACAACAATGAACATATTAGGACACAACTATATCGGCGGTCGTCGCAGCGGCGAAGGTAATGTGCAACTTCACAGTATCGCTGCCGTTACTGGCGAAGCGCATGCGGTTGCCTTTCTGACGGCGACCGAACAAGAGGTGAGTGCCGCTGTTGACGCTGCCGTCGCCGCTTATCCGACCTACCGTGCCTTGTCGGCACAGGTGCGGGCGCAATTTCTCGATACCATTGCAGAAGAGATCGACGCATTGGGCGATGATTTCGTCGCTGAAGTATCGCGTGAAACGGCCTTGCCGGCGGCACGTCTGCAAGGCGAGCGCAGCCGTACCAGCAACCAGATGCGTTTGTTTGCCAAGGTGCTGCGCCGCGGTGATTTTTACGGCGCCCGCATCGACCCTGCCTTGCCGCAACGCCAGCCCTTGCCGCGTCCAGATTTGCGGCAATACAAGATCGGCGTCGGGCCGGTGGCGGTGTTTGGCGCCAGTAACTTCCCGTTGGCATTCTCGGTGGCCGGTGGCGACACGGCAGCGGCACTGGCAGCCGGTTGTCCGGTAGTGTTCAAGGCCCATAGCGGCCACTTGATTACCTCCGAACTGATGGCAAACGCGATTGAACGCGCGGTCATCCGTAGCGGCGTGCCAGCCGGTGTCTTTAATATGATTTACGGCGATCGGGTAGGGGCGCAACTGGTCAAAAGCGCAGGCATTCAGGCGGTCGGTTTTACCGGCTCGCTGCGCGGCGGTCGCGCCTTGTGCGACATGGCGGCAGCGCGTGCGCAGCCGATTCCGGTGTTCGCCGAAATGTCGAGTATCAATCCCATCATCCTGTTGCCGCAGGCGCTGCAAACGCGTGGCGAGACCATTGCGCGCGACCTGATTGCGTCAGTGGTCGCGGGTTGCGGTCAGCTGTGTACCAGTCCAGGTTTGCTGCTAGGCGTGCGCTCGCCGGAACTGACGCGCTTCATTGAGCAACTGCGCGCGGCGATGGCAGCACAAACACCACAGACCATGCTCAGCGACGCCGGTCTCAAGAACTACGGCGCCGGCATCACGCGTTTGAGCAAACATGAGGGCGTGAGCTTGCTGGCTGCAGGCGGCACCAGCGGTACGCAAGCGGTGCCGCATTTATTCAAGGGCGATGCTGCCTTGCTGTTCAAGCAGGATTCGCCGCTGGAAGAAGAAGTGTTTGGTCCCGCCACCGTCATCGTCGAACTCGATAGCCGTGAGCAACTGATCGACTTTGCGCGCAACATGCATGGCCAGCTGACCGCAACGCTGCAAGCGCAGCCAGAAGATTTGCATGCTCACCAAGACTTGATCGCACTACTCGAACAAAAGGTCGGCCGGGTGCTGGTCAACGGCTTCCCGACGGGTGTGGAAGTGTGTGACGCCATGGTGCACGGCGGTCCTTACCCGGCGACATCGGATGCGCGCGGTACTTCGGTGGGTACCTTGGCCATTGAGCGTTTCCTGCGTCCGATCTGCTATCAAAACTATCCAGACGAGTTGTTGCCAAGCGCGTTGCAAAATGCCAATCCGCTTGGTTTGTTGCGACTGGTTGATGGCGAGCACACACGGGCCGCAGTGCTGGATCCACGTATGGCCTGATCATCGGCAGCGTGAAGAGGAGGCGCATGTCGCAGTCATCGCAGAACAGAAGAAGCTGCGCGGCGCCAGCAAACCAGAGGAGACAGCATTGCGAACAATAAAGAAACTGGCGGCCTTGATGGCCGCCACATGCGGGCTGTGCGCTGCCAATGTGCAGGCCGCCGGCGACACCATCAAGATCGGCTTCATCACCGACATGTCCGGTACCTATGCCGACTTTGACGGCCAGGGCGGCGTTGAAGCGATCAAGATGGCGATTGCGGATGCCGGCGGTAGCATCAATGGCAAGAAAATTGAACTGGTGGTAGCCGACCATCAAAACAAGGCCGATATTGCCGCCAACAAGGCGCGCGAATGGTTTGACCGCGATGGCGTCGATATGCTCATCGGTGGCGTCAACTCGGCCGCTAGTCTGGCCATGGGCAAAGTCGCTGCAGAAAAGAAGAAAGTTTTCATCTCGGTCGGTGCCGGCACCACGCGGCAGACCAATGAAGAATGCAATGCCTACACCATTCAGTATGCCTACGACACCACCGCGTTGGCACGCGGTACCGGTGCTGCAATCACCAAGCAAGGCGGTAAGTCGTGGTTTTTCCTGACGGCCGATTATGCCTTTGGCACCTCGCTGGAAAAAGACACCTCGGAAGTGGTCAAGGCCGGCGGTGGTACGGTGCTCGGCGAGGTGCACGCACCGCTGGCGACCTCTGACTTTTCCTCATTCCTACTGCAGGCGCAAGCTTCCAAGGCGCAGATTCTCGGTCTGGCAGTAGCAGGGGGCGATGTCATCAATGCCATCAAGGCGGCCAATGAATTTGGCGTCACCAAAACCATGAAACTGGCTGGTCTGCTGATCTTCATTAACGATACCCATGCGCTAGGTTTGGAATTGACTCAGGGCATGTATCTGACCGATGGCTGGTATTGGGACATGAATGAACAGTCACGTAATTGGGCTAACCGTTACTTCCTCAAGATGAAGAAGATGCCGTCCATGTTCCAGGCCGGCGACGCCTCTGCCGCAGGGCAATATCTGCGCGCGGTCAAAGCACTGGGCAACACCGATGCAGATAAGGTCATGGCTTACCTGCACACCAACAAGATCAATGATTTCTTCACACAGAGCGGTGTGGTGCGTCCGGATGGACGTATGGTGCACGATATGTATCTGATGGAAGTGAAAAAGCCCACCGAATCCAAACGGCCATGGGATTACTACAAGCTGGTGCAGACCATTCCTGGTGAGCAGGCCTATATGACCAAGGCTGAATCCAAGTGTGTTTTGTGGAAGTAGCCACGCAGCAGCACTGCTAGCCCAGTGCTGTTCATGGTGCCGTACCGGCCATGCTTTTACGGGCCTCTTCACGGACGATGTGTAGGATTTTTTGCTTAAGCACGCCGTAACCGCTATCTGCGACCAATGCCTCGATATCGCGCGAACGCGGGAAGGGAATGCTGAATTCTGCGCGAATACGTCCCGGCCGGGCCGACATGACCAGCACACGATCAGCGAGCAACAGCGCTTCATCGACATCGTGGGTAATGAACAGGATGGTGGTGCCGGTGGTTTGCCAAACGTTGGTCAGCAACTCTTGCATCATCAGCCGGGTTTGCGCATCTAGCGCACCGAAAGGCTCATCCATGAGCAGGATTTCCGGATTAGGTAACCAAGCGCGCGCCAGTGCCACTCGCTGGCGCATGCCGCCGGACAATTGCCATGGCATGTGGCGCTGGAAATCCTGCAGACCGACCAGCTTCAGATAGCGCTCTGCTTCCGGTAGATAGCGCGAAGCTTTGACTCCTGCCATGCGCGGGCCGAAGGTGACGTTGTCGAGCACCGATAACCAGGGAAATAAGGTTGGTTGCTGGAACACCACGCCACGCTCGGGACCGGGTTTGTTGACTGGTTTACCGTCGAGTAGAACGGTGCCGGAGTCGGCGTGCTCGAAGCCGGCGATCAAATTGAGAATAGTCGATTTGCCACAACCGGAAGGGCCCAGCAGGCAAACCAGTTCTCCTTGTTCGAGCTGCAGCGAGATATCGTCCAGTACCACGGTAGCGGATTGTTTGCCGCTGCCAAAGCTCTTGTTGATGCCTTCCAGACGCACCCGCGGTGGTAGTTGTACGAGTTGATTCATGTGTCACGCCCTGCCCATGGTACCAATGTGCGCTGCAGCAGCACCAGCGCCAGATCGAATAGATAGCCGATACCACCAAGCAGCAGAATGCCCAGCATCACCACATCGGTACGCAGATAGGTACCTGCATTCATCACCATCCACCCTAGGCCGGAATTGGCCGCCACCAACTCGGCGGCGATCAGCGATGTCCAGCCGATGCCGATCGACAGGCGAACGCCGGTAAAGATTTCCGGCAACGCATTAGGAAAGACCACGCGTGTGAACAATTGGTAGCGATTGGCCCCTAGCGTTTGCGCCGCGCGCAGGCGGTTCTTGCTGACCATGGCGGCAGCCGCAGCTGCGCTGACGATCACGCTCAGGAAACAGGAGATGAAAATCAGGAAAAACTTGGAACCTTCGTCAATGCCAAACCACACCACGGTCAGAGGGATGAGTGCAATTTTCGGCAACGGCCGCAGAAACTGAACGAAAGGCTCGAGCACGGCGCTGACCAGGGGCGACAAGCCCATCGCCAGACCGACCGGAATCCCCACCACAATGGCAGCAACGAACGCGACGCTGGCGCGCAACACGCTAATCCAGATGTGCTGCCACAGCGAGACCTGGCGGTAACCATTGGTCAGCAGGTCGACGGTAGTGCGCAGCACCTCGCTTGGCGGCGGCAGCAGCAAGGGATCAATCCAGTGCAGGCTGCCCGAGAGTTGCCAGATGGCCAGCACCAGTGCCACAGCACTGGTGCTGATGGCAACACGTTGTACGGCATTCATGAACAAGCTCCGAGGATGTCAATCACAAGCTTTGGCATTACTTGGACACGGCTTGCTTCAAATAGCTGGTATTGATCGCCGCAGCAAATGAATCAGGGATATCACTCTTGCGTACGTCACCTGTTTCAGCCAGAAAGTTGGCCGTATCCTTGGCGGCTTTGGCGATGCCCGAGTTCGGTGTAGTGGCGCCGTTGCCCAGATATGCCGGCGACAGTTGCTCGATATTGGATGGATATTCGAGACCGGAGAGCACGCTGCGCGCAGATTCAAACGGGATATCGAGATGTTTGGCGATCAACTGGGCGGAACCGTCAGGATCCTTTTTGTACTCGTCCACTTTTTGCTGATAAGTGCGCAGGAACTTGACCACCAGTTGCGGATACTTGTCGGCGAATTCCTTACGGACGACAAAATTGTTATAGATCAGGAAACCATCTTTTTGCAGCTGCTTGGTAACGAAAATCTCGTGTCCTCCATCAGCTTCAAATTGCTGTGTGAATGGGCCCCAGACGTAAGCGGCATCGATGTCGCCGCGCTTCCATGCAGCCACTTGATCGGCCGGTTTAAGCCCGACCAGGCGGATTTTCGATTTATCGAGATGATTGACCTTGATGGCCAGTTCCAGCGCATATTGCGCCGTCGAGTTGGGCGGATAGGCGACAGTCTTGCCTTCAATATCCTTGATGCTGTTGATGTTCTTGCTCTTGCGGCCGATCAGTCGTTCGCTGGTGGCGATGACTTCAGGAATGCCGATGATCTCGATGGGTAGCTTGCGTGTGATGCCAGCGACAGCGGGACTGGAGCCGAAGCGGGCAATGTCGATTTCCTTGGCGGCGAACAGCGACAGCACATCGGCGCCGGTAGCGAAGGGAATCCAGCGTACGTTGGTGCCGAAGGCCTTGTCAAAGGATTTGTCGATCTGGCCAAGCACCCAGACACGCGGACCGCCGGCCCAGGCGAAGCGCACTTCAGACGGTATATCTTCGGCGTAGACGGCACTGATATGAGCGACGCCCAGCGTGAGTGCGGCAAGTGCTGCGCATTTTTTCAAGAAATTCTGGATTGTCATTTCCGGCCCCTTTTTTGTTGAGTGAAGTGCGCATGCGCACCATCAGCACACGCATCAAAAAGAAGCGGAGTCCGACTGGACTCCGTTTTTTTCACTATAAAGACTTCGCCGGATTGATGAAAATACTAATTCAGAGATTTGATATCCGAATTTCGAGGATGCCAGCGCCCGCGCAGCGTGTGGCCACGCGGGCGAGTGCTTGTGCGGTTTTATTTCTTCAGATGGCGTGCAATGTCGAGTGCAAAGTAAGTCAGTACACCGTCAGCACCGGCGCGCTTGAATGCCATCATGGCTTCGAGCATGGCCTTGTCATGGTCGAGCCAGCCGTTTTGCGCGGCAGCCTTGATCATGGCGTATTCGCCGCTGACCTGGTAGGCAAAGGTCGGCACCTTGAATTCATCCTTTACGCGCCGCACGATATCGAGATAAGGCATGCCGGGTTTGACCATCACCATGTCGGCGCCTTCTGCCAGATCCAACGCAACTTCACGCAGCGCCTCATCGCTATTGGCCGGGTCCATCTGGTAAGTGCTCTTGCTACCCTTGCCCAGATTGGCGGCCGAGCCGACCGCTTCGCGAAACGGGCCGTAAAAGGCCGATGCATATTTAGCCGAGTAAGCCATGATGCGCGTGTGGATGAATTGTTCTGCTTCCAGCGCACTGCGAATGGCGCCGATGCGACCATCCATCATGTCCGACGGCGCCACGATATCCACCCCGGCGCGTGCTTGAGCCAGTGCCTGTTGCACCAATAGTGCGCTGGTTTCGTCGTTGAGGACATAGCCGTTGTGGTCCATCACGCCGTCCTGGCCGTGGCTGGTATAAGGATCGAGCGCGACATCGGTCAGGATGCCGAGTTCGGGGAAGCGTTGCTTGAGCGCCTGCACAGCGCGCGGGATCAAACCGTCCGGATTGATGGCTTCAATGCCGTCCGGCGTTTTCAGCGCCGGGGCGATGACCGGGAACAGTGCCAACACGGGAATCCCAAGTGCCACACATTCTTCGGCCACCAGCAATAATTGGTCGATCGACAGACGCTCGACGCCCGGCAGTGAACCGACCGGCGTGCGCAGCTTGTCGCCTTCCTGAATGAATACCGGATAAATCAGATCGCCGACCGTGATCACGTTTTCTTGCATCAAGGCACGCGAAAAAGCATCTTTGCGCATACGACGCATACGAATAGCAGGGAACTGTGGAGCGGGGAGAGAAAGGGGCATGTTGGTACTCGCTAAATCACATTAAGTGCGTAGAAAAATAAAACAAATTCGATTAAAAAATGACCAATTGACGATATTTTCAAAACACATCGACACGAGGAAACTTTTCTTTTGCTAAACGCCTCCTAAGCATGGGCAAAATTGCCTCCCGCTACCCCTTCCCTCCCTGAGCGGGGCTGATCGTGCAAACGATGAGCGTTTGCCCTGGAATGGCTTGTCCTTCCGGGGCATTTTTACTTTCTGACGTCTGGTTTAAGAGGCTGGCTCATCCGGCTGAGCCGAGTTCTCGGCGGCATCAAGTTGCGCGGATACGGCACCGTCCTGCGCTGGCTCCTCGTCGGTGTCATTCAGGCCCGCCAATTCCAGAATCTTGCTGTCAGCTTCTTCCAGACCCGTGCGTTTGAGCGCCGAAAACAGTTGGGCGGTGAACGGAAACGGCTTGCCATTTTCATCAACGTAACTGGCCAAAAAGGTGCGTGCTTGACGCAAGGCATTGGTGGCGTCATTGCGATTGAGTTTGTCGGCTTTGCTGAGAATGCAGTGCATTGGTTTGCCGGTTGGCGCAAACCATTCCACCATCTGCATATCGAGATCGGTAAAAGGCCGACGGGCGTCGATGATCATCACCAGTCCTGCCAACTGTTCGCGGCGGCGTACATAGTCGCCCAGCAATTCCTGCCAGTGCAATTTGGCCGAGCCAGACACTTCGGCATAGCCGTAGCCGGGAAGGTCGACTAGCAGGGCGCGGATTTCTTCGAGCTTGGTTTCGTCTTTGCGGTGCTGTCCGACATGGGCGCCACCGATCGAAAAATAATTGATATGCTGTGTGCGTCCCGGTGTTTTCGAGGCGAACGCCAATTTCTTTTGATTGCACAGCACATTGATGGCGGTGGATTTGCCGGCATTGGAGCGGCCGGCAAAGGCAATCTCGGGAACCTGGGTGCTTGGCAAATCACGGAGATGATTAACCGTGGTGAAAAAACGGGCTTGCCAAAGTTGGGACATGATATGAGGGGAAATGCGTTAAAAGTGGGCAGAAACGCCGAGAAGCTATTGTACAATAAGGGGTTCCCTCTTGTAGAGTTGCACTAAGATTGCACTAAAATTACGCTTAAATTGCATGAAGATTGCACAAAGGAACACGCTTTTCAGTGATGTTGCTGAAAAGTGAAAGAAAAATAAGGAAAGAGGAATCGTCGCCAACCGGGCATTTATTATCACAATCAAGTCTCAGGGGTGTTTGAATGAATCGTACCTTTTCACCATTGCTGAAATTGTTGTTTGTGGCTGCATTGACCGTCTCCTGCACGGTATATGCAGCCGAAGAAAAAAAACCTGAGTCCGTCGTCAAACCAGACCCCGCCAAAGGCGAAGCGCTGTACACCAATGGTGACGCCACCCGCAACATTGTGGCCTGTGTGTCCTGTCACGGTGCCGCCGGCAATTCCACGATCACGACCAATCCGCGCCTGGCCGGCCAGCACGTCGCCTATTTGGTCAAACAATTGACCGATTTTCGTTCGCCTAACCGTAATAACCCGATCATGTCGCCGCTGGCCAAGGCTTTGTCGGATGACGACATCAAGAACCTCGCCGCCTATCTGAGCGCCCAGGCAGCTAAGCCGGGAGCGGCCAAAGACAAGGATTCCCTGGAACTGGGCAAACGTATTTGGCGCGGCGGCATCGCCGCCAAGAACGTGCCGGCCTGCGCCGGTTGCCACAGCCCCAACGGCGCAGGCATCCCGGCCCAGTATCCGCGTCTGGCTGGTCAGCATCAGGATTACACAGTGCTTGAACTGCATAATTTCAACAGCGGCGCACGCACCAACAGTGCGCCAATGGTGACGATTGCAGAACGGCTGTCGGAAAAAGAAATCAAAGCAGTGGCTGATTATGCTGCCGGTTTGAGGTAAGTCGACGATCCGGCTACAATCAGCGCAATAATAAAAAGGCGGCTGCAAAGCCGCTTTTTTATTGCGGCCATGTCGGCGGTGGCCGTTGGAAATTGACCAAGCAGCATCGATAAAGGTAGCACTATGATGGGCAACACCGCAGGTATCGAACTCAAAACCAAGCAGCGCTGGCTTGCCGAAGCGGTCGAGCTTTTTTCTTCGATGCGTTTTGCCATCAGCTTGCTCACGCTCATCGCCATCGCCTCCATCATTGGTACCGTGCTCAAGCAAAACGAGCCGATGCCCAACTATGTGAATCAGCTGGGCCCATTCTGGTTTGAAGTATTCAACAAGGTGGGACTTTATCGTGTCTATTCATCCTGGTGGTTTTTGTTGATCATGGGATTTCTGGTGCTGTCGACTTCTCTGTGCATTACCCGCAACGGTCCCAAGATGCTCAAGGATGTGGTCAGCTGGCGTGAGAATGTGCGTGAGCAATCACTGCGCAATTTTCACCACAAGGCCGAATGGACTGCCGCCGTGCCGGTAGCCGAGCTGGCTCGGCAGGTGACGCAACGCTTGGTCGCCAACGGTTACAAGATCAAGCTGGTAGAACGCGGCGAGGCCACGCTGATTGCGGCCAAGAAGGGTGCCGCCAATAAATTGGGCTATATTTTTGCGCATAGTGCCATCGTGATTATCTGTCTGGGCGGTTTGCTCGACTCGGATCTGCCGATACGTTTCCAGCAATGGTTTTATGACAAGACGCCGTTTGCCGGCAATGGTGTGATTGCACAAATACCGGAGCAGCATCGCCTTGGTTTGGGCAATCCCAGTTTTCGCGGTAATACGCTCATTCCCGAAGGCGCCAGCAGCAGCACTGTCATTTTGCCGCAGCAAAATGGGGTGCTGATTCAGGATTTACCGTTCAGCATCAAACTCAACCGCTTCATCATTGACTACTATTCGACCGGTATGCCCAAGCTGTTCGCCAGTGATGTGACGGTGCGCGACAATGCCAGCGGCAAGGATTTCAATGCCACCATCAAGGTTAATCAACCGTTGATCTACGACGGCGTGGCGGTGTATCAGTCGAGCTTCGAAGACGGCGGTAGCAAGTTGCGCTTGACCGGTTTTCAGATGAGCGGGAGCGGCAACAAGACCTTCGATATTGCCGGCGAAGTCAATGGCAGCACGCCGCTAAGCCAGTCCAAGGACAATCAATATACGGTGGAATGGAGCGGCTTTCGCCCCTTCAATGTCGAAAACATGAGCAACAACGGCGCCGAAGACGTACGTGCGGTCAAGCTGGGTAAGAGTTTCAACCGGCAACTGGCCGACGACATTGGCCAGCATCTAGGTTCTGCGGCCAAGAGCGCTAACGCCAAAGACCTGAAAAATGTCGGACCAAGTGTGCAATACAAGCTGCGTGATCAGACCGGCCAGGCGCGCGAATTCCTCAATTACATGCAATCGGTGCAGGTCGATGGCGCCTATGTGTTTCTGGCTGGGGTCCGCGACCTGCCTGATGAAGCCTTCCGTTATCTACGCATTCCGGCCGATGACGACGATACCGTCAATGAATGGATGCGCCTGCGTGCCGCGCTGGCCAGTCCGGCATTGCGCGCCGAAGCGGCGCAACGCTATGCGCATGAGGCCATGGGTGGCAACAATAGCGCATCGGCGCAATTGATCGCGCAGTTGCAGCAATCGGCACTGCGCAGTCTGAGTATTTTTGCCGGCGACGGTAATGACTCAGGTTACGTTGCGGTGTCGCATTTTATTGAAAAAATTCCTGCAGCGGAGCAAGAAAAAGCGGCTGACATTTTCATGAAGATTCTCAACGGCAGCATGTGGCAGCTGTGGCAGACAGCGCGCGAACAGGCCGGACTCAAGGCCGTCGTTGCCGATCAAAAGCATGCGCGCTTCCTGCAGCTGGCGATCAATGGTCTGGCCGACGCCGGTTTTTACCATGCACCGGTGTATTTGCAGTTGAGCAGTTTTGACGAGGTCAAGGCATCGGTATTCCAGGTCACGCGTTCGCCTGGAAAAAAAGTGGTTTATTTCGGTTGCCTATTTTTGGTGCTGGGCGTGTTCTCGATGCTGTATATCCGCGAACGCCGTTTGTGGGTCTGGATTCGTGCCGAGGATGGTGGTGCCCATGCGCTTATGGCCATGAGTACGCAGCGCCGGACTTTGGATTTCGACAAGGAATATGACGTACTCAAAGCGAAATTGACACAATCGGCGTAAGCTACGCGCGGATTATGCTTGAGTGCATTGATGGCGTATAAGCAATTGGCAATCACAGGAACCCGGCTTGGGGTTAGGATGCTGCCAGGCAGATGAAATGGGAGAACATGATGGAATTGAGCCAGACAAGCCAAGTAGAGGCTTACCCGCGAGACATCGGCTTTTTTAAACGGCTTAGCGTGCTGGATTGGTTATACGGCCTTGCCCTGGTAGCGGCTTCGTGGTTTGCCCTCAACCGCTACGGCGGGCATATGGATTACTACGAAAAAGCGGTGCTGGTGCTGGCCGCACCGACCTTTGCCGGGCTCGGCTGGCATTGGAAGCAAGTACGCTGGCTCATGGCGCTGCTGGCAGTGTTGTCCTTGTCTGCCATCGCTATGTACGGTGGCGTGTTGGCGATGGCGGACAAAAAATTCTTCCTGAAATATTTTTTGTCGAGTCAATCAGCCATCCTCTGGATGAGCACCTTGTTTTGTTTGTCGACCTTGTTTTACTGGTTGGGATTGATAGCACGTTCGGACACGGGCGCTGCGATCGGCTCCAAGCTGTGCTGGGCGGCGGTGGTGCTGGGTTTTACCGGCATGCTGGTGCGCTGGTATGAGTCCTATCTGATTGGCGCCGATATTGGCCATATTCCTATCTCGAACCTGTACGAAGTGTTCGTCCTGTTCTGCATGATCACTGCGTTGTTCTACCTTTACTACGAAGAGCGTTATGCCACGCGTCAGCTCGGTGCGTTCGTGTTGCTGGTCATTACTGCCGCAGTTGGCTTTTTGGTGTGGTACACGGTATCGCGCGATGCCGCCGAAATCCAGCCATTGGTGCCGGCGCTGCAAAGCTGGTGGATGAAAATCCATGTGCCTGCCAACTTCATCGGCTATGGCACGTTCTCGCTGTCGGCCATGGTGGCGGTGGCTTATCTGCTCAAATCCAAGGGCTATCTGGCCGATCGTCTACCGTCGCTGGAAGTGCTCGACGACCTCATGTACAAGGCCATTGCGGTGGGGTTCACCTTCTTTACCATTGCCACCATCCTCGGTGCATTGTGGGCTGCCGAGGCCTGGGGGGGCTATTGGTCGTGGGATCCTAAGGAAACCTGGGCGCTGATTGTCTGGCTCAATTACGCCGCTTGGCTGCACATGCGTTTGATGAAGGGCTTGCGTGGACAGGTCGCCGCCTGGTGGGCGCTGATCGGTTTGCTGGTGACAACATTTGCCTTTCTTGGCGTCAACATGTTCCTGTCGGGCTTGCATTCTTACGGTGAACTTTGATCGGCCGGTTATGAATATCACACTGCCACCGATTGACCTGGTGCTGTTCGACTGTGACGGCACCTTGGTTGATAGTGAAATTGTCACCGCCCAAGCCTGGGCCGAACATACTGCGCAATTCGGCGTGAGCATGACAGCGGCCGAGGCGCTGGCGCGTTTCAAAGGGGTCGGCATGGCGCAGTGCGTGGCCGAGATCGAGCGTCTGCGCGGTGGCCAAGCCTTGCCGCAGACCTTTGTCGCCGATCTGCGCGCCTTGATGGCGAACATGCTCAGAGAGCAACTGCAACCGATCGCCGGCGCGTTGGAACTGGTGCAATCGTTGGCCTTGCCATTTTGCCTGGCGTCCAACGCGCCGCGCGAAAAAATCGAACTATGCCTTGGCGTGACGGGCTTACGTCCCTATTTTGAGGGGCGTATTTTCAGTGCTTACGACGTGCAAAGCTTCAAGCCCGAGCCCGATTTATTCCTGCATGCGGCTGCCTGCATGGGTGTCGCGCCGGTCCGCTGTGCCGTGGTGGAAGACAGTCTGCCGGGGATTGAGGCTGGGTTGGCTGCCGGCATGCAGGTTTTTGCCTTGCAGGCCCACGGCGATGCATCGGCATTGCCTGCCGGCGTGCATATCATCCGCGAATTGGCCGAGCTGAGCACACATCTGATTGCCTTCAATTAAACATCGCCGTGGTGGCGTTGCTATTGCTATTGCCCGACTGATCTTGCGCATTTGCATAAGCAGGGGGTTTGTTTCGTGATTTTTTTGATAATATTTACTTTTTGCTGCTACTGCGTAGTTTTTTTGTGGATCAAGCTCAGATATAAAATAAGTCTTTGTAAATAAAGAAGATTTTCTATGCTGCGCTACAGCTAAATAAGTTTGCTTACACTTTTCTTGCTGCTACCTGACAAAAATGTCAGTTTCGGCGTATTCCAAATCGTATTTGGTGCGTTAGATGTCATACGGCGCGCCAAAACGGCGCAGCCGCGGCAGCAAGTCACGGCAAAAAATTGCCGAAGTGCAAGAACAGGTGCATAAAGAATGGTGAAGGAAAAGCTCATGCAGACCATAGAGTGCGACGCGCAGATCAAGACCGGCGTGACCCAGCATCAGCCGTATATCTCAGCAGTCAAGGAAGGGCGCTATGCGATGGCCGGCAATGCGTTTCGCGCCAAAGAGCGCGAAGACGATTGTTCGGTCTACGATAAATTGCCAAAACAGATGGATGACATCATTGAAGGTGAGTCGCCGAAACGTTTTAAACGCCCCAAGATGTCTTGTGACATCGTTGCACGTTGAATTTGTAGTCGGCTAGTCGGCCTTTATCTGGCCGGCAGTAGGTGGCGCGCCTCAGTTTTCCTCGCGCGGATCACGGGACAGCAACTGGGTCACCATTTGCTGTACGGAAATTCCATTGAACAACGCATCGGCCACCGCATTGGTGATCGGCATGTCAACGCCGTGTTGCTGCGCTAGCTGGCGCACGGCTTGAGCGCAGCGTACGCCTTCGGCAACGTGGCCGAGTTCGGCCACAATGATGTCGAGCGGCTTACCTTGCGCTAGTGCCAGACCGACGCGACGGTTGCGCGACAGGTCGCCGGTACAGGTCAGAATCAGGTCGCCGACGCCAGATAAACCCATGAAAGTCTCAGCACGACCGCCCAGTGCAACGCCAAGTCGCGTAATTTCAGCCAGGCCGCGCGTGATCAAGGCGGCACGGGCATTCAAGCCAAGCTGCAAGCCGTCTGCCGCACCGGTGGCAATCGCCAGGATATTTTTGACGGCGCCGCCGATTTCCACGCCGATCAGGTCATCACTCGAATACACCCGCATATTGCCGCTATGCACAGCGGCCACGACGCGCTCACAGAGTATCTTGTGGTGGCTGGCGATGGTCAGCGCGCAAGGCAGGCCGCGTGCCACTTCTTGCGCAAAGGATGGACCTGACAGCACGCCTGCCGGCAACTGTTCGCCCAGTACCTGGTTGACGATTTGATGCGGCAGCAATAGGGTTTCTTCTTCCAGACCCTTGCACAGCCAGACCAGATTAGGAATGGCGCTATCGCGCAGTGTCGTGCTCAGTGCCCGCAGGCCTGAGACCGATGAGGCCACGATCACCAGGCCGTCGCCAGGCACTTGCAGGGCATGTGTCACGGCCTGATCGAAATCAGCCGTGACCGTGAGTGCGGCGGGCAACGGGAAGCCGCGCAGGTAAGCTGTGTTTTCGCGCAACGCCGCAGCTTCTTGCATGGCCTGGCTGTTGCGCCCCCACAGCACAACGCGGTGACGTTGCGCCAGATTGATGGCGAGTGCAGTACCCCAGGCGCCGGCGCCGAGTATGGAAATATTCATGAAAACAATCCCCGTGAGAAGCGCAAGATAAAAATGCAAGCGCAGCGTGTCAACATGCGCTTAATCGCCCCACACCTCGGAGGCCTTGACGTAGCCGCTTTGGCCATCGCGATGCCTGACTTTGAGCCAGCCTGCCTGCGAGACTGGATCGGTCAATTCGAGCAAGACATTTTTGTCGGCGCTGAAGACGGTGGCACTGCTATCGTCGGCACCGGCATGAATTTTGGCGTTGGCGACCATCACGATGACGTTACGCTTGGCACTCAGCATGGTTGACATGATCCAGGTCAGTTTGCCGTCGGCGTCACGCACCTTGCTCCAATCGCCGTAGCTGGTGACAACTTCTACCGGCATCCCGCGCGGGGCGATGTTGATGCGGCGGCCTTTTTCAGACGGCGCATCATACAGAATCGCCGGCGCAGCGCCGACCGACCTGAAGTCAAGCGCTTGTGCCGGCGATATCATCGCTGCCGACAGCGTGGCCGCTGATGTGATCAGTGGAATCAATTTCATAGACTTACTCCGCGGTAGAGGTTGAGACTATTGGCAAGCTCAAGCCATCGAAACATCGTGACAGTAGGGCCATCATGATCGATGCGCAGAAGAGGAGGTAGGCCGCACTGCCGCCGCATAGCATGACGGCAGCGGCAATGCGTGGTTGCAGCAGGATCAGTTGACGGTAGTTGTGCCGGTAACCAGCGTGCCGTCGGTTTGTTGCTCAGCCAACGCTTGCAGACGTTGCTGATAGAACACCTCAAAATTGATTTCCGCCAGATGAATCGGCGGGAAACCTGCACGCGTGATGACATCAGCGATATTGGCGCGCAGATATGGATAAATGATGTTCGGGCAGCCGATACCGAGTAGCGGGTCCAGTTGTTCTGGCGCAATGTTGCGCGCTTCGAAGATGCCGGCTTGCTTGCCTTCGACCAGGAAGGCGACCTTATCCTTGATCTTGGCGGTCACAGTGATGGTCACGGTGGATTCGAAAATGCCATCGGCCAAGGCTTCAGCGCCGACATCAACGGCGACTTCAATGGCTGGCGCATCTTGCTCCAGGAAAATTCCTGGGGAATTGGGTTGTTCTAGCGACAAGTCCTTCAGATAGACGCGTTGAATCTGGAATACAGGTTGCTGCTCAGCTTGTTGGTTCTCTTCCGCCATGGAATGCTTTCGTTTCAGGGTGAGTAATATGGACGATTAAATCAATGTTAGCGCTTTGCCTAGGCTAGCCAAATCAGGCCGCCGGGGCTGCCAGCAGAGGGGCGACCCCACCGGCACGGTCCAGTGCGCTGAGATCGTCGAAGCCGCCGACATGCGTGTCGCCGATATAAATCTGCGGCACGGTGCGACGCCCGGTCTTTTGCATCATGAGCTCACGTTGCTGCGCATCAAGGTCGACGCGGATCTTTTCGATAGCGGTGACGCCTTTATCGAGCAGCAGCCGTTCGGCCATGATGCAGTAAGGACAGACTGCCGTGCAGTACATCACGACACGCGCTGTCATTTTGCCGCCTTTTGCACGGCGGTAGGCAAGCCTTGTACCTGCCATGCCGCAATACCGCCGGTCAGGCCGTGTACTTCGGTAAAGCCGGCTTTCTTGAGAATGGCTTCGGCCTTGCCCGAATGCGTACCGGACTGGCACACCACGATGACACTCTTGCCTTTGAACTTGTCGAGCTCGCCAACGCGCTGCGACAGTTCCTTGAGGGGAATGTTGCGAGCATCGCGCAAGTGGGCCGCGGCGAATTGTTCGGGCGCACGCACGTCCAGCACCAGGGCCTTGCCGGTGTTCATGCGCTGGGTTGCCTGCAGCAGACTGAGCTTGCTACCGCTTTGCTGCAGATAGGGGATGAGCAATGCGCCACCAGAAATGATGACCAGGCCAATTAGGAAAATATTGTCTACGATGAATTTCACGGGATCTCAATGGGTTTACTGAATCACGGCATTATAAAATAGAAGCTGGCAGGCTATTTAATTCTTACCACCCTATTTTCATACAACGGCTATTCTCATTATGTACAAAATTGTGTTCATGCGTCACGGCGAGTCAACCTGGAACCTCGCCAACCGTTTCACCGGCTGGGTTGACGTAGACCTGACCGAAAAGGGCATAGCCGAAGCCAAGCAGGCAGGCCAACTGCTCAAGGAAGCCGGTTTTACCTTCGATCTGGCCTATACCTCGGTGCTTAAGCGCGCCATTCGCACCCTATGGACGACCTTGGACGAAATGGACATGATGTGGTTGCCGGTGCAGCATGACTGGCGGCTCAACGAACGCCATTATGGCGCCCTGCAAGGACTGAACAAGGCAGAAACTGCCGCCCAGTATGGGGATGAGCAAGTGCTGGTATGGCGTCGCAGCTACGATACGCCACCCAATCCGCTAGCGCCCGACGATACCCGCGCTTCTTATAACGATCCGCGCTATGCCCAACTGCAACGCGAGCAGATCCCCCTGACGGAGTGTCTCAAAGACACCGTGGCACGTGTCCTGCCGGCCTGGAATGAATCGATTGCGCCAGCCATCCGCGCCGGCAAGAAAATTATCATTTCCGCCCACGGCAACAGCCTGCGTGCGCTGATCAAGTACCTCGACGGTATCAGCGATGATGCGATCGTTAATCTGAATATTCCCAACGGCCAGCCGCTGGTGTATGAATTGGACGCCGACCTTAAGCCGATCAAGAGTTACTATCTGGGTGATCAATCTGTCATCGAGGCAGCACTCAAGGCGGTTGCCAATCAAGGGAAATCAAAATAACTATCGCAGCAGGCATGTTCAAGTCGCACCAACTGACCAGCACCGTGCAATCGGTGCTGCGCGTACTGCTGCGTGTATGCTTGCTGGGCATGGTCTTGTGTTTGGCCTATGTGCCGCTGCCAGGTCAGGCCCAGCAGGCGGTCGAACGAACTCGCCAAAAGCAGGCCGCAGAACAGGAGCGGGCTGATTTGCAGCAGCGTCTGGCCACCCTCAAGCGCGATATCGACAAGACTGAAACCGCCAAGGGCAACGCTGCCGATGCGTTGGCGGAGTCCGAGCAAGCCATTTCTAAGGCCAATCTTTCCTTGCATGATTTGGCGCAGGAACAGGCCGATACCGAAGCGCGTCTGGATGTGTTGGTCAAACAACAAGCCGAGCTGTCGACGGTGGTCAACGGCCAGCAGGCGCAATTATCAACGCTACTGCGTCAACAGTATGTGGCCGGCAATGAAGACCGCATCAAGTTGCTGCTGTCGGGCGACAATCCCAATCGGATCAACCGTGAACTGCAATACATGGGGTATGTCTCGCAGGCGCAGGCGCGTCTGATCGAGACGCTGCGCGGGAACTTGCAGGCGATCAAAGATAACAAGGCGGCAACCCAGAACGCCAAATTCGAACTGGAAGACATTACACAGAAACAAAACCAGCAAAAGCAGCTGCTGGAACAGCAGAAGTCCAAACGCGGCGGGCTGCTGGCGCAATTGTCGAGCAAGCTCAACGCGCAGCGCAAGGAGGCTGGCAACCTGCAACGCGACGATCAGCGCCTGTCCGGGCTGGTCGACAAGTTGGCGCAACTGATTGAAGAGCAGAAAAAAGCCGATGCTGCGGCACGCGAAAAACGTCGTCAGGAGCAATTGACCAAGGCCAAGGCAGAACGGGAAAAACGCGCCGCTCAACAAGCGCGCGTGGCGCCGGGAACTAAGCTCAAGCAAGCACCGTCGGAGGAGGCGGATGCTGAAGCTGCGGCGCCTTCGTTGGGGCGCAACGACGACATTCCGGCTGCGGAAGAAGATTTTGGTAAGCCATTTGCCAGTCTGCGCGGGCAGTTGCGACTACCAATGCGCGGTGATTTGGTGGCAAAATTTGGCAGCAAACGCGGTGACGGACCAAGCTCGAAGGGGCTTTTCATTCGCGCCCCGGAAGGCACGGAAGTCAGAGCTGTAGCGGCGGGCAGGGTGGTTTATGCAGATTGGTTGCGTGGTTTCGGCAACCTCATCATCATCGACCATGGGAATCAGTACATCACCATTTATGGCAACAATCAGGCGGTGCTCAAGCGGGCCGGGGATCTTATCAAAGCCGGCGATGTGATTGCCAGCGCAGGTAATAGCGGCGGTAATGAGCAATCGGGTTTATACTTTGAAATGCGGCATCAGGGCCGCGCTTTCGACCCACAGAGCTGGGTAACTACTAGGTGAAACATGGGCAGCAAACTCAAGAATATTGGTCTTATCAGTTTGGGC
>Ga0302156_10000822_pt1 | contig 28701 bp, 21 predicted proteins | sample I_Bog_N3_2_FD_193503 | JGI IMG/M metagenome (GOLD analysis project Ga0302156, IMG submission 193503) | Peat permafrost microbial communities from Stordalen Mire near Abisko, Sweden - I_Bog_N3_2 | ecosystem: Environmental > Terrestrial > Soil > Wetlands > Peat | place: Sweden: Abisko, Stordalen... | reverse complement strand
CGGCTTCTGCGCCTTCAAGAGGCGAACAAGAGCCTCCAGATCGAACGCGAGCCCAGCGGCGAGCTGTATATCAAGCCGCTGCCGGCGCTGCACCGGTAACGAGCTCGCACGTCGCTCCCGCTGATTCTGCAGCACTCACGGAGTAGACTGTTCCCCATGAATCTCGCGCTCAACCAATTCGAGCTGCCGATCCGCATCAGCCAGGGTCGCCCGGTTACGGACGAGGAATTGATGCGCCTTTGCGCTGAAAACAACGACCTGCGCGTCGAACGCGAGCCCAACGGAGAGATTCTCGTAATGACACCGGCAAACAGTAGGACCAGCAAGATGAATCTCCGCATCGGACGTCTACTGGACGAATGGGCCGAAGCCGACGGTCGCGGAATCGCCACTGGGCCTGATGGAGGCTATACGCTCCCCGACAGCTCCATGCGCGTGCCGGACGCCGCGTGGGTCTCAAATCAGCGCTGGCATGCCCTCTCGGATAAGGACCAAGGCCGTTTCGCGCCCCTCTGCCCCAATTTCGTCATCGAACTCCGCTCGCCCAGCGACAAAATCGCCGATCTTCGCGCCAAAATGGCCCAATGGATCGCCAACGGAGCAGAAGTCGCCTGGCTCATTGACCCCATCGAGAAGGCCGTTACCATCTACCGACCTGGCGACCAGCCCGAACACCTTGCCCAGCCCACCTCCGTCCAGGGCACCGGCCCCATCGCCGGTTTTGAACTGGTGATGGCGAGAATCTGGGAATAGCCGTCGGTTTTGCATCGGAGTAAACTCCCTCCATGAGCTTCGCGCTGAACGAGATCGAGCCGCCGATTCGCTTCCGGTCGGACACTCCCATGACCGACGAAAAGTTCATGCGTTTCTGCGCGGCCAACGAGCCCATGCGCTTTGAACGCGACGCGAATGGAGAGATTCTCGTAATGACGCCCTCAGGGAGCAGAACCAGCCGCATCAATAGCCAAATCACGCATCTGCTCACAGCCTGGGCACAAGACGACGGTCGCGGCATCGCCTTCGACTCCAACGGCGGGTTCAGCCTTCCCGACGGCTCGGTGCGTGCGGCCGACGCAGCATGGGTCGGGCTGGATCGGTGGCAGGCGCTAACCGATACGCAACAGTCTGGCTTCGCCCCGATCTGCCCGGATTTTGTCATCGAACTGCGCTCGCCTTCGGACGAACTCCCCGACCTCCAGGCCAAGATGGCCCAGTGGATTGCCAATGGCGCCGAGGTCGCGTGGCTCATAGACCCCATGGAGAAGGCCGTCACCATCTACCGCCCCGGCGACCAGCCCGAACTCCTCGCCCACCCCACCTCAGTCCAGGGCACCGGCCCCATCACCGGCTTCGAACTGGTGATGTCGAGGATTTGGGAATGATGTACGAATTCGTTGGCCTACGATCCTCAGCAGTCGGATGAGTCAGTCACGAGGAGATTACGTAAATGAAGAAGGAAAACATCAAGAAGCACCTCGCGCCTTACTCGATATACCAAAAGCGTAAGACCACTATTCATCACGCTTTTGCGTCAGCCATCGCTCCATTCGTCGAGTATGATCCTGCAATGTTGGATGCGGCTATTCGATCACTAGGGCAGGATCCGGACGGCGCTCTGCAATGCGTTTACTGCGACGGGGAGGCAACTACTTGGGACCACTTGGTCGGCTTAGTCGCAAAAGGAGAGTTTCGTGGCAACGGGCACCAAATTGGAAATCTCGTTCCGTGCTGCGGCGCTTGTAATTCGGCAAAAGGTTCAAAGGACTGGGTAACTTATCTCGATAATGCCAAGAGGCCGGGCCTTGAAGCCCGACGCAAGGTCATCGCAGATTATGCAGGCAAATATGCTGTTGCAGTAGACCCCAAAGCGATAGCCAATTTGTGCCCGGTTGAATGGGAGAGTTACGGCAAAATCAAAAAGCAAATACTCAGCCTGATGCAGGATGCGGATAAGATTGCTGCTGTCCTCCAAGCCGCTGTCCTCGCTCATGCAGAGCAAAGCCACAATACTGCGATTCAGGTTTGACGTCGTATTCGTTTTCCTGCATACTCAAAAGAGTGCCTCCGCCTCAGGCGGTGGCCAGTCACACGTACCACGGCCGAACGGCTCATCCAGCCAGCAGTTGAGTAAACGCAATTCCGGATGAGTTCAGCGCGCAACAAGCGCTGCTGGGTTCGAGCGGTGGGAGACGAGGAAAAATGGCAAAGAAGCTATCCAAGAATCTGGTGAAGGCGCGCGCGCTCGTTGAGCCCCGCCCGTATACCCTGATCGACGCGGTCCCCCTCCTTAAGAAAGCCAAGTATGCCAAGTTCGACGAGACCGTCGATCTGACCCTGCGTCTCGGCGTCGACCCCAAGCACGCCGACCAGATGGTTCGCGGGACGGTTGTCCTTCCCCATGGTCTGGGCAAGAGCAAGATCGTCGCCGTCATCGCCTCGGGCGACAAGATCGCCGAAGCGCTGGCAGCCGGAGCGGAGTTCGCCGGCGGCGACGACATCGTCGAGAAGATTCAGAAAGAAGGCTGGACCGCCTTCGACGCCCTGATCGCGACGCCAGACATGATGAAGTCTGTCGGCCGCCTGGGTAAGGTACTCGGCCCCAAGGGTCTGATGCCCAACCCCAAGACTGGAACCGTGACCACCGATGTCGTCTCCGCCATCAAAGAGATTAAGGCCGGTAAAGTCGAGTTCCGCACCGACAAGACGGCGCTGGTCCACGTTCCTGTTGGCAAGCTCTCATTCGACCCGCAGAAGCTGGTCGACAACGCCATGACCGTCATCACCTCGGTGCTGAAGGCCAAGCCGTCCGCAGCCAAGGGCAAGTATGTCAAGGGCATCTTCATCAGCTCGACCATGGGCCCTGGCATCCAGCTCGACTCGACTGTGACCGAGGCCGCCGGCAAGGCGTAATAGCAGCTGTTCGCTATTCGCTTTTAGCTGACGATCGCAATTCAGGAATCTCAGCGCGACTCATGATTCCGCGCTTACAAATTGAACAGCTAACGGCTAAAAGCTAATAGCTAAAGGCTAGGAACTAATATGGCATTGACCAGGGCAAAAAAGACGGAGAAAGTGACGGTGCTCGCCAGCGAGCTGGAGCACTCCACCTCCGCCATCATCGGCACCTTCAAGGCGCTTACCGCGTCCAAGGACTACGACCTCCGCAAGACGGTCCGCGAGGCCGGCGGAAGCTACCACGTTGTCAAGAACAAGCTCGCCGCGCGCTCGGCTAAGGGCACCAAGATCGAGGCCGCGCTCCAGGGCCTCAAGGGTGTCTCGTCGGTTGCATACACCTCTGGCGATCCCGTCGCCCTGGCCAAGGCGCTCAGCACCTGGGTCAAGGACAATGCGGAGTTTACTTTCAAGCTGGGCATCGTCGACGGCAAGGTGATCACGGTCGAAGAGATCAAGGCCCTGGCCACCCTGCCGGGCAAGGAAGAACTCTTCTCCAAGCTGCTGTTTCTTATTCAGTCTCCGGCGCAGCGCCTGGCCACGGTCATCAACGCCACCGGCCGCGATCTCGCCGTCGTCCTCGGCCAGGGTGTCGAAAAGGGCAAGTTCGCCGGCGGAGCCGCACCGGCGACAGAGGCAGCCGCGCCCGCTGCTGAGCTGGTCGCGGAAGCTCCCGCAGCTGGCGGCGCGGTCATCGAAGAGGCTCACGCAATCGAAGAGCCTGTAGCCGAGATTCCCGCCGCCGAGCTTGCTGTGGCGACGGCTCTCGCGGACCCTGCGCAGCCCGAGAATGGAACCGCATCGCAGGCCGGCGAAGCAGCCGCCTCCGATCCGGTAGAGGGCGCATAACAGTTTCGCTTCACCACCGCCTGGGTGTGCTTGGCATGGCTAGTCTGGGCTATCGCACGGCGCAACGGAAACCCGGCGGGACTGAGGCAGCCGAAGAGGATCCAGTTCTTCGGGGTTTGAATCGCAATCGGAATTTATCAAGTTATTGAATCGAATCAGTTTAGGAGAAACAAAAAATGGCAGACATTCAGCAGTTGGAAGACCAGATCGTTAGCTTGAGCCTCCTTGAGGCGTCCGAGCTCGTCAAGAAGCTTGAAGCCCGTCTCGGCGTTTCGGCGGCAGCAGCGGTCGCAGCAGCCCCAGCAGGCGGCGGCGGTGCGGCAGCAGCAGCGCCGGTCGAGGAGAAGACCGAGTTCACCGTCATCCTGAAGGATGCTGGCGCGAACAAGATCTCCACCATCAAGGCTGTTCGCGAAGTCACAGCCCTCGGCTTGAAGGAAGCCAAGGATCTGGTCGACGGCGCGCCCAAGCCCTTGAAGGAGAACATCTCCAAGGAAGACGCGGCTGCCATCGCCAAGAAGTTCGAAGGCATCGCAACCGTCGAGATCAAGTAGGCATCGCTGCGGCGGTGCCGATGGGACAAGTCAGGGCCTCTGCCCTGGCAGGTTCGGACGGCTGCTAAGGCGGATCAGGGCAGGTCGGGGCTTCGGCCCCGGCTTTTTCCTCAGCCTCGAAAAAGCTTCGACTTGCGCAATGGAGCAGAAAGCGGTATTCTTCTCGTTGGAGAACCGCCTCTGCCTTGATGTGCTGGTAGGCAGACAGCGCTTCCGGACACTCGAAAACTTCGTGATTAGACGGTATTACTCCGGTCCATCCCGCGCGTGCGGGCTACGGGGCCGGCCACTATGCACTCTGGCGGCGGACTGCACGGTGAAACGGGAACAGTAGCGGCAGCAAAACCTTGAGGCTAGGCGAGCTTCAAAGGGTGGCAGGCATCCATTCAGATACTGAAATAGTGCACAAGTCGGTCTTTGCGCTCACGGGACGTGCTGTCCCTTCGGGCGCCTTTCTGTGTCTGCGCACGCAGTCACACCATCCCGTTCGGCAGTCCCGGAATTCAACCGTACGCGCACTTTATAGCAGTTCGCAGGCTCCGGCGAAAGTTAAATATTTGCCGGCATAGATATTTGAGACACGCAGCATCAGGCGCATAGAGCCGGACCGCATCGAGGGCGGCGAGGTTCACCAGGCGCAATCGGTACCAAACCCGGAGGGCAGCTTAGCGCGGCCTTCCACCTTCCAGCAGCCGGCACCCCACGCGAGCGGCGCCAGTGCGACGAAGGCCTCGAACAGAAGCTCAGGAGAAGAAGCATGTCCAGCGAAATGCGCGCGATCCGCACCCGCCTCGATTTTTCCAAGATTCCCACCTCCATCCAGATTCCGAACCTCATCGAAGTCCAGCGCCGCAGCTATGAGCGCTTCCTACAGATGGACAAGCTCCCCCAGGAGCGCGAAGACAATGGACTCCAGTCGGTGTTTACCTCGGTCTTCCCCATCACCGACTTCCGCAATGTGTCGGAACTTGAGTTCGTCGACTTCTCGATCGGCAACTGGGAGTGCAAGTGCGGCTACCTGAAGGGGCTCAACCACCTGCGCACCGCCTGCTCCAACTGCGGCCATATGGTGATCACCGACCCGTTCCACCCGGGCGACGTCCTCTGCTCGTTCTGCGGAACCTACAACAAGAACACCCCTGACTTCTGCACCAAGTGCGGCGACCCCGTCGGCCTGCAGCTGAAGTATGATCAGGCAGAGTGCGAAGAGCGCGGCATGACCTACTCCGCCCCGCTCAAGGTCACCATCCGCCTGAAGATCTACGACAAGGACCCCGAGACCGGCGTCAAGAGCCTGCGCGACATGAAGGAGCAGGAAGTCTTCTTCGGCGACATCCCGCTGATGAGCCAGAACGGTACCTTCATCGTCAACGGCACCGAGCGCGTCATCGTCAGCCAGCTCCACCGTTCGCCCGGCGTCTTCTTTGAGACGGCCAACAACCGCACCTACTTCCTGGGCAAGATCATCCCCTACCGCGGCAGCTGGGTGGAGTTTGAGTACGACCAGAAGAACACCCTCTACGTCCGCATCGATCGCAAGCGCAAGTTCCTCGGCACCATCTTCCTGCGCGCCCTTGGCCTGCGTACCGACGAGGAGATTCTCAAGACCTTCTACACCGTCGATACCATCGCCATCGCGGACGGCAAGCTCAGCTGGAAGGTAATGCCGGAAGGCCAGGCGACTCACCTCCAGGGCACGCGTCCTGCCCACGCCATTACCGCCAAGGGCGAGGAGCTTGCCCCCGCCACGCGTAAGATCTCCACGCATTCCATCAAGCTGCTCCGCCAGCACAAGATCGACGCGGTCGAGGTGGAGACCTCCGAGTTCGACGGCGCAATGACCGCATCCGATGTGGTCGACCTGACCACCGGCGAGCTGCTCTACGAGGCCAACCAGGAGCTCACCGCCGACAAGCTGCACAAGATCCTCCAGTCCGGCGTCGCCTCCATCGAGGTCTTCTTCCCCGAGCGCGACGACGTGGGCAACATCATCACCAACACGCTCCGTCGTGACTCTGTGCGCAAGCCCGAGGAAGCGCTGATCGAGATCTACCGCAAGCTGCGTCCGGGCGACCCGCCGACGCTGGACACCGCCAGCGCGCTCTTCGAGGGTATGTTCTTCGACCCGCGCAAGTACGACTTCTCCCGCGTCGGCCGCCTGAAGTTCAACATCAAGCTCTATGAGAACCAGGACGCCAGCGGCCTGGACAAGCGCACGCTCACGCCCGAGGACTTTTACGGCACCATCCGCTACCTGCTGAAGCTGCGCAAGAATATCGGCGCCGTCGACGACATCGATCATCTCGGCAACCGGCGCGTCCGTGCGGTTGGTGAGTTGATGGAGAACCAGTTCCGCATCGGCCTCGTCCGTATGGAGCGCGCCATCAAGGAGAAGATGTCGGTCTACCAGGAGATGTCGACGGCTATGCCGCACGACCTCATCAACGCCAAGCCTGTCATGGCCGCCATCCGCGAGTTCTTCGGTTCGTCCCAGCTCTCGCAGTTCATGGACCAGACCAACCCGCTCTCGGAGATCACCCACAAGCGCCGCCTCTCGGCCCTTGGACCTGGCGGTCTGTCGCGTGAGCGCGCCGGCTTCGAAGTCCGCGACGTGCACCCGACCCACTACGGGCGCATCTGCCCGATTGAGACGCCGGAAGGCCCGAACATCGGCCTCATCTCGTCCCTCTCGTGCTTCGCGCGCATCAACGAGTACGGCTTCATCGAGTCGCCCTACCGTCGCGTCAAGGACGGCAAGGTGCTCGACTTCGTTGCCGTTGCCAATGCCGGCGAGTCCGGCCTGCGCCAGGGCGACCATCTCGAAGTCACCGAGGCCCGCAAGCTGAACGACCAGCTCAAGAAGGACAAGAAGCGTCCCATGGAGCTCGAGCCATTCTCCTTCTATCTGTCCGCGTGGGAAGAGGACCGTCACACCATTGCTCAGGCCAACATCGAGCTGGACGCGAAGCTGCACATCGTCCAGAACGTAGTCGATGCCCGTCGCCAGGGCAACTTCGTGCTGGTCAACAAGGCCGACGTGGACTACGTCGACGTCAGCCCCAAGCAGCTTGTCTCGGTTGCCGCCTCGCTGGTTCCGTTCCTGGAACACGACGACGCCAACCGCGCGCTGATGGGCGCCAACATGCAGCGCCAGTCGGTTCCGCTGCTGGTCTCGGAAGCTCCGTTTGTCGGCACCGGCATGGAGGGCGTCACCGCCCGCGACTCCGGCGCCGTCATCCTGGCCAAGCGCAACGGCATCGTGGACTCGGTTGACTCTGAGCGCATCATCGTGCGCGTCGAAGGCGAGCACCACCCCACGCAGCTCTCGCGCGAGGTTGGTTCGGACATCTATCAGCTCACCAAGTTCAAGCGTTCCAACCAGAACACCTGCATCAATCAGAAGCCGGTGGTCCGCCATGGCGACCGCGTCCTCAAGGGCCAGGTCATCGCCGACGGCCCGTGCACGGAGCAGGGCGAACTCGGCCTCGGGCGCAACGTGCTGGTTGCCTTCATGCCCTGGCGCGGGTACAACTTCGAGGACGCTATTCTCATCTCGGAGAAGCTGGTCCGCGAAGACTATTACACCTCCATCCACATCGAGGAGTTTGAGATCGAGGCCCGCGACACCAAGCTCGGGCCGGAAGAGATCACCCGCGATATCCCCAACGTCAGTGAGCATGCGCTGCGCGATCTCGACGAGAGTGGCATCATCCGCATCGGCGCGAAGGTTGGTCACAACGACATCCTGGTCGGCAAGGTAACGCCGAAGGGCGAAACCCAGTTGACCCCGGAAGAGAAGCTCCTCCGCGCCATCTTCGGCGAGAAGGCCGGCGACGTGCGCGACGCCTCGCTCACCTGCCCTCCGGGCATCGAAGGAACGGTCGTTGACGTCCGCATCTTCTCCCGCAAGGGCCAGGAGAAGGACGAGCGCGCCAAGCAGATCGAGATGGAGCAGGTGGAGAAGCTCGAGCGCAACCTTGCGGACGAGATCCGCATTCTCACCGACGAGCGCCTCAAGCGTCTCGAAGCGATCCTGGGCAGCCGCGAGGTTCTCTCCGACCTCCATGACGAGCGCACCAACAAGAAGCTGCTCTCCAAGGGCGATGTCCTCAACCGCGACACCATCGAGCTGATCTCCACCCGCAACCTCAAGCGCATCCGCTACGCCGACAAGGACCCCCGCGTCAACGAGCAGATCGATGAGATCGAGGAGATGACTTCGCGCCAGATCGACGTGCTCCGCAAGATCACCAACGAGAAGATCGCCAAGATGCAGAAGGGCGACGAACTCTCGCCCGGCGTCATCAAGATGGTCAAGGTGTACATCGCGATGAAGCGCAAGCTGTCGGTCGGCGACAAGATGGCCGGTCGCCACGGCAACAAGGGCGTCATCGCGCGCATCCTGCCGGAAGAGGATATGCCGTACCTCCCCGACGGGACCCCCGTTGAGATCGTCCTCAATCCGCTCGGCGTGCCCTCCCGTATGAACGTCGGTCAGATTCTGGAGACGCACCTCGGCTGGGCGGCGCACGAACTTGGCCGGCAGATTGCGGAGGCCGCGGCGCAGATGACCAGCGCCGCCGAAGTCCGCGAGCTCTTCAAGGCGCGCTTCTCCGGTACCGCCGCTCTCAACCAGCTTCTCGACCTCGACGACGAGCAGACCCTGCGCGTCGCCGCCGGAATGAAGCGAGGCATCTGGTTCGGCACCGCGGTCTTCGACGGCGCGCGCGAGAGCGAGATCAAGGCCCTCCTCGCATCTGCTGGTCTTCCCAGTTCGGGCAAGACGCAGCTCTTCGACGGCATGCTCGGCGAGCCGTTCGAGCAGCCTGCGACGGTTGGCTACATCTATATGCTCAAACTCTCGCACCTTGTCGACGACAAGATTCACGCGCGTTCCATCGGGCCGTATTCGCTCATCACCCAGCAGCCGCTGGGCGGTAAGGCGCAGTTCGGCGGGCAGCGCTTCGGCGAGATGGAGGTCTGGGCGCTCGAAGCCTACGGCGCAGCCTACATCCTGCAGGAGCTGCTCACTGCCAAGTCCGACGATGTCTTCGGCCGCACCAAGATCTACGAAGCCATCGTCAAGGGCGAGGCGGCGATCGAGCCCGGCGTGCCGGAGTCGTTCAACGTCCTCATCCGTGAGCTTCAGTCCCTCTGCCTCGATGTGGAACTGATCAAGCTCGCTGACCACAAGAAAGTACCGCTGCCGTCCATCGCAGCCGCTGACTAACGCATTAGACCTGGGGAGGTGGATTTCATCACCGCCTCCTCAGGATTGTCATTCTGAGCGAAGCGAAGAATCCCCGCATTTCGCCCGGAGCGGCAATACAACCGAAATGGACACCAAGCTTCTGAGATAGGCCCGGACTTTAGTTCGGGCATTCGGGGGTCAGAGAAATAAGAGGGGCTCAGCCCCGGCAAGAAGAGACAAGCAACACCACAATCGAAGACAAGCACCCGCACCAGAACCAACGGCATTGCGACGCGCCGAAAGTCATCGCAGAACAGATTGAACAACCGCAGCCAACCTGCTGCCAACGGAGACGCAAACTATGTTCCGCTCCAGCCCCTTCGAACTTCTCGGACCCATCATCGACTTCGACGCTATCCAGATCCAGCTCGCCTCCCCGGAGAAGATTCGCTCCTGGTCGCACGGCGAGGTCACCAAGCCGGAGACCATCAACTATCGCACCTTCAAGCCGGAGCGCGACGGCCTCTTCTGCGCCCGCATCTTTGGCCCCATCACCGATTGGGAGTGCCTCTGCGGCAAGTACAAGCGCATGAAGCACCGCGGCGTTATCTGCGACAAGTGCGGCGTCGAAGTCACACTCAGCAAGGTCCGCCGCGAGCGCCTCGGCCACATCGAGCTCGCCAGCCCCTGCTCGCACGTTTGGTTCTTCAAGGGCCTGCCGTCGCGCATCGGCCACTTACTCGACATCTCGCTGCGCGAGCTCGAAGCCGTCCTCTACTTCGAGTCCTACGTCGTCGTCGATCCCGGCGACGCGCCCGTCAAGGAGCGCGAGGTCATCAAGGACGAGACCCGCTTCCGCGAGCTCGACCAGCAGTACCGTCCCTCTGGCTTCAAGGCCATGATGGGCGCCGAAGCCATCAAGGAACTCCTCAAGCGCGTCGAGATCAATGAGCTCTCCGTCGAGTTGCGCGAACGCATGAAGAGTGAGACCTCGCTGCAGAAGAAGCTCAAGTACTCCAAGCGCCTCAAGATTGTCGAGGCCTTCCGCAAGTCGGACAACAAGCCACAGTGGATGATCCTCGACGTGATCCCGGTCATTCCGCCCGAGCTTCGCCCGCTCGTGCCGCTGGACGGCGGCCGCTTTGCCACCTCCGATCTCAACGACCTCTATCGCCGGGTCATCAACCGCAACAACCGGCTCAAGAAGCTGATGGACCTGCACGCACCGGAGGTCATTGTCCGCAACGAGAAGCGCATGCTGCAGGAAGCCGTCGATGCGCTCTTCGACAACGGTCGCCGTGGCCGCGTCCTCCGGGGCGCGAACAACCGTCCGCTCAAGTCGCTCTCCGATACCCTCAAGGGCAAGCAGGGCCGCTTCCGTCAGAACCTCCTCGGCAAGCGCGTCGACTACTCCGGCCGTTCCGTCATCGTCGTCGGTCCTGAGCTCAAGCTGCACCAGTGCGGACTGCCCAAGAAGATGGCGCTCGAGCTCTTCAAGCCCTTCATCTATCACCGGCTGGAGCAGACCGGCCACTGCACCACCATCAAGCAGGCCAAAGAGATGGTTGAAATGCAGGAGTCCATCGTTTGGGACATCCTCGAAGAGGTCATCAAGGATCACCCCATCCTGCTCAACCGCGCCCCGACGCTGCACCGTCTCGGCATCCAGGCGTTTGAGCCCGTCCTCGTCGAAGGCAAGGCCATCAAGATCCATCCGCTGGTTTGCACCGCGTTCAACGCCGACTTCGACGGCGATCAGATGGCCGTGCACATCCCGCTCTCGCCCGAGGCCCAGATTGAAGCCTCGGTCCTGATGCTGGCTAGCCACAACATTCTGTCTCCAGCATCCGGACAGCCCATCACCGTCCCCACGCAGGATCTCGTCCTGGGCATCTACTACCTCACCAAGGCCAAGGTCAACGCCATCGGCGAAGGCCGCGTCTTCGCAAATATCGAGGAAGTCTTGATGGCGCTCGAAGCCAAGCAGGTCGAGACGCTTACGCCTATTCGTCTGCGCTACACCGGCAAGGTCCTCGACATGACCACCGCCTACGACGACCAGGACCTGAACCACACCGAAGCGGTGGAGTTCAACAAGCAGTACATCAACACCACCGTCGGCCGCGCCATCCTCAACGACTCCCTTCCCGAGGGCATGCCCTACGTCAACGGCCTGCTCAAGAAGAAGGGAATCGGCCAGCTCGTCAACTACTGCTACCTGAACCTTGGCCTCGAAGTCACGGTCAAGACCCTCGACCGCATCAAGGACCTCGGCTTCCGCTATGCCACCAAGTCCGGCCTTTCCGTAGGGCTGGACGACATGGTCATCCCGGACTCCAAGTACACCCTGGTCTCCGACGCGGAAAAGACCGTTCTCGCCATGCAGCAGCAGTACCTCGATGGAGCCATCACCAACGGCGAGCGCTCCAACAAGGTCATCCAGATGTGGTCTGGAGTTACCGAGCGCGTCGCCGATGAGATGTTCAACAACATGAAGCGTGCGGACAAGGAAGGAGCCATGAACCCGATCTACATCATGGCCGACTCCGGCGCCCGCGGTTCCAAACAGCAGATCCGTCAGCTCTCCGGCATGCGCGGCCTCATGGCCAAGCCTTCCGGCGAGATCATCGAGACTCCCATCACGGCCAACTTCCGTGAAGGCCTCACCGTGCTGCAGTACTTTATCTCCACGCACGGCGCGCGCAAGGGTCTCGCCGACACCGCACTGAAGACCGCTGACTCCGGATACCTTACCCGCCGGCTCGTCGATGTGGCTCAGGACGTCATCATCTCCCACCACGACTGCGGCACGGTCGAAGGCATCTACGTCACCCCGATCATCGAGGCCGGAGAGACCATCGAACCGCTGCGCGACCGTATCATCGGCCGCGTCTCACTCGAGAAGCTCAAAGACTTCGAGGGCAAGACGATCGTTGAGATCAACCAGGAGATCGACGAAGACCTTGCCTCCGCCGTTCAAGCAGCCGGCATCGAGAAGGTCAAGATCCGCTCCGTGCTCACCTGCGAGTCCAAGCGCGGCGTCTGCATCCTCTGCTATGGCCGTAACCTCGGCTCCGGCAAGATGGTCGAGATGGGCGAGGCTGTCGGCGTCATCGCGGCGCAGTCCATCGGCGAGCCCGGCACCCAGCTCACCATGCGTACCTTCCACATCGGCGGCACCGCATCGCGCGTCTCGGATGCTTCGCATCTGGAAGCCAAGAATGCCGGCAACGTGCGCTTCATCAACCTCGTCACCGTCCGCAGCAAGGACGGCAGCCTGGTCGCAATGAACCGCAACGGCTCCATCGCCATCGTCGACGACAAGGGCCGCGAGAAGGAGCGTTACGCCATCGTCTACGGCGCCAAGCTCCGGGTCGAGGAAGGCGCCAAGATCGCACAGGGCGCAACCCTCGGCGAGTGGGACCCCTACACCTTCTCGCTGCTCACGGAGATCGCCGGCACCGTCCAGTTCAAGGACCTGCAGGAAGGCGTCACCCTCAACGAAGAAGTCGACGAAGTCACCGGCCTTTCGCGCCTCGTCGTCGCCGACTCCTCCGACGAGAAGCGTCAGCCCGCCATCATCATCAAGGCTGCGTCCGGCAACAAGCGCTACCTCATGCCTTCGCGCGCCCACCTCATGGTCGCCGACGGAGAGGAAGTCTTCCCCGGCGACATCCTGGCCAAGATCCCGCGCGAAACCACCCGCACCAAGGACATTACCGGCGGTCTGCCGCGCGTGGTCGAGCTGTTCGAGGCCCGCAAGCCCCGCGACCCGGCAATCATCTCCAAGATCGACGGCGTCGTTCGCTTCGGCGAGGTCAGCAAGGGCCAGCGCAAGGTCTACGTCACCGCCGACAACGGCCAGGAAGAAGAGTACAGCGTTCCCCGCGGTGTCTACGTCAACGTGCAGGAAGGCGAACGCCTCCGTGCCGGCGACGCACTCATCGACGGTCCCCGCAACCCGCACGACATCCTGGAGGTCCTCGGCGAGCGCGCGCTGCAGATGTACCTCGTCAACGAGATCCAGGAAGTCTACCGTCTACAGGGCGTCACCATCTCCGATAAGCACATCGAGACCATCGTTCGCCAGATGCTTCGCTGGGTCAAGATCGAAGAGGTTGGCGACACCAACTTCCTGCTCGAGCAGCAGACCGACCGCTTCCGCTTCAACGAGGAGAACCAGCGCGTCCTCATGTCCGGCGGCCGTCCTGCCATCGGGCGCTCGCTCCTGCTTGGCATCACCAAGGCGTCGCTCTCCACCGACAGCTTCATCTCGGCGGCCAGCTTCCAGGAGACCACCCGCGTCCTCACCGAGGCCTCGATCAACGGATCGATCGATACCCTCCGCGGCCTCAAGGAAAACGTCATCGTCGGCCGCCTCATCCCCGCCGGAACCGGCATGGAGTACTACCGCAACGTCCAGCTCTCCCCAGAGCTCGAAGAAGTGGCAGCCCAGGTCCAGCAGGAAGTGGCCTCAGCCATCGAAGCCGAAGAGCGCGAACTCGAACTCATGCGCATGGAAGGCGAACAAGAAGAAATGGCCGCCGAGTAATCGGCCACCAAACCGGGTGCCCCACGTTCGCGCAGCGACCGTGGGGTTAACAACACAAAGGCGGACTCTTCGGAGTCCGCCTTCTTCTTTGCCGACATCCCTCATGGGTGTCATTCCCGCAGGGAATCCCCGCATTTCGTTGCTGAGCCACTACCCCTAAAGCCGCCGCTTCAGCCGCAATTCTACCTTGACTAAGTTATCACCCAGTAATAACATCGGATAGTGGCAGTACTCGACCCGAGTCTCGATACGCTCTTGTTGCTCGACGGTGAGAGCTTTGTCGCAGACGCAAACGGAAAGTGTCGGGTCAAGTTCGTTGTAAAGCAAGTTCCCGTTTCGCCGGAACGACCGCATGGGCTGGATTATTCGCTGACGCTCCATGATGAGGATGGCGAGCGGTTACTCGGCTTCGACAACGCGCATGCTGTTCGCGAGGGCTCCGGGCCGGGTGCCCGAACGCGCATCGAATACGACCATAAGCACGCAGGCAAAAGAGTTCGGTTTTACGTTTACGCAGATGCCGCCACGCTCCTCGCGGACTTCTGGACAGAGGTTGAAGCCATCTTGCAGAAAAGGAGTACCTAGTCATGACCACGCTCAAAGTCGGTATCGCCACCCTCGAACAGTACAAGAAGCGCACCATGGCCATCGCGCGCGGAGAGTACGTCCCTGCCCGCAACGAGCCGAAGGTCTGGTTCCAGTCGCTCGAAACCATGTCACAGGTCCTCTCCGACAAGAACCGCGCCCTGCTCGCGCTGATCGTGAAGACGCAACCGCAATCTCTCTCAGAACTCGCTGAGACCACGGGACGCGCCAAGTCGAACCTCTCTCGAACCCTCAAAACCATGGAGCGCTACGGCCTGGTCTACTTCGAGCAAGGCCCCGGCCGCCAGATCGCCCCCCGCGTCAACTACTCCGGCGTCAAACTCGAAATGACCTTCCAATAAGCCAGCAGGAAGTCACCGCAGCCATCGAAGTCGAAGAGCGCGAACTCGAACTCATGCGCATGGAAGGCGAACAAGAAGAAATGGCCGCCGAATAAGCAGCCACTCCCCTTGTTTGTCATTCCGCAGCGAAGCGGAGGAATCTGCTTCTGCCTTCGTCCTTGCTTGTCATTCTCGAGCGGAGCGAAGAATCCCCGAATTTTGCTCGCCGCGCCACGAATCGCCGCTTAGACGCTCAAGGTTTGGAAGGCGCGACCGCCGCGCAACTTAGCGATGTGGAACTCACTCCATCCGGCCTGGGCCTGCACTTCGAAAAGCTCGGCGCCGATCTCTGGATACCGGCGCTGCTCGAAGGCGTCTTCGGTTCGCGCCAGTGGATGGCCGCCCGCCTTGGCGCGCAGGGCGGCAAATCCCGCAGCGCACCCAAGCGCACCGCCGCCCGCGCCAACGGGGCCCTTGGCGGCCGCCCCCGCAAGTCCGCTGTCCGCTAATACTTGCCTTAGCTAAGTGGATCATCATCTCCCCGCATTTTTACGGCCACCAGACCCACCCGCAACCTGTCCAATCACACTCTGTCTCACAACAGGGGGTCACCCACTTGTTGTCAAGCCCCCAACCTCGCATCTCCCTCATTCCACAGAAAAGATGGGTGGCATAGGAGTTATGCTCCGCTTGGTATACTGGAAGTAGTGAAGTAGAAAGCAAAGCCCGGATGCCCGCCGGGCTTTTCCTATTGCAATTGCCGGCTTACCGGCCGAGGGTGTTGTCGAGTTGGTGACTCCCCTCCGCCATCTCGTTTGTTTCTTAGACTTTAGCCGGATAGGGGGGGAGGGGGTAGCCCACCAAACCGCCATCCGATTCGAAATCCGCGGCCGCCACCTTGCACGAGTGGACGCACAGGCCACGGAATCGCAACCGACCGGTACACTAGACCCATGCTCGACGAAGCCACCTTCCGCCGCGAATCCGACAACGCCCTCGAAGCCCTCAAGCAGGCCCTCATCGCCGCCGAGGACTCGTCCGGCAGCTTCGAGTTCGAAGACAACAACGGCGTCATGAACATCGTCTTCGAGAATGGCTCCAGCAAGTTCGTGGTCACGCCCAACACACCAGTCCGTCAGGTCTGGATCTCCGCGCAGGCCACCAGCTTCAAACTAGAGTGGTCCCAGGCCGCCGGCGCATTCGTCCTGACCAAGACAGGGGAGGCCTTGATCCCGCTCACCGAGCGCCTGCTGCGGGAGCACCTCGATGATCCGTCCATCACCCTCCGCTAACTGCGGATACCGGCGCGCATAAGGAGCTATCGCCGGTCTGTTCGCATTTTCGTATGCTCGTAGCAAGCTCCATCCGCTACACTGCTTATGAATGCCCAAATACATCGCGCGGGTGGTTCCGAGCGATCCAGCAATTCACCATCTGTCCTGCGACTTCGTATCGCGGCCCGGCGTCGAATACTGTTTCACCGAAGCCGCGGCGCTGTCCTGAGCAAAGGCTACTGTATTCTTTGGCTTACCAAGCTGTCCTCACCTTCACGGAGTTGCATCTGGCCTGAGCAGACTGGAAGGTACCATGGCACCCATGTCGACGCCGCAAACACTCTCGGTCGCGATCATCACCAAGAATGAAGAGGCGAATCTCGCGCGCACGCTGGCCAGCGTCCAATTTGCCGACGAGATCATCATCCTGGACTCCTCATCGACCGACCGCACCGTCGAGATCGCGCTCGCCTTCAACGCCAAGGTCTTCGACGAGGTCTGGAAGGGTTTCTCCGGCTCGAAAAACTCCGCCATCGAAAAATGCACCGGCACATGGATCCTTTCGCTGGATGCCGACGAAGAACTCAGCCCCCAGCTTCAGGATCAGATACGGCGCCTGCTGCCCACCAACCCGCCCACAGACGCCTACTACCTCAAGCGCCGCAACCTGTTCCTCGGCCGCTGGATCAAGCACGGCGGCTTTTATCCCGATCCCAAGCTCCGCCTCTTCCGCCGCACCGCAGCCAACTTTACCCAAACCCCACGCTTCGAGAACCGCCCTGTTCACGAGACCATGGCCTTCGACGGCCATGCCGCCACGCTGGATTATGACCTGATCCACCACGCCTACCCGACGCTGGAAACCTACGTCGAGCATATGGACCGCTACAGCACGCTTGGCTCCACGCTGCTGGTCCAGGCCGGCAGGGTCAGCCGTTCCTGGCCGGCCTTCGTCTGCAACGTGCTCATCGTGCCTCAACTCATGTTTGTGTGGAACTACATCTTCCGACTCGGCTTCCTGGACGGCCGCGAGGGGCTCCTGCTCCACCTCTACCACGCGACCTACACCAGTTGGAAATACGCCAAGGCATGGCAGGCAAATCGCACCGGCCAGGCCTGAGGCGCCTTACCAGGGGAGCGATTCACCCAGGTGGAAGAAGCCGCCCGTGGGACCGTCCTCCGGCAGCGTCGCCAGTTCCACGCTGGTTTTGGCGCCGTCGCCGATCTCCATCACCGCGCCCTCGCCGCCCATATCGGTCTTCACCCAGCCGGGATGCGCCGAGTTCACCTTGATTTTGGCGCCCTGCAACTCGTGCGCCAGGTGGATGGTGAACGAGTTCAGCGCCGCCTTCGAAGCGTCGTAGGCAAACGTCTTGGCATCGTAGATCGGCGACCCTGGAGTCGCGTGCAGCGTCTGCGACCCAAGAATGCTGGACAGGTTCACGATGCGGCCCGCCACGCTCTTGCGCAGCAGCGGCAACAGCGTTTGGGTCAGCGCCACCACGGAAAAGAAGTTGGTCTCGAAGGTATCGTGTAGCACCTTCGCGGAGGTCGTGCTCGTCGCATTCTTCGCCCATGCGCCGTCCCGCGGATCCAGCATTACACCTGCGTTGTTGATCAGGATGTCCAGATGTCCGAACTCGCTCTCAAGGTACTTCGCCGCCGCAACGCGGTCCGTGTCGCTCACCACATCCAGCTGAATCGGCCGCACGTCCACGCCCAGGCTGCGCAGTTCCGCGGCGGCTTTTTCGCCATTGGCCAGGCTACGCGAGGCCAGCACGATCGTCACGCCAAGCTTGCCCAACTGCTTCGCCGTCTCCAGCCCAATGCCCTTATTCGCGCCCGTAATCAGCGCAACCTTATCTGTCCCATTGCTCATCGAGTTCCATCTCCGTCCAAAGTGTCGGACACGGTATCAGATGCGGCGGCGTGCAGAAGATCTGCATATTTCTTTGGCAGCGCCCGCCGCTTCATGTCCCGGCCTACGACCACGTGGACCGTCTCTCCTTCGCACAGCAGCAGCCCGTCGGCGACGCGCAGGATTCTGTAGCCGAAGCGGATAATCGGCCCGCGGACCCTGAGCACACGCGTCTCCACGACCAACTCGTCGTCGTATCTGGCCGGTGCTTTATACCGCGCGGTCGCCTCGACTACGGCGATCACGCAGCCTTCTTCCATCTCCATGCGGCCGTACTCGATTCCGTTCTGCCGCATCAGTTCCACGCGCCCAACTTCGAACCACACCAGGTAATTTGCGTGATACACCACGCCCATCTGGTCCGTCTCCGCATAGCGCACACGCACCCGCGCGTGGCCCACGGCCGTACTCAAGTCCGCTTGCTGGCTCATCCTTCCAGTCTACTGAACCGTTCCCTCCCGCGGGCGGATACACGAGATTGTGCTCCCCCTCGCGTTTCATCCGCAGCCGGACTAATCTATTACCTCCATGACTATTGAACCCACCGACGCACTGCTTGTCATCGATCTGCAGAACGACTTCTGCCCCGGCGGAGCGCTTGCCCTGGACGGCGGCGACGAGATCGTTCCGATAGTCAACGCGCTGGCAAGCCGATTCGCCCATGTTCTGCTCACCCAGGATTGGCATCCCGCGGGCCACGTCTCCTTTGCCAGCGCCCACCCCGGTGCGCGACCGTACGAGAGCATCGCCGGACCGTACGGCACGCAAGCTCTGTGGCCGGATCACTGCGTGCAGGGAACTGAGGGTGCCGCGCTGCATCCCGGGCTGAACATCCCGCACGCCCAACTCATCCTGCGCAAGGGATTTCGCCAGAACATCGATTCCTACTCCGCGTTCCTGGAGAACGACCACTTCACGCCCACGGGCCTGGCGGGTTACCTGCGTGAGCGCGGCCTGAAGCGCCTGTTCCTGTGCGGACTGGCCTACGACTTCTGCGTGCGCCACTCCGCCATCGACGGCACTGCGCTGGACTTCGAGTGCATCGTGATCGAAGACGCCACCCGCGCCGCTAACCTGCCCGGTAGCGTCGACGCCACGGATCTGGCCTTCAACGAAGCCGGCATCCAGTGCCTCCAGTCCGCAGACCTGTTGCCCCACTGATCCTTTGATCTGCGGCTGATAATCTGCGGCTGAACTGCCAACGGACGACCGGCACCTATTTACTACCCAGGTTCCACTTTGGCATTCTTCCGGTTTTCTTCAGGAATCTTCGGCACTACCCCTTGACTCTTTCGCCACCCGGTGTCACTCTAGGCACATCGCACGTCTGTGTTATCGGACGTGCGCTGCGGTCCTTGCTCTGGGTCCGCCCGCAATCACAATCTATGGCAACCATGATGGCGTCCGTCGAACAGCGGGAAGTGCTCCGTTGCGACCGTTGCAACCTTGTGCAATTCCGCACAGCCAACGCCATGTGCAGGCGCTGCCACCAGGGTCTTGAGGTGGAGCCACCCGTTGCGGAACCGGCCCCACTGGCCCTGGTCTCTTCCCAGTCGGAGAAAGACGGTGGTCTGCAAGTCGCCACCGCGGTCCGCGACCTTCGTCACGTCCGCAATCTCTCCCAGCGCCAGCTCGCCGCCCGCATGGGCGTGCCGCGCACCTACATCTCCAAGATTGAGAATGGCAAGGCCATGCCGACTTTATCCTCGCTCGATCGCCTGGCCAGGGCGCTCAAGGTGGACATCGCCTCGCTCTTGCGCGATGCCAACACGCGTCATCGCGACGAGACGGCCGTGCTGACGGCTGACCCATTCCTGGCGGAGATTGCCGCATACACCTCGCAGTTGGACGCGCTACAGCGCTCCATCTTCCTCAACCACGTCCGTGAACTTGCCGCAGGCCGCCGCCGCACCGCCTGAGGTTGCTCTCAGGCGGTGGGCCGCGCCATTGGACTAGGTGCGGATGATGAACGCGTAGGCGTATGGATTGGGTGCTTTATCGGGCAGGCTGAGGGTCAGGCCGATGGCGTCCTGCACGAACTTCACCGGTCCAGCGCCGATCAACTCGACGCGCTGGACCGGCCTGGGCAACGCAGATGAGCCCTTTGTCAGAGTCTTGATGACGAGTTTTCCGTTGGCAGGCCAGCCGAGGGCGAAGGCGTACAACGTCTGCCCTTTGGTGGTGAAGCGAATGTCCTCCGCGGTGTAAGGGCGTTGCTTGCGCTCATTGAACTCCCCGGCAGCCGCGTCGGGCGGGCCCTCGCCGTAGACCGAGAATGGACGCGTCCCGTAGATCGCCTCACCGTGCTTCGGGATCCAGGTGGCGATGGCCTCGAGAAACGCGCGTTCATCGGAGTCGATCTGGCCGTCCCCGGTGACCGGGATATCGAGCATCAGGTTGCCGTTCTTGCTGACGATATCGATCAGCGAGTGGATGACGTAGGTGGGCGTCTTGTAGCCGTGCTTCTCGAAGAGCGAAATGTCATAGTGCCAGTTGCCGATGCAGGTATCGGTCTGCCAAGGCTGGGCGAGGATCTCGTCGCTCTTGCCGCGCTCCATGTCCAGGGTGAAGGCGCCGGCCTCCGCGGGCCGGGTGTCCTTGGTGGTGAGGACAACGTCGAGGCGGCCTTTGTCGCGAATGCTGGTGTTGTAGTAGTGGGCGGCGATGGACAGGCCGTAGATGCCGTGGGGCAGCTCAGAGTCGTCGAAGTAAAGCAGGTCGGGCTTATAGCTGTCGACCAGGTCCTGCGCGCGCAGAAACCAGTTTTCTGCGAACTTCGGGTGGGTCAGCGAGATGTCTTCGTGCCACTTCTCGTCGTTGTCATGGAGCCACTGGGTGGCTTCGGCATCGGTCTTGATGCCGTCGGGCATCACCACATTGCGTCCGGTGTACAGGTCCTGCGGGTCCAGGCCTTCCCACCACTTTCCCTTGCCGTCGGCCTTGGTCAGCGTGTAGGCATCGTAGCGGACGCCTGCGAGCGGCCCTTCGGCGTCGTAGTTGTAGGAGGTCTGCAGCCAGTTCCATGCATGGGAGCCGTGGTTGGAGACGGCGAAGCGCAGGCCGCGCTCCCTGGCTAGCTTGCCGTAGATGCCGACAATGTCCTTCTTCGGGCCGATCCGAACGGCGTTCCACGGGGTGTAGCGCGAGTTATAGGTGTCGAAGTTGTCGTGATGGTTGGCCAGCGCGGTGAAGTACTTGGCCCCCGCGGCGACGTAGAGGTCCATCAACTCGGCGGGCTTCCAGTTCTCGGCCTTCCACAGGTTGGTGAGTTCCATGAAGCCGAATTTGGAGGGGTGGCCGTAGGTGGCGAGGTGATGGTTGTACTGCCGGTGGCCCTGGATGTACATCTGGCGGGCGTACCAGTCGCCCTGGCCAGGGACGCACTGCGCCGACCAGTGGTTCCAGATGCCGAACTTGGCGTCGCGAAACCAGTCCGGCGTAGTATAGGTCTTCAGGGAATCCCACGTCGGCTGGAAGGGGCCGGGCGCAATGCGCGGCACGGGCGCTTGCGCCAGCATCCGGTTCGCACGGGATGCGAGCACGGCCCCAGGCGCGGCGGCGAGGGCGGACTGGAGCAGGCGGCGGCGGGTGATGGTGCGTCGGAGCATGGCGAACCTCGCAGAAGCGTTTGGGGCCCGAGTTCGATGGAAACCGACGACCAGCCCGAAGCCGCGAGTAGCGACTTCGGGCTCCTGCCGCGGCGGCGTCTCCTAGGTGCGGATGATGAAGGCGTAGGCGTATTCGTTGGGCGCCTTGTCCGGCAACGTCAGCGTCAAGCCGGTGGCATCCTGCGCAAACTTCACCGGGCCACCGCCGATCAGCTCGACGCGCTGGACCGGCCTGGGCAGCGCGGACGACCCCTTGGCCAGCGTCTTGATGACGTACTTGCCCGCGGCGGGCCAGACAAAGGTGAACGCGTAGACGGTTTCGCCTTTCCGAACGAAGCGAACGTCCTCCTCGGTGTAGGCGCGCTGGCTCTTCTCGTTGAAACGCCCGGTGACGATATCCGGCGGCCCTTCGCCGAAGACGGCAAACGGCCGCGTGCCGTAGATCGTTTCGCCGTGTTTAGGAATCCAGGTGGCGATCGCTTCCAGGAAGGCGCGCTCGTCGGAATCGATGGTGCCGTCGCCCTTTACCGGGATGTTGAGCATGAGGTTGCCGTTCTTGCTGATGATGTCGATCAGCGAGTGTATGATCGACTTCGGCGTCTTGTACTTGTGGTTCTCGAACAGCGAAAGCTCGTAGTGCCAGTTGCCGATGCAGGTGTCGGTCTGCCAGGGCTGGGCGAGGATTCCGTTGGTCTTGCCGCGCTCGATATCCAGTGTGAACGCGCCGACGTGCTCGGGCTTGATGTCCTTCGCGGTGAGCACGACATCGACGTGGCCTTTGTCGCGAATGCTGGCGTTGTAGTAGTGCGCGGCGATCTCGAGGCCGCGTACGCCCAGCGGCAGTTCGGAGTCATCGAAATAGAGCAGGTCCGGCTTGTAGGCGTCGATCAGGTCCTGGGTGCGCAGGAACCAGTTGTCGGCGAAGGCTGGGTTCTCCACCGGGTACTCCTCGTGCCAATGTCCGTCCTTGGCCGCGTGGAATGCGTTGGCGTCTTTGATCGTGGTGACCCCGTCGGGCATCACCAGATTGCGGCCGGTATAGAGTTCCTGCGGATCGAAGCCATCCCACCACTTGCCCTTACCGTCGGCCTTGGTGAGGTTGTATGCGTCGTAGCGAACGCCGGCCAGCGGGCCTTCGGGGTCATAGTCGTACGCCACCTGCAGCCAGTGCCACGCGTGCGAGGAGTGGTTGGTTACGGCGAAGCGCAGTCCATGCTCTTTGGCCAGCTTGCCATACCTGCCGACGATGTCCGTTTTCGGCCCGATCTTCACCGAGTTCCAGTTGTGGAATCGCGAGTTGTAGTTGTCGAAGTTGTCGTGATGGTTGGCCAGCGCGGAGAAGTATTTTGCCCCGGCAGCCACGTAGAGGTTCATCAGCTCTTCGGGCTTCCAGTTCTCCGCCTTCCACAGGTTGTCGATCTCCATCCAGCCCACCTTGGAGGGATGGCCGTAGGTCTTCAGGTGATGGTCGTACTGACGGTTGCCCTGGATATACATGTTGCGGGCATACCAGTCACCCTGCTCGGGCACGCATTGCGCGCTCCAGTGGTTCCAGATGCCGAACTTGGCGTCGCGGAACCAATCGGGCGTGGTGCAGGCGGTCAGTGACTCCCAGGTGGGCTTGAAGGGGCCGGGGGCGATCTTCATAGGGGCGGGCGACTGGGCGAAGAGGCTGCGGGCTCGTCCATTGGACAGAAGCGCGGCGGCGGGAGCGGCGGCGAGGGCGGACTTCAGCAGGCGGCGGCGGGTGAACCGGGTGGTGGACATGGCCGCCATCATAGACCGAACTGGGTAGGTTGGGGAAGCGTTTACCTCCCCGATCTGAAAAGTGATGCGGAATCAGCCGCCCGGTGCGCCGCGGGCTTTCCCTTTGCTCATGTCTACGGGATCCCGGGCGTGCAGGTTCGCTCGGCCAGTAGTCCTCCACAGCGGTTCCACGCGTAGAATCAAGCCATCGATGAAGGTATCTTCTCCCCAATCCGACCCGTCTGCCGGGGTAGCTGTTGAGTCCTTTGAAGGCGACTACCGGCCCTCTCAGGTCGAGTTGCCGTCGCTTCCCAATATTCGACTCGAGCCGTTGCAGGTCGACTTCCTGTTGCGGTTCGCCGATGCGCTGAACACAACCCTCGACCTGAACACACTGATGCATCGCGTGGCCGACCTGGTGCGCGCCGTCATCGACTACCGCATCTTCGCAATCCTGCTGGTGAACGACCGCACCGGCGACCTGCGCATGCGCTTCCAGACCGGGCACATGCCGGAGGTGGAGCGGATGCGCATCAAACTCGGCCGCGGCATCGTGGGTCAGGCGGCGCAAGAGCGCAGGTCCATCCTGGTTCAGGACGTTAGTCAGGTAGACAACTACATCGTCGCGAACCCCAACGTGAGGTCTGAGCTTGCCGTGCCGCTCATCGTCAAGAACCGGGTGATCGGCGTCATCGATCTGCAGTCGGAGTTGCCCGGCTACTTCACCGCGGAGCACCAGCGCCTGCTGGAACTCACGGCCTCGCGTATGGCGATTGCGGTGGAAAATGCGCGGCTCTACACCCGCGTTTCCCGCCAGGCGCAAACGCTGAGTGTGCTGAACGAGATATCGCGCGAGATTACCAGCATCCTCGATCTGGACGACCTGCTGGAGCGCATCGGCCACCTGATGAAGCGCGTCATCGACTTTCAGATGTTCACCATCCTGCTATGGAGCGACCGCACGGAGCGCTTCGAGCACCGCTTCAGCTCGCGCTTCGGCGAACGCATCACGCGTGAACACAACGTGCAGTTGGGCGAGGGGATCATCGGACATGCCGCGCAGATGCGGACGCCCGTGCTGGTGCCGGACGTGCGCAAGGACCCGCGCTACATTGTCGCCAACCCGGAGGTGCGCTCGGAGCTCTCTGTCCCGCTGCTGTACAAAGGCAAGGTGATCGGCGTCATCGATCTGGAACATACGAAGGTCAACTACTACAACGAGGACCACCAGACCACGCTCTCCACGCTGGCCGCGCAGGTAGCGATCTCCATCGCCAATGCGCGCCTGTACCAGCGTATCCACGAGGAGGAGCAGCGGCTGGAGCGCGACCTGGCCATGGCGCGCGAGGTGCAGTTGCGCCTGCTGCCCAGCACACCGCCGCAGCCCAGGCACGCTGAAATAGCAGCGGCGTTCCTGCCGGCTCGCTCCATCGGCGGCGATGTGTATGACTTCATTGAGTATGGGCCTCCGGGCAACGAGCTCTACCAGACATCGCAGCCGGAGCGTATTGCGATTATGCTGGGCGATGTCTCCGGCAAGGCCGCGCCGGCGGCGCTTTACGCGGCGCTGGTCTCAGGCGTTCTGCGTTCACTGGCCGCGCGGCATCTGCCTCCCGCGGAGCTGTTGGCGGAGTTAAACAACCAACTGCAGGAGCGCAAGCTGGACTCGCAGTACGTGACCATGCTGATGGGCCTGTGGAACGATGACACGCGCACGCTACAGATTGCCAATGCAGGCTCCGTGCAGCCGCTGTACGTCACCAATGTCGCGAATGCTGCAATCGCTTCGAGCGGCGGAAAGAAGCGCCAGCCGAGCACGGCAGAATGTGCGGAGGCGAGTCGCGGTGTGCGTGTCTCTACCATCGAGGCGGAAGGCTTCCCGCTTGGCATGTTTCCCAACGCCGAGTATGAGGAGTTCTCGATTGCCGCCAACCCCGGCGACCTGCTGGTCTTCTTTTCCGACGGCATTGTGGATGCGGAGAACGCCGAGGGCGAAATGTTCGGCACAGACCGGCTCTCGGCGGTGCTGCGCGAGCACCCGTCCGCCTGCAACTCCGCGCAAACCACTGTGGACGCGATCCTTGCGGAGGTCGCCGCCTTCCAGTCCGGCACCGCCCACTTCGACGATGAGACGCTGGTGGTGCTGCGGGTGCTGTGAACCCTGGGAAGGGAAAGTTCCCCCGGTGGGTAACTATAAAATTACTAACTTCTGCCGATATTCATACACATGAAGTTTTTGTCTATGATTTTGCTTCGTCTCGTCAATGGTGCAACGCGGTGACGACTCGTTCCTTGCATCGGATTTGTGCTGCACCAGAACGCGCCAATACCCCGTCCGGGCAGAGTTGGTCTGTCTTGCGGATTGCGTCTCTAGGCTTCGCCTTCATGTTGGGTTGCCTATTTATGGTTTCCGGCTTGTCGATGTATAACATGCATGCCATTGTGAGCAACGAACTGGGTCGTTCCCGCACTCTTTATCCTGCCAATGCGATGGCAACCGACTTCGAGCGGCAGATCCTAAACGCCCGCATCTTCTTCATTTATCACGTCACCATCCAGAAGTCAGGAGCCTTGCAGCAGGGTTGGGATCACTATCACACGGCCGAAGATCAGTTGCGTCAGTTGGCAACTCTGGTCCAGCAGCACGAAGAGCTTCGCGATCTGCGTCCCCAGGTAGCCAAGCTTACTTCGGATCTGGATGACTACTCTATCTCCACGCAGGCCATGCTCGCCATGGTCCAGGGAGGCGCGCTGAGTGGACCCGTATACGATGCGCAGGTGAAAGATTGGGCCAGCCATGGGGCCGTCCTGGTCACCGATGCCGGCAGCGTGGAAGCACTGACGGCTTCCGCAGGTCAACAGTCGTCCGACGATATGGTGTCTGGACTGCAGACAGCTTGCAAGGTGTATGGGCTGCTCTTTCTTTTGGGCGCGCCTCCGCTGGTCTTCGTCGTCTGGAGGACCGTGAGGAAGATTCACGGCGTACTCAGCCGCAGCGTCGCCGAACTGAGCGACGTGTCCCTCAGCCTTGTCGCTACCGCCAAGCATGTGGCCGACGAGAGCCAGTCGCTGGCAGCAAGTTCCTCCCAGCAGGCCGTTACCATCGAGCAGACCGCGAGTGCCAGCTCCGAAATCAGCCACATGGCTTCCCGCACCACGACAGATTCAAAGACCACCGCGGAGATGATGGTGCACGCCGAAGAAACCCTGGGCAGGACCAACCTCTCGCTCGCCGAGATGGTCGGCGCTATGGAGCGGATCCAGTCAGCCAGCCACAAAATCTCCAAGATCATCCAGGTAATCGATGGAATCGCCTTCCAGACCAATATTCTGGCTCTCAACGCCGCGGTGGAAGCTGCCCGGGCAGGCGAAGCCGGGATGGGGTTTGCGGTGGTGGCCGACGAGGTGCGCGGTCTGGCGCAGCGGAGTGCCCAGGCCGCGAAAGACACTGCCGATCTGATTGTCGAATCCATCGGCCATTCGAACGAAGGCAAGTCGAAGGTGGACCAGGTAGCTGCCGCCATCCAGGAGATCTCATCGCAGATTGCGAAGATCAAATGCCTGGTCGATGACATCAACCGGGGCAGCGTCGAGCAGTCCGGCGGAATCGAGCATATTGCCGACACCATCAAGCAGTTGGAAGATCTCACCCAGCGCAATGCCGCCGACGCGAGGGATGGAGCGACCGCGGCGATAGAGCTGAACGAACAGGCGAGTTGCATGGAGCGGGTCGTGGAGCGGCTCAGCGTCCTGGTGGATGGCAATAATACCCATCCCCCCAGCACCAGGCGGGCAGCATCGCCTGACCATGAGTTGCTTCCCGGCTTAAGCCGGATCTAATTCGGAAGTGCTTCGGAATCAGTAGCCGCCACTGGGTGAAGGCGTCGCGTGCCCGGCCAGCTCTGCCAGTATCTTCACACTGGCGCTTGCCCCGATGCGGGTCGCGCCTGCATGCAGCATGGCGCTGGCGTCGGCAAGAGAGCGGATTCCACCGGAGGCTTTTACTCCGGCGCGCGTACCGGCCACTCCGCGCATCAGGGTAATGTCGTCCACGGTCGCGCCGCCGGACGAGAAGCCGGTAGACGTCTTGATGAAATCCGCTCCGGCCGCCAGAGCCAGCTCGGATGCGCGCAGCTTCTCCTCAAAGCTCAGCAGGCACGTCTCCAGGATGACCTTGACGATGGCTCCGGCTCCGTGGGACAACTCCACCACGCCGCGGATGTCCTGCCTGACCGCCTCAAAGTCCTCCTTCGATCCGGACTTCAGCAGCCCAATGTTCAGTACCATATCCACATCGTGCGCACCCAGCTTCAGCACGCGCTTGGTCTCGTCGCATTTCGATGCCGAGAGCGTCGCGCCGAGGGGAAAGCCAACAACCACACCCACCGGGACGCCGGTTCCCGCCAGCGTTTCTGCCGCGACACCGACCCAGGCAGGGTTGACCATGGCGCACGCAAAGCGATGCTCGGCGGCCTCGTGGCACAGGCGAATCACCTGCGCGCGGGTAGCCTCCGGCTTCAGCAGGGTGTGGTCCAGCACGGCCGCCAGCGATGCGGCGGACGAGAGCGCATGAGCTGCAAAAGAGGTTGCGTCAAAAACGGAGGGATCGGCGATCGAGAGCGGTGGTGTGGTGTTCATTTCGTTTGCGATGCTCCTGCCGGGACATGGACTGCCCGCTACTTTCTATCATAGGCGTGTTGCGGTTGGCGCAACAGCCAGCACGGTCGTCCTAGCCCGCTTGGCTCCGGCTTGACATGGCGCCGCGCTGCCAGATACAACGGCATCTCCGGCCAGTTCCACAGTCTGCGCAGTCCCAAGGAGACCGCGATGAACTCTGTCGTACTGGATGTCGCCATAGGTATGGCGTTTCTTTACCTCTTGCTCAGCTTGATCGCCTCGGTGCTGCAGGAGCTTCTGGCAACGTTCATGCAGTTGCGCCCCGCAAACCTGCAGCGCGCAATTCACAGCCTTCTTACGGGAAACTCCATCCAGTCCGGAATGGACTTGGTGGACAGCATCTACAACCATGGGTTGGTTCGCGGCCTCTACTCGGATCCGAAATGGGACCAGAACCCGGACCGTCAGAAGATGAAAGACGAAGAGGCCGAGGAACCCAAGACCGGGTTTGTCG
>Ga0302156_10000817_pt1 | contig 28788 bp, 19 predicted proteins | sample I_Bog_N3_2_FD_193503 | JGI IMG/M metagenome (GOLD analysis project Ga0302156, IMG submission 193503) | Peat permafrost microbial communities from Stordalen Mire near Abisko, Sweden - I_Bog_N3_2 | ecosystem: Environmental > Terrestrial > Soil > Wetlands > Peat | place: Sweden: Abisko, Stordalen... | reverse complement strand
GGTTTTCAAATACCACCCTTGAGCCCAAACAACTTGTCGCCCGCGAACACCGCAAAATCGACTGAACTATCAATATCGTGACGAACTTGGGCTAAAGTCGTGCCCTTTCAACATAGGACTTCTGCCACAGGTTGCTACGCGTCCGCGCTAGCGTGTACCACCACCCCCGGCAGCCCCTCGTCGTCAGGCGGGTCGAGCGGCCGTGGTCCATGTTCCAGATGGATGCCATCCTGGGCCAGCAGCGCCTCATACACCGGGACACGGCGCCAGTGCCGTGCCAGGGCAAATGCGCTCATATTGGCGATCATCAGCGGCAGAACCAGCCCGTAGCCGCCAGTCATCTCGAAAATAATGAGCACCGAGGTCATCGGGGCACGAACGATGCCTGCAAACACCGCCCCCATGCCCACCACCGCGAACGCGCCGATCGAGTCCGACGAGTGGTGGAAGACGGTTACGTCCATGTAGCCCACCGCGCCGCCCAGCATCGCCCCCATAAAGAGCGCAGGAGCAAAAATCCCGCCCGAGCCGCCGCTTGAATAAGAACAAACCGTAGAAGCCAGCTTGAGCAGGCAGAAGACCACCATCGCGGTCACCGTCATTTTGCCGGTAAGCGCCAGCGTGAGCGTTTTGTAAGGGTCGCCGGCAATGCCGTTCAGGTGAAAGAACACGAATGCAACCACGGCCAGGCCGCCCGTTGCGGCGCCGCCAATGGCCGGCTGCACCCACTTGGGCACCGATTTGAGCCGCCGAAACCACGCCCGCAACCCCAGCAGCGAATCCGTGAAGGCCACCGAAACAATCGCCGCCAAAAGGCCCAGCAGCGCATACCAGACCAGCGACGACGCCTTGCCCAGCGTGTAGTTGCCCTGCACGTGAAACACGGGGTTGGAGCCGAGGATGGAGTGCTCAACCACGGCTGCGAGCGCCGCCGCCACAATCACGCCGGAGAGCATCGTCTGATCCAGATCGCCGATCAATTCCTCAAGAGTGAAAGTGACCGCGGCAATGGGCGCGTTGAAAGCTGCGGCAATGCCTGCCGCCATGCCGACGGAAGCCATGCGCCGCGTGTTCTTGGGACTGAGCCTGGCCAGCCGGGCCAGCATGCTGCTCACGCCCGCGCAGACCTGGACAGTCGGCCCCTCAAGTCCCAACGAAGCACCCGAGCCAATTTGAATCGCGCAAAGAATGAACTTGCCGATCGTCTCGCGAATCGTGACGTACCCGGCCCGCAGCGTATAAGCCACCTTCACCTGCGGAATCCCGCTGCCCGCCGCGGCAGGTGCAAAGTAGGTGAGCCCCACGCCGGCAATCAGTCCGCCGATTGCGGGGCAGAGAATGGTCCAACCTATCCAGCTATAGCCGTGAGCAGCGTTGGCGCGATCGATCAGCAGCGCCTCCAGCCCCATGATGCTCAGGTGGAACGCCACGGCAGCCAGCCCGCAAAGCCCACCAGCCAGGATTGTGACAAAAAGCAGCCGCTGCCGCTCCGTCGGCATGCGTCGCAGCAGCCATGCATAAAGGCGCTGCAACAGACCCTGAATGCCAACCCAATAACCGGGTTCCGCAATTTCCTCGCTTGGAGAAAACTTCACCATAGCAGTATAGATGCAGGTGGAATTTCCTTCAGAGATTCGAAGCCGTTGGCCCGGCTACGGTTTCGGCTCTGTCTCCTTGATGAATTCGCTCAGGTAATCCTTCCAGACCGCCGCCGCCGTATGCGTTCCGTGCCCCCGCGTCGCGTCCGAAATCGGAATCAGAATAAACCGCGCGTGCGGCATGCGCTTCACCATCTTCTCCGCAATCCCCAACTCCGGAGGGTTGATAAAATCGTCCGCCGAGTTGATCCACAACACCGGTGTCCTGATTTTGTTGAGATTCGGGCTGGGGTCGTAATTCCTGCTCGCGTTGACGTAGTAGATAAAGTTATTCGCGTCCACAGACGAGCTGCGTTTCAGGGTATCGTCCACGTACTTCTCCGCCAATTCGCGCGTAGGCGCCTGCTTCTGCATCTGCAACGGGCTTGACCCCATGATCAAGATCATTTCGTTTGCGGTGCGCAATCCCTGCGCCGGTTCCGTCTTGTACTCGCCATCCATCCACGCAGGGTCCTGCTCGATCGCCTCGATCGCCATGTACCGCATCATGCGATTGCGCCCGGCAAGCTGCACAGGCAGGCATGCGAACGGCGCCAGAGCATCCGCGAATCCAGGGTAAGTCTCGCCCCACACAAACGACTCCATGCAGCCCATGGAGGTCCCCAGAATGAGCCGCAGATGGTCGATCTTCATCTCGTCCAGCATCCTGTGCTGGCTGCGCACCATGTCGTCGTAATCGTAGGCAGGGAAGTGCATATGCAGCCCATCGGAGGGCTTTGAGCTATCGCCCTGCCCAATGTCGTCCGGCAGGATGAGGAAGTATCTCGTAATGTCGAGCAGCGAGCCGGGCCCGAAAAGCACATTCGAGAACACAGGATTCATCAGCGAATGCGCGTTGCCTCCCGTTCCATGCAGCAGGAGCACAGCATTATCCACATGCCCCGCGGAATTGCGGTGCGGCGAGCCCAGGGTCAGATAGTGCAGCTTCAGCTCCGGCAGCGTCTCGCCCGTGCCAAATTTAAAGTTGGGGAGAACAACCGTCCCGTCCTTGGTGGGCCACGTAACGGCCTGGGTGGGGTCGGCAGATGAAGCGGCCGGGGCCGTCGAACCTGTCTGGCTCCAAGCATGCACACCAGCCAGAAGACAAACAGCAATCAGAGTTTGTGCAATGTGCAGATACATTCATCGTCCCTTTGAAGTTGCGATGCGTGCCATGACCAAACGTCTCTTTTTGCTTGCCTTCTGTCAAGAGAATGGCGGGATTAACGAATCGCGCACCCAACATGCGCGTCAATTGTCAGCACTTTGTCACTTGTTTGTCGCCGTCCCCTAAAGCGTGTATTCGAGTGCCTATACTTTGAATCCGGTGGCACCGTCTGGAGCTCCCCAGCGCATTTCCCAGCCGTCCACCAGGAGGATTCCATGGCAAGCAATCAATTGCGTGGGGCCAATCGACTGGCCTCGGTTTCAAGCGTCCTGGCAGCTCTGGCGCTCGCCGCAACACTGTCCCCGGTCCATGCATTTGCCGAGGACAAAGACAACGACAAAGACAACCAGCACCTGCTCATCTCCGACCAATTCAACAACCGCGTGATCGAAGTGGACAGCAAAACCCACAAGGTCCTATGGAGCTTTGGCGATGGTTCCGACACGCCCGGCCCTCACAGCGTTGTTGGCGTCAACGACGCGGAGCGTCTCGGTCCTTTCACCCTCATCTCCGGCACCGGAATTCCACCCAGCAGTCCCGCGCTTCCCGGCTGCTCCGACCCCGTCAACGGATGCCCTGACAACCGCGTCTTCATCGTCGGACCGGAAGGCCACATCCTCTGGCAATACGGCGAGGGTGGCGTTACGGGATCTGGCCCCAACCAGCTCAACACGCCTGTCCAGGCCTTGATTCTGACCACGTTTCCCGGCCACCCTGGCGTCCACGTGCTCATTGCCGACCAGGGCAATCAGCGCATCATTCTGGTCAATCTGTTTGGTGAAATCGTCTGGCAATACGGAACCACCGGCGTGGCCGGCGACGGCCCCAACCAGCTCAACAATCCCAACAGCGGAGAGGTGCTTGAGAACGGCCACATTCTCATCGCCGACGAGAGCAACAACCGCGTCATCGAGATCACTCCGAAGGGCAAAATCGTCAACACCTTCACTGCTGGAGGAACGGTCAGTGGCGCAGCCTTTGCCAGCCGCCTCGAAAACGGCGACACCCTCATCTCCGACGCCAGCAACAACCGCATCGTCGAGGTCAATTGGGAAGACAAAGTCGTGTGGCAATACGTCACGAGCACAGCAGCCAACAGCAATGCCAATCCGCAGCCTACCCGCGGAATTCGGCTGGCCAACGGCGATACGCTCATCAGCGACCAATTCAACAACCGCGTCATCGAAGTGACGCACGCCGGCAAAATCGTCTTCCAACAGGGAATGACCAACGTCGGCGGCGATGGTTTTAACCAGCTCAACGGACCTTACGATGCGAAACAGATCGGCGACTTTACCGGGCTGACGCCGCCTTTCTAACCTCAAAAGCGACAGAGGCCGGAACAACGAACGATGCCGCTCTGCGTGTCCTTGCTTCCGACCAGCAAGGTCGCGTGGCTTGGAAAGCGCGCCAGCAGGCTGGTCGAAACTTGTGGGTCTTCGCACTGTGACCCAGTCGAGACCCACATTTTTTCCCAATCGACATCGTGCTGGCCCTCCCTGCAACTTGCGTAGTATTGCCATTCATTGCAGGGCTATGCGTAATTAGTCGGATTCCCGGTATCGACATCGACACTATACAGCGCGTCTCAGCTACCTATACTGAGCCCATGATGACGCTTGTGAGAGTCTGCGGCTTCGCTGTCTTGCTTGTCTGCATCTTCGCAGCGGGGTAGGAACAACAGCCCCCTGCGGAGATCCCCAACGCCGCTAGATTTCATTCCCCATGCTCGATTCGCAATCAAAGTTCCGTGCCCCGTTCTTGCGACTTTTTTCTGTCGCAAGGGCCGGAGACCTCAGCGCTCAACCAGCCTTGTTCATAGGGAGCGCCTGCTCGGCCTGTCGCCGTCGGGTGCATTTCCATTTTCAATTGCAACTGCTTCGCGCTAAAATTCTCCTGTCAGCCATGTTCAGTCGATCCGCAGTTCGAATTTCATCGACCCCCATCCTCAGGCGATTTCGCCGCGGCCGCCACGACCGTGGACGGCGTCCTTCCCGCTGAGTAATCTAATCCCGCAAGATAAATTCTCAGGCCAGCCGCGGACTGTGTGCCGCGCCGGCCTGCGGAACCTCTGCGACCTGAGGCTTCCGAGTAGAGATGCACTCCTCCATCCGCCTGTGCGCGGATAGAAAGGCTTTCCCAAGATGAACAGCTTTGACAGCCGGGCGACCCTTAGCTCCGGCAACCATTCCTATACGATTTACCGGCTCCCTGCCCTCACCGCGCGCGGATTTGACTTGAGCCGCCTCCCCTTCAGCCTGAAGATTCTTCTCGAAAACCTGCTCCGCCGCGAGGACGGCGTGAACGTGACGGCCGGCGACATTGAGTTTCTGGCCAACTGGGACGCAAAAGCCGAGCCCAGCCGCGAAATCGCCTACATGCCCGCCCGCGTCCTCATGCAGGACTTCACCGGCGTGCCTGCAGTCGTCGATCTCGGCGCCATGCGCGACGCCATCAAGACTCTCGGTGGCGACCCCAATCTCGTCAACCCCCTCATCCCCGCTGAACTGGTCATCGACCACTCCGTTCAGGTGGACGAGTTCGGTGCCGTGGGCGCCCTTGCCGCCAATACGTTGCTGGAGTTCCAGCGCAACCGCGAGCGCTACGCGTTCCTAAAATGGGGCCAGACGGCGTTTCGCAACTTCAGTGCCGTTCCGCCGGGCATGGGCATCTGCCACCAGGTCAATCTCGAATACCTCGCCCGCGTGGTTTTCACCACCGAGATCGGCGGCGCGCCGGTCGCGTATCCCGACACGTTGGTCGGCACCGACTCCCACACCACCATGATCAACGGCCTCGGCGTTCTGGGCTGGGGCGTTGGCGGCATCGAGGCCGAAGCGGCCATGCTGGGCCAGGCTGTGTCCATGCTGGTTCCGCAAGTAGTCGGCTTCAAGCTCACCGGTAAGCTGCGCGAAGGCGCGACAGCCACCGACCTGGTGCTCACCGTAACCCAGGCTCTCCGCAAACTCGGCGTCGTTGGCAAATTCGTCGAGTTCTACGGCCCCGGAATCGCCGAGCTTCCTCTCGCCGACCGCGCCACCATCAGCAACATGGCTCCCGAGTACGGCGCCACCTGCGGCATCTTCCCCGTCGACGCTGAAACGCTGCGCTATCTCCGCCTCACGGGCCGCAGCGAAGACCAGATTGCCCTCGTCGAGGCTTATTACAAGGAGCAGGGCCTGTTCCACACGGCCGGCTCGCCGGAGGCGATTTATACCGAGACTTTGGAGCTTGATCTGGCCACCGTCGAGCCCAGCGTGGCCGGCCCCAAGCGTCCCCAGGACCGCGTGCTCCTCAAGGACGCGGCAGCCAGCTTTGCGCAGCAATTGCCCGGCCTGCTCTCGCCGACGGCCAAGCCCCTTGGCACCCGCACCGCGGCGGAGTGGAAGCGCGGGACGGTTACCGATGCGGCGTTGGCGGCCACGACTGTCAAGGAGCGCTTTGGCGTCGATCCCGATACCTATCTCGACCACGGGTCCGTCGTCATCGCGGCTATCACCAGCTGCACCAACACATCAAACCCATCGGTCATGGTGGCTGCGGGAATCTTGGCGAAGAAGGCCGTGGAGAAGGGGCTCACCGTTCCGCCGTGGGTCAAGACATCCCTCGCGCCCGGCTCGCGTGTCGTCACCGATTACTACAACAAGGCCGGTCTTCTACCCTACCTCGAAAAGCTCCGCTTCAACGTAGTGGGCTACGGCTGCACAACCTGCATCGGCAACTCCGGACCGCTGCCCACGGACGTGTCGAAGAGCATTGACGAGCACGGCCTGGTCGCCGTCAGCGTCCTCAGCGGCAACCGCAACTTCGAAGGCCGAGTCAACGTGGATGTGCGTGCGAATTATTTGATGAGCCCGCCTTTGGTAGTCGCCTACGCCCTGGCCGGGCGGATCGGCCACAACTTCGAGACAGATCCGCTCGGTCTCGACGAATCCGGCCAGCCCGTGTATCTCAAGGACATCTGGCCCACCCAGGCCGAGGTAGCCGCAGCCATTGAGAAGGGCCTCAGCAGCGAGAGTTTCCGCCGCGAATACGCAACCGTCAGCTCGGGCGACGCCAACTGGCAGGGCCTCAGCTTTCCCACCGGCGACGTTTACCAGTGGGAGCCGGACTCGACCTACATCCGCAAAGCCCCGTACTTCGACGGCATCACCAAGACCCCCGCGCCCCTCACCGACATTCTCGGCGCCCGCGTCCTGGCCGTCCTCGGCGATTCCGTCACCACCGATCACATCTCCCCCGCAGGCAACATTAAAGCCAACGGCCCGGCAGGCAAGTACCTCGCCGAGCATGGAGTGAAGCCGGCAGACTTCAACAGCTATGGCTCGCGTCGCGGCAATCACGAAGTCATGGTTCGTGGCACATTCGCCAACGTCCGCCTGCGCAACAAGCTGGCCCCCGGCACCGAAGGCGGCGTCACCCGCCTGCTCCCCGAAGGCGAGCAAATGTCCATCTTCGACGCCAGCGTGAAGTACGCCGAGCGCGGTGTGCCACTGGTCATTCTGGCGGGCAAGGAGTACGGTTCCGGCTCCTCGCGCGACTGGGCAGCCAAGGGTCCCAATCTCCTTGGCGTAAAGGCCGTCATCGCCGAAAGCTTCGAGCGCATCCATCGCTCCAACCTGGTCGGCATGGGCATTCTTCCTCTGCAATTCGCGGAGGGCCAGAACGCCGAATCCCTCGGCATCACCGGCGAAGAGATCTACGACTTTGCCGGCCTCACAGCACTGCTAACCAGCAAGTTCGCCGGCGGCCGCACCCTCAAGGTAAAAGCCACCGCAGCCGACGGAACGGTGAAGGAATTCGACGCCAAGGTGCGCATCGACACCCCGCAGGAGATCGAGTACTTCGAGCACGGAGGCATCCTGCAATACGTCCTGCGCCAACTCGCGGCAAAGTAGCGACTCGGCAAAAAATGCTGGTCTCCCAGGTCTCAAACGCGAGACCTGGGGCACCCGGTTCCCGGCAGCAAAGTAAGGGTGCCAGCCGCGGTCTATCCCGGAGGGATAGCTCGAAAATAGCCCAGGGTGAAGCGAAGCGCAACCCTGGGATCCCGTTCAATATCGAGTGTGCCGCCCCGTAGGGCGCGGCCCGATTTTCGACAAAGGCTTTCACTCATACAAGAAGACAAGGCTGCACTATACTGGCAATCCATGCGCAATCCGCGAAGCTCGACTCCTGCACGAAACGCCTTCCGAGCGCTTGCTCTGCTCATGGCGCTCTCTGCACTATGCCAAATCTCTTTCTCTCAGGCCGCATCCGTCGCACAGTCAGGACTGGCGTCCACGCCGCCGATGGGGTGGGCCAGTTGGAACCACTTCTTTTGCGACTACACCGACCAGACCATTCGCGACCAGGCCGACGCCCTCGTCACCAGCGGAATGCGCGATCTCGGCTACCGCTATGTGCTCATCCAGGAGTGCATCGCTCCCGCGCGTAATGCCGATGGCGAGCTTACGATTGACGCGAAGCGATTCCCGCATGGAATGAAAGACCTTGTAGATTACATTCATGCGCGGGGACTCAAGGCCGGCATCTATACCGACATCGGAGTTCACACCTGCTTTCCCGACCCGCAGTACGAAGGCAGCTACGGCCACGAAGCGCAGGATGCCCGGACTTTCGCCGCATGGGGCATCGACCTGGTCGAAATGGACTTTTGCAACCAGCCGAAGGGCGTGACCGGGCGCGCAATCTATGAACGAATGGCAGCCGCCATCCAGGCCTCCGGCCGTCCCATGCTCTTCTACCTCTGCGCCTGGGGCAGCGAAGACCCCTGGACCTGGGCGCAAGGCAAAGCACAGATGTGGAGAACAACGGGCGACATCAGCCTCGACCAGAACCGCGTCGCGTGGACCGGCGTGGTGCAGAACTTCCAGTTGAATGCGAAACATTCCGTCTTCAACGCCCCGGACAGTTGGAACGACCCCGACATGCTGGAAGTTGGCAACCAGGGCCTCACGCCGGATGAGGCGCAATCTCACTTTTCAATGTGGGCAATCTCCGCCGCGCCCCTGTGGGCCGGGAACGATCTCACCGGCATGAACGATGCAATCCACGACCTCTATGCCAACCCCGAAGTAATCGCCATCGATCAGGACCCGCTGGGCGCTGGCCCATCGAAGGCAATGGAATCGAACGGCGTCGAGGTGTGGATGAAACCCCTGGGCTCTGTCGGCAGCGGCGTGGACGCCGTGCTGCTGCTGAATCTGACCGCGGCGCCGGCGGAGGCCGCTGTGCAATGGAGCAATCTTGGGCTTACCGGCAAGGTTCAGGTGCGCGATCTATGGGCGCAGAAGGACTTCGGTGAACTTTCCGGCGGCTATAAAACGCGCCTTCCCGCGCACGGCTCGGTTCTGCTGAAGGTCAGCGGGGAATTCTCCTGGGCCAAAGGCGCAACCTATGAAGCTGAATGGCCGGGAAATATCCGTGGGGGCAACGCGGCTTTGCTCGCCTGCCCCCTTTGCAGCCAGGGCTATGCGGTTTCGTTGCCCGGAAATCGGGGTGGCGAAGACCATGGGGCCGGAAACGATGGGGCCGAAAATGATGGTTTCGGGGGCAGCTCCCTCGTGTTCTCGCACATCGGCGTGCCCAGGGCGGGAAGGTATTGGATCAACCTCGTTTCCCACAAGAGCGGCTCGGGTGGCAACAAGGTCGAAATGCGCGTGAACCGCGGCCTGCCCGAGGAAGTCCGATTGAAGGAAAGCGGCCGCGGCTCCACAAGGGTTCCCGTTGAACTTAACCAGGGCGATAACTCCATCGCATTCCGATTTGCAGGCCAAGGTAGCGTCGCTATCGACCGGCTTGTGCTGAGCCGGTGAGCACGCCCCTTCTCGACCGTGCCCAAGGTCGTTGCCAGGGCTGCGCATCAAGAAAAAACGCCACTCCCGAGGGGGTGGCGTTCTCTTTCGCAGTGCCGATTTCGCCTACTTCTTCCTTGACGCCGCCTTGGGTGCAGGCCGCTTGGTTCTGGCCGGCGCCTCCGGACCGGGAGCCGGGATCGTCTCTTCATTGTGCGGTGCGAAGAAGCGTACGCCTTCCATGGCGTGTTCGCCCATCACGTGCAGGCGCAGGAAATTTGTCGAACCCGACTTGGTCCGCGTGCCGGCAACGATAGCGATTACCTCGCGCGGCCGAACGTACCCGCCTTGTTCCAGCAGGTTCTCGGCGCACTCCACCAGCGCCTCAGTCGTGTTGACCTTGGGACAGCGGATCGGCGTTGTGCCCCACAGCAGGTTCAGTCGATTGATAGTGACCTCAACCGGGCTGAGCGCGAAGATGGGCGAGGACGGGTGGTACTTCGAAAGCTGCCGGGCAGTCACGCCGGACTCGGTGAACAGAGCAATGCCACGCAGGTCAAGGTCGTCGGCGGCATGGGCCGTAGCTTCGCAAATCGTCTCGGCGATGGAGAGATGCGTGCGCCGCTCCCGCGATTCGGCGTAGCTGTCTTCCTTGATATGCCGCTCGGCGTCGGCCACAATGCGCGCCATCATGGCGACAGTCTGGACAGGGTATTTGCCCACCGCCGATTCACCGGAGAGCATCACGGCGTCGGTTCCGTCATAGACGGCATTAGCAACGTCGGAGACTTCGGCCCGCGTTGGCCGTGGATTATCGATCATCGATTCCAGCATCTGCGTTGCCGTGATGACTGGCTTGCGGAACTCGGCGGCGCGCCGGATGATGTGCTTCTGAATGGCCGGAACCTTCTCCGGAGGAACTTCGACACCCAGGTCGCCGCGGGCCACCATGATCGCATCGGCCACGGTGAGGATAGCGTCCAGGTGCTCAATCGCCTGGGGCTTTTCCAGCTTGGCAATAATCCAGGTTTCTCCGCCATAGGCTGACACGCGATTGCGCACCAGGCGTACATCTTCCGCGGTACGGACAAACGAGACGGCGATAGCGTCAACGCCGTTTTTCAGAGCGAATTCAAGATCCTCGCTATCCTTCTCTGTAAGCGAAGGCACGCGCACGGGAATCCCCGGCAGGTTGATGCCCTTGTTTTCACCCAGCATGCCGCCGTTGATGATCTCGCAGACCACGTCGTCTCCTTCGACTTCGTGGACGCGCAACTCAATCAGGCCGTCGGAAAGCAGAATGTGCGAGCCCTGCTCAACGTTTTCCGCCAGGGTCTTGAATGTGGTGCCCACCAGTGTTGCGGTGCCCGGAACATCGCGCGGCGTAATGGTCAGCCGCTGACCGGCCTTGAGCAGCACCGGCACGTGATCCTTCAGCTTGGAGGTGCGGATCTTGGGCCCTTGCAGATCGCCCAGGATGCACAGCGGCTTGCGCTCCTCGCGGCTCACTTTGCGGATCATCTGGATCAGCCCCAGCTTCTCTTCGTGCGTGCCGTGAGAAAAGTTAAGGCGAACCACATCGACGCCTGCGCGCACCAGGTCGCGGAAGACGGGCTCGGTATTCGAGGCCGGTCCGAGAGTTGCGACGATCTTTGCGCGGCGTTGGGATGGTGAATCCGTAAGGCTCAATTCAAATGCCATATGAGAAAACTCCAAAAACAAGGCTATTTTCCGTCAAGGAATCAGTGGGGACGAGGCAGCTTCATTGTACACGGCGGGTTGGACCGAACCCCGGCTTTAACTAGCATGCATGGGTGGACCTTCAATCGTCAGTGCGACTTGTCACTGACTAGACGATGCCGGATCGGATTGCCCGAAACCGGAAAACCGGCCCTGGCGTTCCCGAAACAGTGCGCCGTTTAATTCTGCTCCCAAAAGCACGCTCACCGCTGTGATATAGAGCCAGATCAGCGTCGCAATCCCCGCGCCAAAGGAGCCGTAGAACATGGAATAATCGGCGATCCGGGTCACGTACCATCCGAAGGCCAGCGTCGACGGGAACCAGATCAGCGTTCCAGTCACCGCGCCCGGTGCAACCCAAAGCCAGTGTTCCGTGCGCCGCGTGCCGAAGTGATAGATGGCGCTGAGAACAGCGATGCTGGTGGCCAACGCGATCGACCAACGCGCAGCCCGCCAGAAAACGAGCACGATGGTGCGCAGCTCATGGTTGGCGTTCTCAATCATCCAGCCTTCGATCTGGTGGCCGAAGACGAGCAGCAGCGTGGCCAGCGACAGCGGGACCAGCGCAATCGGCACCAGCAGCAAAGCTCGAATCCGCCGGCCCCAGAAGCCCCAATCATCCATCGGCAGCCGGTAGGCGCGGCGAAAACCCTCCATCAACGACAGCATCATGCCCAGGCCGGCAAACACACTCAGGCTGGTGGCAGACAGAATCACCTGGCCGGAGTGAAAGCTCTGGTTAAGGACATACGACTGCAGCAGATCCATTGAGTCGGCGGGCAGCATCTGCTCGAACGCCGCGCGGATCTCGCCCACCAGCGTGGTTCCCTCAGGAACCTGCGCCAGCAGCGTGGTAACGATCAGCAGAGTAGGGAAAAGCATGAGCATGCCGGAATAGGCCACCGCCTTGGCCGTGTTGAACACGTCGTTGGCAAGGGCCTGAACGGCTGCGCTGCGTAGATGGGAAAAAGATACAAACATTTCAGTTACAGCCAAGAGTAGTGCATTTTCGCCCGTTACCGCTACCAGTCTGTATTACTCGTCAAATCTGTACCCTGCGCCCGACCGCCGCAAAAGCCCCGTGCCCCGTTCTTGCGGCTTTTTTCTATCGCAAGAGGGGGAAACCTCAGCCCTCAACCAGCCCGCTCATCGGCAGGCGCAGAGATCGGAGCAATAAAAGAAACCAGCTGACTTGCCAGCTTGCTATTTCCGCGAAGCGGAAACTGAATCGCTGAACGCTTCGAAGTCCCAGCACCCGCCCAGTCCTTCCCCAACCCCTGTCTTCTTCTCCTCAAACGGTTTATCATTGGCGGGCCATGAATTTCATTTGCACGCGCTCTCTCCGGCTTTTGCTGCCGTTTCTGATGCTGGCAGGTTTTGTCTGTCTTTCCGCCGCGGCCCAAACCCGCCCTGTTCCCAACCCTCAATTGGCGTCAAGGGAGCTGAATACGCGCGTCGAGGCGCTCCTGAAAAAGATGACGCTGGAGGAGAAGATTGGGCAACTGGTGCAGTTCAACGCCGGTTACGCCTCCGGGCCAGGCGGGATCAACTCACACAACGACGAGCTAGCCGCCAAGGGCCTGATTGGGTCCTTTCTAAACGTCGTAGGCGCCGATGCCACCAACCACTACCAGCACATTGCCGTTGAGAAGTCGCGTCTGCACATCCCCATCGTTTTTGGCCAGGACGTGATCCACGGGCATCGCACCACCTTCCCCATTCCGCTTGCGATAGCGGCCAGTTGGGACCCGTCAGCCGCCGAACTGGTGGCGCGTTATGGAGCCACCGAAGCACGTGCCGACGGCATCCCCTGGGTGTTTTCGCCCATGGTCGACATTGCCCGCGATCCGCGCTGGGGACGCATCGTCGAGTCCAGCGGTGAAGATCCATATCTCGGCTCGGCCATGGCACGCGCCTGGGTCAAGGGCTATCAGCAGGACGATCTCTCCAAGCCCGACTCCGTCGCCGTCAGCGTGAAACACTTTGCAGCTTACGGAGGGGCCATCGCCGGCCGCGACTACAACGCCGTTGACATGGGCGAACTCACCCTGCGCCAGGTTTACCTTGAGCCCTATCGCGCCGCGGTCGAGGCAGGGGCAGCCACCCTCATGAGTTCCTTCAACTCCATCAACGGCATTCCCGCCACGGCCAACCCTCATACCCTTACCGAGATTCTGCGTAACGAGTGGGGCTTTGACGGGTTTGTTGTCTCCGACTGGGGCGCGGTGGCCGAACTCGTCAACCACTCCATCGGCGACGGCCCAACCGTGGCCCGCAAGGCGCTCGAAGCCGGCGTCGATATGGACATGGAAGGCCATCTCTACGGGACGGCGATCGCCGACCAGGTTCGCTCCGGCAAGATTCCCGAAAGCGTGGTGGATGAGGCCGCACGGCGGGTTCTCCGTGTCAAGTTTGCTCTCGGCTTGTTTGAACGCCCCTACGCTCCCGCCGGGCCGGCCTACGATGAAACTCCGGAGCGCCGCGCCGCCGCCCGCAAAATCGCCGGCGAAACCCTGGTCTTGCTCAAAAACGATCCCGTCGAAGGCGTCGGCGCCTTGTTGCCTTTGACCGCCAAGGCGAAGAAAGTGGCGCTGATCGGCCCCCTCGCCGACAACCAGCGTGACTTGCTCGGCGCCTGGGCCGTAACCGGCGATCCGAAGTATGTCGTCACGTTGAGGGCGGCTCTCCAGGAGCGCCTTGGCGACCGCCTGCTCTACGCCCAGGGATGCGACCTGCTCAGCGGCGAAGATGCCAACATCCTGAAGCACGTCGACTTCGATCGCCCCATGACCGCCAACGACCACGCACCGGTGCCCGACGATGCCAAAACCATCGCCGAAGCCGTCGAGGCCGCCAATAAAGCTGACGTGGCCATCCTCGCACTCGGCGAACCCACCAACTGGATGGAAGGCGAAGCCTCCAGCCGCGCCACCCTCGGCTTTACCGGCGCACAGGAACAGTTACTGGAAGCCGTAGTAGCCACCGGCAAGCCCGTGATTCTCGTGGTCCTCGCCGGCCGTCCGCTTGAGCTCAAGTGGGCCGCCAACCATGTGCCCGCGATTCTTGAAGCATGGAGCCCCGGCGTCGAGGCCGGCCATGCCGTGGCCGATGTCCTCTTCGGCGACGTCAATCCCTCCGGCAAGCTGCCTTCGAGCCTGCCCCGCGCCGTAGGTCAGGAGCCGCTCTACTACGCGCAACTCCCCACCGGCCGCCCGGCGCATGTGGATTTGACCCACTTCCCGCAGAATGCCGAAGAGAAGTTCGTCTCCCGCTACATGGACGAGGAGAACTCAGCCCTCTTCCCCTTCGGATGGGGCTTGAGTTACACCCGCTTCAGCTACGCGCAGCCCACCATCAGCCGCCCGGAGGTTCCTGTCGCGGAAGTGATTGCGTCTGGCAGCAAGCCCGTCGTCACGGTGAGTGTCGATGTCAAGAACACTGGCAGCGTAGCCGGCACTGAAGTGGTCCAGCTCTACATCCGCAACACCGCCGCCAGCGTCGAGCAACCCGTACGCGAGCTCAAGGGCTTTGCCCGTGTCACGCTTTCGCCCGGCGAGCAGAAGCATGTCGAATTCCCGCTAGGCTTCGATGAGTTGAATTTCTACAGTGCCGAGATCAAGCGCACTGTGGAACCCACCACCTACAAGATCTGGGTCGGCGGCAGCTCCCTGGCCAAGGCGGAAACGAGCCTGCAAATCATCGAGTAACCGGGCCAAGAATGCTCCGTGCCCCCATCCTTGCGCCTTTTTTCTGGCGCGCGGGTGGGAAACCTCAACACCATTTGAGTGCCGGATCTATAGGGCCTTGGGAACAGGTGTCAGCGCTTTAGCTGTAGATGCCGCAACAAACTCTCGAAGCACCCCGGAATCTGCGCGTCCCATTCGCCCCAATCGTGTCCACCGGACCGAAGAAGGTCTTGAATCTCCACCACTGCTCGACGCGCCTCTTACAGACCCGTTAGTTCGCTTTCATCGCCGGCTCGATCGAACGCGCATCTTCCAAAACCAAGGCCCTGTTGCGTCCGGCATCCTTGGCGGCGTACATCGCCCGGTCCGCCTCATTCAGCAAGCTGCCGAAGTTTATCTTGCGCCCCTTCAATTGAGCCAGCCCAATCGAAATGGTCACCGGGATGCGTTCGCCGCCTTGTGGAACGATCGAGGCTTCCGCCACCTTCGAGCAAAGTCTCTGCGCAATCTCGATCGCATCGCCCCCCTCGGTTTCGACGATGACGGCGGCGAACTCCTCGCCGCCGGTGCGGCCAAAGATGTCCACATTGCGCAGCGCATCGCGAATCAGCAGCGAAACGTTCTGCAACACAATGTCGCCAATGCCGTGTCCCCACCTGTCGTTGATCGCCTTGAACCGGTCGATGTCGATCATCATCAGCGTGAGCGATCTGTGGAAACGGATGGCGCGCGCCATCTCCCGCTCAGCCAATTCAACAAAGTGGCGCCGGTTCGCTAGCCCGGTCAAATAGTCTGTCTGTGCCTGATGCTCAGCTAGTTTCTTGAGTTCTTGCTCGAGTTCGAGTTTCTTGTTTACTGACAGCAAATCGAGTGCGGCCTGTTGCGCTTCCTTGAGAGTCTGGCGCGCCCGCGTATGCAGGATCATGGCAAACAACCCGCCAATGACCAGGCCGTCGAGGATAAGGGTCTGCAGGGCGGTCAATCCAATCGCCGAGGAAATGCGGCCGCTCCGGCCGGCAACCCAGAAGACCACATTGTTCATGAAGATTGAGACGAAGAAGATCTGCAACAGACGCCGGCTCGGTGTGCGTTCCACGCGAAGGGAAAAGGCGGTGACGACAAAATAGAGCCACGTGATCTTGATGAGCACGCCCGAGGCGATTACAGCCTGGGTGTCGTAGCCCAAAGCGATGGACACAAGCAGCGCAGGATAGGTCCACAGCAGCAGGTTGATCCCACGCATCAGCACCGGCGGCGGCTCATAGGGCTTGAACAGCGCGCGGCAGAACAGCAAGGAAGTCACGTTGATTGAGCAATAGAGAAAGATATTCACCCAGTCCCCGAGTTGCGGAAAACGGTCGGGAACCAGAGGCGCCAGGTAGCCCGTGGCGACGATACCGAACATGGTGTAAACGGCCTGGTGAACGGCAAACAGCCCTACAACGGGCTGCCGGTTCAGGAGATAGCTGAGGATCGCCCATAGCAGCAAACAGAGCATGGCGGTGAAGAAAAAAACCATAACCAGGTCGCGATGCTGGTCATTGCGTTCGGCCTCCGCCGGCTCCAGGGCTTCCACGTCCATCCACACGGGGCTCCTGGTTTTGATGCGGAGATAATAAGTTGCCTCGGGCCCCGTGACATCGACAACGAACCCCAGGGAGATATTGGCTCGGTCGCGCGCGCCGTAAGGGTAATGGTTGCCCGTCACCCGCGTCTTCCAGGTCAGCGGGTTGCCCGGTCCGGCCTCGTAGAGACGAACTTCATTGAGGAAGGTGGGCCGAATGAAGAGCACTACCTTGGTGCCGTTGGCGGGTGCGCGGACGCGCAGGCATACCCAATGCGCGAGATTCGAACTGGTCATTTGAATTCCGGGCTCAGCCGGGGTGACCACGCGCCCTGCTACATCGGCAATGGTCAGGGTGCCGGTCTTGTCTTCCAGAAAGGTGCGTGAGACGATCAAATCGCTCGCCCACGCTCGGGGAGCGAGGATGAATCCCGCGATCAGAATGAGGATGACCTTGACGGGGCTCAATCGATAACCGCGCGCAACGGGAGCCGGGCGGCCCATCCATCCCCACTCGCACCGGTTGCGACCCCGTGGATCGCTGGGAAGAACCAACTCTTGCATTGTCTTGACCCTGGACCCACCGCTTCCATTCTGGATAGTCTCTTATCGGCAGATTCCACTGCGATTTGAAGGCTGGGAGCACGATGCGCGATTTTGTCGCACATTTGCGTTTTTGCCGGGTACACTAGGTGCGGTAGAGGAGGCCTCACCTATGCAGACCCGTATTCAGGGCACCACCATGCCCGTCCTAGATGTGCAGCTTGACCCCAACGAGAGCGTGTTTTCTGAAAGCGGCGAGCTTTCGTGGATGACCGCTTCCATCCAGATGACGACCCACACCCAGATGGGTGGGGGAGGCGGCCTGTTTGGCGTGCTGAAACGGGTAGCCGGAGGCGGCAGCCTTTTTATGACCGAATACCGCGCCATGCAGTATCCCGGCGAGGTCTCCTTCGCTACCAAGGTCCCAGGCCACATTGTCCCCATTCCAGTCGGCCCCGGCCAGGAGTACATGATTCACCGCCATGGCTTCTTGTGCGCCACGGACGGCGTCACCATCGGCGTCGGCTTCCAACAGTCGCTCGGCGCGGGCATCTTTGGCGGCAACGGCTTCCTTTTGCAAAAGGTTGGAGGACAGGGAACGGCGTGGCTCGAGCTCTCTGGAGAGCTGATCTTGAAGACTCTCGCTCCCGGCGAAGTTCTCCGCGTTCATCCAGGCCATGTCGGCGCGTTTCAGTCTTCCGTCGGCTTTAACATCACCACCGTTCCGGGCCTCAAGAACGCCATCTTCGGTGGGGACGGCATCTTCCTTGCGGTGCTGCAGGGGCCCGGGACAATTTGGCTCCAAACGCTGCCCATCTCCCGCCTCGCGCACGAAATCGGCGAGTATCTGCCCCGCGCGGGAAGGGAAGCCGCGAACACCTCCGGAGGCGCAGTCATCGGCGGCATCGTAGGTTCGATCCTCGGCGGAGGCCAGTAATCAGTTGTCAGTTGTCAGTGCTCAGACGGTGTACCCCAGGTCTCGTCCGCGGCGGCGGAAGACCTGGGAGACCACCGTCGACAGGCCCTATGCTGTAGCCTTGTTTGAAAGCACCCCGCGCCTCACAGGAACCCACCATGCCGCCAGCCTCCGCCAAGCCACGCAGTCTTCGCAGCGATATCGTGTTCGCCTTCGCTCTGGCACTGGCCTGTGCTTTGGCGTGGCTTGTCCGCGAGGTGCTCATGCTGCTCTATGTCAGCGCGCTCTTCGCCGCGGTCCTGACTCCAGTAGTCCGCTCCACCGGCAGGCTGCGCATTGGCCGCTGGCGTCCCTTCAAAGGATATGCGGTTCTGTTTCTCCTCCTGGCCATTGCCGGAGCCCTCACCGCCTTCGGCTTTCTCGCTTTGCCTCCGGTGATCAAGGATCTGCATAAGTTCGGCAATGAAATGCCGGCGAAGCTGCCTGCGCTTCTCGATCGCCTGAGGCGCATTCCCTTCGCCAACGACCTGAACACCGACGAAATCAGCGGAAAACTTCAGGATTTTGCCAGCAACGCAGCCACCTATCTTCTGCTCTCCATCAGGGACTGGGCGGGCACCCTGGTCAATGTTGCCATGGGCTTCATCCTCACCGTCTATTTCATTCTGGAAGGCGAGCACGCCTATACCTGGTTTCTTTCCCTCTTCCCGGATGAAAACCGCGACCGCCTCGACGGTGCATTGCGCCGCGCCAAAGTCCGCATGGACAAGTGGCTTCTAGGCCAGGGCAGCCTGATGCTCATTCTTGGCATCTTGAGCACCGCCGTCTATCTCTCCCTTGGCGTCCGCTACGCGTTTGCGCTGGGCGTGTTGACCGGCCTGCTGAACATCATTCCCGTCCTCGGCGCGGCCATTTGCGTGGCGCTGGCACTCATGGTCGCGGCAATCGATTCCTGGGGAAGGGTGCTCGGCGTAGCCATCTTCTACGTGGTCTATCTCAATGTTGAGAATTCTTTCCTCACGCCCCGCATCATGCGCAACAGCGTGGGCCTTCCCGGCCTCGCCATCCTGGTCGCTCTGCTTCTCGGCTCCGCTCTCGGAGGCATTCCTGGAGCGCTGGTCTCGGTCCCAACCGCGGTGCTGGTAGCCGTCCTCGCGGATGAATACCTCGTCCACAAACCCCCAGCTTGATCAGCCTCGGCCTCCCGCTTCGGTTGGTTCGAACCAAGTCTGGGTGCCCACTCCTTCCCGTTCTTTGCGAAGGGTGGGCCGCCTCAACTCTGAATCAGCGTCTCTCACAGCCCGTCCGCCGCCTGATCCACAATCTTCAATGCGCTCGTCAGTTGCTCCAGTGGAATCGTCGTAGGGGGAGCGATGCGCACTCGTCCACCACCACCCCAGCCCACCAGAACGCATCTCTCCTCGCAAGCTTTGACTAACTCCCCAGCCCGCCCATCGCGCACTTCCAGCGAAAGTGTAGGCCCAGCCAAATGAAAGCTGCACAGGCGCGGATTTGCCGCCAGCCTCTCCCCGGCCTGGCTCAGGATCGAATGAATCTGTTCCACCTGCCTTTCGATGTCGGTGGAGTCGATATACTTCGCGACGCAGTCGGCAGCCTGAAACCCCAGAGACGCAGTTTGGAAGGTATGCTCCCCTCTCCGTTCTCCCGCCAGGAACGCGCTGCCGAGTGCTGCAGGGCAGACGACGGCGGTAAGAGGGTAGATTCCGTTGGTCATGGAATTGCCAAACAGAAAGATGTCCGGCTGCAGATACGCGCCTGCCGCCATGCTTAAGCTGCCAAAGCGAAAGAACCCGCACTGAATCTCGTCGGCAATGGCAAGAACACCCGCCGCCTGGGCAGCCAGCGACAGGCTCCGCAGCCAGGGCAGGGGCAGCGGCGCCGAACAGCCGGCTCCCTGGATCGGTTCGTAGACCAGGCATGAAACCTCATCCCATGCGTTGAATTCAGTTCCCGCCGCGATCCGCTGAAACGAATCGCCAGCCCGTGTGTTGCGAGCATTGCCCCTCGGATCGTGACTCGATCCCGCGATGACCAGAACGTTTCCCGGCCGTGTTCGCCGCGCCATGTCCACTGCCGCGCTGACCGCCGGAACACCGCCAACCTGGTAGAGGACGGTATGCGCATCCAGCCCCAGCTTCCCGCATAGCCAATCGGCGAACGAAGCAGCCGCTGGGGGATAGAAGGAAGCGGCAATATCCGATGCAAGGCTGGCGAATGGGTCGATGGCCGGGTTCAGATGCCCGAAGTTCACCGCGCCACTTGCGCTGGTCAGATCGGTGAACGAGAAAACGTGCCCGCTTGGAGCGCGCAGGCGGAGGGTGGCGTTCTTTGCAGCCAGCACCTCGTAGGGTCTTGGAGATGGGAAAATAGCGCGCTTGGGACCGGGGGAAGTACCGGTGGAAACCACTAGAACCTCTCTTGAGACGGCTGTTGAACGGATGGATGATCGAGCGCTGGAGAAGAAAGAAGAGCGCATTCACTTTCGAAAGAGCTCTTCGAGCAGTTCAAAAATCAACGTGCGCTTTTTTGGAGCGGTTAAAGATAGCCTTTTCTTGAGGAGAAAGCCGCATGAGAGCGTTGGTTTCGGAGCAGAGAAATTGTGAAACCGCTGTAAACTCAATTTACCATTGGCAGATTCCTGCAGCAAACCTCTCGCGAGTCATATAGATACAAGGGACGCCATCTTCAGAGCCCCGGCGCAGGCGCAGGGAACCTCAACTCGGCATTTACCTTCAAATACCGATTCGACCTATCTTCTCGCCCGCATTGCCCCATCGACAGCCGCTTTCATCACTCCGCAGTCGGAGAAGAAATGCACCAGCCCGGCCGAAAGCGGCTGTAACTTCTCCTGCGATAGGACAGGTGCTCCCGGTAGAGCCGGTGCCTGCCCGCGCACCGCCATCTTCAGATCGCCCGTGCCCTGTGCATCCAAAATGAGAGCGGTGAGCTTGCGAGCCAGGTCCAGCGGAAAGCTCTCTGCCACAAAAACCAGCTTGCCCCGCGTGGTGATCACCACCGGACCCTCGCTGGTAGTAAACACCAGCTCGTTTTCCCCAACCGGGAGATTTGCCGAGCCTTCCTGCTGCGCCGCGAGATCGGGCTTCAGTCCTGAGTATTTGCGCCCCAGTTCCTTTGAGTAAAGCTCAGTAAAGGCGTCCGCCGAGGCGGCATTCTTCCAGGCGGAGAGGTAAAACAGCGCCAGGGATTTGGTTGTGCTCTGTTCCGCGGTGGTGGCGGTGAGGCGCTGCCCAGCCCAGTAAATGCCGCCATTCCACGCGGGCGTCAGGTCAGCCGAGGCGCTTTCCCCGCCAAATATCTTGGCCAGCACCAGCAGGTCAAGCTGCCCCACCTGGCCAATGTCGTAGGGCTTGTAGAGCTTGTCCACCATGGGGTGAATATTGGGCAGCAGCGGCAGCGCCGGAGTGCTCTTGTGTTCGTATTCGCGCGGATTCATGATCTCCCACGTCGAAGTCGGCGGCCGATCCAGCGCTCCGGGAAAGGCCGCGGCCTGCCCCTGGTCCATCCACACATCCTGCTCAAAGCTGAGCCCCTCGCGATACGGGAACAGCAGCGACTCCGACAGTAGCAGCGGAGCGCGCGCCAGCACCGGGGAGTCCTCCGATGTCGCCATCTGCTGCTTGATGAAGTCCATCACCTCGGGGTCCTTGACCAGGCTCTTGCCAAGCGGCTTCAGGATGTAATCCATCATCACGGCAGTGGCCTGGCCTTCGGTCACTGCGTCGCGTGCCGTGTCGAGTTCGTCCTTGACCAGGTGATCGTTGTCTCCGGAGGAATTGACCGAGACGTCGTCCGGCGTCTGGTCGTTCCACTTTTCCAGATCCACGCGCTGGTCCTGCAGCGCATGGGTAAGCTCGTGGGCCAGCACCGGCTTCTGCTCTTCAATGCTCACCCAGTCCAGCATGTTCACGGTCTTGGTCTTGGAATCGTAGTAGGCTTCGACCTGTTCGGTGAGCAGCGCCAGCAGAAACGGCTTGAGATCGAAATCGCGGTCCAGCAGGCCGAATTTCTTGAGTACGATTTCGTCGCGCTGCATGCGCTTGGCGCTCTGGTCCTCTTCGAATTTTGCCTTCAGATAGCTCTCCACCTCAGTGCGGTTTGTGATCCTGCGCTTGACGATGCTCTTGATGGGCAATCCCGTCTCGTCGGAGGAGTACTTGATCAACTCATCCACCAGCGAAAACAGCTCCTTGGCCTGGTCCGGGGTGATATGCGTCGGTTTTTTCTCGGCCTCCTGCGCTTTCGGCGCGGACTGAGCCGCCTGCTGGCTGCCCGCGACCGTCGCCGCCGCCGTCAGGCACAAAAATGCCGCCAATCCCAACCGCTTCCAAATCTGTCCAAACCCTCCAAACCTCTGGTGCTGCTTGCTCATTCGTTCTCCTGTTTGCACTCCAGCGACACCGGGATCGATTGCCGCGGCGGCTGCATCCTCTTCCAAGGCTATAATTAAGATGCGGTATTGCGCGGGATTTCATCGGGAAAACTCTCGCTATGCCACAGAAAACTTTCCCTATGACGCAGATTGATCTTGCCCCAACCGCACAGCCCACGCCGTTCGCTGTCTTGCTTGAATCCGCCGCTAGCCCTCATGAACTTGCCGTTTGCCGCGGAGTTCTCACCCCACTTGAGTTGGACGCGCCCGATGCTGAAACGGCGGCCCTGGCAATCGGAACCGCGTGTCACGATATGGGCTGGCTCCGCCGTGTAGCCGTGCGCGGAGAAGACCGTTTCCGCTGGCTCAGCGGCATGGTCACCAACACGGTGAACGACCTGCCCGGCAACTCCGGCGCATGGAACCTGGTGCTCAATGCCCAGGGACGCATTCAGGGCGATCTGACCGTGTGGCGCGAGGGCGACAATCTCGAGCTTGACATTGCCGCCGACCAGTATGAGCGCCTCATGACCCACCTGAACCGCTTCATCATTATGGACGACGTGGAGCTGGTTCCCCTCGGCGGCGAAGCTGCGCTGGGCCTGACCGGGCCACGTGCGGCTGAAGTTCTCGCCAGGGTTGGTCTGCCTACGCTCTCAACGGAGTTGACCTGTACCCGCGTCGAGTGGAACGGGATGGATCTGCGCGTTGAGCGGGGCTTTGGTGTTGTAGCGGCACATTATGGTCTATGGGCCCCTGAAGCGCAGATCGGCAAGCTGTGGAAGTATTTGCGAACCGCCGGGGCCACTCCAGTTGGAAGCGCCTCGCTTGAGGCGTTCCGGATCGCAGAGGGCATTCCAGCCTACGGCGTCGATATTGTGGAGCGCGACCTGCCCCAGGAAACTTCGCAAATGCATGCGCTCAATTTCAGCAAGGGCTGCTATCTGGGCCAGGAGATTGTCGAGCGGATTCGTTCGCGCGGGAATGTGCACAAGCATCTAAGACAACTGGAGCTCACAGGCTGCGTGCCTGCACCTGGAACGGAGTTGAAGCGCGAAGACGGAACGGTCGCCGGCGAGATTCGCAGTGCCGCCGAACTGGCCCTGGGCTCAGGAACCCGGGTCTTCGCACTGGGCATGATCCGCGCCGAAGCGGAACTTGGCGCGGAGCCCTTCACTTACGCGGCCGGCACTGCCCGTTTACTGCCCGCGCCGCCCAGCTTTTGAGAGCGATTCAAACAGTCAACGATTGAGCAAGTCAACGAGATCACTGAGACGGATTGGAAACTGAAGCCATGAGCGATACCCCGAAATTCGAAGTCATAGACCGCCGCAAGTTCAAGGCGGACGAAGAACACGAGAGCCAGAAGGCCGCGCTTGAGGAGGCCCAGGCCAGGCCGGAGACAAAGGCGGCTCCGGAACCAGCGCCGTCCGCAGGCCCACACCTTGTCGTCAGCGAAGGCCGCAATGTTGAGGAGTCCGCGCCCGCTGAAGCCCCGGAGCCCGCATTGTCCGGCGAGGCAGGGAATGAAATGCCGCCCCCGCCCACGGCCGAGGAAAGCCATGAACAGAAGGCCGCCTACGACGCGTCTGCCCAGCGGTTGGAAGAAATCATCCGTGCGCAGAATCCCGCTGTTGGCGCGCAGCCGCCCATCACCTTCGAGCACCTGGTGCAGCAGTTCTACGTCTCCGCCATGATTCAGATGGGAGCGGGAGCGCAGGAAGGCCAGCGGCCTCGCGTCGACATTCTGGGCGCGCGCACCACCATCGACCTGATGGGCGTTCTGGCGGAAAAGACAAAAGGCAATCTCACGCCAGGCGAGGATCGTGCGCTGCAAACAGTACTTTTCGAGGTCCGCATGGCCTTTATGGAACTGACCAGCATGATCAACCTCCAGGCCATGCAGCCCCCTCAACCCCCGCCGCCGGGAAAACGATAATCGCAGGGATTAGGGACCAGGGACTCGCCGACAATGCTTCGTGCCCCATCCTTTTCACGGCATCATCGTGAAAAGGGTGGGAGACCTCAAATCTCATCCTTTACAGTTCCGGGAGCGCCCTGGCAGTCAAAAGATCCGCGTCTCCAAAACGTACCCTAAGGACTGGACGCAAGAAACGATGCAAGGCAGCCTCACATTTCTCGGCACCGGAACCTCGATGGGTGTTCCCACGCTCGGCTGCAACTGCGCAGTCTGCACCTCCGCCGACCCCCACGACCGCCGTCTCCGGCCCTCGGCCCTCGTGCGCTGGACAGAAGTTCGCTGGCAAGATTCTGAAAACGGAACAGCCAGCCGCGAACGCGTAGTCGTCATCGACACCGGTCCCGACTTCCGCGAGCAGGCTCTGCGCTGCTCCCTCACTCATGTGGACGCCGTCTTTTACACCCACTCCCACGCCGACCACATCCTCGGTCTCGACGACCTGCGCCCTCTCAGCTTCACGGCCTTCCGCGAAGGGGGCCCAATCCCGCTCTACGCAACCGATGAGACTCGCGAAACATTGGAACGGATCTTCGATTACACTTTTTCTCCGCTTGCCACTTATCAGAATCGCGCGCGCGTCGACCTGCAGCCGCTGGCCGACAGCACTCCCATCCACGGCGTCGACTTTCTGCGCATTCCCATCATGCATGGCGACCTGGAAATAGTGGGCTACCGCTTTGGCAGCGCGGCCTATCTCACCGACGTGAGCGGTATTCCGGAAGAGAGCTTTGCGTTGCTTGAGGGCCTTGACCACCTGGTTCTCTCGGCGCTGCGCTACAAACCCCACCCCAGCCACGCCACGGTTGACCAGGCGCTGGGTTGGGCGCAGCGCATCGGCGCAAAACAGACCTGGCTCACTCATATCGCCCATGAGCTGGGCCACCAGGCCACCAGCCAGACCCTGCCGGCAGGCGTGGCGCTGGCTTTTGACGGGCTGACGGTCCCGGTAACTCTATGAGCAACTCTCCTCTGCGCACCATTCCCGTCTACCGCGCGATCGCAGAGATCCCCGCTGGATTTGGCCCTTCCGTGGCCGCCATCGGCAACTTCGACGGTGTGCATTTGGGCCATCAGGAGATCCTCTCCGCCGTAGTCGCCGAGGCGCGCGCTTTGGGCGTTCGCTCCGTTGCCATCACTTTCGATCCTCACCCCGAGCAGTTTCTCCGTCCCTCCCGGGCGCCCCGTTTGCTGACCCCTATGCACGAGCGGGCCAAGCTGCTGGCCGCCACCGGCATCGATGCCGTTGTCGTCCTTCCATTCGACGCGGAACTCGCCAGCCTGACCGCACAGCAGTTTGTGAGCCGCATCCTGGTGGACGTTTTGGGAGTGCGCGGACTGCACGAGGGCGGCAATTTTCATTTCGGCCACCAGGCGCAGGCCGGCGTCGAGGAACTGAGGGAGTTTGGCGCCGGCTTCGGATTTGCCGTGCATGTCCATGCGCCGGTGCATGTCCATGGGCTTGAAGTTTCCAGCTCCGCGACCCGCGCAATGATTGCGGCTGGAGATGTACGCCGCGCCCGCTGGATGCTGGGCCGCCCCTTCGCCGTGCGGTCAACCCAGGCCCGCGGCCGCGGCATTGGCACGCGGCTGCTGGTGCCGACTGTAAACCTGGCTCCATACGAGGCTCTGCTTCCGGCCTTCGGCGTTTACGTAACACGCCTGACCATCGGGGAACGGTGCTTTCAGTCCGTGACCAACGTAGGCAATCGCCCCACGTTTGGCGAGGCTTCGTTCGCTGTTGAGTCGCACATTGTAGATTTTGAGCCGATCGACATGGACGACCAGACCCCGGTCGAACTGGAATTCCTGTTGCGGCTCCGCGGAGAGATCGCGTGGCCCTCTCCTGAAGAGCTCAAGGAGCAGATCTTCAAGGATGTGGCAAAAGCCAAGCGGTATTTTCGCCTCGCGCGGTAGCCGATGGTTTTGAAAGGGCGCGGCTTCAGTGCCGCAAAGCGCTCACGAAAAGAAGCTCCTTCCACATTCCGAGTCGCCTGTGGCCCCTTTTTTGGACCTCTTCCGTGTCCCGCAAGCAGCTTTCTTCCAAATCCCAACGCAAGCTCTTTCAAATGCGATTGCCCTGGCTGGAAGCTAGCGGCTAGCGGCTGGAGGCTATCTTCCGCGTATAATGAGGAGTCAAGCTTTTCTATCTCTCGCGGATGGAGCGCGCACGCTCCCCGCTACGGACAATGGATGCCCGAACACATCAAAAAGCAGCTTCTCGCCGAGATCGCGATTCTTGAGCACGAGCTTTCTCACGAGCTTCCCGCGGAGATCAAGAAGGCCGTGGCCATGGGAGATCTCTCGGAAAACGCCGAGTATCACATGGCGAAGCAACGCCAGGTCTTTGTCAATGCGCGGCTGGGCCAGTTGAAGAGGCGCATGGCCGAGCTGTCCCTGGTCAACCTGACCAACATTCCCAGGGATAAGGCCGGTTTTGGCTCGACTGTAGTTGTCTACGACTCAACCAAGGAAGAGGAGATTGTTTACCGCCTTGTGACGAGCGAAGAATCGGACGTCTCCAAGGGACTTATTTCCACCACTTCGCCAATTGGCCGCGGGCTGGTTGGCACGCGTGTGGGCGATGTGGCCACCATTGTTACGCCCAACGGCAAGCGCGAGCTTGAGATATTGAAACTGACCACGATTCACGATGAAGTGGGCCAAATTGAAGCGGGGAATGCCGTGCCGGAAAACGGCGCCGCCGGCACTGAGAAGTAGCAAGGATTATTGAATGACCTGGACCAGCGCTTTTGGCCGCGGTTGCGGCTGGCTTCTCGATCACATTGTGCATGGCCTGGCGCTGACCCGCATCTCCCCCAACGTGCTCACGTTTATCGGTCTGGTCATTAACATCGTGGCCGCGTTCTTGTTCGGCCATGCCAATGCCGAGAACTCCGGCCCCATGTTCTTCTACGCCGGCCTGGTCATCTTCGGCGCCGGAATCTTCGATATGGTTGATGGCCGCGTAGCCCGCCGCAACAACCAGGTCACAGTCTTCGGATCGTTCTTCGACTCCGTGATCGACCGCTACTCCGACGTGGTGCTGTTCTTCGGATTGCTCGTCTACTACGGCCGCATCAACCGCTTCCGTTACGTAGTCTTGGTTGCGTTTGTCATGGTGACGTCGCTGATGGTGAGTTACACGCGCGCCCGCGCCGAAGCCCTCATCGGCCAATGCAAAGTAGGCTTCATGGAGCGCCCGGAGCGGATTGTGCTCATCCTGCTCGGCGCGCTGTTCAACCACTGGGGCGTTATGGCGCCGGTCCTTTGGGTGCTGGCCGCGTTATCCACCATCACGGTCGTGCATCGGATTCAATACACCTATTCCAAGACCAAGCACCTCGCGCCCATCGGGTGAGCGGCTGCGATTGTTTGACCATGCGTCTTGGAATCTCCTCCCAGACGCGCTAGACTGCCCCTAGCCATGATTCCATCCCTCCACATCTCCGGATTCAAGCTCTTCCGCGACCTTGAACTTCCCAAACTGGGCAGTTTGAATCTCTTTGTCGGGAAGAACAACACCGGCAAGACTTGCTTGTTGGAAGCTGTCGAACTCTATTCCAGCAGTTCGCCATGGGATGTTTTGCGGGTCGCTTCGCGGCGGGAACCAGACGCTGTTCTACGGAAAAAGCTCGACCGATTCGATCCGTTCGAGTTGGAGGAATCACTTCGGCCCCTCTTGAATCTATTCCATCGGGAGCACGGACATCTTTCGAAGCCTTACTTACGCCTGGCTGCTGACCACCCAGAGTCGAATCTTCAAATTCGCTGTGAGTCATTCCCCGACGACTTCCTCGAAATGGAGGCAATGACTTCTGAATCGGAAAGACTGGAGCCAAGTTCTCATCGGCGGCATTTAGGCCACATCTTGAGAAAAGGGTTTGAAATTGCCAGGGGTAAGAAGTTGTCCGGGCATCATTTCCTCGAGCTATACCTCAGAATGCCTCCGCCTCCTGAAGAAATGATGAAGGAAGAGGGATGGTTGCATCCAGACGCCGCTACGGCTGCCTTCCTTCCTGCGCGAGGCTTCTCAACGAGCGATGCAAAGCGCCTATGGGACAAGGCTTCGCTGACTGACAAGGATGAATTGCTTCTTGACTGGCTCAGATTCATCGAACCGGACGTTCGTGATCTTCGTTATATCAGCGATCCAGAGTCTGGAATTGATCTTCCCTATCTCAAGATTGACGGCGAACGCGGAAGGGTCCCGCTTGCTTCCATGGGTGACGGCTTGACACATCTTTTTCATATCGGCCTCGCCATGGCGAATGCTTCAGGGGGAATCCTGCTTATCGACGAATTCGAGAACGGCCTGCACTGGGAAGTGCAGGAACAGCTTTGGAGA